>Ga0055584_100005219_pt1 | contig 12738 bp, 12 predicted proteins | sample OSDHelmetaG_FD_58716 | JGI IMG/M metagenome (GOLD analysis project Ga0055584, IMG submission 58716) | Pelagic marine sediment microbial communities from the LTER site Helgoland, North Sea, for post-phytoplankton bloom and carbon turnover... | ecosystem: Environmental > Aquatic > Marine >... | reverse complement strand
ATTCATTACATTCATGACCATTATGGATGTGATCACTGAGAAGATGTCGTCTAATTTTAATATTGATTTGATGAATGATTATGATCTAACTAATTTATTATATTCATATGATATCACTTTCCTTGATAGTCTACCGTCTACCTATAAACGAAAGCTTCTACGTAATATCAATGATCTTATCAACTCTAAGGGTACTGACTCGGTATTTGTCTCTATACTTAATATCTTCGGTTTCGAAAGCACTGATGTATTCAAGTATTATATCACTAGAGATTATGCGAGAGATGCAGCAGGGAACATAGACCCTTCTGAACCTCTAGTTAAATTTATGAGATGTCCTGTTGATTATTACGATATTGAAAAGGCAGTAGTTGATAAAGTGATCGATACATTTGATTATGGTTCAATAACTGCTAATGACCCGTATTGGAAGGCAACTGAGGAAGAGGTACTTGCTAGTAACTTCCAAACATGCTTGACTAAGTATTATGATATCCAGTCAGCAGTTGATCTTCAACGCATCGCAGCAGAGCTTGCAGTGATGTATGACGTTCTGGCTAACCTTCAAAGTACATTAGGTGATGAAGTTCAGTTCAAATTCAATAGTGATTTCTCAGATAGTGGAGAACTTTCTTTATTTGATGCGTTAGTAGGAATTCAAGAAGTATCAATGCAGATAATGGGTTGGCAAGGTAAAGTATACAATACCCCTGATGATTATTTAGATAGTGATGGTAAATATGTATATATCACTAACACTGCTTCAACAGAGTTAACTGGGGATTCATTCTCAAAAGATACTCCAACGTTATCATCTAGCTTTTCAGCTGTTTTTTCTGAATTCAAATTCACACCAATCTCTAATCTTGAGCAGAAAGACACTTTCAATGAGATCATAGATGCCGTTCAGGACAACTATAAACTTAAATATGCAATGGAGGCATATCTAGGTGATTGTGCTAAGTATACTGAATTAGTTGATATCGAGTCTGATTACAACGCTCTATTTAAATCTGAACTTAACCGTTCTGTATTTGGTGATCACAACACATATCTAGATTACCTAGCTGATCAGGCTCCATTGATTCATACAGCCATTATTGCTGCTACAGACGATGTTGATTTAGCTGAAAGTAGACTTGAGTTGTTATTGTTAGATCTAATATCAGTTATAGAGTTATATGTCGATTCAGATAACTTCTCCCTAATGACGATCAGTCAGCAGCACATTGTAGGACATATCAAGAAATTGATAGAGTATTTTAAATCGTTCACAATACAGTTGAAGAATTTCTCAGTATATTATAGCTTCGATAACCCATTTCATCAGAAGCTGAAATTAACTGATGAAGAGACCTTATCAGGAAACACTGCGACTGCAACAGCACCTTACTTAGCTGATCTTCTGGCTATTGAGGGTAGACGTACTCTTAAATCAGGATTATCAATGTACGATTATATTCAGGCTGGTGAGACTTCAGAGGAAGAAGTTGCCCCTGATCCCGATCCTGCCCCTGATCCCGATCCTGAACCCATTATATATCAGTAAAATTATTAAGGAAAAGCAATAATGAAAACTCAAAATATTATCACGTTAGAGGATTATCTGAAGACATCAGACCATTCTCAAAGTGATTTAGAAACGATCAGACAAGGCTCACCTGAAGAACTAGGTGGACTTATTAATGTCTTTGATGCTACAACAGGTCGTCAGCTATTAGCTAATCGTCGCAATAAGGTTTTATTGAGAGGTAGAACCTTTGCTTTAGAAAACTTATTCAAGGACACCGTACCCACTTCTACATCAGGTTACCCGTATACTTCCCTTGACCGTAAGATCAATTCTTTCCGTGTAGGCGTAGGTGGTACTCCAACAAATGATATCATGTCCCCAACCAATGTGGTACCTACTGATGAAGGTCTAACAGCTCAAGTACCGTTTCAAGAAGGAGTGGCAAGCCCTACGCCTGAATTATTAGCTCTTTATTGCGATGTCTATCAAGACCCTAATACTGAACTTTATACATTCAATGGTAAAAAGTTTGATGAGGTTGACCCTCCTTTCATATTCGATAAGAGCAGTAACAAGGTGTGTAAAAAATTATCGTTACGTATCAATGCTCAGGATGTAAGGGATCAACCGATCAGTGAACTTGCATTATATTTCTCTGCTGATGATTACTCTCAAGCTGAAATTTACTCTAAGGTGCATTTTCCAACTGAACCATTCTCAGGTGTTAAAGAGTTATTATTTGAATATTGGACTTTTGCCTAATACTATACGTCTTTTAGTAACTCATATAGTTACTTATCAAATTATATAAGTAACTGTAATTTTAAGGAAATTATTATGAATACTAAAAAAATAAGAATGCAGGAGTATCAATATGGATGATCAACTAACAGTTACATTTGTTGGGGCGTTAGTTTCACTTGATCTCACCTACAAGTTGTTAATATTAGCAGCTCTTATCTTCTTAGGAGCTACTAGTTATGCTTTCAATATACGAAAACAGGCAATCAAAGATGAGCTTGCTTTTGGATGGTTTGATTACTTTCAAAATTTGATGGGTGGGATATTCAGTGGATGTATTTTCTTCTTGTTATGTTTATTCGTTCTTGATAATGAGCTAGTAGCATGGTTAGGAGGCGGAATAGGTTCAGCAATGGGGATCCCTGGAATCATGAAAGTTGGTGACATTTTCTTGTCAACAATTGAAGCGAGGTTTAAATCAAATGAAAGAAATTAACCAATTGAAGCAAGGTCGCAAGGCCATTGATTATGCGATGGGTCTGTTTGTAATTATATCAGTATTAGGTTTGGGGTTTAACGTTCTTGAGAATAGTTTTATTAGGTTTGCTCCTCATACTACATGGTTTGAGTACATTAAAACTGAAACTGTTACCTTTGATGAAGATACAAATAAGTATGTGAGAACTAACCGCTATCCAACAGGGGAGAAATTTATCCCTCTGAAAAGCTATTCAGTATGGCGTAAAGATCATACTGGTGTCAATTGGACTGATTCACTATACTGTCAAATTAAACCTTCCGATGATTGGTCTTTCATTGGAAGTCAATCATCATCTGGAAGTGTGCCTAGGAATTTAACTCCTGAGCCTATGGGTGTATGGAGGCTTAACGTACAACTACCGTTTAAAGATTCTAAGTGTAAGGTTCGTAGTAAAATTACGACAAAGATACGAGGTTTTAATAAACAGCAAGTATTGGAGTCTAATGAGTTTCTTGTAACTAAGAAACCTGTAACCGAAGATTACAATTTAAAACCTAGCATTCGAAGACGTGATCTTAGTGAGAGAATGGAACCTCCCATCAATAGTCAACCTCGTGAACCTATACATTAAAAAAAAAGCGAATCGCAACCTCTCATGGCTGCGATTCGCTGTCTTTTAACTTTTCACACGGCTAAGGAATATATTAGTCGCTTCACGCATTACGAGATCAGAAAGACCTGCTTCGGTATAGTAGTAATTTAACGTGTTCATAAAACCCACTTCGAAACTGTCTTCAAGTATTAAAATAGATCGAGCTACGATCTTAGCCTTCTCGCCAGCAGGAATGATCTTGTTAATGTCACGACTGTCCGTTCCTGATTCCAATCGTGATAATTCAGCATCTAGTATTTCATTAGAAACGATGTCAGCAACGATCTTCTTGAGTTCATATGTGAATTCAGAAAATGTAGGAATGGTAGTTCGATTCCAAGCTTCGTCACGCATGTTCTTTAATGAGGTAGCTAGAGATTTCTTCTGTTCTTTAAGCAGAGAGAACTGATCACCGACTTCAGCAGTGAATTCAGCGCGGATTTTAGTTTCTAACTCCTCTTCTAACTTAGCTCGGATATTTGCCTTATGTAATGAAGGCAACATGGTACGACTAGAAGCCAACTCCTTGAAGAAGTTAACTGTCGATTCTTTAAGGTATTCAAGTTGGTACTGCATAAAGTCAAGTCTCTATGGTTAGTAGTATTAGGGGTAGGATTATATTGAAGAAGTTAAACTCGATATTCAGATTAGACACACCTCCTATAGGGAACTGAGATTTCATTTCTTTATTTTCAGTTAAGAAATGTTCATCAATTCTCTCTATAAAAGCAAAGCAGGATTCTTGGTTGAATTCACGATAATAATTTACGTCCAATCGTTTTGAAAGGTATTTCTCGCGAAAACTTGCAAGATACTTTAACGTAGTATACGGTGCTCTATTTTCACTCAAAGTTAGGAAGCGTGTCAGAAACAGAAGCATTCCTGATTCATGGAGTTTCACGGTTTTGTCAGAAATTCCTTTCACTTCGATTTCATCTGTTACACTATTGAAGAAGACTTCTAAGCGGTTAATGTGTAGGAATGACGTATACTGATTCTTAATCAAGAAGGTAACTCCATTCACTACAGTCTTCTTTAATGGGTACTTCATATCATATATGACAGCATCATTACGTATTGAGATGATCTCATCGTCTTCAATCTCATTGACTTCAATGAACTCAGCAATTGTTGCTCTCATACGATCAGCAAAGATCCTAGAGAATTCAGGCTTAGCAGCACGAAGTTTACCTATCCTAATAGTGCGCTCGAATTTAGTCATCTTCTCTAATTGTTCAATGAGCTTAGAGTTCAATAAACGTTCATGCTTGATGAGATTAAATCCTGCTTCTTTACCGTCAGCCTCCACAAATCTACCTGTGAATATACCTTTAACAGAATACAAATGCTTCCAACGTATACCACTCTTGTCAATACCTTTCACTTTGGTCTTTCTGGGTACGCTGGCCATATGGAATTACCGTGTATGTATTTCTACGTGATCGGAGCCTGTTGTTCGGACGATAGATGCTTCAGAAGGTGTTCCGAATATCAGTCTGACAGCATTGTAGTATAGCAATGGAGGATAACCAACTAGTAACGTTTGAATTCCCGCTACAGTTACATACATCGTTGAACCTTCCATAGAGAAAAGTGGTTGGTGGAATGCTTCTACCTTGGATAGTGCAGTTAACTTTGCTTCTAATACTTTTTGATAATTTTCATCAAAATAACTGCTTACTTGATAAGATCGATCAGATCGATTCACTAACATTAATACATCAACTAATGATTCTATTGAGTATAGTTTGATAGACTCTTTTGGTGTTAAGTTAACTGTCATGGTGGTTATTTTCCTTGAATAAATTAATAATGATGATAATATTACATCATTAAGATAATATATATTTATTTAAATTATTTAAATTTATTATATAATAAAATAATTTTTAAATATTTTTCATTTCAAATTCAATGTTAATGAAATTTTTAGCATTTCGGTTTCTTCAACATTCTGATAGAAGAAACTAATTACGGGGATTTCATTAATGCAGGAATTTACATTCAATGAGAATAATTTTGGTGGAGACAAGAGATACACTGGAAACGAAGCTCTTGCACTGAAGATATTCTACTTAATTTCAACTAACCCAAATACCCAACCCGAAGACCCAAATATAGGACTAGGTATAAGAAATTACATTCATGAATATGTAACATCTGATATGCTAGCTGAACTGAACACTTCGTTTTCTTATCAGATAAGTACTTATCTGAAGGACTACAATCCGTCATCTAGCGAAGTAACTATCGTTAGCGATGATACAGATACCAGATTATTAAATTTTTCTGCTACGTTCAATAATGATACAGATATATCACTTAGTGGTACATTCGAGAGTGATCGATTCGATGCTCTTAACGTAACACTATCACTATAAATCACCAATGGTAAATAAAATGACTACACCAACTATTGATAAAAATTCACTTTCTAAAACAGGTACGATGTGCCGAGTAATGTTAGGTCAGAATCCTGATCTGACATTAACTGAAGCAATGGAAGGAGTCGATAAGAAATTATCTGATCTTCCCGAAGCTGATTTACTCTTCTTCAAATCAACCCTTAGTGGTAAAGTTCATCAAGCTGAGATCATTAAAGAGCTGGAAGAACGCAATCCCACTCCCATTGAAGTTGAAGTTGAAGTTGAAGAAACCAAAGTACCTGATGCGGTAGTAGCTGAAGCAACTGAAGAGGTTGTAATGCCTTCATTTATGGACGCTGAAACACCAACTCCTCTAACTCCACGGCCTGTAGTAGTTCCTGTGAACACTCCTGAGCAACCTATGGCTGACTCTATGCCGATTTCTGAGACCAAGGATGCTGGTGAACTAGCCATTCCGGTCGTAACGGATAACGATGAGTTTGCTGAACTCCTTTCCAATATGTCTGATTTCTCAGTCAATAAAGGATTGGGTTCAATGGAAATCATGGCTAACATTGTAAAAGCTCAGAAGCAATATGCTTCAGTTCAAGAAGTTATCTTGAATGGATCATTCTATTCAGCTGAGATTTCTGGCTTCAATTTAGCTACTCGCGATGCAATCCGTAACTCCAACTCCAGTGAACGTGCGTTCATGTACAAAATCTTTCAGGTTCTGTATGATCACATTGAAAATGCCACTCCGTTCAAACCTACATTTGAAGACTGGCTACGAATCACTGCACTGAGTGATCTGGATTCATTGTACTGGGCTGCGTATAGTGCTACATATCGTTCAGGTAATGAAATGAAGATGCGTTGTACTAACCGTGAGAGTGGTGCTGATGGTCGTACTCCTTGTACTAACGAAATTGACCTTAAGTTCAAGCCAAAGGATCTACCTCGTTTTGAAGACGATCGTACTATTATCCGTATTGCTGATGTATTGAAGCAGTTCAAAGTTGGTGGACAATTCAATAATGTTGATGACTTGATTGCTAACTCTCTTGTGGGAATGGAATTCAATCTGTTACTTCCTGAAAGTCGTGTACTTGTTGTATCCAAGATGCCATCTCTTGCAGATCATCTTGAGTCTATGGATAAAAGCAAGACCTCTAAGGCAACTGAATCGATTAAAGAAATCGAACCGTTCTTGAAGTCAGTTGCGATGTTCAACCCTGATGCTACAAGATCAAGTGGGTCTCCTCAATTCGATTTAGTTGAAGATGACGTCGCTCGTGCTAAGCTGTTGAATAATCTATCAGATGAAGACTACAAGTATTGGGAGAAGAAGCTTGAAGAGTTCATCTCTCCTTTCAAGGTGACATACAAAACTCCTGACTACAAGTGTAATGTATGTGGTCATGTAAATCCTGGTGTTGAACTTAATATGACATCAATGGTTTTTCGTCGCCTGACAGAGTAGAATCCGATGTCGAAGCTGGAAACACTTCAGACGACGACTTCATTGTGGCGCTCCTCGATCTCTTCGAAGGGCGCTTAGCTCTGTCAGAAATTATGGAAATGCCCTACTCTAACTTGAAGAGACTTTACGAAGCCAAAGAAAGGCAACTAGAGAAGCAAGCTGAGCAGCGAAAGAAAGCAGAAAAAGAACAACCTAAGCAACCTAAAGTCTATACCTAACCAAGAGAATTTACTATGTCCCGCTTTGCAAATGTTGTAGATAACCACCAAGAAGAAGTAGCTGAGATTTTGAATGAAGCCGCTTCACACATACTGAAAACGATGGGAAGTCGTGGAGGGAATACCCTCATCCAACACGTTAATCACCGTCATGTCGCATCTAAAGACGGTTTAACCGTCCTTAAACATATCATTCCAAAACAAGATGACCTACTTGGCGATCTTGTATTAGACTTATTGAAAGATGTTTCCAGCTCGTTAGTATCCAATGTAGGCGACGGTAGTAGTTCGGCAGTATTACTATCTGCTGAGATTGCAACTGCTCTGAATAATTGCCGAAACTTAGATTACAGTGCTCGTGACTTATTGGAAGCTTATGCTGGAGTTACGAGTACATTGATCTCACAGTTAAAGATGCTCTCAACTACAATTGATCCTTCGACTGAAGAAGGTACGAAGTTACTTAACAAATTAGCTTCTGTATCAACTAATGGTGACCCGATCAGTAAGATGATCGTGGAAGCATATGAAAAAGTGGGCATCCTAGGCTCAGTGAGAGCACGCACTGCCCTGATGGATGGTGCTCCTGACAGTATTGTGTATGAAAACGGATATACACACCCTCAAGGTGCTGCCGATACTGTATTCTTCAATAATTCAGCTGTTTCCAGTGATTACGGTAATTGTACGTTAGAGAATACTGATGTTCTTGTAACTGATATGGGATTGACTGGTGGTAATTTACAATGGATGATCGGGTTACTAACTGATAAGTTCAGCGATGCAGTTGGCGGTGGTGCATCTAGAGGTCTGTTAATCATTGCACCCAGCTATGATGATGCCTTTATGAAGATGCTAAATGGCATGGTGTTAGAGAATCGTAATATGGGTAATGAGCTTCCATTATTGCTAGTGTGTGCCTCAGTTAAGACTGCTAAATTACGTAGCCGATTGGAGGATACTGCAGCTTACTTGAACACAACGATCCTTGAACAAGATCAGTTACTGCAAAAGTATGATAATCTTTATAGTCGCTTCGGTAGAGCAGCTAATGTTACTTCGACTATGACAACTACTACTTTCACATCTGACTCTAACCTTGAAAATGCCAATCTTGATGCGCGACTGAAATTGCTCAAAGAAAAGCTAGTCGAGACTGAATCAGATATTGGTGAAGAAGGTTATGAGTCTAAGCTTAAAGAACTTGAAACCCGTCTAGCTCATCTTAATGCTAAACGCGCAGTCATCACTGTAGGCGGTGGAAGTCGTTTTGAAAAGAATAGCCGCCATGACTTAGTTGATGATGCAGTACGTGCTTGCTCATCTGCAATCGAACATGGAGTCAATCCTGCCTCTAACCTGATGGTTCCATATATCGCTAACCACATCCTTAATGGTCTCATTAAAGTTAATATGACATCTTTAGAGACTATCTTGTTAGAGAATGTCATCTATCCAGCATACTTAAATGCATATGTTCGGCTTGGTAAGGTAAATGGCAGTTTGGCTAATATTAAGCGGATGAATAGTGATCTGGTTGAGAACAAGTTAATTCCTGAAAATAAGATTATGAACTTTAACACATGGCAAGCTGAACCAATGTTAAGTACTGAAATCATTAATTCTACCGAAACAGATATTATGATTTTGAGAAGTGTTGATAGTATCATCACACGACTCATGCTTTCCAATCAGATCCTCTTACTTCCTACGCATAAACTGCGTGCAAATGAAGAACCTGAAGAAGATCAACCTGAAGCACTTCTTGGTTAGGGGATCAATGTACGAGGGTATCCTATGCCTAGATACAAAGACCCACGATTGAAACACGGGTCGTTTTATAATTTTCTCGTGTATGATAACATGTGGGGAATTCCTCAAGCGTTATTTAATTTATGCTTTATTGCCTTTGTTGCTCATTCGTATATCTATTTTTCTGTACTGATATCAGCTGTCTTTCTAACTGGTTATGTCTATGCGTTTGAAAAACTCTTAGTAGATGAGTTCCTTAATAGTAAATGGCCACTTAAGTCTATATTCGCCGTAGTCGTTCCTGCTATAATGAATATTCTCTGCTGTATTTGGTGGTATTTATTAGATGGATATGAATTAATGATAATGTAACAGTACTCAAGCCTAGTTCATAGCTGGGCTTGAGTCTTATTAAATCAACAGGTCACTAACATGAAACTTAAGTTATTTCTAAGAAACCCTTCAGGCCGTGGATCGGCTAATGTTGGAGCACGTTACCTTATATCAGATGCATTACGTGAGCGAGCTGCTGTGTTAATCAAGCAGGACAAGATATCCAACCCTAGAGTATATCGAGTAGGTGATTCTGTTCTTATCTGGGTTAAGGTAGGTTCTGAGCGTTTCGATAAGATGACATATGACGTTTTACTATACGCTGAAGATGGTGGTAAGACTGACATCTTGAATATGGATATGACATTCTTTTCAAATTCACCTTCATTCACATTTACATACGCATTCGCATTCAATAACGATGAAGACCTTGCTCCTATAGCGACTGTTGCTAATTTAGTCAGTAAGAGATCCATTACTGAAGCTCCTGTAGAGCGTAATCCACAGAAGTTGAAAGGTTTTGAGAAATCTATCTTCTATGCTGTCTTCTCTTTGATTGACAAAGGCGATAATATCGTAGTCAATCTCGATGATTATGTCATCCGTGAAGTAACTGAAGTTAAACATGTTATTCTCGATTTCAATAAGAATGGGATGTCAACTGCTGTTGAAAAATTAGCAGAATATAATAAACGCAAGCAAGCTGATCGTAACAGTATTGCTAAACAACGTCAAGCAGGTATTAAGAAGCGTAAAGCTAAATTACGAGCAACTCGAAAAAGAAGAACAGTGAAGTAGCAATTTTTGTTATAAATATATATTATAAAGGTGAACCCTAACAAGGTTCACCTTTTTATATTTCACCAAGGAATTAGAACATGACTAAAAAAGAAGTTGATTTTACAGAGGTAGCTAGAGACTTGTTTGTAGCATCTAATCCGATGAATTCTATTAAATACTTGGAATTCAAAGCGAATAAAAGTATAGAGCATGTAATCAATGCTCGAAAGTTAGCAGACAAGCAAAGCGGTTACAACCTAAGTTCAGCAATTGATCTTTTAGAACCTAAATTGAAGTCAATCTTTAAGAAATTCTATGATCCAGATAAGACATCTCTTTACGCTGTTGATCAGGAGAGACTAATCAGTCATCTAAAGGAAGTTTCATCTAAAGATCAATTATTAATTTGGGAATATCGCAATCTCCCTGTTCGTAATCTAATTGATGACGGTACTAATGACGATGACTTCTTAGAGACGATATGTCTTGAAGCGTTGATCATGTCAGCAAAGACAGGTAGAAAGCAGATAATCCTATATGATGATGACAACGAGAAGTTCCTGTCAGGGGAAGGTTACTTAGAGCTTCTCACCAAATGCTTAGTTGACTCAGGTATGACATCTGATAAGGCGGAATTAGTGTTGGGCTTTGTTAACATCACTATCTGTAAATTGTCACAGTTAAATGAAGTGACAGCGGATATTGCTAATATTGATGTATATGCTGAGATAGATCATTTAACAGATGCTGGAATAACAGATTGTGTAGAGGCGCTAAAGCTTCCAACCAGAAAAGTACACCGCGTTACTTTGATTAATCACATGCAAAGAGGGTAGAGCTTGTGTTTTCAATGTTTAATTCAAACCAAGGTGAATTCAATTAATGAACTATATTAAACCTACTGAAGCTAGAGACATCGTTATAGATCTTACAAATTGGTACGATGAAGTAGACATCCGAGAGATGTTCGTTGGTGATTTAGGTATTCCAGAGGAATACATTGAAAGAGGATATCATTTTAATCTCAGCAAGAAGAGATCGATGAAAGATGATGTCAACTATCTACCCATGATCGATACTTGTAATAAGTATTTGAATCCTGATATCATAGGAGATGATCTGTTCATCGAAGTCATTAGCGTTAACTCGCAGATGTATGAAACAGCAGATAAGCTTAAGGTAAGCGGAATTACTTTTAAGAGCTTAACGGAAGAGGAGAAGGAGAATAATGGTTTCATAACTCGTATTGAGTTCCTAGATATCATTAAACGATTAGCATACCGTATAGCTGATGAAATCTATTTTAAGGATGAGTTGTTTGAGAATGTTATATTAACTGAAGATGAAGCTGAGATAGACGAACAACCTCCTCGAAACTCACAGATTAGTATAGTTGATGAGGACAATCGTAAAATCCTTTCAGCTAGCTATACTGTTAAGGCTTTCTTTCCGTTGATTGCCTCGTACCTAAGTCTATTCAAAATTGCTGATAACTCACTAATATCTTCAGCTAGTTTGTATGCTCTAGACTATATTGATCGTAAGTTAGAGATTCCTGAGAAGGATGAAGATGGTTTCTTCACTAGCATTAACGCTAGAATCCAGAATTTACTATTAACTCGGATTCGTCAAACTTCTTATAGTGATCGTGTCATCTGGTCTTATCTGAAGAACGATGGTATATCACCTGAATCGTTTGCAGCTGAACAGAATCGATTACTCCTCAGTAATCTACCTAAAGTAAAGGCAAAGTCTAAGGATGGCGAAGATTTTGATATCTTCTCAAAGTCTACTAAGTCTATTGTATTCTCAACTGTTAGTTTCATGCATGTATTCATTAAAAATCAGTTGAAGTTTCAATTCCAACGTAACTTACCTGTTAACTTTCGCCCTGTTATGCAAAATGGTGGCGCTGGTACTGTGTCTGTATTTGAGCGTGAGTTTGCTAAATCATCTCAAGATAGTTACCAGATAGCTATTATCGAGACAGCGCTACGTGCTGAGATTGATTCACTACTTGCTTATGTTGAACCTCCCGCTGATTTCTATGATGATATATTGAAATTAACAGGGGTGTTAACCCTTAATCGGCATAACCTGTCATTACTTAAGATACACTCTCCTGTATTTAGTGATGCTGCTCAAACAGTAAGTCGTGAAGTAACGATTCAGTACATCTATTTACTACATCTTAAGTTAAAGTTGAATCGAATGTCAGCAATTGCTGATATCTTGGTGAGTAATTGTGAAGTCACTGGTTCTAAACGAGCCGCTGCAACTGAGTTTGACTTTGGTGAAGAATACTCAGTTATTACACCACGTCTAGACTCATTAATGAGTCTACTGTCAGGTGTTGAGTTTACTAATCAGCTAACAGGAAAAGTGAATAAGTATAAGATTCGTCTGATCAAAGGTGAGT
>Ga0055584_100005218_pt1 | contig 12739 bp, 12 predicted proteins | sample OSDHelmetaG_FD_58716 | JGI IMG/M metagenome (GOLD analysis project Ga0055584, IMG submission 58716) | Pelagic marine sediment microbial communities from the LTER site Helgoland, North Sea, for post-phytoplankton bloom and carbon turnover... | ecosystem: Environmental > Aquatic > Marine >... | reverse complement strand
GCGAAGTGCTCACTAACTTTGGGTCTTTTCAATTTTAGCGTTGGCGTTATTAAGCCATCCTCCGCAGTCCACTCCGTCAATGCAGAATGAACCCGCCGTAATTGCGCGTAACCGGGAAACTCTTTTAAATTTTTCGCTAATTGAGCCAAGATTAATTCTTCAACCCTTTCATCGTTTAGATCGATATCACCGGCCAAGCCATTAGTCTTACAGAAGACTTTCCAGGCTTGTGGCTCAAGCACCAATAGGGCTGATAAATAGGGTTTCCCTTCGCCCACGATCATCACCTGACTCACCAGAGGATTCGACACTAGTGCTTGCTCCATATCAGCTGGTGGAACTTTCTCTCCATTTGCCAATACCAAAATATCTTTCAGGCGACCGATAATCTTCAGGTACCCGTCATCAAAACAAGCCTTATCGCCTGTTCTCAACCATCCATCATCAGTCATAGTACCTGCTGTCGCTTCTTCATTTTGCCAATACCCCAACATGATATTGTCACCACGAGTCAGCAATTCGTCATCATCACCTATGCAAACCTCAACCCCACGCAAAGGTAGCCCTATTGTATCCAATCGATTGCCAGCCTCAGTATTCACAGATATAACTGGGCTTGACTCGGTCAGCCCGTAACCTTGAATTAGAGGTATGCCTATAGAGGCGAATAATTTAGCGACATCATAGGGTAGTGGCGCACCACCAATAATAGCAAAACGTAATTTCCCTCCTGTTAGCTTGCGAATTTTTTCAGCAACTAATTTATCCAGCAATGGCCAGAGTATTAGAGAAGGAAACCAGTTAGTAATTTTCTGATCGTATTGAAACTTACGCCAACCAAGCTCTATTGTTTTCCGGAACAAGAATCTTTTTACTCTAGAGCTCTCGGAAACTGATTGCATTATTCGGCTATAAAACCTCTCAAACACTCGGGGTACTGAAATCAACGTTGTTGGCTGGTGAATCTGCAAATCTTCAACAATAAACTTAATAGATCGATTATAAACTGCTCTGGCTCCAGCCATGATCCCGAGGTAATAGCCGATGGTGCGTTCAAACGTATGCGATAGCGGAAGAAAAGATAAAGCCACGTCGTCGGGGCGAACAGGCACGCTACGCAAAGCTGCGTAAGCATTACTAAGCATATTCTTATGCGACAGCATTACCCCTTTCGGCCGCCCTGTAGTACCCGAGGTATATACAATCGACGCGAGATCATCTGGGTCGGACATCCCTCTCTCCAAATGAGCCCCGACTTTAGGCAGCCATTCCTTGAGAAGATATACACTCTGAGGCAATACTGCTGTCGCTGACTCAACGACAACCGTTTTTAACCTGGCCAACGTCTCGTCACATTGTTCAATCTTTTGCCATATCTCTAATGAATCTGTAATTAGAACACTCGCGCCGCTGTGTTCCAGCACATAGCTTGCGTTGTCAGGCCGGTCATCTACGTAAAGAGGAACAACGACCAACCCAAGCCGTAAACAAGCCTGATCACACGCAACCCAGTGGACACCATTCGGAATGTGTATTGCAACACGATCGCCCTTATCAAGGTTTAAATCACTAATTGCAATCTGCCAGCGCTCTACTTCTGCCGCCATATCGGCCCAAGTGTAGTCAACCCATGATTCAGAAACTGAGTGATATTCAGTAAACGCGACACGATCCGCAGAACGACGGACGCGTTCTCGAAACAGTTCATCGAGTGTTGCGGCGTGATCCATGGCGATAACGTCAAGATGCTGATTACCGCTAATCCCATCCTGAGGATAAACAACCGCTTGATTTTCGTTCATCTTAATAATCCGATGTGGTGGCAAAATAAGTATCTCATATGTCCTCGATCGCGGCGAAAGACTTATCAAATATTTATGGATTGGCTACAAATAACGGGCGTATATGATAAAGTTCCCAGCCGCTTGGTAACATGTAACCAGCAATATAATACTAGGCACAAGTCCGTTAGCGTTTAGTGTTAGAACTCAAAAATAGCATTCAAAAAGCTACCGTAACTTCTTCATAACACTGCATCATATTATGCGTTTAATACTATTAGGTGGGCCCGGCGCCGGCAAAGGGACACAAGCAGAATTCATTTCCAAAAATTTTGGTATACCGCAGATCTCTACCGGAGACATGCTTCGCGCTGCGGTGCGGGCAGGTACCGAGCTTGGGAAGCAAGCACAAGAAATTATGGATTCGGGTGGCCTGGTATCGGATGACATTATTATTGGTTTGATAAAAGAGCGCTTATCTCAGCAAGATTGTAACGATGGTTACTTACTCGATGGCTTCCCGCGCACCATTCCGCAAGCAGATGCTATGAAGGAGAATGGAATAAGTGTTGACCATGTGATCGAAATCTCTGTAGATGATGACGAAATCATTCGACGCATTAGTGGCCGCAGAGTGCATCCTGGCTCTGGGCGAACGTACCACATTGAGTTTAACCCACCTAAACTGAGTGACATTGATGATGTGAGCGGAGAACCGCTCATTCAACGTGAAGACGATCAAGAAGCGACTATTCGAAAACGATTAAGCATCTACCACGATCAAACCGAACCATTAATTCAATATTATTCGAATTGGACCGTTTCGGATGGCGTACAAACCCCGAAATATACCCAAATTAATGGTGTGGGATCTGTAAGCCAAATTCGAGAATCTATCGCTGCAGCACTGAGCTAGCCCGCAAATACTGCCAGCCTAGAAAAAGCGCCCTGGAAGCTACGGTTTAGCTACTTCCACTTTTAGTCAAATAAGCGATGATGGCATTCGACTCATACATCCACTGAGTCTGACCAGATATTTCAATTCGCAAGCAAGGTACCTGTTGCGATCCACCTTGCTTAACGAGTTCCTCGCGATATTCAGAGTTTTGTAAAATATTTCTTAACTCTATATTCAGACCCATCGCGCCTATTGCATGCTCTACCTTTGCACAAAAGTAACAAAGGTGATGCATGTATAAAGCATGGTCTGCTAGTGCCGGTGCAGCTGTCGCGGCATTTGTTACCGGCAGATTTTCAGACATGATGGCAATTACTAGAGACGACTAGCGAATTTCCAAAAGCTCAACGGTAAATATCAAAGCCTGGTTAGGGCCTATTGAGCCTGGTGCATTTGCTCCGTATGCCAGCTCTGGCGGAATATAAAATTCATACTTTGCACCAGCCTTCATCAACAGCAGGCCTTCTTGCCAACCACGTATCACCCCGTTAAGTGGAAACTCAGCTGGTTCACCACGATCGTAGCTGCTATCAAATTTGGTTCCATCTATCAGAGTACCAGAGTAATGCACCACGACCGTGCTAGATGGTGTTGGAGCATCGCCTGAACCCTCTGTCTCAATCTTATATTGCAAGCCAGAATCAGTGGTCATGACTCCTTCCTTACTTTTATTGCCAGCTAAATACGCATCACTTGCGGTTTGATTATTCTCACCCGCAAGTTGGGTCTCTTGTTGCACCTTTTGTTGGAACGCAACAAAACTTGCTTGCATCTCTTGTTCGGTCATTTGCAATTCTTGGCCAGCCAAAACGTCTGCGATTGCCGCAACCATGGCATCGTGATCAACTTCGTCTGAAATCCCCTGCTGTACGAGGTTTTGAGCCATTTGATAACCAAATGTATAACCAAGTTTCTGTTTATCGGTTTCCATAGCTGCGGTGGCGGCCAAACTGTTGATAGTGAGGGCTGCCAACGCTATGGCACTATAAAATTTACGGGTATGCTTCATTAACTTCTCCTGATAATTTGGCTATCCAAATAGCTTTTGAATTTCTAGTAATTGTCGCGTGCTCAACTTCTGGCCGGACGTTAGCAAACGGTGTAATCGAAGGCCAGCGGAATCTAGTGAAAAAGTGGTAAGGACTAATATTTTTTCGGTAAGCCTATTAATTCACCCCATCGATACTGCTTTCGAATGTGGTTGCTGGCTAGCATGGTTGTCGTTAAAAAACAGTTTTTTACTCTGGCATTGCCTCAACTAGAAGCTGCGGATCTACGCGACGTTTACCGATGTCCATGCGCCAATCTAAATGAGGTCCAGAAGCTCGGCCCGTAGCTCCGATCTCACCAATAACTTCTCCCTGCTCCACGCGCTGACCAACTTCTACATTTACAGCACTTAGATGCAAGAATGAAGATGATAGCCCGTGTCCGTGATCAATCAGAATCAAACCGCCTGAAAAATATGTGTCAGGATTAGCAAAGGTAACGTAACCGCCCTGAGGCGCGTGCACCGGTGTACCTGTGGGTCGCGCAATATCAACACCGTAATGAGGTCGGCCAGGCGTACCATTGTATACACGCTGAGAGCCATAAACGCCACTAATAGGCCCAGCTACTGGCCATTGCCAAGCGCCGAGAAAATCAAGATGAGGTCGATTTGTTCGCTTGGCTGCACCTATTTCACGGGCCTCTCGCTGAATACGCTCAATTTGGTCTGCCGGCGGATCAACCGTTCGCTGCGGTACGCCTTCTACTCTTTGAATATTATATTCTCGGGGTGCGATTTCAAGCGACCTAGATAACTGCTCACCACTGGGCAGAGTAATCTGCAACGGCACCGTTGCTAATTCGTCTCGATGAAAACCAATCACAAACTGGCCAGCCTCAGAAACACGCACATCCTGCCCATCATAAGTAACTGTGCTTCCGGCAGACACTTTACCAAGCACCAATCCACCCTGAACAAAATCACCTTGGATATCGATAGCCGCATGTTCGCTATTCTCACCCGCCGACTTAACTGGAGCAGAAATTACCGTACCAAGCACGATTGCAGCTCCAAGCAAGTGAATTATATTCTGTATCTGTATTTTCATCAGGCATCAGCTCCAACGTTTTGATCACTCGACTCAGCATTAGCAGGGGCAACACTTTTATAGCCAGGTATATTCTCCAAGGCCAGCTGCTCTAGAAACTCGTCTACTGCCAATACTTTTTGATGCTTGCTGCCAAAACGTCGAATAGCCAAGGTATTTTCGGCGGCCTCGCGCATTCCAATAGCCGCAATTATTGGTACTTTTTGCAGACTATGTTCCCGAACCTTATAGCTTATCTTCTCATTTCGAATATCAAGCTCAGCTCGAATTCCTGCAGCGGTCAATTGATGGAGAACCTCGGTAGCATAACCATCTGCATCTGAAACTATCGTGGCAATCACAACTTGAATTGGTGATAACCAAAACGGTAACGCACCCGCATGTTGCTCAATTAAAATACCAATAAATCGTTCCAATGAGCCCAAAATGGCCCTATGCAGCATTACCGGCACATGTTTATTGCCATCTTCACCAATGTATTCAGCGTCTAGTCTCCCAGGAGTCGAAAAATCAACCTGTATCGTTCCACATTGCCATACACGACCAATACAATCACGGAGGGAAAATTCGATTTTTGGCCCATAAAATGCACCTTCACCAGGCTGCAAATCCCAATCCAGGTTTTTGGCATCCAGTGCCTCAGCCAACGCGGCTTCTGATCGATCCCAAACTTCGTCGCTTCCAACCCGCTTCTCGGGTCTAGTAGATAATTTGTACAACACCTCTTCAAAACCAAAGTCTTGATAGACGTCGTGTAAAAAGTTGATAAAACTAGCTACTTCGGACTGAATTTGACCTTCGGTACAAAAAATGTGCGCATCATCCTGCACAAATCCACGTACACGCATAATACCGTGGAGAGCACCCGACATTTCATTTCTGTGGCAGGACCCAAACTCTGCTAATCGTAATGGTAATTCACGATAGCTTGTTAGCCCCTGGTTATATACCTGTACATGACAAGGGCAATTCATCGGCTTAACTGCATAGGTCCTCTCATCCACCTGCAAGCTAAACATATCATCGCCAAACTTATCCGCATGACCAGATTTTTCCCACAAACTAAAATCGACCAGCTGGGGCGTATTTATCTCCTGATAACCATGCTCCTCTTGTTGATGACGCATGTATTGCTTCACTGATTGGTAAATACTCCAACCTTTAGGGTGCCAAAAGACCATACCTGGGGCTTCTTCCTGCATGTGGAATAAGCCTAACTGCTTACCCAATAAACGGTGATCACGTTTTTCGGCCTCTTCCAATTGCCGCAGATATTGTTTGAGTTGTTGGTCATTCGCCCAGGCTGTCCCATATATTCGTTGCAATTGGGCATTTTTCGCATCCCCCCGCCAATAGGCACCCGCTAGTTTGGTCAATTTGAACGCGTGCCCTAACACACCTGTAGAGGGTAAATGTGGGCCCCGACACAGGTCGAGAAAATCACCTTGGCGATAAACTGAAATCACTTCGTCCTTCGGCAAATCCCCAATTATCTCGGCTTTGTAGCTCTCACCTATGGATTCAAAATATTCAATAGCATCATCTCGTTGCCATACTTCACGAACAATTTCCTCGTTACGTTTAACGATATCTTTCATTCGCACCTCGATTTTCTCGAAGTCTTCCTGGGTAAAAGGATCGTCACGAACAAAATCATAATAGAAGCCATTTTCAATTGCAGGTCCAATAGTCACCTGCGTTTCCGGAAAAAGCTCTTTTACTGCCTCAGCCAATACATGCGCAGCATCATGTCGAATTACTTCTAGGCCCTCATCCGTATCACGAGTAATCAGCTCAACCGTGCAATCAGTTTCAATTTCACGGGTAAGATCTTGAAGGTCATCGTTGACCCGGATTGCTACGGACTTTTTTCGAAGGGAATTGCTAATTGACTCGGCTATTTTCAAGCCGGTTACCGGCGTATCAAATGATCGCGAACTACCATCGGGAAATTGAATTTGAACTGTCATGATTGGCTTGGAAGCAGAGTTTATTCACTCTGGCTTTGTTTATATCTTTACGGGAATTCTACCTCGTAACAGCCTGAGTTGTTAGGCCACCCTTGCTTGAAATTCACCAAACAATCCAAGGTGCATTCCATCGGCCTTGGCTGAGTGAAATACAAAATAGCTATCACGAGAATTGGTCTAGCCAAAAACTCAACATAACTAGATTCGAAGCGCCCTAAATGATCTGCTAAAATCACCTCAAATCGAAATTCCGGCTAATATCGCCCCACTAATTTTTGGTTATAACAATAATGGAACTACCTAAACAAGCTTTCTACCAGCACTTTTCATTTGATGCATCGAGACGGGTTCAATTACTCATTATTCTATTATTGACCTCACTGAGCGTAAGCGCCCACCACTCGAGATCGGAATATTCAGGAAACCCCACAAGCGAGATTGAAGGTGCGGTTGTCAACATTTCCTGGCGTAATCCGCACGTCATGATTACTGTCAAATCGGTAGAAGCTGATGGCTCAGAAACACTTTGGGAGCTAGAAGGCTCTGACGCTGGAACCTTTAAACGGCGTGGATTGGAAGAGAGCCAAATCAAGGTTGGTGACAACATTAAAGCCGCTGGCAGAATTTCCAGTCGTCGAGGAACCTGGATTGCAATGTCCAATATACTCCTCCCGAATGGAATAGAAATGGTGTTTGGACAAGGTGAACCACGCTGGGCTGAAGAATATGTCGGAGGCAAGCTTTTCCGTGAGCCTGTGAACCAAAACGATAAAGATGCTGTTGAGGGTATTTTTCGCTTATGGATCCGGTCTGTCGGCACAACCTATGGCGTGCAGGACGAACCGCCATTGACACCCGAAGCCAGAGCAGCCTACGAAAGCTACGACCAACTTATAGACGACCCAGTACTCGATTGCACTCTTCCAGGTATGCCACGCGTGATGACGGTAGTTGGCTATCGACCAATCGAATTTGAGCAAGACGGCGACGACATCTTATTGCACTCGGAGAATTTTAACCTAACTCGCCATATCCATATGAATGACGAAACCGATGTCAGCAGTATGGAAGCAACCCCATTGGGTTACTCAACGGGTGTATGGGATGGCGATGCCTTGGTTGTAACGACTACGCGAGTTAGTTGGCCCTTCTTCGACCTGCCACCATTGATTGCCATTCCGCAGAGCGAAGAAACTAAAATTGTAGAACGATTCGTTTTAGGCGATATTAACGATACATTAACTTACGATTTTTGGGCGCACGACCCAGTCAACTTCACTGCCCCTATTGAGAAACCGGGTTATATGGTCTGGGGCTACCAGCCTGGGCAAGAACGTGAAACTGACGGCTGCGTAGACTATGTGGATGTCCCTGCCATTTAACTCTCGCTAACTGATAATCGGCTCTAGATGCCTCGAAGCGATGATTAGATCGCTCCCTGAATACTATTTGCGCTTTACAGTCGGCGGCGGAACGATATCACGAACACCTGGTTGATTAACTTTATCCAAGATAACCGTCGTACCGCGCTCAGTGGTCATAGCACTTATTGTCATGTCGTCCTTCCCGTTTCTGGCTGGCCACCCGACAATACTTACCGTTTCACCAACCTCAGCAATATCGCGAGGAAGTCCTCGATCATCCCAACGACGGGGGTTCATACTCTCAATTGTCCAATGCTCGGTGCTGCCATCTTCATTGGTAACCTCTAATTCCAACTCAATATGCGGATTAGAAAATGCTAATTTGGTTAATATTCCGGTACGGGATATCTTATTGTCTATATCGTATATTGCGAAAGAGTGATGCGCCTGGGACGAAAACGAAACCAGCGCGAACAGAGCCACTACCAAACTAAATAATTTTTTCATGTGTTGAGCCTCGATTAACTGCATTTCCGACTAAAACGTAAACATCACCTGATTAGTGATATTCTAATTCAAGATAACCCGCAATATATGGGCAATTTAAAAAATCACGATTTACTCCATATTGTGTACACTTTAATGCAACTGTTTGATGCAAAACTGAAATAATCAGCAGAATTCCTCTTTTTTATAATTTTGCGAAACAATGAACAGCGCGGATAATTCTATGAACAGACTACTACACTTTAATGCGGCCCTCATAATATCGCTTTTAGGACTCTCTACTTTAGCGGCGTCAACCATCGCTACAGCACAAGAAACTAAAACTGATATCGCAGATGAGCACGATAAAGTATGTTCCTATTTACAATATGAACCAAAGTCGGGAGACCTTTTTAACCGTGATGAAATGCTTCCAATTACCACTGTGTGGTTTGAAGACACATCGTGCATGGAAGATACAGAAAAAAATAGATTAAAGATCATTGATTCAATAGCACGCTCATACGGACATGAAGGTACTGATTTTGAAAATAATCAACCAAAAGTTAGCCGGCAAAATGCTCATGGAGACTGCTACGAGCTGCCGGAAGATTCTTCTGTAGCGTTAAATATCTATTATATTTTTGATACCGAATTCATACAGGGCTTCGTTCACGCCCAGCCTAAAGATGGCATATGTGTTGAAGCAGCGGGTCGTGGTGCTGGTGGGCCCGGTGGCGGAAGACCTGGTGGCAATGGTTAATAAGGTCTGAAAGTTTAGATAAACGAGGTTAATGAAATGATTAGACGACCAATTAGCAATTTGTTTCTTAACATTGCTGCAGTTATTAGTTTCGTGTTTGTGACAGCGCTACCAGCAATGGCTGACAATTTTGTGGTTTATGGTGCTAGTGGCAAGATTGGCGATATCATCGTTACCGAGGCGCTTGACCGCGGACACCACGTTACTGGCGTATCCCGAAATCCGGAAAACCTAACCAACGCTCACCCAAACTTTTCTGCAATAGCTGGTGATGTTACTAACCTAGAATCAATGATCGCGGTCATATCTGGTGCTGACGCGGTGATTCTCTCGTTGAGTGGTGGTGGTCCAGGAAATACACCAGAAGAAGCTACTACTGCCCGGGCTGCAGCAACATTTGTACAAGCCGCCAAACAACTAGGTGATTCAGCCCCACATGCGGTACAGGTAGGCGGCGGAACCACTCTTTGGGTTAATGGTGTCTGGGCGCTTGAGGAATTGGAACTTGAAGAAGGCACTCCTCGACATGGTCAGTACTATGGTCACTGGATGGCTCTGGAAACGTACAAAGCATCATCAGGTGTGAAATGGACCGTAATGACACCCCCACCCTCTGCAATGCAACCACGAGCCCGCACGGGTGAGTACCGGCTAGGTGAAGAAGAAGTTCTCTTTAATGCCGACGGCGAGAGCTTTATATCCACCGAAGATTTTGTCGTAGCGCTAGTGGATGAAGCTGAAAGTGGACAATCTGTGGGTAAACGTGTCGCGGTAGGACCACCCTACTAGCTCTTGAGCCGTTCAAAATTAAGTCATTCTACCCATCAGTTAACTACGGGGTAGAATGAGGTAGGCATCAGGGCTGAACTTTATAATTCTGTCCGCTGCGTTGCTTGTCTTATAGTGCTTGTTTAATTGTGACCGCCTAATGTTGTGAGGCTGAAGAAGCTTTGAGATCTTCGGCTGTCGCGCTTCCCTGTGGCGCGTAGAATGTCACAACTTTTCCATCCGGAAGCAAAACATGCGTAACCCGCAACATCGTTACGCCGTCGCGGCCAGGATTACCCATTAAGGTCAACTTATCCCCGGGGTTGATTTCTCCGCCTACTGCGCCATACCTCCGCATCATATTATTTGCCGGCAGCTCAGCGACCCATTCTTTTACATCACCGCTCTCATCGGCCATCGTATAGACCAATCGACCATGCGGGTTTACAGGTGTATACGAAACAGCCGTTGCGTCAGTATGGACTACGCGCTCGCGCATATCAAAATAGTAACCCGGATTATGATGCGCCAACGTGGAAAGGCTTCCAAATAACGCAAAAACCAATATATATAATCTACCGATCATTCGCCTGAACGAGTGATTCCTGCATTAGGCCCAACAAGTTGCGCAACGTCGCCATTTTCGAAGTCGACCCGTGATAAACGCATAAAATTTGTACCACTACGCGCTGGGGATCCGGTTACAGTTTTCAATTTATCACCAGGTTTCAATATCTCACCACCGAGACCAAGCCGACGAAGATTGTTTGAACTTGCCAACTCTCCGGTCCATTCTTGTTGAACACCCGCCTCGTCCGTAAAGGTATACGTTAAACGACCGTGGGGATTTACAAGTACGTATTCAACCACTGTCGCATCGTGCTGAATTATTTCTACCTCTAGGTCAAAGTACGCAACACCACTATGGTGTGCCATTGCCGGAAACCCAGCCAAAATTCCGAGCGTAACTATCGAAATTGCTATTCGGTACCCGTTACATAATGACTTCATATTAAACTTCCTCATTTCACATCAGCATACTCAGGTATGCATTCATATTCCCAAATCTCACCGTCTGGTGCAAAAGTCCAATGCCCATTAACGACGTATGGCTCTTCATAATTTGCTGAATCATGAACTTCGCCAACAAGATTCAGTTCATCTCCGTCTCGCGACCAACGCTCCACCACATAGGCACTTTCATCACCCGAGAACGGATAACCCGCTGTCCAAGTATTATTATCGGGTGACAAATGTGTCGTGGTTATAACTAAGGTATCTCCATCCCACTTGCCGGTCGAATACCCTCCTAACGACGGTTGCCAATGATCAGGGGCTGTGCGGCCGTCCATAAAAATTCTACGGACCTGATGGAAATGCTCATACAGAATCAAAATTTGATGCTCCTGGTACACAATCTCAATTGGATAAGGATCGATTAAACCTAACGGAATACCCGGCATTAGACAGCGCAATTGTGTGTCTTTCTCCGGTGTAAAAGCTTCAAATTCCGCAAGGCCTGCAGGCGTCATTTTTACTGTCGTGGGATCTGGTTGCCCCATTCGCGGGGGGTGATCCGCTGTCCAAATGCCCTCAAAATCACCCTGAGCGCTGGCGCCACCAGCGAATAAAATTAGAGTGAATGCAAGTACGATTTTTTTAGAAAACATTATTATCCTCGAATCAAAGAGATTTTAGAAAAGTATACGTTAGGCATGCACAGCACACCAACCAAAAGGGCCAACTATTCCCTTTTTAATAACCATGCTTAACTTAAAGAGCAGCGTCAAGTTGAAGTGCACCGTTAGTTCCAACCCGCGAGACCACAAGACTAACTCGCAGCGCCTACAGCGGTGCATAGACAATCAACCGCAAGCAGCAATGTAATGTGCCTGCATTGTATATAAACTGGATTCGCTGAAACAACTAGCCATTCAAAGAAATCAAATTATTTTTCTACCGCAAAACAATAGAATAAGCCAACACCGCCTGAATTAGCAAAATCTTCCTGACTACAACCCACTGTCGCATGTGAGGAATTCCAGGAGGTATTACCGTTCCCAATACGGTCAGAATGGCCAACCTGTGCAGAGCCTTCATCATTACTAGTCCAGTTATTGCACGTACGATCAACATCATCACTAAATGCGCGCCCATCGGTATGCGAGCCAGTCAATATGTCGTGACGGATCGGCAAAGGGTCGCCAATGCCATTTATTTTTTCGCCATGCTCTGTCATTGCAAAGGCCTTGATCATATTGCTGCCACGCTGAGCCTCAACTAGCGTGTCTCCATGTATTTGCGATTTAATCAGTGGTCGAGCAAGTCGACGGCCTAAATAATCAGCAATCATTGCTTTAGCATGTCGCCACGGGCCTGCACCGATACGATCACGCGCGTTCACCGCTGGCTGTCCTGGTCTGGCTTGAGTACTGAGGTAAGCTCGCCAATCCTTTTCGCCTTGGCCAACTGCTGCTGCGAGTGCTTGACAATGGGCATCTGCGCCTTCTAACCCACCAAGATTCCCGCCATCACCTATTGGCTCACTGG
>Ga0055584_100005217_pt1 | contig 12739 bp, 5 predicted proteins | sample OSDHelmetaG_FD_58716 | JGI IMG/M metagenome (GOLD analysis project Ga0055584, IMG submission 58716) | Pelagic marine sediment microbial communities from the LTER site Helgoland, North Sea, for post-phytoplankton bloom and carbon turnover... | ecosystem: Environmental > Aquatic > Marine >... | reverse complement strand
AGTAAGTCCAAAGTAAAGCGTGATTCGGGAAAATAATCTCTTTTGCCCAATTGTTCGTAGTATTGAGCCAAGACGGCGGCAATCTCCTTGTATGCTTGTCCATCCATCCAATCCGTAGGTCTGATTCTGACCTTAACCTTGGTTGTCAATTCCTCGTAGTCCTGAAGTAGCTGACCGCTCAAGGCGACACCCCAAGCTGCTGGCTTTTTCTTCATAAGCTCTACGAGTTCCATGTGAAGATAGGCCTTGAGAAGAGGAGAAATCGTTTGGTCGGCTATGACAACCTCGAGCATTTCCATCAGGGGTCCGACCAAGGTTTTGGTATTGGGATCCATCCTGCGATCTATCTGCAGGCGGAGAAACCTGGACTCCGGGCAAAGCTGTCCGTTGTCCACCATCAATCCCTTGACTCCTCCGTTGAAATGGGTGGACTCGAAAACCCTGCCTTCCCTTTTGCCATTCCAATGAAAAGTCCCCTTCTGGGTCACGGTGGCGCTTGGGTTCGCAATGGGTTGCCCTTGATCATCAAACTTTTTCTCCATTCTATCCATTTGGATTTCACCATAGGAGGTTAAGGCGGCAACGGGGTTTTTCTGAGTTTGGTAAACCCCTGCCCTGGCTGTTTTGACTGGGCTACAATCAACTAACTGATAGGACCAAAGGTTGAGCAATTCATATCTTTCCATCATACTTTTCAGATACTCGTATTCGTCTTTCGAGTCTTCGGTCGTCAAAGAGATTTCCCCTTTTTCCAACTTTTCCCAGATGTCGGGAGGACCCTTGAGGAAAAGCTTTTTTCGTAACTCCCCTTTTTCGTTGGAAAACTTATTGCGGTTAGCCAATACGGTGCGAACATCGTTGATTTCAGCCCCCGAAAACGCATCGGCGCTCAGCCCCTCTTCCAAGGAAAACAAATACTCATTCACGCTATTGGCCGATCCCGTGCCCGCCGTCGCAGCACCGGCTTTTTTTATCTTTTCCAGGATTTCATTGCGCATCTCGAGCAATCCTCCAAGCCTGCGTTCCTGGGAAGAATTCATCCTCATTTGTTCCGTAGCGCTTTTGTTGATCTTCGTCACTTTTTCGAGCACTTCACCCATTTCCTTGAGCTTTCCGGGCCTTTCGGCCATTTCGACTCGACCCACGGAGTTGCCTATAGCCTCGGCTTCATTAAGCAAGGTGTCGATCTGAGATCCGGATTTACTTTCGACTTCCTTGGAAAAACTCCTCCAAGTCTTTCGGAGGTCGCGGAGGGCATCCCGGACTTCCCGGTAGTCATTGGGATCAACCGCTTCGGAATCCGAAAACTCACGGGTTTCGGTATCCAAGCCATCTAGGTATTTCTCCTGAGCCAAAATCCCATGATCAACTTCTTCGGTATCCCGGAATTTCTTCCAAGCAATAAGGACCTCCCTGTCAAAGCGGTCGACCTTTTGTTTGAGTGAGTCGAAACGTTCTTTCATTCGGTCATTGCTATCTTCCATTCGAGCCAAGGTTCCTGCGATTTCCTGCAATTTGTCGAGAACGGCATCGTTTTCCTGAAAACGATGATAATCGACTTTTTTAAGCGGCAAGGGGTCTCCCTCGTCATCGTTGCGAATTCTCGGAGGTTCCTCGAACATCTCCAAGAAATCTTTGGCGGTTCTGGCTTCGAAAGTAGGTTGATTCGCTTGGTCCAATATTCGATCGCACATTGTGGTTATAATGTCCGCCCGCTTGGACTGCACGTCATCCTTGGAAAGAAAAAGCAACGCCTTGTCTTGAGTCTTGAAGAGAAACTTTTTCTGATCTTCCTCTACCAAATTGTTAGAAGCGTCTTCGAATACTTCGGTCGTGGCGTTGTTGAGGGATTTTTTGATTTCCTCGTCATTGAGATAATCAATGCCCCGCCAATCCTGAGGAAACTTACCGGAATAAGCCGATAATTCGTCCCACTTTTGACCAGGGGTGTACTCCGTGTCTTTGGCAATTCTTTCGGCTTCACTTCGGGCACCCCACAAACCACTAAAGTAAGCAAGGGCAACGACTGAAGAAGCGGCGATCAAAAGGAAAACCGCAACGGCAACCATCCAAAGCATCTTGGTTCGCCCACGTAGCTTTTGTATCCGGTTCTTGACCTGATTTTCTGCCTTTTGCAGGTCCATCATAATCTCCGGCGACAGGGATTTCCCCATGTCTTGAAAATCTTGCCTGAATTTCCTCAGTTCATTTTGTTCCGCCAAATACGTTTCCAGAGATTTGCCTCCGGCAATTTCCAGTTGCTGCATTTCGGCCAATCGGTTTTTGAAACCGGAAACTATCCCTTCGAGTTCCCGTTCGGCCTTGGCTTCTTCAGCCAATTCCTCGGCCCATTCTTTGTACTCGTTGTAGACATTGATGTCATCAGCATCCAATTCTCCTTCCAGGCTATGTTCTTGAGCCAAATTAAAAAACTCACCGATCAAGGCCAAAGATCCTTTCCAATCATCGGCCGCTCGAAAGGACGCCAACTCAATCAGGGTTTCTTCCAAGCGGAGTTTGGCGTTTCGCCGCTCGACTCCGACTCTTACGGCAAGAGCGTTTTCCCATTGCTCTCCCTTCGGAGCAACAACCCAATCGGTTTCCTCAATTTCAAGAATAAGATCGAGAAACTCTGCTTCCCGCCCAGCTTGTATAAGCCCATCCAATTCCTTGATCTTGCTCTCCTGGATCTTGACACTGAGTTGGCCGAAATGCCTTCTCGCCGAAGCATGATCTGGATTCGCCTTGAGGATCATCTTGAGAATCTTGAAAGTCTTGTCCTCGTCTCGACTCCGGGCAGCCGTTCGATACTCCCGAAAAAGCGGGCTGTCTTCAGTGATCTCTTTGTCGTAGAGACCATTGAGCAAATCGACGTGTTCTTCCGCCCAATTCGGACCGACGTACAAACCTTTCTCATCGCAAATACTCCGCCATTTGCCGTCGTTCGAGAAGGACAACTTCTCCATCAAGGTCAACACGTCGGGCGGTTGCTCGGCAAGCTCACGGGCGGCAAAGTCTTTACCCGATCGAATCAAGGTAACGCAGTGCTCCAGACGCTCGTCTATCTGAGTTCGGTACTTTGCGTACTCCTTGGCAAGGGCATGAAAAACGGGATCAGTGGTAGCCTCCTCGCGAAGAGCTTTTTCAATCCGGTCAATGAGTCGATCGATATTCACAGCTTAATTGTCGTTATTCAATTTCAGGGGGGCTCAGCCGCAAAAAATCGCTCTCTTTGACGAATTCACCCGAAAAGGTCTTTTTGTAAATAGCCAAGGTCCACGGAACCCCGCGAACAAAAGCAGCTTTTCCGGGCACGGACAACTTAGGGTTCACAAGCCGCCCGTTGGCTTCCTTGAGCAAGCTTTCAACACCGGAATTTCCTTGAGTCTTGGATTTGAAGTATTTGATGAAATTCGTGTAGGAAGTTCTGTTGGATAAAACGCTGGAGCAAAGCTTCAGGTCCGTCGACTTAAGCTGCTCATACCTAGGCAAAGTTTTTTCAGAATTGCGAAAGCTCTCATAGCGTCTGCTGAAAACAGAAGATATTTGTTCGGAATTTTGCTTCAATTGGTTCTGCAATTTTCGAACGGTTGATTTTTCCATAGTGGAAAGAGACAAGGAGTTTCGAAAAGTCTGCATATCTTCGTATACGCCCTCTCCATCCGTGAAGCCAAAGGCCATTTCCGCGCGGATCATCAAATCGAGGAAATCAAACAATCGGGTCGTGTCTTTCATGGCAATTTCGTCCTCGTAACGGCGAGGCAAATCGATGCTGCCTTCAATTTGCGACTTAACGGATTTGTTTATTGTCTCCCAAAAATTCTTTACCAAAGTAGGATTGTAAGCCAATTCTTCTACTTTGTAAAAATCGGGAGGAAGCTTTTTAAGCAGGAGCTGGAAGTGCACGTCCTCAAGAATTTTCCGAAGGATCATCAGGGAGGATTCATAGATATAGACACCTAAATTCTGATTACTAAAGACATACCCCTTCTGCTGAGCGAAAGAAATATATTGAAGGATTGGGTTCCATTGTTCGCGCTTGCCGAACTTTTCCAATTCATTGGCTTTGGATTTCTCCCAATCAAGCTTCTGTTGCAGGAGGTTTGTTGAAACGCGCTCCGCATATTCTTGATCCGAAAGAAGCGTACCTTCATTGGGAAGTTTCGAAGAAACACGAAGGAAGGAAGCGGATAAGTCTTTTGGCGTAGCGGAGGACCAATCCAGGCCCTCGGGTTGCTTGTCGATCAAAGTGCGTATTTTTTCCGGGCTTTCGGAACTGGCAACTGAAAGAGCCATTAAATAAGGCGTGGGTGAGCTTTGAGGAGTTAGAAAATGAAACCCCTTTGAGAAAGAGAAACCGGGGGCTTCAAGTCGAAGCTTGCCTAATTTGTAGGTAAAAACCTGTCCTGATTTCTGAAACTCGGACATGGATCCATGCAAGTTCGATAGAAAAAAGATATCCAAACAACGACCTTCGGTTCCGGTGGGTACGCGAATCATCTTACCTCTTTTGATGAAGTTTTTGGAGATAATCGTGTCCGACTCAACCTCGATTGATTTCTCTTTCATCACCTTGAAAGTAAAAGAGTAGGAGCCAAGTTTCCCGTTGCTCTCTTGTCCAAATTCAAATTTCAGGATATCCTCGTTAAAGGGATCTGGAGATTTCGAGTAGGCGCGCCGCTCGAAACTCAAAGTTCCCAATTCAGCTCTGCCTGTAAGAAGGCTTGGTGTGAAATCCGCCATCCAAACCTCTGCATTCTCTTCTTCTCCAATCCAATTCTCGAGAGTATCGGAAAAATATTGAGGGATTCGAGTGTCCTCAAAAAGGTAATTATCAAGAGGGTCGACGACCCATTTGTCGTTTACCGGGTTGCCGGGAATCCAAAATACGATCGTTTGATCCGGAACCATTTGGTTGGGTCCAATCTTTGGATTGGCATTGGAAGGGGATGGGGCAGAAGGCAGATCAAAATCAAGAAAAGTGATTTGATCACCGTCCACTTTAACATCGAGATCGACTCCTTGCTCCCCTTTTTCCAAAAACGCCGCCAATTTCTCTATCTTGTCCCGCTCATCCTCGCTGAAAACATAGGGTAAACGGGTTCGGGACTTCTCATCCACCAAAAGAAAAATTCGCCTCTGTTTTTCAGCCAGCTCAAAGAACTCCTTACCTTTGGCCGAGCTAATTTGTTGGGGTGTTCCCCGAGGAAGCCGTGGAGCAGATGGCTCAGGTGAAGCAAGAGGGTCCCGGGGCAGAGTAACGGGATCGTAATATACAATCCTTCCATCCTGCACACGAGGCCTGAACTCAACCGGGGATCCAGCCTGAACGAGTTCGTAGAACTTGAGCATCTTTCTTCGTTCGGAGGAACTAAGCAAGCGAAGAGAAAGGGGATAGTTGTCTTCTCCCGATCGGAAAAAAAGGGTTTGTTCGTCCTCCGAGATGGAAACCGAATCCTCTTCGGAAAGATCGATTTCTCTCGGGGACCCTCTGTCCTCAGGGTTACGGGCTTTTTCAATTGATTCGAAAACCAGCTTGCGATCGGCATCTTTCTGAAGAATCACTTCCAATTCTTCGCCTTCCTTCATTTTGAGTAGGTCTTTTCCGATTGTCTCTTGTTGCCTCTCGCTCAAGGGGACTTTCACCACCTTGCCTCCTCCGGCATCCAACTCCACCCAATTCAAGGCGAAATGGGTTTGCACGAGCTTCAAGTATTCGGTTCGATTAAGTTGGGCTGGCGAGTTCGGAAGAACAGATAAGGCGAGCTCTTGGGGAGATTGCTTGTCAGGATCCTGATCAGGAGCGACCGGAGGGGTTTTAGGATCAGGCGAGGCGATGTCCTGATCCTTGAAAAAGTCACCAAGCCCGGCCGTCAGCCCCCAAATCAAAACGGCGAGCAAACAGAGGGCCGTCGAGATAACGGCCAACTGCAGAAGCCAAGGACGTTTTTTCTTGTTCTTGGATATACTCGCCTCCTGGGCAACCATCGTCGAGCCAGCGGGAGCCGCAGATACCTGAACAGGAGCGGCCGCCTTGGCCCGTTGAAGCTCCTGTTCGGAAAAAGGAGCTCTGCTTATGGTGGCCGATTTCTTCTTGGCGGTGGCCTTTACAGGTCCCTTTCTTGCCAAATTCTGAAGATTCGGGTCCAAAGGGTCCGCGATTTCGGTCGATGCCCAATTTCGTAGGTCCAAATAATTGCGAATTCCTCCCTGCTTCAAGCGTTCACCGGCGGGCTGGCCTTGAATTCCGATCCAAGCAAAAGACTTGTGGTCGTCATTTCCTTGCAAAAAGGTGGTAAAGGAAAAATCCCAAGCATCCAAGCTGATCTTGAACAACGCACTCGATTCGGCAAAAAGCGTGAGCAAAGTATTAGTCGCTCCCTCTTTGGATTCGAGAACTACGGGTTGGACCACTTCCGGGGAAACAAGGCTCGCTGCATTGCCTGGATCGTTGGTTACCTGCAACCAACTTTGGCAAGGAACCAAGCCAGTCGATTTACAACCCGTGAGGGTAACGGCTTCCTCTTCGCTTAGGTACCTGGGGCCATCCGTCCAAGTTCTCAGCCACCCGTCCCAATTAAGAAAAATTTCCGCAGGGGAAGGAGAAGTCGCGATCTCAAAGCCATCGAGGACCAAATGATGAGCCAAGTAGTTCGTCCGGTTGGTGTAATCCAAACCGGCATCACAAATTTTCGTGAGGACGTAAAACTCCTCCGATCCCAGGGGTACTTTTCGAAAGATGCAAATATCCGAACGATTGGAGCCGGTTTGTTGTCCAAAGTCGTAAACGCTCAGTCTCTCCAGTTCACGCACCAACCGGTGTCTGAGATCTTTGTGTCGGGCCACCGTACAGTAACCGGATCTGCCCGGTTCCAAGCCTTGGGGCGTACTCGTAAAGATCAGTTGTTGAGCCATCGGAGTAGGGAGAGTTCCGTCAGGTTTTGTTTATGACGGGAAACAAGTCGGGCTCGACAAACGACAAGGTCCAAAGAGTGGGAACCTCGACCATGACGGGATCAATTTTGTCAGGATCGGGGGCGATGAACTTTTGTCCATCGATTTCGACTCTCCCTGGGCTGTGCCCAAAAGGACTAACGGGAAAATACTTTACGTTATTGGACAAGGCTTCCGAATTCGCAACGATCGACGGGTGCATGTCCATCATGTATTCTCGGAGGATTTCCGAGTTTTTGTCGAGAATTTCCATGTCCAATTGTTTATCGACGATGGGCCAGAGAATCCGCTCCCAATCGAGTTGGTCTCTAAGAATATCGCACTTGCCGATCATTACCGCAATCGGAACGTCGATTCTCTCGGCGATGCTGATGTTTTGGTTTTGTTTGATCCTCACTTCGAGCTCGGCCATGATCACATCTTGCTGGTCCAGTCTTTTTCCCGCTCCATCCATGCTGAACTGCGGATCTTCGTGACCGCGGAGGGTTCTTCGAAATTCAGGACTGGCTATCGGATCGAATAGAAAGAAGATGCCGGAGGAACTTGCAACGTGAAGCGTTCCGGGAGATTCATCGTTTGCAATGCCAGGCTCAAAATGTTCGCCGGCATTGTCATAAAAAATAAGCGAACAATCATGACCCGTTCCGCGGGGGTCGGACAAACTGAAAACAAAAGGCTTGGGCAAAGCGACAACTCGGTCGTGTCTTTGCAATCGCTCGTACATTTCTCCCTCGAGCTGTGTCTTGATGAGCATTGCGTCTTCGGAGCTACTTCCGGCAAAAAGCCGGTTCTTCATCGAGTTGATGATGGCGTTGCAAGTCGGATCGGCATCCCTGAAGGCGACTCCGAATTCCCTGAAGAGAGTTCGCTGCAACTGCCTCACCAAGACGCTCAGGTAATAAGACTTACCGGCACTGGGGGCTCCCACGATTGAAAAGATATGATGGGGAACGTCCATGAAACCAGGGGGCAATTTCCTGTGGCAATGCGGACATGCGACGTCGATCGTAGGAAGACCCATCGCATCCATGGCCTGCCCTTTCGAATTAAACTCGGTGGGAACGAAGCGGAGCATGGCGTCTTCCCCAAGCTTGCGATCACCCCTGAGGTCCTCGTGCACGGCAATACTCAAAACGTCCGCCCGGTCGAACTTCAGCCAACAGGTAGGACAGGTAAATTCACCGCGATCGGGATCAACCACGATTTCTTCTTCGTAAAGGGCTTCTTCCTCTTCATCGTCGCCTTCGGGTTGCTGGAGGTAGTCCACGAGATGAACAACCCAAAATGGAACGTCCAAGCCAACCGGCTTGATCGCGCATTCGGACAAGTCGGCCCCAAGTTCGCGAATCTTATCCAAAACTTCGAAACGAGAGCACTGAGCGTAGTCGGTCGCCGTTCTGCCATTGGCCAGAACCCATTGCCCCTTTTGGATCTGGTCAGCCCAAGCCTTTGGATCCTTACCGGCAAAAACAATGAGAGGATAGCCAAGAAATTGCAAGGTGCAGACCTCGTCGTCCTCGACATTGAAGGGTTCCGAAAACGGGCCTCCGTTGACCAAGAGTCGCTCGTCTCCCTTTTTGTTGGGCACGATGCGGAAAGCGTTGCCCGATTTCTTGATCATGCAGGCACCTTCCCAATCCTCTCCACCGGGTACTTGCCAGTCCGCGTTCCCCATGCAACCGACGATAAAGGGGAACTTGTCCAACATGCGAAACTGACCCTCCAGGCAGTCGAAGATTCCTATGCTACTCTTCTTACCAAGCATTTGCTCTAATCCGTTGAGGGGTTGTGGAACGATTCATGTTAATTAAATCCAAAATCTATGAATAGAAGGTCATGGGATGGCAAAACAAATTTTCTCATCGGACAATCGTCCGAAAACACTTCATCAAGCCTCGTGTCTGGAAATTTCCATCGGGTTGCCTTCCTTCAACTCATCCGGGAGTAGATGGTCCGGGAAACCCTGGTAACAAACCGGACGGGCAAAACGAAGAATCGCACCAGTCCCCACCGAAGTCGAACGTCCATCGGTAGTGGCGGGATACGGTCCGCCATGCACGACCGAAGGGCAAACCTCCACGCCGGTCGGGAATTGATTGAAAAGCAGGCGACCTGCTTTCGTTTCCAAAAGATCGAGCAATTCCTCGAATTCGGAAAGTTGCTTTTCTTCCCCAAACAGGCTTGCCGTGAGTTGCCCTTCGAGGGCATCGGCTATTCGCAAAAGATCCGAGGGTGACTCATAGGAAACCAAAAGAGTGGAGGGTCCGAAAACTTCCTCGACCATCCTTTCATCGCTCAAAAAAGTTTTCGAGTCAGTAGACAGTACACACGCCCCGGCATGGCACTGACCTGGGCCCGTGTCATTGGCAGAGGAAACCAAAACCTCAACCTCGTCCAATCTTTCAAACGAATCCAAACCCTCGGCGTAGGCTTCTCTTATTCCCTTGTGCAGCATGGGAGCGGAAGGGGATTCCTTCATTTTTTCAACGTACTCGGAAACCATGGATTCGCCACCCGCTCCACGAGGATAAAAAACAATTCCCGGATTCGTGCAAAATTGCCCCACTCCAAGGGTGGCCGAGCCTTGTAACCCAGCTGCGATTTCACTCATTTTTTCATTGCCGAGCCCGGGCAGAATGAAAATGGGGTTCACGCTGCTCATCTCGGCGTAGACCGGTATGGGTTCGTCTCGTTGCGAAGCCAAATCAAAAAGAGCTCTCCCACCGGCGCGTGAACCGGTGAAACCGACTGCCTTGATCGCAGGGTGCTTCACCAGAGACTGACCCACCGTTCGCCCGTCACCGAAGATCAGTGAAAACGCACCCTCCGGCAAACCACTTGCCCGAACCGAATCAACCACCGCATTACCCACTAACAAAGCAGTCCCCGGATGGGCATGATGAGCCTTTACGATGACCGGGCAACCGGCCGCCCAAGCGGAAGCCGAATCTCCACCGGCAACCGAAAAGGCCAAGGGAAAATTACTGGCGCAAAAGACTACGACCGGTCCGACCGGGCGGAGCATCGACCTCAAGTCGGGCTTGGGGAGAGGTTGACGGTCAGGTTGAGCCCGGTCGATTCTGGCGTCCACCCAGTCACCCGATTCAACCAAATCCGCAAACATCCTGAGCTGGAAAGTAGTTCGTCCCGTCTCCCCGCGCACTCTTGGCTCCGGCAACCCGGTCTCCGCCGTCATGGTAACCACCAATTGGTCGACCAAACCATCGATCCGGTCCGCCAGATCTCGTAGAAAACTTCCTTTTTGAGCCCCGCTCAATGCTGCCATTGCAAGCGAGGCGTCGGAGGCCAGTTGGCAGGCTTTCGAAACATCCTCTCCCGAAGCATGACAAAAAGAAGTCTCCGAAGTTTCTCCGGTAGCCGGATTCGTTGCGTTGAAGGTAGCATCCGTTACGCTGCCTTTTGAAAAACCTATCAGGGATGACTCAGTCATGTCTTTGGAAAAATTATTGTTTTTTGGCAAAAGAAAGGGCTAGCTTAACGAACCGAGTTGGTCAACACCCCGATCGAATCAATTGAGATGGAAACCAAGTCTCCGCTCTGCAAGGTAAAATCCGTTCCAGGCACGATACCCGTTCCCGTCATCAGAAAAACACCACTCTCAAAACTAGTCTCTCGAAAAAGAAAACCAATGAGTTCCTCGGGGCTGCGTTTCATTTGGGACAAGGAAGTGGAATCCGAAAAAACCTCTTTTTCATCCCGGACAATCCTCAACCCAACGCCGGTATCGCCGTTTAATGGTTGATTGGGAACGAAAAGGCAGGGACCCAAACATGCGCATTCGTCGAAAGTTTTGGCTTGAGGGAGATAGAGAGGATTTTCCCCCTCGATGCTGCGGGAAGAAACGTCGTTGCCGATGGTGTAAGCCACTATTTTACCCGAGGAGGTCGCAAAAAGGGTGAGTTCCGGCTCCGGGACGTCCCACTCGGAATCCTTGCGTATTCGAAAAGGGGCATTCGGCCCCACCACCCGGGCAGGCGTAGCCTTCATGAATATCTCGGGCCTCTCCGCTTGGTAGACGCGGCTGTAGAAATCTCCCCCACCGGCATCAAGGGATTCCTCCATCCTCGCGAGTCGACTGGAATAGTAGGTTACTCCTGCCGCCCAAACCTCCTGCGAGCCAATGGGAGCAAGAAGCCCGTCCTCGGGCAAATCTTCAAGCCCCGAGCTGGGAAGAGATTTTTCCCACTGAGCGGTCAAATAATCGTACAAGTCGTCCCGGTTGATCAAGTCATCCCACTCGGAGATCCCCTCGAGAGTCTTGAACTCGTTTTCACATTGCAGGACGAAACCACTTTTTGTTTTATATAAATGCATGAAATTCAGAAAGTTGTGAATAATAAAAGGATTACCCTCAGTTGTAAATAAAAACTTGAGGGGAAAGGTAATAATTTGGGTCGACTCGAACAGATGCGGGGCAAACATGATGCTTCGTACGAGGCATTCAAACTACTTTGCCCGAGCCCTCTCGGATCAAACGTCAAACTCAATCAGCTCAAGTTATGAGTGGAAGAGGGATTGCTTTCGGAAGGATCGACGGGGTCTTTTTCTGCAAGCGTTAGATCAGGGAAAGATGGGGTGCTTGGCGTATCATCAGGCAAAACGCTCTCGAACGAAGACGAATCCGGAAGACTGACTTCGATTTTTACGATGTCCAAGTGAATGACCTTCAAACCGATATCCTTAAAAACCAAATTCAATCTCTCCCCCAGGCGATCGACCAGCGAATCCGGATCCGACTGAATCGCCTCCGCCCCTAGTTCTTTGACCACGGAGCGCATGGATCCTTCCTTGATTTTGAAAGCCAAGTCGCGAATCGCGCTTATGTTCAATCCAAGCAAACGCTCGGCGGCATTCTCCATGATTCCGGATTGCGTGGATATACCGGCAATCAATTTTGAGACGATCTTTACCCGGTGTTTTTGAGTAGGAGAGAATTCTTTTTCTCCGAGATCGACAGGAATGGGAGCGAGGACAAGCCACTGGTGAGACTGAATCACCGGCCAAACAAAACAAGCTCCTCAGTGTATGCACGTAGAGGAACGAACTCCTTGGGTTTTTCCGTACACGACCAAAATTTTGTCGGGTGGGCAACGTTTGTAGCGCTGGACCCAAAGTAAAAAAGAGCCAAAAAAGATCGTCGAAAAGACTAACATTACGATCAATACAAACATAAATAATATTCCCTAATGCATACTAGCTTTTTGCAACAAGAAAAATACAATATTCGATTGGATCAACTCAGGCTCGCGAAATTTTCATCGCTCGATTCCCTCATCAAGTTCCAGGATTTCCTGCTCCAATTCACCGATGATCGATTCCAACTCTTCAGTTTCCTCCTGTTGATCATCGGGTTCGGTAAAAACAAGCTCCTTGCGAAGGTTCATGATTTCGTTTTGGAGATGAAACTTTTCCTCGGAACGATGATACTGTTCGACCAAGGCATGCCTTGCCTCCCCTTTCGATTTCTTTAATTTTTCCTTGAATTCAGTCCATTCCGCCAACCGCACGTCCGTTTGCTTCTGCATCTCGGAGGAAAGGGCGATGATTTCACCGACCTTTTCGACTTCCCTCGCAAGCTCATCCGCATGCCTTCGATGCTCGGAGACCTCAAGTTTTCTACCGGCAAGCTCGACGCTCAGAGCAAGATCCCTCTCCTCAATCCACAACGCATTGCCCAATTCCTCGGCTCTTTCATGCTCACCAGCCCCTCTGGCCACTGCAACCTGCTCCCACTTGGCATGAATCTCCTTGGTCTTCTCGATTC
>Ga0055584_100005216_pt1 | contig 12741 bp, 11 predicted proteins | sample OSDHelmetaG_FD_58716 | JGI IMG/M metagenome (GOLD analysis project Ga0055584, IMG submission 58716) | Pelagic marine sediment microbial communities from the LTER site Helgoland, North Sea, for post-phytoplankton bloom and carbon turnover... | ecosystem: Environmental > Aquatic > Marine >... | reverse complement strand
GGTTTCTTGCCGTCTGCCACCGCCTGATTGTAAATCGGCAGCGTTTTCTGCCACTCCGATACCAGGTTCTCGATACGCGTTTCGCTGGTCGGGTGAGTCGATAAATGTTCGGGTGGCTTCTTGCCGCCCTGCGCCGACATGTTCTGCCACAGATCGACCGCTGCACGTGGATCGAACCCGGCCTTGGCCATGTACTCGAGACCGACAATATCCGCTTCTGTCTCCTGGCCCCGGCCCATTGGCAGCTCCATCCCGAGGGCTGCGCCCGCGCTCATGACCTGGCTTGCGGTGTAGGCACCACCCGTGTAACCGCCACCCATGATGACGGCCAGTGCTTCAATTCCGATACCCGTCAACGCACCGCGCGAAGCACGCTCATTGACATGCTTTGCCGTTACGTGTGCGATTTCGTGGCCGATAACAGCCGCCAGCTGATCCGCGTTTTCGGTTACTTCGAGGATTCCTGTGTACACACCGATCTTTCCGCCGGGCATGGCGAAAGCGTTGATCTGGTTTTGTTCGAAAATTGCGAGTTCCCACTCGATATCGCTGTAGGGAGGGTTAAGCTCTCCCACGACGGCTTGTGCGACACACGCGACAAAGTCGATCTTGGCGCGGTCGGTGGCAAGCGGCAAGGTCGCCCGGTAAGCGTTGAAAGTCGATCTCGCCTGCGCTTCGAGTTCAGCATCGGACTTGAAAATCAACTGGCCGCGACCGGTCGGCGATGTCGAACATGATGCGACAAATATCAAGCAAATTAATGATATCAGTAACTTAGAACGGTCCATGAGCTTGAAACTCCTCAAATTATCCAAGGATTATAGCGCCTTGCGGAGCCGACAATCCCGCGCTTATTTCGACCGCCAGAACGCGATTCGGTTCCGCGTATCAACGTGGCAGGCGCGCCTCGAACCTCTGCCGCCAGCCAGCCGCGTCGGCCTTCTCCAAAGCACTGTCGATGCCGCCCATCAGGCGTTTTTGCAGCGGCTGTTTAATCTTGTAGCTCACCGAATAGAGATCGCGTTTGCCAACCAGTTCGCCCAGTAGTTCGTCGCTGGTCCGAATATCATCCGCAAGCCCCAGCGCCAGCGCCTGCGAGCCGTACCAGTGCTCACCTGTCGCGATCTTTTCGAGGTCGAGATCCGGTCGGTACTTGACGACCGCTTCTTTGAACAAGGCATGCACGTCTTCGAGCTCTTCTTTCAACTTGGCTCGATCTTCGTCGGTATTCTCACCGAACATCGTCACCGTACGCTTGTACTTGCCAGCCGTGACCTGTTCGAAATCAACGCCGTGGCTGTCCAGCATACGATTGAAATTCGGGATTTGAGCGAGCACCCCTATTGAACCCAATATCGCAAATGGTGCTGCGTAAATCCGGGTCGCGACGCAGGCCATCAGATAGCCGCCACTTGCCGCGACCTTGTCGACACACACGATCAACGGAATATTGTGATCGCGAATTCGAACAAGCTGCGAAGCAGCCAGACCGTGCTCGTGGACCACGCCACCGTGGTTTTCCAGCCGCACGATCACTTCGTCATCCTCTGTCGCAACATCGAGGATTGCACTGACCTCCTCGCGCAATGACGGGACGTCGCTGGCCTTCAGATCCCCTTTGAAATCGATGACAAAACTGCGCGGCCGAGACGATTGTTCCTTGGCGTCGGCTTTTTCCTTTTTCTTCTTCTTTTTCGCCGCTTTCTTTTGCTCGCCTTTATTCGAAACCGCCCGCTGCAAAGACTCGACCAGCGCCTCGTGCCGCTTGTTGAGATTCTCCACCTCAAGGCCCTCGTGCGCAGCTTTGCGTCCCGCAGAAGCGGCGACGGCAATAATCACGACTATGCCGACCACTACTGTGACAACCTTGAGCAGGAATAATCCGTACTCAGCCAGAAATTCAATCATATTGCGATGCCAACGTTGTTCTTCTGTAATACCTGTTCGGCTCGATAACTCGAACGCACCATCGGTCCCGCCACTACCTCGACGAAACCCTTGTCCAGCCCTTCATTGCGGTAGGCCTCAAATTCTGTCGGCGTGACGTAACGCTCCACCGCCAGGTGATTCGGCGTTGGTCGGAGATACTGACCAAGCGTGAGGATATCAACGTTAGCTGCACGAAGATCATCCATCGTTTTCATAATTTCGTTATCGCGTTCACCGAGCCCGAGCATCAAACTTGTCTTGGTCAATACACTCGGACGATGCGATTTCGCATGCCGCAGAACCTCGATCGTTTGATCATAGCTCGCGCGCGGATCTCTAACCGGATGCGTCAGCCGTTTTACGGTCTCGACGTTCTGAGCAAAAACTTCCAGACCTGAGTCGACGACCAGTTCTATGTGTTCGCGCACACCATTAAAATCCGGGGTTAGCGCTTCAACAGCCGTATTTGGATTCAGTTTCTTGATCTCGCGAACGCATTCGGCATAGTGCGATGCACCGCCGTCAGCCAGATCGTCTCTGTCCACCGAGGTAATAACGACATATTCAAGTCCCATGAGCTGCACGGCTTTCGCTGAGTTCAGAGGTTCCTCGGCATCCAGCCAGCCCTTTGGGTTGCCCGTATCGACCGCACAAAAGCGGCAGGCCCGGGTGCACACAGAACCCATCACCATGATTGTCGCGGTACCGGCGTTCCAGCACTCGCCAATATTGGGGCACATCGACTCTTCACAGACTGTGCTCAGCCGATTCTCGTGAACGATCTTCCGCGTACCGGAATAGCCGCTTCCCGATGGCATTTTTGCGCGCAGCCACTTCGGCTTGTCGCCGCGCACCATTGGCTCGCTGCCGCGTCGCTGTTTTACGCCGTTCTTTACGGCCGAAAATCCGACGTCAGTCTGATACTTCTGGCCGCTCTTGACCGGCTCAGCAACCGTCTCTGACTGGACAATGGGGATGCCGCGGAATGATTTGTCGTCGCTACTCATTTACTGGCTCAAACATCTGGTCGCCCAGCCGTGTTTCAAGGGGCACGCATTGTCGCATAAATGGCAGACAAAAAAATCCCGGCCGGAGCCGGGAGAATCAAGGGGAAAACAGGTAAATAGACGCCTTTAAATCAGTGCAGTCTCGACCAGCTGACCAATTTCACAGCGTTTTGCTGCAGGTCAAAGTTGCGGGCCAGAATGGCTTCGATGTCACGCTTTTCGCAGCTTTGTTCCATCGGGTAGCTCAGTTCAACAACCCCACAAAACTCGTTGCCATCAAGATACGCCGTATCGGTCAATATGAACTGCGTGTAGTACTTAGCGGACATGTTGCCAATGTACGCGACGAAGGCGTTCGTGACTGTGAGCCAGAGCACAAATTCCCGGTCCGGGCTACTGCTTTCAAACAATTTGACATAAGTCACACTTTCGCGTGAATTGGCGTAAAATTCCGGCTAAGGCGACACGGTGCACAGAATTGCCATTTCAGCATATGTAACATCGTCGTCTTTCTGCCAATGCTTGGGCAGACATTGAGACCTGACATCACGGGAATTGAACAAATGGTCGCTAAATCCAGACTTGCAAGACTTGTCATTTTAGGAATCGCCCTCCTCGCTGCAGGCAGCGGATTGGCGGAGGACGAACTGAGGAAAACCTTTTTCAAGGACGCCGATGCCGCACTAGCGGCGGCTGATGCCGTCAACGCGAAACTGTATGCGCCGAAGAGCTACGAAAGTGGCATGAAAGAGTATCGAGCAGCCGAAGACTACCTGTCACGCGGTCGCAACATCGAGTATGTGCGATCAAATGCTGCTGACGCCGTTGAGTACTTCAGAACGGCAAAGGACGCTGCGTCGCTTGCACAAACCGCACTGGCTCAGGCGATCAAGAGCCGCCAGGATGCCGCCAATGCGAAGGCACCGAAAATGGCGCCCGAGCTCTGGGAAGACGGCCAGCAGAAATTCGTAAAGGCGATTCAGCTCATGGAACGCGGCGACCTCAAGAACGCAAAACGGCGCGAGGTCGAAGCGACCAATTTTTACCGTGAAGCCGAACTGGTTGCGATCAAAGCAGAATACCTGAGCGAAACGCGCAGACTGCTCGCAGATGCAGATCGTGCACGAGTAGGAAAATACGCTCCGATTACACTGGGCAAAGCCAAACGCCTGCTCGCCGATGCGGAACGCGAGCTTAACGAGAACCGCTACGACACCGACCTGCCTCGCAACCTCGCGGTTCAGGCTAACTACGAGGCGAAACACGCTTTGTATCTATCGGAGATCGTTCGTCAGGTAAGAGATAAGGATCTGACAACCGAACAGTTGGTCCTGAGCTGGGAAGAACCGATGCGTGCTATCGCTGGCGTTGCGGATATCGTTCCGGACATGCAGGAAGGCCCCGACAAACTTGTTGCGGAGCTGGTCGCCTATTTCGAGAATGAGGCGAATGAGTTGCAGGCTGTGCAACAGGAATACGCCGAGGATCAAGTTCGCCTCGCCGATATAGAAGAAGAAATGCGAGCACTCGACGAGCGGCTTGGCGGCGCGACCGAAGAGCGCGCCGCACTGATCCAGCGCCTTGAAGCGCAGGCCCGGGTCAAGCAGCAGTTCGAGCAGGTCGAGAAAATGTTCTCGTCCTACGAGGCCCGTGTCTTTCGCGAGGCAGACACGATTATCCTGCGACTGGTCGGACTTAACTTCGACAGTGGCGATGCACAGATCAAGCCGGAAAATTTCGAGCTGCTGGCGAAAGTCGAGAAAGCTATCGACGTCTTTCCGCGCAGCGAGTTAACGATCGAAGGACACACGGACTCTCATGGAGGGGACGACTCGAATCAGTTACTTTCGCAGGAACGAGCCCAGTCAGTTCAGCAGTACATGGTGAACGCGATGAGAATTCCGACCTATCGACTCATCGCAACCGGATACGGCGAAACACAACCCGTATCCAGCAATGAGACCGAAGCCGGTCGCGCTCGCAATCGACGAATTGACATCGTAATCAGGCCGAATATCGACCCCAGCTAGATCTCCGAATCCGGCTCTAGTCGGTCAGACCAGAATCGTGACCGCGCCACCATTTCGCAATGGTGTGCGCGGTTTTTTCGTTAACGAGGTAGCCGTACTCCGCATGCACGTTGAGTACACCGTCGAGGCGGAAGTAGTTCAAGATTCGCTGATCTTCGATCGAGTCAACAAGCCTTAGCTCCAGCATTTCCGCGAATACCTTTGCCAGCCAGGGATTAATCGCAGTCAGGTCACCGACGGCCGTCAGGTTTGCCCAATGGCGAATATTCTGCGGATAGCGACCTGCGCCCTTTCGCCCGTGTCCGCGAATTCTTTTCTGCATGAACTGCTGGCCTAATGGACTCCCCATCGTAAGCAGCAGATCGATACTCACTGGATTGCCGTTTTCGTGGCTGAGTTCCCACAGGGAGTCGTAGGCGATGACTGACCCCATACTGTGTGCGATCAGCAATACCGGCCGTTGACTGCCGGCTGCCGCGATCAGCGGCACTTTGAGCATCTGTCTTACGTGATCGGCTACTGCCTCCCTGTTTCGCTCGTATCGATTCAGGTCACGCAGGTGCACCTCCATTCGTTCGCTCGCCAGGTGCGGAATCAGAAACGGTAGCTTGTCGCCCATTGCATATATCCAGCGGGTCAGCCGCCGGGACCAGGCCGATGCCTCGGCAATATCGCGGGCACTGGCTTGTGCCTGCTCAATAACAGCGTCGATTGCAGAACTGTCGAGATCGATATCACGGTGCTTGCGGTAGAATTCGAAGGTCCAGGATACAAGCTCGAAATTCCCCGGGCTCGCCTCAACGGCATCGGCCACAGCCGCATCAACCCGGCGCAGGCCGGCCGTGATACATCGCAGCAGCGCGTCCCGATGCAACTGAGGCGGAGGTTTGGGCAACAGGCCGGGCACAAAAACTATGAGGGGGCGCACCATAACCTACTCGATACCCAGCAACCCGGGCAGCTCACCGACGTGCATGACTTCTACCTCCGGCGAGTCGTACTCGTCAGGCCAGACGATGGCGGTTCGATTGACCCAGGCTGTGCGCAGCCCGGCGGCGCGCGCGCCGTCTACGTCATACAAGGGATGGTCACCAACGTGCAGGGTTTCCTCTTTGCTCGCACCGCCCACGCGCACGGCCATATCGAAAACTTCGGGCGCCGGTTTCGCAGCTCCGGCCATCGCGGCGGTGACCACGTCATCGAAAAGGTGTCGTATACCGATCGATTCGAGATTTGCATTTCCGTTGGTTACTGCGATCAGCGTAAAGCTTTCGCCGAGCGCCTGCAAAGCCGGGATGACCTCTGGAAAAATCTCAACGTCATTTCGAACCGCGTCGAAAACATCGAAAGCTTCGTCAATAAAATCTGTGCCGTACCCGGCAGCGACACCTACTTTCCCTAAGACCGTATGCCTGAGAAATGTCAGATCGTGCGCACGATCCGCAAACTCGACTACGACCTCGGATCGAACTTCGCGCAAATCTGATGGCGTATACATCTCGGTAATTCGAGGAAAATTTTCGCCGAGCCACTCGTACAGGCGTTGCTCCGCGCGCCGGATGACCGGGTGAATTTCCCAGAGCGTATCGTCGAGGTCGAGAGTAATGGTACGAATGTTGTTCACAGTTGCCGTCGCAGCTAGATTCAACGACCATTGTGGGTTCAAACTGCAAGTGAGTCCAACCCGGAGCTACAACATGAAATACCTGCACACCATGGTACGTGTCACCGACATCGACGCCTCCCTTGATTTTTACTGCAATAAACTGGGGCTCCGCGAGCTGAAACGTTACGAAAGTGAACAGGGTCGGTTCACCCTCGTGTTTCTGGCGGCGCCTGGCGATGACGAAGCGCAGGTCGAACTCACGCACAACTGGGACCCGGAGGAGTACGACGAAGGCCGCAACTTTGGTCACCTTGCTTACCAGGTCGATAACATTTACGAACTGTGCCAATCCATGATGGATGCCGGGGTCACGATTAACCGGCCACCACGGGACGGTCATATGGCTTTTGTCCGCTCGCCGGACAACATATCGATCGAGCTGCTGCAAAAGGGCGAATCGCTGCCACCCGCAGAGCCCTGGGTTTCAATGGAAAGCGAGGGTCACTGGTAGTACAAGAACACTGAGTGAGACACTCAATCCCTTCTGCTACGATCCTGTCTCAGATAATCACAACACGGGGATCGTGGCATGAGGGACAGGAACACGCCTTCAGTCGCGACGAACTTATCGAAATGCTGGACGCGGCTATCGCTGAAGAAAACGGCAGCGCTGAAGACTAGCTGGCGCCGGCACCCGGTGGCATCAGGGGTGGCAGCGGATCGGCCGTTGTCACCTCGCTATCTGCGATCAGCACATTGATGGAGCGCAGCGCGCTCGCGAGTGAACTGCCATCCCACTCAACACCGCCATTGCTGTAGCTGCTGGCCGACAATACACGCAGCTCGTCTGACAGTGGCGGGCTGACTCTCTTGGCCATATCGCCTATGCTGCGCGGCGGATCATCGGGCCACTGCAAACGACCCCATTCGATGACGGCCTTGCGAACGCCGGCCTTGTCGCCCTCGGACGCTGCTTTTTTGGCCGCTTTGACAAACTTGGCCTGCTGCTTGTAGATCGGCGGCGGCGGTGGCTCCTTTGTTTCTTTCTTTTGCCCACCGGATGACCAGAACCAGGCAATCAACGTCAGTAACCAGGCTCCACCAGTAAGCTGAGCAACGCGCTTCCAGAAACCGTCCGGAGCAGGCTGGGCCGCTGGCAGAGCTGTCTTTTCGGACGTATCCACCGGCTCTTGAACGGGTGGTGGTGCCGGCACATCGACGGCCGCCACTTCAATTGTTCGTGCCGGCAAAGTCGCTACGCGCCACTCCCCCGTTTCGATATCCCACCACGGGACTTCAAGCTTCGGGATTTCAACAGGTCCACCACGAACGCCGATCATCGCGTACTGATCGCGGCGAATGCCGCGGATGCCTTCAGCCTCAAAAACGCGACTAAGATCGGGTTTGTCCGGGTAGACGTTCATTCCGTCAACCGCCGGTGGATCAAACGCAGGGATTTGCGTTTCGATCTGGCCGAGCGCACTGATCGTCACTTTCCGAGTAACAGGTTCTCCGGCTTCAACCTCATTCGGTTCTCGTGACCATTCATCGCTAAGTTGAACATCCCTGGCCGGCAACCACACGGCATTGGGGAATTCCGGCGGCGGCGCGGGGATCGGCAACACGGTAACGGTGTGTGCGTCCGACTCGAAAACCTTGCGTCCTGTTATCCGGCCGTCACGCAAAACGCGCGCTTCGAATCGCGCGGGTGAAATCGAGATCTCACCGCTTGCCTGTGGGTAGATGGCAAGAACGCGCTCGATAACGTTGTACGCTCTGCCATTTAAGATAGCCTCGTAGCTACGTTCGTCTCCCGCGCGCTCGATCAACACCTCGGCGCCCGTAAAACCCGGATCACGCCGGCCTTCCTGACGTGTCGCAACGGCTCGATAAACTTTAAATCGATACAGGATCTGCGACTGCACATACGCTTCGGTCTGATCCACTTCACTCGTGATAAAAACGTCCGCTTCGCCAGGTGGGGCGTTCGTTGGTTCGTTGATCATGATTGTGATCGGCAGACTCGTGTCGTTTCCGACTGTGACAGCGGGAATCTCCTGCCGCCCCGTCGCCTTTGCCATCAGTGCGATCGTCCATGTACGACTGCGACGAATCTGTCCGTTGATGATCGACGTATTGCTGAGCTGACTGAGCTGACCGCGATAAAAGTTCTCATCGAGAACGGAAAGATCGGGCTCCATGTCGATATTGGAATCGACCATAATCTCCAGCACAAACGATTCATTGAGATCGACCGACGGACGGTCCACTCGCGCGGTAACGTCTGCAAGTGCGTTCGACGCGACAGCGAGTAACGCACACAATCCCAAGAGCATTTTGACTTTAAGCCTTACCACGGTTGTACCTCATTATCCGGCCATACACTGTTGCCATCCTGATCCAGGCCAGAGCGTTGGTATTGATGTCTGAACTTGCGGCGCAACAGGCCACCCGGGTCGTCCGGAATTCGACGCAACCACTGTTCCATCGCCTGATCCTGTTCCTGTTGCTGCCTGAGTTCTGCGAGTTCGGCTTCTGACATCTGCTGCGGCTCCTCGCCAGACTCAGCCTCTTCTGCCGCCTTCTGCAACTCTTCCTGGAGCGCCTTCATGTCCTCTTCGCTCATTTCCTCGCTTTCGGATGGGTCACCTTCCTGTGGCTCACCGTCTGACTGGGACTCGCCCTCTTCGCCCTGTTGGTCTGGCTGGCTTTCAGAATCCGACTCTTCACCTTCGCCACCAGGGTTCTCTGTTGACTGTTGATCATCGCCCTGATTTTGCTGTTCCTGTTCCTGCTGCTCCTTGAGGCTCTTAACGAGTTCAAGGTTGTACGATGCGTCTTCGTTGCCGGGTTCTATTTCGAGCACCTGTTCGTAGGTGTCGATCGCAGAATCGAGCTCTCCCTGGAGGGCCATTGCATTGGCGAGATTGTAAAGATTTCGCGGATCGCTTTTTTCGGCGAATATCTTGGCGCTGCCGGCATAGTCTCCCGCTCGATAGTCCGCAACGGCCTGCCAATCCGGGTTTTCGAACAAGGCAGCCGCGTCGCCAACGTTACCGGCCTCGAGCGCCTTCTCCGCCTGTTGATCCTTGTTCAGCCAAAGATCGTCCCAGGACATGGCATACGCCGGTTGCGGCAACGGAACGATGAAAATAACGGCCACCAGAACCCAGCCGCGGCGAAACGCCAGTGCCGCCAACGGCAGCAGCAGCAACAGCAGCCACGGGCCTTCCTCACGCCAGCGATCGGTCGCGAGCGAGTTATCCTCGATTGCAGCACCGCCGGAAACTTCACCGGAAAGCAGGGTATCGAGATCGCCATCATCGGTTGAAATCCGCGCATAGCGGCCCCCACCTATTCCCGCCAGTGTGCGAAGACCACGCTCTTCCAGCTTCGGCACCGCGATCTGCCCACGGTTGTCCGTCACAAACCCTCCGCTGGCTCGCGGAATCGGCGCGCCCTCCGTCGTGCCGACCCCCAGTATGGACAAGGAATAGCCGGCAGATTTCAGGTCCCTCGCAGCATCTTCCGCAGCGGGCGACGAGCCGCCATCCGTAATCAGCAGGATCTCTCCGAATCCGGCGCCGGCCTGATCGAGAAGCTGCTCGCCCTTGGCTATCGCGACCTCAGGGTAACTGCCTCGACTCGGCATGATGTCCGTACCCAGGCTATTCACCAGCGCGGCGATTGTGTCGTTGTCGTTCGTCAGCGGTGTCACCGTAAACGCGTTCGCCGAGTACACGAGCAACGCCGTCTGGCCGCTCTCGCGACGCTCAAGCATGTCGAGAATCTTGAGCTTGGCACGCCGCAATCGGCTGGGCGCTACATCCTGAGCGTCCATCGATCTCGACAAGTCGAGCGCCAGAACGAGTGCCTGTTCAGCCCGAAAGACAGGTTGCTCAATACGTTGCCACGCAGGTCCTGCCAGTGCGACAACAGCGATCACGCCGCCTAAACCTAAGAGCCACCATCGATAGTCCGTGCCGCGGCCCGGGTCGCGTGACAAGACGAATGGCATGAGCTCCGGATCGATGACCGATTCCCAGTTGCCTGCCCCGAGTTTGCCGCGAGCCAGCAGCACGGCGATAAACACGACTACGGGTATTGCGAAAAGCCACTCAGGGCGTAGCCATTGAAACTCAGCCGGCATCGACTTGCACCTCGCGGCCGCGACCTAACGTGAGCCGCTGCAACAGGCTCACAATACTCATAAGGACAACAAGGCCGAACGCCAGACCCAGCGGATAAAAATAGTAAGACTTAACAGGTCGAAATCCGGACTCAGGTTCTTCGACCGGCTCAAGCTCATCTACGAGTTTGTAGATGTCCTGGAGACTGGCTGTATCGGTTGCGCGGAAGTAGCGCCCGCCGGTAAGCCGGGCAATCTCGGTGAGTGTATCTTCATCGAGATCGGCGGACGGATTGATACGGCGGCGGCCGCCAATCAATGAGGCCACCTCCAGTTGTTCGGCTCCGATTCCAATGGTGTAAATACGAAGTCCAACCTGCTGTGCAAGCTCGGCGGCTTTAAGCGGCAGAACTTCGCCCGCAGTATTGGCACCGTCGGTCAACAGGACCAGCACCTGGTCACCCACGTCTTTGTCTGCTTCGTGCACGCGACGGACCGCCAGCGTAATCGCATCGCCGATGGCAGTTTTCTCACCAGCAAGACCGATAAATGCCTCCATCAACAGGATATTGACGGTCTTTCTATCGAGCGTCAGTGGTACCTGGAGATAGGCGCGCTCACCGAACAGAATGAGGCCAATGCGGTCTCCCTCGCGCCGCTCAATGAAATCGCTGGCCACGGCTTTGGTTGCTGTCAGGCGGTCAACGCGACGCCCGGCAAGCTCGAAGTCTTTCTGATCCATACTGCCCGACAGATCGACGGCCAGCATCAGATTTCGGCCCGCTACAGGTACATCCAGTTCATCCCCGATACGTTCCGGTCTTGCGGCGGCGAGCACCAGCAGAATCCAGGCGAGCGTTGCCAGCCAGAATCGCCAGTTGCCTAATTGCTCCTTACCGGACCGGTCTTTCAGGGTCGCAAAGCTCTCGATACTCGGTACGCGCAACCCGGCCTCGGACAGGCCTTTGGCCTCCGGCAACGAATAGCGAATGATCAGGGGCAATACGGTCGCCACCAGTGCCCATGGCCAGGCGAGAGACCACATCAGCTTGCTCCGCCGACTGGTGTTGAAAGACGCATTTTGACCGCCGCCAGCAGCGCATTAACGTCCACGTCGCTGAAGTCACCGTCGGGGTCACGATACGGCAAAGCCAGGAGGCTCCTGCCGCCCTGCGTATGAAAATAAGGAACCGGCATACCCCGGTCCAGCCACGTCAGCCATCGTTCGCCCGTCAGCCCCGCCACCTCATGCCGGGGCGCGTAAGCGAGCATCCCTCGTCGTAGCAACTCAGAAAGTTGTTGGCCGAGGACGACCGGGTTGCGATGTGAGAGGTATTCAGCTTCCAGCGTCGCCAATGCCTGAATCGCGTAGCGGCGCGGCGCGTTGAACCGCCGTATTCGCCAGGCCCACACAAATAGCCAACCCAGCCCGACCAGCAGCAGTGCGATCAGAATCCACCAGCCAGGCGCCAACGGCCACCAGCCAATTGGGTCTGGCAGATGCAGGTCTCGTAAAGGAAGCTCTGTCGGGTCCATAGGCTAGTGACTTCTGCGACCAAGCGCAGTCTGCAAGGCCGAAACGGGATCGTCGTCCGTAGACATCGGCATGAGATGCACACCGTAACGATGGCAAAATTTATCCAGCAAATCGGACCTTTGTACAAACTCATTCTCATAGTCGCGTCTTGCGGCGGTCGCGTATGTATCAATCGACAACTCATCGTCGGGCGATACGATGCGGTAGCGACCCGGCGGCGGCAAACTGCGTTCAATAGGGTCATTAATGAAAACCGCCAGCACTTCGTTATGACGGGCAACGCTGGACAGATACGACTGCGCGGCCCGGTCAAACCCGATGAAATCACTGATAACCACCACCAAACTGCCGGGCCGCGCCACATGCCGCAGCGCAGACATAGCCTGCGCAAAGGGGTCAGAGCCCTTTTCGGAGACCGACAAAAAGGGCTCTGACCCCTTTTTGTTGGGGCTGGGCCAGTCGCGGTGTTCGGCCAGCTGGTGGACGAAGCGGAGCGCTGCGCG
>Ga0055584_100005215_pt1 | contig 12743 bp, 13 predicted proteins | sample OSDHelmetaG_FD_58716 | JGI IMG/M metagenome (GOLD analysis project Ga0055584, IMG submission 58716) | Pelagic marine sediment microbial communities from the LTER site Helgoland, North Sea, for post-phytoplankton bloom and carbon turnover... | ecosystem: Environmental > Aquatic > Marine >... | reverse complement strand
CGCTTCATCGCCGGCAACGCCGGTGTCCTCGTGACCCGTGTCGAGTATGTGAAGAAGACCAAGCAAAAGAATTTTGTGATCATCGACGCCGCGATGAACGACCTTATCCGACCCGCGTTCTACGAGTCCTATCACGAGATCATTCCACTGGCCAAAACGACCGGCAAGCCGGTGTCCAGTGACGTCGTCGGCCCCATCTGCGAGTCCGGCGACACCTTCTGCAAGAATCGTCCGCTCGCCAAAGTGAAGGAAGGCGATCACCTCGCCATGCTCAGCGCCGGTGCCTACGGTTTTGTGATGGCAGGCACCTACAATTCCCGTCCCTTGGCAGCCGAAGTGCTGGTCAAAGGCAACAAAGCCTCCGTTACCCGTCGGCGGCAAAAAGTCGAAGAAATCTGGGACGGCGAAACCGTCCCCACATGGTTGAAAAAGTAATGAAGCTCAAACTACTCGCACTCGCCCTGGTCGCCACCCTCATCGCGACTGGCTGTCAGACTCTCAACAAATCCCGTTTCACGAGCAAAACGCAGGTTTTCAAGCTCGCAGAGCCAAAGACATACGAAGCTAATTTCGAAATCTCTGAGGGCCGCGGCAAAGATGCGAAAGTAATTGCGAGACCGCGGATCATTTTCAAAGCCGGCCAACCCGCGAAGATCAAGGTCGAAGGCGATGTCCGAACCATCACGGCGGAGGCCTACGTATCATCGGAAGGCACCGATCCGGTCTGCCTCTGCAAAATCCGCATCAGGCACAACGGCAAATACATTTACCATCATTCGGTGATCGCCAATCCCAAGCCCAAACAACCTTGATCACACGTCGGGCGAGAGCGTCCGGTCCATGAAAAGTCTACGGTAGCACAAACCAGCCGATCGAACGGTTCCAGCCTAGTGGGTCCGCTCGGATTGGTACTTATGCCGCGTCTTTCGCCCCGTCCAGTCAGTGACCAATTCCTTAACGCTGATGCCTCACCCGCTCTACACCCTCGACGTCTTCACCGACACCAAATACACCGGCAATCAACTTGCGGTAGTCCGGCACGCCTCTGACCTCGACGATGACGCGATGCAGAGTATTGCGCGCGAAATGAACTATTCAGAAACCACGTTCATCGCCTCGGACACAGCTCGCGACGGTGGATTCGACGTCCGCATCTTCACCCCCTCAAACGAGCTACCCTTCGCCGGCCACCCCACGCTCGGAACAGTGTACGTAATCCAGCAGGAAATACTCAAGGATACGCCGGAAGCCATCACCCTGAATCTCGGCGTCGGCCCGATCAGTGTTGAACTCACGTACGACGGAGATCGGCCTATTGAACTATGGATGACGCAAAGGGCTCCGGAATGGTTCGAGACACACACGATCGAATCGATGTCAGATTTGATCGGCGTCGACGCGACTGAAATAGACTCAAGATTTCCGATCCAAACCGTTTCGACCGGCGTCCCCATGATCATCATCCCGTTGAAATCTCTGGATTCAGTGCGTCGTGCCCGCATCGCTGCCGGCGCCTACAACGAACTTTTGGGATCCTATGGCGATCGCGGTGTACTGGTATTCGCCCCAGAAACCTACCATCCCGAAAACGACTACAACGTTCGCGTGTTCGTCGATTGCTTCGGCATACCGGAAGACCCCGCCACCGGAAGCGCCAACGGCTGTCTCGCCGCGTGGTTGTCAAAACATGCTTATGGCGGCAGCAGTTCCGTAAACGCCAAGGTCGAGCAAGGTTTTGAAATCAAGCGCCCCTCCCGATTGTTTCTGAAAGCAACGCCCCATACTACGAAAGTCGGAGGCAGCGTCGTCTTGGTCAGCCGGGGGCAACTCCTGTGAGGATTCCGGAATGAATCCTTCCCTGCTCCCTCTCGCCGTCTGCGGCCTGCTTACCCTCGCGAGTTGCGGCGACAAAGGTCCCGATCACTTACTCCGCAAATCCCTTCTCTCCAAGCTCGGAATGGCTTATCACGGATTCAATTCAGTCAAAAGGCGACCTCCCGCCAGCACCCAAGAGCTGGCGGCTTACCTGACCGAACGAAACGATAATCCTGAAGCCATCGCCCTGCTGATTGATCCGTTGAAGCAGGGAGATATCATTCTCATCTGGAATGCGATCCTGGTCACCGATGGCGATACCAATGACAAATACGTGCTTGGATACGAAAAGAATGTCCCAGAATCCGGAGGCTACATGGTGACCGGAGGAGGATTCGTTCAACCCGTCACCGCGCAACAGTTTGCGTCTCGGCCAAAGATCGCGACAAGCAAGCCCAGTCCTTGAACAACAAAACCCCACCGACACACGTCGACAGGGCTCGATCACCACGGGCAAGCCGCGGATAAACATTTGAATTATTGCCCGTTCAGATCACGCTAAGCCGGCCGGCGCAACACTGCCACCTCCATGTCGCACACGAACGAATCTTCAGTTACCTGGTCCAACCTCGCTCCCGCGTTGCTCGACCGCACACCGAGGTATCTGATCTACTTTCTGATCTTCTACGCGCCCTTCTGCTACGGCCTGCGCAACGGTGTCGGCGAATCCTTCTTCGTATCCGTGGCGTTCGTCGCCTTCTTCATCCACTGCTGGAAATGCTTCCTCGACGACCGCTGGCCCCGCGTCCCCGGCTGGCTGCTCTTCTGCATGGGCGTAATCGCACTTCAAGGACTTTGGATGTGCCTCAACGCCGACTCCTACCACCGCTGGCACCGCGAGCTCATCACAATCCGAATTTTTCTCGAACCACCACCGTTTCCAAGCCTGCCGGGATCGCGCGATATTTTTGCATCCCCTATGCAATTTTTCCCGCAGTTGGCGTTTTGTAGCCTCCTCATCATCATCATCGGAATGAGCCACAGACAGCAGCATCGATTGCTCGTGGTTACCAGCATCGCAGCCATCGCGTTTGCGTTGATGGGTATGACAATGAAAATCGGCGGGACGAACTTGCTGCAACTCTTTTGGAATTTCGAATACGAATCCCAATATCTGAAAGTCTTCGGATCATATCGATACCATGCCAACGCGGCCACATTCCTCATCATCAATCTGGCATTCGTCATAGGCCTCGCAATGTATGCCAACGCTCACGACAAGAAAGGCCTCAAGGCATTTGCTACGACAGCGGTCTACGTCATTCTCTTCGCCATTTTCTTCAACACCTCCAGGGCAGGATGGTTTCTGACAGTGATTCTGGCTTTTCTGTATCTTCCGCGTATTTGCAGGAACCTGCAAAAGTCCGAAGCATGGTTCATCTCCCGCAGGAAGATCATTGTCGGCACAGTCATCGCAACCGTCGCGATCATCGCGACGATGCTTGCAATTTTCGGGGCGGATGAGGTCAATCGTGCTGGCCGTCTGTCAAATCTGACTGAAAAACTGGGAAACCGATTTCCATTATACCTATTCCTGAAGATGGTACCGGACACTCCAATGTTCGGTTTTGGCCCGGGCACATTCTCGTTTGTGTTTCCCAAATATCAACTGGGTAATCCCGGCACGTTTCAAGCAGACCGCTATTTGAACGAAGCACACAATGACTATTTCCAAATCTTCTTTGATTGGGGCGTTGTTGGATTCCTTTCTTGGGCAACGCTGCTGATTCTTCCCCTTTGCTCCTACATACGATGGGGAGCAGCTGCAGACACACTGGGATTCGCCTGCTTCATCGCTGCGTTATCAGTTTTAATTCACGCGACAATGGATTTCCCCCTGCAGATCACGTCATTGCTGTTCTACTTTGGAATCGCTTTGGCGATCTTGATCAACCCCACGCGGGAGTATCGATCTCAAACATTACTCACCTGAATTCCTCAGGTCAGAAACGGCTCATATTCCGGAATGCTCTTTTGAATCAACAGTTTCAGTTGATCTGCTTCCATTGAGTACAGATTAGATTCAATTTCCTGGAAGGCTCGCTTCACGTTCCCAATCTGAGCCGGTTCGGAAATAAAGCGCATGATTTTGGGGTGATTGGTGTCTTCCAAATTCTCTCCATGATGGCTGATTTCCTCGAACAGCTTTTCCCCCGGCCGCAATCCGGTAAACTCTATATCGATATCCTCATCCGGTTTCTGGCCGTGAAGTTCGATGAGCTGCCGTGCCAGCTCCACAATCTTCACCGGCTTGCCCATGTCCAATACAAAGATCTCTCCACCGTCGGCCTGCGAAGTCGCCTGCAATACCAATCCGACCGCCTCCGGAATGGTCATAAAATAACGGGTGACATCCGGATGAGTCACCTTGACCGGGCCACCAGCGGCAATCTGTTTTTCAAAAATGGGTACCACGCTGCCTGAAGAGCCCAGAACGTTTCCGAATCGGACAGCAAGAAAGCGTGTCTTACCACCATTGCTTGCAGCCAATGCTTGCAGATAAATCTCCGCCAGCCGCTTGCTAGCCCCCATGGCGTTCGTCGGATTGATCGCCTTGTCCGTCGAGATCAGGAGAAAGTGTTGAACGTCAAACTCGGCCGCCAAATCGGCGAGATTGGCAGTGCCACAAGAGTTGTTTTTGAACGCTTCGCCAGGCTGATGTTCCATGATCGGAACATGCTTGTGAGCGGCAGCATGAAAAATCGCTTCCGGCTTGGATCGTTCAAAAACCGCACGCATGCGATCACGGTCCAGAATGTCAGCGATCAACGGTGCGAGACTGGCGCCATATCCGAGAGAAATGAGCTCCTGCTCGATTTTGAACAGCTGCACTTCACACTGCTCAACCAGCAACAATCGTTTGGGATTAAAGGAGGCAATCTGACGGCACAATTCGCTGCCGATGCTCCCCCCCGCACCCGTCACCATAACAATCCGATCGCTTATAAGATTCCCAATGAGGTCAGTTTCCAATTCCACCGTCTCGCGACCGAGTACGTCCTGAATCTGAACATTCCGCAATTGAGAAACTTTCACACGGCCACTTGCAAGTTCGGCCAACGAGGGAACAATTTCACACTTGGCGCCGGCTTCCTGAGCAATTTTCACGACCTCCCGGATACGTTTTCCCGATCCTGTGGGCAGCGCGATGATCACTTCATCAATCATCCCTTCGAACTGCTCAGCCAAGAGCTGTTCTGGAGCCCCAACAACCGGAACATCGTGCAAACGCGAATTCCATTTGCTCGGATTGTCATCAAAGAAATAGACGGGGCGCATTCCCAATCCCTTGCGGGTGAACAGGTCTCGGGCAAGATTCCCCCCAAAAAGTCCAGCTCCAATAATCGCCACTCTTCGGAAATTGGTCGGGCCATTTCCGCCATAGGCCCGGCGTTCACGATACATTCGCACCGCAAGCCTCAGCGCCGCCAGTCCAACAAACGATAAGACGAAATCAATCAGAATCACTCCTCGAGGCGGGGTGTAAGCCACTCCTGTGACAGCGCCCAGCCGAATCACTGCCATGAGCGCCGAACTACCGGCTATGGCAGCGAATATTCGCAACAGATCACGAATACTGAAAAACGAAAGTAATCCGGAAAACTGTCGGAAAATTGCGAGAAACAAGAGTTTAACCGGAATCCAAGCTGCGGAAAGCCATACCAATTCACGAAATTCGGTGGGGACCGAGAAATCGAATCTCATTTGCCAAGCCGTCCACAAGCACGCAAATAGACCGCAGGTATAGGCTACCGCCAGCACCGCCAGGCGGATCAACGTTCGCTTTCTGCTCGCGAGGGTATCGGGCATTTTTATAGTCGAGGCTGCTTCAATGAAGCTCGCAAAAGATCATTTAATATCGTGATTCGACCTCGTCCGATCCAGGAGGAGGATACGGCAGAAGTTCGGATTCGCGGCCGGCGATTTCGATCAGTTTCTCGTCGGCTCCTAGTGGCCGTAGCAACTTCTGCACCCCACGCAAAGCTGCACGGCGAGAAACGATCGCAGTCAGTGTCAGAATTATTAGCTGGAAATCGATCCAAAAAGTTCGCCGTTCGATGTAGAAGAGACCCAAGCGACTTTTCCAAGGACGGATTACCTGATTGTATTTCAGGTCCGGATTATCACTTCCGGCGAGAATATCCCCTTCGTCAGAGAATACGATCGAAGAAAAATCCGTAATGCCTGGGCGTGCGGCAAACAGACCATTCTCTTCGTCAGTATAGAGACTCGCGTCCCGCTCTGCCTGCGGCCGAGGCCCAACCAAACTCATGTCGCCCACAAAAACATTCCAAAGTTGCGAAACCTCATCGAGTTTGCACTTTCGAATAAAACGTCCCACCCAAGTAATTCTCATATCTGAGCCAGATGTCGAGGTGCCACCAATTTTGTCGGCGTTCGCGACCATCGATCGAAGTTTGTACATCCTAAACTTCTCGCCAGGTCTTCGCATTCTCGGTGCCATGTAGAATGGAGAACCGAAATCCTGCAACCATATCGCCACCATCGTAGGCAATAGGATGGGCGAAAACGCCACCAAGCCCACGAACGACGCGCAAACGTCAAACAAACGTTTGATCATACCCAATTCAGAATAGTCCGCGCACAGAATTGGCAACCTGATCTGCGGTCGAATAGTAGATATCCTCCAAAGGAGCACTGGTAGGAGCCGGAGCATCCACCAACGTGACCCGCGCCGGTGCCGCTTTGAGTGCTCCAAAGACACTGCTTTCCGTAACGCCAGCAATTATTTCTCCCGCAAGCCCACAATTGGTCCAGTCACCATCAATGGCAACCAATCGGCCAGTCTTGGCAACTGATTCACGGACCAGTGTCATATCCAGAGGATTGATTACGCGAAGATCGATCACTTCGCAGGAAACGTTTTCTGATTCCAGTTTCTCAGCAGCTTCGGTCGCCAGCTTGACGCTGTGACTACAGGCTACCAAAGTGACGTCCTTACCCTGCCGCCGACAGACCGGGCCGATCTCCTGTAACGGAGTCTCGGTGACGGGAGTTTCATCCTCTTCCAGTTCGTAGAGCCAACGATCATCTATGTAGAGCACCGGATCGTCGCAAAGGACACTCGAGATCAAAAGATCACGAGCATCCAGCGGTGTGGCTGGCATCACAACACGCAGGCCAGGTATGTGTGCGAACCAAGAATGCAAAGCCTGTGAATGCTGAGCTCCCTGCTCTCCTCCACGATTCACCACCGTGCGGACAGTCAATGGCGCGGAAACTGTGCCGCCAAACATATGGCGCCACTTGGCCGCCTGATTCACCAGCTGGTCAACGGCCAGAAGGAAAAAATCAACCCGTGGATGAATGACGATCGGTCGATATCCAGACAGCGCGGCACCGAGTGCAGCACCGGTACAACCTAATTCTGAAACGGGCGAATCAAGCACCCGCGCTTTACCAAAATCCACCTCGAGATTGGTCATGGAATTGCCGACATACCAAGGACTCCACAGTCCTTGGCCGATACAAAACACCTCAGGGTAGTTGCCCAGCAAATGCTGGAAACCCGAACAAATTGCTTCTCCGTAATTAAGTTTTTTGCCCATCAATAGCCTTATCAGTTCGCGTTCGTATATACCCGATTCAACAGCTCTTCTTCCGCCGGATAGGGAGCTTCGGCAGCCCGCTGCCATTGCTTCTCAGACTCGGCTCGATGCTTCTCCCACAACTCATCCAAATGTTCAGCCTCAGCATGACCAGCCGCTGCAATTGATTGCCAAAGTCGATTGATTGGATCGCGTTTGCGCCAGCTCTCCAAATCATCCTTACGCTGCACTCCGACATCCGAATCCTCCCGCGGCCCAACATGCCCACGCCAACGATAGGTGACCGCCTCAATAAACACCGGGCCGCGACCTTCGCGACACATCCGTGCAGCCTCCCCGGCCGCCTTATGAAGCGCGACCACATCATTGCCATCGAGCGTCATATTTGGAATGCAGTGCGCATCCGCGAAGCGAGCGATCGAATCGGCGGGCTGACGAAGGCTGATATGCAGGTGGGAGGAAAACAGATTGTTTTCGCAGAAATATATTACCGGCAACTTCATCGATGCTGCCAGATTGAGAGACTCATGCAAAACCCCTTCCTCCGCAGATCCATCACCAAAAAATGAAACTGCAAATTCACCTTTCTCGTTCATCTTGGAAGCCAATCCAGCACCGGTCGCGATCGGTATGGTCGCGCCAACAATGGGAACAGTTCCGAACAGCTGGCGCTCCCTGTCGATCAGGTGCATTGAGCCACCCATGCCTCCGGAACAGCCGTCATCTTTGCCCTGAATCTCCGCAAACAGACGGTAGAGATCACCGTTCTGAGCGAGGTAATGAGCATGGGATCGGTGGGCACCAAAAATCTTGTCCCCTTTCCTCACATGGGGAGCCAGAGCCGTGGGGACAGCCTCCTGTCCAATGACCAGATGGCAGGGACATTTCACCTTCCCGTCCGTCACTTCGTCGGCGATCTTCTCCTCCGCGCAACGTACTTCGACCATCTTGTCGAGAAAACCGAGCAGTAGATCGGCCGGCACATCACCGATATCGAGAGGTTCGTGCAGTTGATCAGCATCGGCCAACTTTCCTAAGCGAGGAAAGAAGCCGTCCATTTTGAAACCATTTTCAAGCGCCATAGAAACTCCGGATTTTTTCGCAGATATATTCAACTTCCTCGTTGGTAAGCGAAGTGTTCATGGGGAGGAGGAAACATCGCTCAAACAATTTGTCAGTCACAGGAAGATCAAACTTCGGTAAGTTCAATCCCTCGAACCGGTGTACAGGTGTGCCAGCCCACTGAATTATCGTCCGGACGCCATTCTGCAGAAGACTATCGCGCAACTCGTCACGGCGGCCTGATTCCACCTCATAGTTCTGATAACAATCGTAATGATCCGGATCATCATCTGGCCCAGGCGGCAAAGCCATATCGTCCAGATCAGCCAATCGATCCCGATACATCCGCGCGATCTCACGACGGCGCTCAATCTCCTGAGGATAAATCCTGAGTTTGGCCGAACAGATCGCCGCGTTCAGCGTGTCGAGCCGTGAATTCACGCCCCACGTCACCACTAGTCCGTCTTCGTTTCGGCCATGATCTCTCAACAAGCGCAACTGTCGCGCGGTCTCATCGTCGTCCGTGAACAGAAGTCCGCCATCGCCAAAGCAACCGAGCAATTTCGCGGGATAAAGGCTGATAGATCCAGCGAATCCAAAAGTCCCCGCGCACTTGCCCTTGTACTTTGCCCCCAAGGCCTGGGCCGAGTCTTCAATGATGGTAAGTCCATTCTTATCCGCAATGGCCTGCAAAGCGTCCATGTCACATGTCCTCCCGTTCAACTGGGTCGGCATGATGCCTTTGGTCCGCGGTGTGACTGCAGCTTCCACAGCCGCGGGATCAATTAGATGATCGTCCCGGCATTCGACCAAAATGGGAGAGGCCCCAGCGAAATGCACGGCAGCGGCCGTAGCAATATATGTATGCGAGGCCATTATCACCTCATCACCGGAACCTATCCCGGCAGCCCGGCAAGCCAGATTCAGTGAGTCGGTACCGTTGGCCACCCCAATGGCATGTTTCACGCCCACAAACTTGGCAGCAGCAGCTTCAAATTCATCGAGTTCAGACTGCAGAATGAACGCGCCGCGTTCCATAACCTGCATCATTGATTCCAATATTTCCTCGCGCTGTTGCGTGAAGACATGGGGATAACGAAAAAATGGAATATCCATAGTCAATTGTGATCGGTGACCGGGACGCCGCGGTTCAAACCCGGTTTCCGGAAAAAAGGAGCCGAACGTTTTCCCATAAAATCCGAGCTTTGCAATTCATATTACCAATATTAACGACTCTGCTTCGCCACGAAGTAGTAAAACTTGTTATTCTCCAAATTTACGTCCGGGCCAAACGGTTTCAACTCATGCACAGTGCCATGCCCCTCATTCATTTCGTAAGGCAATGGATCCAATTTTCCATAAAAAAGCTTCTTGAAGAATTCCTTGCCTTTCATGGTCTTCGGCACGAGGTGTAACGCCACCGCAATCTTCCTGATCATGCCAATGATTCGACGTTTCAACGTCGCAGGATCGTCCTCGAAACAGGCAAAGAAATCCCCGCTAAACCCTGCGTCCGCCAATGCGGCGCTCATTTCCGAAGCCGAATGATACGTATTGCTGTAGGGACTGGGATTGAATCCGTGCCACTGGCAGTTCACCGAACTGAGGATAAACTGACCACCGGGTCGCAATACGCGTCGAACCTCACGCATGAAGTCCATCAGCGATGGGAAGTAATACGTCGCTTCGAAACAAATAGCGACGTCGACCGAATCATCTTCAAGCTGCAACTTACAGGCATCGAGCTCCATCACCTTGATATTTCGGTTCTGGTAATGTTCGATCCCATACTTCAGCACCGCGGGGTCAACATCACCGCCGACCACAGACTTGGCGCCCCTTGCAAGTATCCCCAGACCAATCCCCGCACCACAGGCGATCTCCACGATGTCCTTGTCCTGGCACATTTTTGAGGCCCACTCATAGCGGGTGCGCATGGCATCCACCTGATCCTGATGCGCCTTGTTGCCCGGCAGTTCGGTGACAGTTGCGTATGAACTCATAATTCTCCTGGGTGCGGCTTCTTAATCCGGTTGCTACTGGTAGGTCTCGTTGTAAAGGCGTTCGAACACCCGCCGCTCGTTGAAATCGTCCTCCACCTTCTGGCGTGAGGCTTCGCCAAATCGGCGGCTTAACTCATCGTTCGATACTATTTTATCAATGGCCTCAGCTAGGGATTTCGAATCGCGCACGGGAACCAGATAGCCGGTTTCACCGTCATTTACACACTCACGGCAACCCACGTTGTCAGTGGTCACGATCGGCACCCCCAAAGCCATGGCTTCGATCAGACAGTTCGGAACGCCCTCACGGGTGTAGGAAGGCAGCACGACCACCTCGGACATGGCGAAGGCGTCGCGCAAATCGTCGACAAACCCAAGATACTTAAAAGTCTCGGTTTCATTCTCATCCAAATACGATTTTGGAACGCCATTGCTTCCAGCATCAATCGGACCGATCAAGATGAATTTCACGTTGTCGCGCCGTTCACCAACGATCTTTGAGGCCTCGATAAACTCGCGTACCCCCTTGGACCACAAGGCCCGTGTTATCATGGTGACATACTTCGTACCGGCCGAACCGCCGGCCCGCTGGCGCACTGATTCGATCGCCTTACCATCCAGCAAGTCCCGCGAGTATTCAGCCAAATTCACACCTTCGCCGACGATCAATATCGACTTCTCCGGCTTCACCAGCTTGTTCTCAACAAAGAACTGTTCATCATCCGGATTCATGAAACGAGTGCGGGTAGCCATTGCGCAGGCGAGCTTGTAAAGCTTCCGCAGAGCCGGCTTCAGGATCTTCATTTTTATCCCCTGTGCTTCGCCAAAAACCTGCCCCAATCCCTCAACCGACATCACAATGTGCTTCACCCTGGCAAACCAAGCGGCGAACACCCCGAAAATATTCGGTTTTGTGGTGAGATTGTGAACGACGTCAAACCGGTGACGGCGAAAGAATCGAAAGAGCTGAAAAGTAAACTTCAGGTCGTCAATCGGATTGAACCGCCGAGCCATATCCACCTGATGGTGACTCGCCCCGAGAGACTCGATTTTCGTCACATAATCTCCAGGTGTGCTGACCGCCCAAACTTCACAATTTTGCTCAAGCAGGTACCGAATCAGCCCGCGTCTGGGCTGCCACAACGAAAAATCGTCCGGCCCCACGATGGCGACACGAAGTCCGGTCTTCTGGGACTTCATGTCACCCGTTGCTTGGTCAGCTGTTGATTCCGGAGCGGCGATCATCAATGTACCAACACTTACAGGGAGAACCCGGCTTGCTGCCCATCCGCATAAAACATTTTCACCGTCTCCAGCGAATACTCATCGAGATCTTTGCCCACCAAACCAAGTTTTTTCAAAACGGCATGTGTCACAGTGATCACCTGGCAGCCGATTTCATCAGCTTGGAAGATGTTCAACAGTTCACGAGGACTGGCCCAGATCAATTCGAGCGCCGGATCGACTGCCAATGCCTTCACACAATCTGCCATCAAAGGAACAGGATCGCGCCCAGTATCAGCAATACGACCGGCAAACACCGACACGTAGCTGGCTGGCGTGCCCTTCAATCGCGGCACGATGTCATTGACCTGCTGTAAGGTCATCAACGCGGTCACATTCAGTTTCAGCCCCCGACCGGCAAGTTTTTCAACCAAGTCACCACAGAATTCGCCTTTGGTGTTGGTGATCGGAATCTTGACGTAAACGTTCTCCCCCCACTCAGTAATATTCATCGCCTGTCGTTCCATTTCATCGAAGTCGTCTGCGAATACTTCGAATGAAAACGGTCGGTCAGGGATTTCCTTGATGATGTCCCGGCAGAACGCCTCGTAATCCGGAATCCCAGCCTGACGCATCAGCGTCGGGTTGGTTGTGAAGCCCTTGACGTGCGGGTTCTCAGCCAGCTCCAAAATGCCGGCCTTCTCTGCTCCATCAGCAAAGATTTTAACTTTCAGTTTATCCAGGTTGCTCATTCTAATTTTCTTGATCTATTCCGATTCCGTCAACGCCGCGGCGAGAATCCACTCGGTCGCGGCCGTAAAATCTTTCACCGTAATGTCAGGTTGTTCGCACAGTTCTTCGTCGTAGCCATAGTCGATGAACACACAACGACATCCCGCTCGGCGACCGCAATCCACATCCCGCCACCGATCTCCGACAAGGAAACTTCCCGGCAGATTCACGTTCCAGCGACTCGCCAATCGGGTCAGCATTCCCGGGGCCGGCTTCC
>Ga0055584_100005214_pt1 | contig 12744 bp, 11 predicted proteins | sample OSDHelmetaG_FD_58716 | JGI IMG/M metagenome (GOLD analysis project Ga0055584, IMG submission 58716) | Pelagic marine sediment microbial communities from the LTER site Helgoland, North Sea, for post-phytoplankton bloom and carbon turnover... | ecosystem: Environmental > Aquatic > Marine >... | reverse complement strand
TCCTCAAAATAAAGTTTGGTCATTATGTACCAATAGCACGCCTCCTGGTGTCCATCAAGAATTAATGGAAGACCTTCATCGTCAACCATGATTCCTAAGTAATCGATTTCCACAGTATATTCAGAGTTGAATGTACTCGGATCATCAAAATTAAAACGAAGATAGGCACCGTCCCAGTGATATTTCGGGATGGCACAATTGTTCTTGTGAACACTTAATAGGCGATAGATATTACACGGCATGAAAGCTTTGTTGTGTTTAACTGGAAGAGTAACGCTTCGGAATTTCGCAAACCCCTCATACATTCCAATTTCATCAGTCTCACATTCAGCACACCATTCTGCTATATCATAGATGTCAAATTCTTTACCCTTAACATTACGGGCAATTCTAGCCGCAACATTCCTTACAGAAACATATTTTCCAGATCCTATTTGCTCAATTCCAGTAGCCTGAAATTTTCCTGACATTCCATTTTCTCCTGGAAGGTTCACACATGGTCCGTTTCCATTTCCGTCATTCTCAGTCTGAGAGTTACTTGTGTACAAAGGATTGTCAAAATTGCTCATCTTATCTGTATTTGTGGCCCGACTCAATCAGATCCTGCATCTTGTTTCGCAGGTCCCGGTTAAACCTAACCTTATAATGTTTCTTTGTCCTTCTAATATTCATAGGATCCAGCTTAATTCTTGGTGTCCAAATCTTTCCATCCGATTCAATATCGTAGAAATAATCTTTCCTCCTTGGATTTGCTGTATTCGCTACTTTAATATAACCAAAACTTGGGAGTGGCAAAACAAAGATGTCATTTTCATAAATGAGATCCTCGGCTAATCTTTTCAGAAAAAATGTAAACACATCTTTTGCAAGCTTTTTAGCCTCCCTTTCTCTTGGCATTTTTAGTACCTCCTTAAAATCAACAAAAGGACGATTCTTGAATCTTGTGAGATCTAACACATCATCTAGTAAATTTACCTTGTATGTGAATTGATTCCCATAAGCTTCCCACGTCTTATACTTCATTCTTGTTTCTATTTATCTCGTGCCTGTTCTTGAGCTACATTCCAAATTTTGGCAGGATCTGGATTGTTTACTATATCAGAGAAGTCTGTACCAGGATTTCTATGCTGATCTCTTCTCGCAATATCGAAGTCCTGAGCGTCTTCAGGAATTGGAACTGTGGTTTCTACTAAATACTTAGCGTCAATGAAAAAAGAATTTCCAGAGGCACATACGCTGTAATGCTTAACATGCTTCTTATCTACTCCTCCACATCCACATCCGATTTCAAGCCAAACAACACGGTCAAAAGGATACTGATGATTTATTTTAAATAAAACACCACCCATGTACACTCTATTCTGAAATGTAACAACACCGGATCTATCTTCTTGCTTTACTATCGACATTACTCAACTCTGCTTTGTTTTTGAAGTGGTTCTGGACTGTCATCACGAGCGTCATTTTTCTCATCAGGCCCAATCTGAAGAGTGCTCATTAATTGTTGTATGACTAATAATTCAAGTTTGTGTACCAAGTGTCTTGCAATTGGGAATGGATCGTCCTCATTGCATATGTCTCCAGGACTCTCGAATACGGCAATCATACACATGAACTTCATTCCTTTAGTAGGAAGGTTCTTCAGGATGGCCTTGTCATCTACAAAAGTAAAAGACGGGGCATTCCCGGTGTATTTCTCGTGACCTGAATATAAGTGTCCTTGAAAACTTTGCTTTCTAAAAGGAGTCTTTTTGTTCATAGTACCGAAATACTTAACGGCATCTCCTCCAAGAGAAGACTCAACCTTAGGGATCTGAACGAAGAAAACTTTCTCTCCGGAATTATAGCCCTTACATGAAACAACGTCGCACTGGATTTCCAGGCAACACTCAGATGTAAAGTCTTGATCATTAAGTTGTTTGAATCGTCTGTACTCTTCTTTTAAGAGCATAGACCTAACATCCCAAACCTTGTCATAAACAAGTTGGATGTCAATCCGTTCATCATCGGAAGAGAAAAATCCCTTCACTTGATTTCTGATACTATATCCTATTTCTGCAAGAGTCTTTGACATGTGCTTGATTTACAAGCCAATCATCTTATTTCGCAGAACCCAAAAAACGGTATTTATATATGAAGCTGATACACAGCAAAAGATCCATAGACCATATGTTTCCCATTTGCAAAGTTCTTCTATAAGACTATCGGCATAATGAATTAATACCAACCAGTAGATTACAGTACCCCAAAAGCTCGCCATACAAGAACAGCAAACAACTATTGGTTTTGCAACCCAGATTGGTGTATTATCCAAGAACCATTGTCTGAGAGGATACCCTATCCTGCCTCCGTCGATGTCGTCAGTGACTTCACGCAACCCGAGGCAGAATAGACATATCATCAGTATAGTCCAAGCAATACTCATTTACAGAGTACCACCGTTTGCAATAGGAATTAACCCAGCAACAGGTCCATCAAACGCAGCAAAGTTTGCAGCAGTGTTCAGAACATAGAAGTAAACTTCTTGCTCGTAGTCGTTGAAGTGACTTGCACCATCAACATCTTGAACAGCTCCATCCTTCATCCAACGGAAGTGGTATTCACAGTAAGTTCCACCTGGCACTGGAATGTTTGGTTGTGAACCAAATACTCCATGACGGATTGGGAACAAACGTGCCATATCTTCTCCTGAAAGGATTGCAGCAACGTAAGGTACAGTTTCAGTAACTGTTCCTGATGCAGTGTATGCGTTAAAGTTAACACCTGGCTTCGCAGTCAAAGTGATAACAGTACCAGCAACGGCAGCAGTTACACACGAGAATGGATCAGCGTTAATTCTAGCAGCAATTGCGGCAGCAGTGTCACCGGCAGTTGGAGTTCCTCCAGCAGGATCCTCGTAGCAGTAAGTTCTGTGTGATGGGAACGTCGTTTGAACTTCGTAAGTTTTCAAATTCGGTAAACATTCAACAGTCATACACCACTCATAAGGACATTCGCATGATGTAGGAATAGCTACATCAATTGTTACCTCTTTTGGAGTTTCAGCCGCAGAACACCCTTTATGTGATTCTATCTGGCTTGCAACAGTAAGGGTTCCATACCCTTCGATGGTTACAGCTACATTGGCTGTAATATTTGTGATTAATGCAGGATCTATTGTATTCAATAGAATTCTGTCTGCTTGTCTTCTTAACATTTTTCTATGTATTAAAAATTAAAACTAAGTAATTGATTGAGCGTCCTCACCCATTTTTTGTTGATAACGAGGAGATTCATAAATCCCCAATTTCTTTCTTACTGCAATATCAATTATCTCTTCTCGAGCATGTAATGGCAATTCGCAGTTAACTTCTTGCAAAGCTCCTGGTACAGGCACATTAATCTCTCTTGGATATCTAAGGTAATCAATAGCAGCTTGAACACCAAAAGATTCAGTTCCCGTTATAATTCGGATCGTATTCCCTAGCATCTTATAATAAAGTCGATCATTAGTCGGTTTATTGTAAGGATCCTTGGCAATCGCATATTCCTTATCAGCTTTCATTGGCTTAGAAGCCATGAACTCTGGAGATATCCCTTCTCTACAACAGTCATCATTGATGTACTGAATCTTGAATGCACAATTTAAAAGAAACATGTAGCCATGATTATCACCGTTTGGGTTTCCTGGAGTAGTGACAAACGAGCTCTCATTGTATGGAAGCTCGAAGATCTCTCCGCCAGGTTCGTTTACACCTACGTTAGGAAGGATATCTCTACATTCAAGAATGCGGAGATCATCTATCCTCTTCTGCGTTAATTCAACCTCACTGTATTTATTCTTAACCCACTCTTCTTGAGAGTTGTTAAACAGTCTGTTGAACTCAGCAGGAGTGCAGGTTCCTGTTTGCTCTTTATTTAAGCAGTCAAGGAAATAAACGAATATGTCCGTCGCGGTAACTAACATTAGTCTACATTTTCATTGTCATCATTTATATTATGAGCTTCGTGCTCAGGTTCAGTCGCGGTAACTTCTTCAGTAACTTCTTCAGAAGGAGTCGGTCCTTGTGGTACAATGTGTTGGTCTATGTTAGGCATAACATCTACGTTCTTCTCCAGTGCAGTTCCCCATTGAGAAACAATTGGATTATTACGCGGATCCTTCAGCCATTGAATAGCATAGTCCTCATTAATACCGATCAGGTCTTTCCCGTTCATATACTTACCATTATCCATATGGATGAATGTCTTCTCAACACATCTTCTAAGGAAGATTTTGTACTTGAGATCCTTATCGTTGTCCACGTCAAGAATAGTTTGCGGTTTATCATCTGCAACAGCATATAGAGCTGACTCTATTTGCGTTCCTGACAATCCTCTCACATACTTTCCAAGGATCTTCGCGTAGTTTTCTTGTTGCTCTGTCGATAGAGAAGCGATAACATCAAATGCTTTCTTCTTCAATTTCGATTTGCTAATAGTAACCACTGCTTCTTTCTCCTTGTCCTCGATGTAGTATCGATGTTTAATAGGATTGATTGCGTCCTTCGATGGTGCGATCATTTGATCATCTTTAACAACCTCGAAAAATAAAGCGTCATTTGGGTTCGACAAGTCAAAAACTTGAAGATGTTGTACCCTGATGCTCACCTCATCAATGATTTTGTCGTCACGATCTCGAGTAGGCTCAAGTGAAACAGTTACGTTTTCCTGTAACTCTTCCGAGAGTCTCCCTTTATAATCAATAACCTTCTTAGTCCTAGAATCCTCCTTTGGGATAATGAAGACTGGTGCTTCATGAAATTTCTTGTCAATCGCAACCAGTCTTTTAATATTTGATGTAAGTTCCATATCTTTTTATCTTATATCTTATTTCTTATTTCTTTTTACCTTGAACCTATTAAGCGTTAGGCTTATAAAGTTCTGCGAATCCGAATGGGTTCTTCAAACAAAGACCTGTCTCAGACAAGATTTGAGTTTGATATCCATCCACTGAATTCGACGCAAATTCTCTACGTCCTGTTCCTTGAGGAGAAGCCATACCATCGATCACTTTCTTAACGTAACGACGATCATCAGATCCATTACCTAAAGCAACCAAATCAACGTTTGCATCTCCACCGATAGTGTTTCCTAAAGAAACAAAGAATCCACGGTGCGACTCTAAGTTCGTTCCGTACATATCTTTCTGCTGAGGTCTCCAAGCAGCATCCATTGCTTTGTTCCAAGCAACAACAAGTTTAACACCTGCCATTTCGTAGCTTGTAAACGCAACTTTAACTCCTTTCTCCTGGTCGCTCTTTGAAACGAACAATGGCTCAGGATTGTACTTGAATACATCACGCATCAATCGTTGGAAATTCCAAACGAATGCTTGACCACCCATTACAAATACCTCAGTTAATCCATCGCTGTTTGTCAACAACTGAAGATTTTGCATAATGTTCTCGATCGTTTTCACGTTCAAGTTATTATACTGGAACTTCAATGAAGCGTCCCCTTGAGCAACAAGACCATCACCTTGAACGATCTCACGACCTTTCAAGTCACGAAGATATACGTTCTCGTTAGAGTCAATAGAAGCACGTCCAAAAATCAATTGATTCTCACGAGCATAGGCCCAACGACGTAACATATCCATTTCTTGCTGCTTGAACCACAATTTCTGACCGTTGTGCTCAACCCACAATACTGTGTTTTGTGCTGATCCTGAAATTGAGAACTGCATTCTTTGGATAGTCAAGTAGTTTGTATGCCACTCTGGGAACGTGTTCTTTTCATATCCTGTCTCAGAAAGCTCTGGGAAGGCTGTGTAACTGAATCCTACTTCAGCACCCGTTGCAACCAATGCTGGATCACAAAAAGCTCCTTGAACATTTGCAACAAGCTTACACTTGTATTGCCATTGTCCAGTTTGTACTTCGATAGGATACTCATCCATAATCTGAATGATAGTTCTTCTGTCTCCAAGTTCTAACGTATCGTTAGGAGAGAAGAAGTTTGTATCTAAAGTCAAAAGGAAAATTGAAGAATTGATACCAGGAGTTGTAGTTGCTGCACCAGTAGCATCGGTTGCATCAACAATTACAGTTCCTTTTCTAAACGGGTATCCTTTAAGAGCCCACATGAACTTTCTGTTTCCGATTACACGGAAATCGCTAGTGTCCATATTTGGAGTCAATCCCTTTTTAACCATTCCTCTCCTTGAGAGGTAAGATGAGAACGCTGAGAAGTTGTCTTCAAACAGGTTTACTACGTTAGTAGCAATCTCAGGGCGAGTCAATAATGCTGCCGCTAGAGAGTTCGTCATCGTTGTTCTATTGGCATCGTATGTGCCAGTACCGATAATTTTCATCGCTAATTTTTTTATTAATTAAACAAATTCATTTATCTCGATTTTAATTAGTTCCCAATTCTTTCGGGAGCTGATAAAGCATCGAGGTCAACTTTCAGTGGATCCCCAGCGTTTCCTCCTCGTGGCGTAGTTCGAGGCTTCTTATCAAGTTTTCCCAACATAGCTTGTTTACCGGATTCTTTAGCATCTGTAATTGCTCCACGAACTTTATCATCACCTTTCCACATCATCATTGCTACCTTAACCAATGTCTCGTTGCTTTGCAACATGTCCATCATAGGTGCAACGCCTGTTTTTGCGTCTGGAGTCACTAACTGTGAGAAATACTGACTGAACTCCGTTTTTTCAGCTTGGCTGATAGGGAGACCATAAATGTCTTCTGCTTTGTTAATAATGTCCAATGATTCGTTGATTTGTTGTGTTCGTTCGGCATCCATTTGCTTTAGCTGCTCTTGGTACTCTACTTGACGTTGTTGCGTCATTTGTTCTGCCACACTGTTCTCTTGCTGAGAGATCGCGTTTCTAAGCTTGGTAGCTTCAATCTCAAGCATACCATTCTGTTCTAATTTGTCAAGTGTTGATGCAATCTTCGCATCATCCCAACCTTTAAAGTTATCCTTATAACTAGCAGCCATTAGATCTCTATCCGACATAGAGTTCACATTGCTGTCATTATAATTCTTAACTAAGTCATTGAAATCCACTCCGGAATTCAGGGCTTCTTGCATCTTCTGTAATTCAGGATGCAGTTGCGGCTGTTGAGGTTGTGTTACCTGGTTGTAAACTTGCAGGTAATTTTCCTCGGTAATTCCTTCAGGAACTTCCCATTCTGGATACTGCTCTTTGAGTTGATCAAATGGCTTCATCCAGTAAGGAGTCTCTCCTGAATTAGGATCTCCTTGATTGGGCTCTTGGTTGTTTGCATCAGCAGGATTTGCTGGATCAATAGTTTGAGTATAATCATCCGGATCGTGAGTACCTCCTTCGGGCTCCGTAGACTGAACTCCATTCTGACTCGCCTCATCTAAATTGGGTAAGTTCTCTGGAATTCCGCTACCACCTGGGATAGGTTCTCCTTCTCCACCACCTTCCGGTGTAGAATTTGACTCTGCACTGTTATGAATAAATGGATCGTATCCGCCTGCTGGTGCACTTAATGCATCCATGTTTGGGGCTTCTACTGCTCCACCTTCCGGTGCTCCTGACTGATTTGCTTCTCCTTCTTGACTCATAGTAACTTGCTTTTAAATCTGTTTATCTTTTTTCTGTTCTCTGTAACAAATATAGGTAAATTAACAATTACTCGTTAATCCTTAACTTGCTCCTTGGCTCTACTGCCAATATTTTTCTCTGCGGCCTCCACTCCAGACATAGCTAAATCAGCCTTCTCGAGTTGAAACTCTTGATTTGATTCTTTCTTTTGTTGGTCCAGGAATGCCATCTCAGTTGACTGCTCAACATCAATGTCTTTATTCTGAGTGAGATCCTTCTTATCGATTTCATATCTCTTCAGGCCTTGGTCCATAGTGAACTTTTGTTGCTCCCATTGAAGCTTCGCTTGTTCGATTTGGGCCATCATCATTTTAGACTCTTCAGATTGTTTGTCAATCATCATCTTGAGTTCCTGGTCCATTTGCTTCATTTGCATATCATGCTGACGTTCACCTTCAGTGTTTGCCTGCATACGCTTATTAGCAATTTCTTCATACTGCTCCACTTTTGCTTCAAGTTCTCTAAGGCTGTCCACATTATAAAGCTTAACCACATTCCCGAATGTAAGTAGTCCTTTCTGCTGTTGTGCAATAGCAAATCCTTTTAGATCCTGCAATGCCTTCTCTTCCTTCCCACTATCAGAAGCAAAAACCATATAGTCTGCTCTTTCGAGGGTACTAGCAGGAACATTCAGTAGCTCTTGAGCAAAGTCTCCTAAAATGTAGGATCCTTTTTTACCAGTCTTCCAGGCTCCGCGACAAAGGTTAATAACTCTTGTCAATACTCTTCGCTTCACTTGCTCATGATCATAGAATATGATTTCCGTAACAAGTGCGGAATTTCTAATACTCTGCTCTGTGGTACCAACTTGATCTGTTGGAGCGACATCTCCCATTCGTTGAGGAGAGACACCTGTAATACTTGACGCTAATGCCTCGAGATGCTGAAGCATCATGATGAGGTATTGAATACCTGGTCCCATAGAATCATCAAAGTTTTGGAATTGGTTGAAGCTCGGTTGACGATTCATTCCTGATCTCACCGACTGGATCCATCCAACTCCAATCTTTCTTTGATACATCCATTCTTTCATTGACATTCCTTCAGGGATCTGAGACTTGTCCATGATAAATCCTTTTACTCCAGAAAGTGCCAACCAAAGTTCCTTGTGATAATGTATGATGTTGTAAAGGATCTGAACATCCTTTGCAGCCCATACCAGAGAGTAAGGTTTTCTAGTATAATAATTGTGTGCACGACCAACATAAGGAAGTTCTGCACGACCATAGTTATCATTGGATCTAACAACTCGCTTCTTTCTACAATCAACGAAAATGTTAGAATCAATTAATACGCCTTGGTAAATATCGTTCTTGTATCCAACTTGTTCTTTCTCACCTTTTTCCGGCTTAATCTTTTCACCGTCACTCATCATGTGAGTAAAGTAAGATCCTTCTCTGTGTGGATTTGGAGATTTCTTAGCTCTAATCTTTGTTGCGGATTTCCAATAACATCTACATACGCGAACTGTGCTCGAGTAATCTTCGGATCCGGAATAAAGTGCATCGTTACATCCATCTACATTTCCGTCACCAATTCCATGAGTATTACTTCCGTGATATCCATATCCATATCCAGATTGAGTGTTGATGTAGTCAGATCTATTCTTGAGCTTCTCCATATCCTGAAAACTCAACTTGTCACCGAATTCCTCGATAACCTGGTTGATAGACATGAATCTTTCCTCCATACACCATTCAGCATCTCCTACCCATTGTACCTCACTATCTCCAGAATAATAGAATCCCATTGGATTTACTTTTCTGACAATAGGATCCTCGTGTCCGGAGTCATCCTCCCAGTCTGCAAAATAAAACTCTTTATCAACTACAAGTTTATCTTCAAACCCTAGATTGAAGAGATCCTTTAATCCCTGAGTGGCGATCATATACTTGAGGCCCTTCTCAGCGATAATTTCTAAAAAGTCTTTGTATTTGTATTTGAAGTAAACCTCGATATCCTCAAGTTCTTTTTGAGAGATCATGCTCTCATGTGAGATAACGAACTTACCTGTCTCGAGTTCTTTCTGAGCTTGCTGAAGCTGAAATTGCATTTCCGGTGGAACCTGTCCAAGTTCTTGTGCCGCCTGTTGCTCTACCTGAGCAAGTTGAGCCTGCATCTGCTCAATGTTGGTAAGTGCATTTTGATATTCTACACTTATCTTCTTTTTGTTCGCAGCCATCTGAGCTACGATCTTCTGAAATTTCTTTTGCTGTTTGTCGTCAACAGAGTTACTGTCGATTGAATATGTTCTCCAGTTGAAAGGTCTTTTAGTTTCCTCAGCTCTTAATCGATCAAGCTTTGGTCTAAGAAGAGGGACGAAACGGATCTTGGCCGGGTATTCGTAATCATCTACTTTTCGTAAATAATCAAAGTCTCCTTCATTTTGGACACCATTGTAGATATCATAACAGAATTTATCCTTGGCTTTTGCTTCCCGACTGGTGAAGGACATGCGAACAATAGAACCTACGTTCCTTTGCATCCAATGCTTGTCTTTCTTTGATTCGGGTATGTTTTGATTCGGTAATGACATTTTCTAAAATTTTTGCGTTATTCTTCCTTGATTACTCTTAAAATGGAAGAACTCTTCCTTCTTACTGACGTTAGCATGTGCGTTTGCTTTAATGTTGATATTATCCTTCGCGTGACAAATTGCCAGTGAAGATGAAATCGTGATATCGCAGTTGTAGTTCTTTTCATTTCTGAACTTAATTGCTCTATCGATTTGTCGCATATCATACATGTTCTCACTATAATCCTCAATATAATCTCGATACATGATCATCCATTCAGTCTTCGTTCCTGGATCTACACCATATCGGTTATTCACCTTGCTGTCTTTCACGTTAGCATAAGCTATCTGAGGTCTTTCCTTCAGGTAGCCTTCAAAACCATTGTTCTTATACCAGTTAAAGATAGCGATATTTGACCACTCAATTAGATTTGGAGCTTTATAGTACATACATAATTTTGCTGTCTCCTCATAAAACTTCTCTGCTGTCGAGGGCCTATCTGTGTATCTAGCAGCGAAAATGTTAGATGTTGAGTTAACATCCTTGAACATTTTAAAGATTGAACAAGATCCTTCTGAATCTGAAGTATTCGCCTGGTCCTTATCATATGAATCGGTACCGGCAACATAGAGATTGAGAATTACATTGTCCTGATCATCTTTTTCTGGATGCTCATAAATAATAAGCTTCCCTGCTGGATCATGTATAAACTCGACTCCGGTTATTGTACCCAAATCATTTTTAATCCATTCAAGCCTACCTTTATCTCCGAGGTTTGAAAGTGCCTTATTGTTTCTTAATCTAGCAAACTGCTGATTCAATAATGCCTGGTTAAACATGTTCCCTCCTGTACGCATGAAGGCTTCACTTGGAATGATTGGATCCTGAGTGATTGTATTCACAAAGTCATCAACCTTTTTAGATTTCCTAGCGGCCTCACGTTTAGTATCAATATACTCGAGACTATCTTGCTTCAGGGAGTTACCTTCATTGTCTACAATCTTGAATTTCCATGCAGGACAGAAGAATCCAATTTTAGAATCTCCACCGTCCTCTTCATATTCATTATTGAACTCAAACATGTCATAGACCTCCGGATCATAGAACATTTGCTCTAGTTCCGCAGCTCCTTTCTCCATATCACCACCAGTTCCTACAATAATAGCGAAACCTGTTTTCTCACCACCCTCAGCCTCAAGTGCTGGTTGGATGTACTTAAATGAATCGATTAATCCAGGAAACTTACCAGCCTCTTCAAATATGATCAACGAAGGAGACTTACCAATTGTTGCCTGAGGATTATTTTTCGATGTGATGTTGTAGATCTCACTATGGATCCCTTTCCAGTGAGGAACACCATTCTCAATTACTTTATACTTTGCTTGTATGTAATCAAGAGTATCTGGCTGTCTCCTCTTATAGAATTCAGTTTCCTTTAGCGAGTTAAGTCCCCTTACACACATTCTCATTGTGGCATTGGAATACTTCTCTTCACCGGCAGTAATTATTGTTTGAGAGTGAGCGAAGAATGTGAATTCCTTACCCATCAATGCAGCGTGTTTTTCAGAGTAACCTTTCTGACGAGCTTTTACAACACACAAATGTTTCCCGGCTTTACGAGCTTTTTCAATGGCCAGGAAATATTCCAGGTCCATATCAAGGAACCTCGGGGCGATTAAGGTTTTACGACCAGTCTTCTTATCCTTACCACGGATCTTCCAGAAATTTAGATACCAGTAATAATCTCCTGGAATATACACACCTCCGCATGTCCACCCCTCGAGGCATCTTCTTTTCTGTTCAACCCACCACTCACGATATTCGTAAGATAAAGGATTCGCATTGGTCAAACCATCATTCACCACTGGGGAGAATTGTTTAGTGTTGACAAACATAATTTACTTTAATACGTCAATATACAAAGAACGATACTCATCTGTTCTTCTTGTTTCTTGTTTCTGTTAGAATTCTTTTATTAAGCAATAGGTCACATATATCTGCTCCCCAGAACTCTTTCTTGCTTTAAATATTTTCATCCAGTGAAGGAATCGATCTCTACGATTTGTTACTTGACATCCTGCTGACCAAGATCCAATAAACATCTTCACTAAATTATTATACCACTTGAATGTATTCGTATGGAAATTGATTCCAAATAATCCGTGGATAGGAGTTCCAATCTCTTCAGACTTTCCATCCTTATCTCCATCTCGATAAACTGTAACTTTGTTAACCTGGCGAAGCTCATGTCCTCTTGAGGCTCTATAAATATACCTCCACATGTCATGATACCACATATCAGATTTAAGAACAGCAGCACCAACTTTATTGAATCGAAGGAACCCCCCTTTTAGAATAGCTGCACCAGGATGAGTTGTTCCAGTGATCACTTCTTGGAAGACCTCTCCCTTGAAAATGTAAAACTTATCATCATATGTATTCTCTTCATCTTCATTAGATCTAACTCCAAGAATCCAGTAACCCTCAGGAATCTTTTGGAACCCTTTAGTTACTTTCACTCTGTCTAATAATTCTTTATCCGTATAGGATCTCACGTTGCTCTTAGCCATCTTATTTCTGTTTTCTGTTAAATACTAAATACAAAACCGCAAGTATGAAAGT
>Ga0055584_100005213_pt1 | contig 12744 bp, 11 predicted proteins | sample OSDHelmetaG_FD_58716 | JGI IMG/M metagenome (GOLD analysis project Ga0055584, IMG submission 58716) | Pelagic marine sediment microbial communities from the LTER site Helgoland, North Sea, for post-phytoplankton bloom and carbon turnover... | ecosystem: Environmental > Aquatic > Marine >... | reverse complement strand
TGGGCTGTCGGCCATGAGCATGGCTGGAACGGCAAACGGGAAGATCAAGGATCTGGAAGGCAGGCTACAGACACTGGAATCAGAGCATCGTGAAGCACGAGATTCCGCGATCAAAGAATAGATCGATCTGTCGGTGGACAATGCAGCCCGCTCTCACCGCCGTTGTTTCAACTTTCCCTTGTTGCGCAAGGAAGCGCCTTGGTCGAGCGTCTTCCTTGGCCTTCATCTGGCGTTTCTGGGCCTCGGCGATTGGGAAGGAGGCATCGGCGTGAAAGGAACGGGACCGACGTCTACACGGGCGAATTGAGCGAATATCTTATCGAGGGATTTCCTTTCAGACTTTTGGTCGCCGGTCAATAGATCGAGATTCTTGACGGGCATGAAGGAATTGTAACTCCAGAAATCGGAGTCCCTCACGTTCTGCATCTGTGGGTAAGGATTCTTCTCTTCCATCTTTTCACCATGCGAAAACATGCCTTCGTCGAAACCGCATGGGATCGAACAACGGTTGAGGATCACGTGTGTCTTGCCCATCAAGATGGAACGATAGCCGGCTTTTCCGGCGACGTTTCCGATGAGTAGCGGGGAGCTTCCGGGAACGGCATCCGATACGGCCGTCGCCACAACCGCCCCCCAAGCCGATTGGCGCGGAGAAGGCACGATCATGCTCGTCGACTACGAAGAGACGGTTCGCGTGGTGCAGCAAGCTGTTGAATCGTCTCAGTCTTAAGGTCCTGACCGCCAACGACGGCAGACAGTCGCTCGGAACTGTATCGCGAGCGCAAACTGGAAATCACCATCGTCCTGCTTGTGATCTGACCACGCCTCACATGAACGGCGACGAAGCGCTCCGGTAACTGCGTGAAATCAACCCGGATGTCCGCGTGATACTTGCGAGCGATTACAGTAAAACCGATGTTGCCGCACGCTTCGCCGGCAAAGGCCTGGCCGGCTGCCAGCAAAAGCCCTACACACTGAACAAGCTGCGCACTCTCCTTGCCACCGTTAGACCGGTTGCCAAAAGTAGTTGCGGGAATCGCCCGAGGCAAAATTTCTTGTGGCAAGGCGCGAGGAAGGCGTGGAGCGAGCTCCAAGACTGACGAGCAACGCCGCCACGAGGAATTTGGGCCGGGCCGCAATCCGTTCGAGCGTAGCGAGCGAACTCCAGCCCACATGTTTCAATCCCGATTCACGCAAGGACTTTTGGCAATCGGTCTATGTCGGAGTCCGATCACGAACCGTAGCCACCTCCCCTACAGCGCAAACGGGTCTGCAAACGATCCTGAGCATCTGCCATTTGCCCACGCGACAAGCCCAACCCGACTCCTGAGTCAGCCTACCTCGTAGACTTCTTGGCGAGAGAACATGCAGCACGAACTACCCATGGCAGCAATCTTGTGGGCTAGCCATCGCTGCCGTATGGTTCCGACCCTAACGCACAGAATGAAACCCCTTTTCGTCTCTCTCTGTTTCATCGGTATCCTCGCAATTCATGCCCATGCGGAGGACAACCAGCGCTCGTCCTACTACAAGAACGGCGAGATCCATGTGAATGTCCTCGGCACGCCCGAGGGCAAGCCGCTGACCTCGGGACATTGGGACTTCAAGCCATCGTGGTCCAAGACCGGTGACATGCTCGTCTTCTTTCGCCGGCTCAAGAACGACAAGGATGTCAGCAAGTGGAAAACCGCCATCCACATCATCAACGCGGACGGCACGGGCCTGCATCAGCTGACCGACGGCACGCACACCGATTTCAACCAGACGTGGACGCGCGACGGAGAGAACTCCCCAATCTGGAATCGTAAGAACCCGCGCACGGGTGGCTACCAGGTGATGGCCAGCAGGGTCGGAGCAAAGCCCGGTGACGAAATTGCCCTCACGAGCAAGCATCATCATACGTGGGCCTACACCTGTCTCATTGACGGGCGGATCCTTGTCCGTTCCAAGCCCAGGCAGCAGCGCATGGGATACTATCTGATGACTCCGAACCCGGGCGGCGAACCGAAGTTTGAACGTCTCACCTGCGAACTGGCGAAGAAAGGGGTTCTCGATCGCGTCAGCATTTCTCCGAGCGAGGACAAGGTTTGCTTTGAATTTCAACCGGGATCCAAACGAAAGGTCCCGGGCCGCACCCTCTACCTCGCGGACTTCGACGCGAAGAAACGCACCATCACCAATACCAAACCCTTCGCGAATGAGGACGGGAAGAACGTATGGTTCGCGTATCCGCGCTGGAACAGGGAAGAATCCACCATCGTGTATCACGCCGGCGGCCAGCTGTTTCTTTACACACTAAAGGATGGTTCCACGAAGCGAGTCTCCACGGACAAGCGCGCCGACCATCGCTACCCCCACGGCGAAGCCGCTCCGAAATAGGCACCGCCTGCGCGATCGTCAAACCGACAGTGCCGCCGGTCGTCCTTGAACCGAGGCGCAATGTTCAGTTCCTGAATCCGGGCACGCGATCGCTGCAGTTGGTAGATTTACCAACTATGGCATTGCGTCCAATTCCGCCTCTGTCCAGGGAGCGACGCGTTTCTCATATTTCTGACGGAGGGCTTTTACTTCCTCCTTGTCGGCAGCGGAACCATGGCGCCCCCAGGCATAGCGGATGAAAGAGAGAAGTTCGGCCAGGCGGTCATCGCGAGTGATACCCATGGCCTTGGCGGGGGCCATGAAACCGGCGGCGTAGGTCTTGCCTTCGATCGGGCCCATGAGGCCGTTGATGAAAATGGGAACAAGGTGTTCGAGGTCGCCGCCGACGCGTTTGGAATCGACGAGTGAGGGGGCAAGGTATTGTTCGGCACCGGGGACTTTCATGCCTTTGCCGTCAGAGCCGTGGCAGGTGACGCAGTGTTGGTAGTAGAGGGTTTCACCACTGCGAACGAGACGCTGGTGATCCTTGTCCATGTCGACGGGGAATTTCAGACCGCGGTCCCAGTTGGCGAATCCGGCGGTCCAGTCGGTGGCCACCATGGCGAGGAGATCTTCGTCGAGCTTCGCGAAGGCGCTGCCGTTTTTCACCGCCTTGGCGAGCGGGAGATGTTTCTTACCCCAAAGGGAAACGGTGGTGGCCATCATGACGCCGCGATCGGTCAGATGACGGCGGGCAGTTTCCTGGATGAGGGAATCGGTCTCCGGATGTTCGATCGTGCCGAGGGTGTAGATGAGTTGTTCGGCGACGCGGGGATCGCGGTCCTTGGTGAGGGGATTGAGATCCGCCAGGTGGGTCTTCAGATCGGGCTCGGCAATCTGGATGGCGGCAGTGCGCAAGATCGGTTCCCGGTCGGCGATGGCGTGACGCAAGAGATCGGGGGTGATGGTGCCGATGCCTTCGAGAGTCCACAAGGCGTGGAGGCGGGCCTTGCGATTCTGAGTGTAGCGAACGAGGGCTTCCAGGAGGGGGATGACCGTTTCGCGATCCTGTCGGAGGATGATGAGGCGTTGCGCGGTGTCGCGCCACCAGCCGTTCGGATGTTGGAGGTGACGGACGAGTTCAGCAGTGGATTCGTCAAGCATGCGCGGGCGTTCGTCCGGTTCGTAGTCCTGATGTCGGATGCGCCAGATGCGGCCTTTCATGTTGTTTTTCGCGAGACCGGATTTGCGCGTGAATTCGCGGGCATTGGGATTCATCCACGGCGCGTCCTGGATGATGCCGCGATACATGTCGGTCACGTAGAGCGTGCCGTCGGGGCCGGAGGCGGTGTTGACGAAACGGCAGTTGATGTCGGAGGAACGCAGGAATTCGCCATCGCCGGGTTCGGTCTTGGTGAGCATCACTTTGCCGGCGTGGTTTTCGATGTGCGCGCGGCGAATGACGTGGATGGTCGGGTCGGCGAAGAAGTAGGCACCGCGTGATTCAGGCGGTAGTTTGTTGCCGCGGAAAACGGTCTGGCCACAGGCTGAAGTGAAGGCACGGATCTCGGGCGCGGAACCGCCGCGATCATTGAGCAGACACAGGCTTTTCACGGCCATGAAATCAGGCGTATAGGGCGTGCCCAAGGTGATGGGTTCGCCGTTGATGCTGTTCTTGGCCAGGCGCCGCACGGTGTACCAATACTTGGGATGGAGTTGGACGGCTTTCAACGGATTGCTGTTGTCCATCCAATAGAGACGTCCGACATCGTCATACGTGAGGCCCCACTGGGTCCAATGATCAGGCTGGCGTTGAGGCCGCCACGTGCCGTCGGTGAAGCGGTAGCGCTCCATGTTGTAGGTGATGTAGATCCAGTTATCGAGATTCCACACGAGCCCGGAATCCTGGTGCTCAACGGATTTCTCCGGGCCGTTGCGCCCGCGCGGGCCGTATTCGAAGAGTGGCGTTTTCTCATCGGCGACACCGTCACCATCGGTGTCGCGATAGGCGATGACGTCCATGGTGTCGGATTCACGCACGGCGATCCGGTCGTCCAGCGGGAGGATCATGCGCGGGAGGTTCAGAAGATCGACAAAGATGGTGACCTTGTCCATGTGGCCGTCACCGTTGGTATCTTCGAGACGTTTGATCCGGCCGTTGCGAAGATCCTTGGTACCGGTGCCGGCGGCGTCCTGCATGTAGCTGCGCATCTCGGCGACGTACATCGCACCGTTGCCGTCCCAGACGGTCAGAACGGGTTCCTCGACTTGTGGTTCCGAGGCGACGAGTTCGGCGACGTAGCCGGGTGCGAGTTCGAAGGTGGCCAGTTCCTCTTCGGGCGTGAGCGTGCAGTAGGGGTTGGCTTCCTTCTTCGCGAGGTGAGAATTGACCTGGGATGTGGTTGTCGGCTTGTGCACCCAGTCCACCTGCGAAGGCGGGAGCGTGGAAGCCTCACCGGGTTTGGGGAATTCGTCAGGGATCGGCAGAGTAACTTTGCCGGTAGCCGCATATTCCGCACTGCGCGCGAAAACAGTTTGAAAGCCGACACAGTGAAGGCTGTCCCACCAATCCTGTTGTGGCCAGAAATGCCCCATGGTGGTGACGATCACGCGACCTTTGCCGTAGGCAACCTCCCAGGTGATCGGTTCGTGTTCGCCGGTGCCACGTTGTTTGGGATCCGAAAAGGCAGAAGACAGAACGGTCAGATTCTTCGCCGGTCCGCGCATGTTGTGGTAGAGCTCGTCTTGGCCGTGCATCCAGACCGGTGGCAGTCCCCGCATGATGGGATGATCCAATTTGCGCACAGTGACTTGAAACGGGTGCTTTGATCCGTGACCTGAATTGCAATCTTCGCAGGTGACGAAGGGCCGCCCTTCCCCGCTGAGCCACTTGATGCAATCGCCGAAGCCGCCCTTGCGCCAGCCGAGCCCGATCATGTCATTGAAAGCGTCCCAATTGCCGAAGGCATTGTTGGCGGCGTGCACCAACACCAAACCGCCGCCGGCTTTCACATAGGACTCAAGAGACTTCTTCAAGGGGGACGGCCATTCCGGTCCGTTGTAATTCAAAATGACGACATCGTGCTTCGCGAAGTCCGGTTTCCATTCCGACCAAGCCTTCACGAACTCCGCCTGCGCCGGTTGGCTGAGTGTCTTCAGCGCCCGATCGGCAACATTGAATCGCGCCTGCACGTCCGCCTCCTTCCCCCTTGGTCGTCGAAGTCCGCGCACGGTTTTCCTTTCCGGCGCTGTAGTCACCGACACATCGAAACGTCCCGCCTGCTTCAAGGTCGCGCGCAGGGCCTCGGTGGTCTCCACCCAGTCGTGATTGTTTCGTCCATCGACAATCAGGACTGACAGCCGTTGCTCCGCCGCCGATACAACAACGACGGCATGGGAAAGCACGACGAGAAAGAACAGCCGGTTTCGGAAAAATGCGATCATGAGGGCGAAGAGTGCCAGATTTTAAAAATCCTTGGCAATCAAGTTGGCGATCTGAGACATGCGGCAATCAGTCGATGCCGTCGTTTCGGAGGCGACGGCGCAAGAGGTCACCAATAGCCAAAGACGGAGCCAATTTCAGGGCAACATCACGGTAGCGATTCGCAACATCGGTATTTCCACAGCGGCGATGCAGATCGGCCATGACAGCCGCCCAGAAGTAGGAACCTGCCAACCAAGTGGGTGGCTCGAAGCCTTTGAGGATCGCGAGCCCCGCCTCAGGACCTTGCCACTCGGCGACGGCCACGGCGCGGTTGAGTTTGTGAATGGCGGAGGGAGCGACCGTTTCCAAAAGCGAGTAGCAATCGGCAACCCTGTCCCAGCGGGTTTCTGCAAACGATGGAGCAAGGCAGTGCTCGGCGGCGATGCCGGCTTCGGCATGGTAGCGGGAGAAGGCTTCGCCTTGGGCGGATTTTGCCAGCCAATTCAATCCGACCCGGATTTGTGGTCTATCCCAGAGTTCTCGGTCTTGTTCCTCCAACAAGAGCAGACCGCCGCCGGCGTCTTGGCGGGCGGTCATGCGAGCCGTGTGCAGATGCATCAGGGCCAACAGGGCGAAGGTTTCGGGAGCTTGGCCGATTGGGTGTTCAGCCAGGATCGCAGTCAGGCGAATGGATTCGTTGCAAAGCTCGCGCCGGATGGCGACGTCCGCGTGGGAGGAGAGGTGGCCCTCAGTAAACAGCAGATAGAGAATCTTTTGCACCGCCGCCATCCGCGACGTGTATTGCCCGTCGGTCAGCTCTCCGGGGGCAAATGAAAGTTCGCGCAGACGATTGCGGGCACGGGTGAGACGTTTGTAGACATTTGCTTCACTGGTGAACAGGCGGAGGGCGATTTCGCGGACATCGAAACCACACAGCGTCTTGAGCGCCAACACCAGTTGGGATTCATCAGGGATTGCGTCATCGCAGCAAACGAAAAGCATCCGCAGGAGATCGTCTTTGACCTCGGCCTCAAGAAACACGTCTGGCGCGGTTTCCGTAACTTCACCAGCTTCGCCTTGGTTCCGATCAAGGATGCGGCGACGGCCGGTTCGTTGGCGGAGTTCACCCAAGATGTTGTTGTGCGCGACCCGGAACAACCAGGCGGACGGATTGTCGGGCAGACCGGACGTCGTCCAAGTTTCAAGAGCGGTCATCAAGGCGGACTGAACAGCGTCCTCGATATCCTCGATGTGTTGCACTCCCATCCGGCACGAAAGCAGGGCGACAAGCCTGCCATATTCGTGCCGGAAGAAGTGTTCAACTAACTGGGGCGGGGTCAAAGTTCAACCCATGTTCGCGATTTCGCGGACTTCGATGTTGGACCCCGGAGATGCGAGGTTGGGAAGTTCACTGACCACTTGGACCGCCTCATCGAGACTGTCGGCAGAGATCATCATGTATCCCCCGACAATCTCTTTCACTTCAACGAACGGCCCATCGGTCGAGCCATCCGCAGTGACAACTTTGCCGCCTTCGTTCAACTTTCCGCCGAGGTCGATCAGATTGTCCGAGTATTTCTCTCTCCAGGCGTTGAACGCGGAGAACATCTTTTCCATTTCGGAAGGAGACGGTGGTTCACATTTGCCGTTGGGGCTTCGGGCGATACACAGATATTTGTTTTTTGGCATGATTTGTCTTTCTTCAGCTATGCCGCCCCAATGGCCGACATTACACGATGATCGGGCATGTTCATTTTGGACACTTACTCAGGACTTTTTTGAAAAAGATTTCCAACCGCTGAGATTGGCATCCGTCGTAGCAACACGATCAACCCATGTTTGCGATCTCACGAACTTCGACGCTGGAGCCGGGCATACCGACGCCGGGGCTTTCGCGCACGACTTCCATCGCCGCCGCCATGCTCTCAGCCTCGATGATCATGTAGCCACCGATCACTTCCTTTGACTCCACAAAGGGGCCATCAGTGGCGCCTTCGGCGGTCACGACTTTCCCGCCGTCATTCAACTTGCCACCCATGTCGACCAGGTTTTCCCGATACTTTTCTCGCCAGGCATTGAAGACGGCGAACATCTTCTCCATATCGGCGGGTGACGGTTGCTCGCAGCTGCCACCGGCGCTGCGTTGAATACATAGATACTTTTGCATGATTTCTTTCTGTTTTGGTTCTGCCGACCAGTGTGGCCGACATTCCATGATGAATGGGCATTTCGATTTTGGACACGTACCCTGCTCTTTTTCGAAAAAACTTTTGCGGGGCTCATGATCATCCCAGTTCGGAATCCGAGAAGCAAACCGTGGCAAAGTGTATTTTGGGACTCCTCACCTCAGTCGGCAGGAGGTATTCATTTGGCAAACCCGCTACGCGAACAGCACTCGAACTGAAGGGTTGGCAACAACGGGTGAAATCCAGATTCCATCAGTGAAACCAATCGTCGAACAATGAACGCATTCCGAAAGATTTCCCTTGTGATGTCCGTGCTCGCCTGGGCGCTGTGGATGGGTGGCTTCACTTTCTTCACCGCGGTATCTCTGCGCGTGGCGCACAAGGTGCTGGATGATCCGGGTGATTTCGGCTTTGTCACGCAGGTGGTCACCGATCGTCTGAACGTGATCGGTCTGGTCGCCGTGTTGCTGTTGGCGGTGCAACTCGCCAGCGTATGGAGACCAATGCCCCTTCGTTCCAGGCTGTTCGTTTCGGCCACCTGGCTGACGCTTGCCATCACGCTGGGCCTGATGTTTGTCCAACACAATCAGATCGATGTGTTGATCGATTTCCAGCAGCGCGTGGTCCTTGATCACGATGCGTTTGAGGTCATCCACAACCGCTATGAGCTGGTCGCGACCATCCAGTGGTTTGCCGCGGTCGTTCATCTGGCATGCCTGCTGACCAAGAGACCGGGAGAAAAGCCGGTATCCGGGTGAACTCAATCCGATAACGCAGTTGTGCATGACGCAGATGTGTGTCATTCTGTTCTGCGTTATGGCAAACAATCCCTTTCGTTACGGGGAAGTGGTGACCCAGGACGACTTCTGCACCCGGGCAAAACTCGTGACCCGTCTGCGGGACTACCTGGCGGCCGGTCACAATGCGGTGCTGATCGGTGAGCGGCGTACGGGCAAGACCTCATTGATTCAGGAATCAGCCCGTCGGCAGCGTGGCTTGCGGCTGATCTATGCGCAGTTCTGGGCGGTCAAGAGCGTGGCGGACGTGGCCAATCGGCTTTTGCGCGGCATCAGTTCGATGCAGGCCAAAGGCAGCTGGCTGGAGCGCGTGGGCAAATCGCTGGGCCATCTGCGTCCGAAAATCGATTTTGATCCGATCACCGGCCAACCCTCGGTCACCGTCGCACCCGGCGCCAAGGTTGCGCCCGAAGGGCTGCATGGAGTCTTTGACCTGATTGAGGAACTCGCAGTGAAACATCGGGTGGCGGTGGCGCTGGATGAGTTTCAGGATATCCGCGACGTGCCCGGTGCTGACGCATTGCTGGGAGAGATCCGCGGACGCATTCAACAGCAGAAGAAGGTTGGCTATCTCTTCGCCGGCAGCATCCGCCACGAGATGGAACGGATCTTTCGCGATCCCTCGCAACCGTTCTTCAAATCGCTGCGTGTGGTGGATGTCGGTCCGATTGACCGGAAGACGTTTCAGGGTTTTCTGGAACGCCGATTCAAGACCGGGCGACGCAAGGTGTCGGGTGAGGCTTACGACGAGATCTTTGAAATCGCCGAGGACAATCCAAGTGATGTGCAGCAGCTTTGTTCGTCGATCTGGGAGACCACCATTCCAGGGGAAAAGATCGAGAGCACGGCGGTACAGGTGGCCGTCCGACATACTTTTTCATCGGAGCGGAAAGGCTATGAGAGCCTGGTGAAGTTTCTGACCGGCCAACAGCAGAACTGCTTGCGTGCGTTGGCGCGAATCGGCGGCAAGCATCCGCAGTCGAAGAACTTTTTGGCGGAAGCCGGTATTCCCCTGCCCTCATCAGTGAAGCGGGCGTTGACCCGTCTGGTGGAGCTTGAACTCGTCTACGATTCAGACCTCGACTACAAATTCTACGATCCCTTTTTCCGCCAGTGGATCGCGCGGGAATTTTAACCTGCGATCTCCGCGTTCGCCATGTTGGAGAGCATCGCTCTGTCGATGCCGTTTCAAAGTGGCCAGTGGAAAATTGACGAAGCCTGAACCGACGGAGCAGTTTCCTCCAGACAAGTGGGGCAACAGCCTCGCTCGGCCAATCAGTCCCGATCCGACGGCTCGATGCCGTGGTCCTGATTGAACCGCTTTTCGGCGGCGGCGGAGTTTTCCTCGAAGTATTGAATCAGGTTCCAGACGAGCAGACAGCCGAAGCCAACAACCCAGATCGCGATCGCGTTGCCAATGATGACATCACGCATGCGGTCGACGGGGATTTCACGTAGCGACCAGGCAAAGCCGGCGATCGTGAGGCCGGCAATCAGGAAGCAGAAAAAGATCATCCAGAAGAGCGGTTTGCGCTTGGAACCGCCACGCGATTCGGGATCAGCGGCGGAGGTGAATATCCGGCCGAGGACCCACCAGACGAAGCCCCCACCGCCGAAGAACCCGACGGGGACAAGCCAGTTGAAAGAGAACACCACCCGCGGGTTGACGCTCTCGATCGAGGCGATGAACGCAAACATGATTCCGAGGGCGGCGGCTCCCCCCAGCTGGGTGAGCTTCAGAAACTGTTGCTCGGCTTGATTGGTGTCCGAATCAGTCAAACATTTTGCCTGGGTTGAGGATTCCATTGGGATCGACGGACTGCCGGAAGGCGCGCATGACCGACATCGCGGGATCACCGGCAAACTTGGGCAGGAATTCTTTTTTGGCAACCCCGATACCGTGTTCACCGGTAATGGTGCCGCCCAAGCGAATGGCTTCGTCGAAGATCTCCCGAAACGCCTCATGCACGCGATGCATCTCATCGGTATTGCGTTCGTCAGTCAGGAAGGTGGGATGCAGGTTGCCATCACCCATGTGCCCGAAGGTGCCGATGCGGAGCTCATATTTGGCAGCAACCTGATTCACGAAGCGGACCATGCCAGCAAGTTCGCTCCGGGGAACGGTGGCATCTTCGAGAATGATCGTCGGAGAAAGTCGCGCCAGGGCGGAAAAAGCACTGCGCCGCGCGGATGCCAGTTTCGTGGCCTCGGCCTCGGTCTGAGCAACGCGGACTTCCTTGGCATCGTTCACCTTGGCCAGTTCGATCATCTTGTCAGCCTCTTCTGCAACGGCGGCGGGGTGACCATCGGTTTCCATCAGCAGGAGGGCTTCGCAGTCGAGCGGCAGGCCGATTTTGGCGAAGTCCTCGACGCAATGAATGGTGGTCTTGTCGAGAAACTCCAAGGTACAGGGAATGATCTTGGCGGCAATGATGTCGGAGACGGTCTGAGCCGCCTTGTCCATTTCGCTGTAGGTGGCCACCATCGTTCGCTTGGCCGCCGGCTTGGGAATCAATTTCAGGAGCACTTTGGTGATGACGCCCAAGGTCCCTTCGCTGCCGATGAAGAGGTCCTTGATCGAATAGCCGGCCACGTCTTTCACGCACTTGTTGCCTGTGTTCATGATCTCCCCGTTGGGCAGGACCACTTCAAGTCCCATCACGTAGTTCCGGGTGATCCCATATTTCAATCCCCGCAGCCCACCGGAGTTCTCAGCGACATTGCCGCCGATGGTGGAGATCTTCATGGAACCGGGATCCGGAGGATAGAACAGACCAGTTTGTTCAGAAGCTGTAGCCACCTCCAGAGTGGTCGCTCCCGGTTCGACGCTCATGGTCAGATTTGCAGCGTCCACCTCCAAAATTTGGTTCATTTTGGCCGTACAAAGGACGATACAGCCGCGCGCGGGCAAACTACCCCCGCTGAGACCAGTGCCCGAACCACGGGTCACTACCGGAATTTTAGCTGCGTTTGCGAGGCGCAGGGCAGCGGCCACCTGATCGCGATCGGTGGCGAATACGACGCATCCGGGCATCTGATTGAGAGCCGCAGTGCCATCGAAAGAGTAAGGGATCAGATCCTCCTTCCCCGTCAGCACGGAGTCGCTGCCGAAGATTTCACGGAGACCTTTTATGATTCTGGAATCAAGCGCCATGGCTCGCCAGTCATTTGTAGGCTTGGTGCAGCTTCACCGCCTCTTCTTTCCGGCGCTTGCGAAGCCGCATGTTGAGCAGTTCCACCCCGACTGAAAAGGCCATGGCGAAGTAGATGTAGCCTTTCGGCACTTCCTTGTGGAACCCCTCGAGCACGAGCACGAAGCCCACCAGCAGCAGGAAGGACAACGCCAAGATCTTGAAGGTCGGATGGTTGTTCACGAAGGAGCTGATGCTGTCCGCAAAGATCATCATCACGATCACGGCAATGACCACGGCGGTGATCATCACCTTCACCTCCTTGACCATGCCGACCGCGGTGATCACGGAATCGAGCGAAAATACGATATCCAGTAGCATGATCTGGAAGAGTACGGAGGCGAACGACGGGGCGACGCGTTTGCCGGAACCGTCTTCCTCACCTTCGAGCTTTTCGTGAATCTCCATGGTCGCTTTCCAGATCAGGAAAAGCCCGCCGAGCAGCAAAATCAGGTCTCGGCCAGAAATGGGATGGGCATGCTCCATGCCGGGCAAATGCGGGATCATGAACAGGGGTTTGGTCAAGGTCACCAGCCAGGCGAGGCCGAACAGCAGGGCGACCCGGGTAATCATCGCCAGCAGGAGGCCGATCTTGCGGGCGGAGCCCTGTTGTTTTTCGGGCAGTTTGTTCGCGAGGACCGAGATAAAAATGATGTTGTCGATGCCAAGAACGATTTCCAGCAAGGTCAACGTGAGCAGACTGATCAGGTTCTGCGGTTCCAAGAGCCATTCCATGGCGCGGAGAATAGAGCGTGCCGGGGACGCGGCAATGGTTTTCTGCCTACTCC
>Ga0055584_100005212_pt1 | contig 12745 bp, 12 predicted proteins | sample OSDHelmetaG_FD_58716 | JGI IMG/M metagenome (GOLD analysis project Ga0055584, IMG submission 58716) | Pelagic marine sediment microbial communities from the LTER site Helgoland, North Sea, for post-phytoplankton bloom and carbon turnover... | ecosystem: Environmental > Aquatic > Marine >... | reverse complement strand
TCTTTACCATCATCAATAGCTTTAACGGAACAAAATATTTATTCGAGTTCCATTACTGCTTTATGGCCTTTATTTACCGGTGGGCGTATTGATGCTGCACAAATTATTGCCCAAGGGATGACAGATGAAGCACAGGCTTTAATGAAAATGAAACAACAAGAACGTTTCGAAACCTTAACTAAGGTGTATTTTGGTACTATTTTGGCCAAGAAAGTGGCGGAAACTTATATGGATGTAGAACTCGATATGCAAGCGCATTACCAGAATGCCAAAAAATTAGAAAAACAAGGGCAGATTGCACATGTAGAACGATTATCTGCTCAGGCTCAATATGATACGGCCAAAGTCAATGCTAAAAAAGCACAACGCTCTTTAGCTATAGCACAAGTAGCCTTAAATCAGATGTTAAGAAAAAAACAGGATAATCAAAGTCAATATATGCCAGATGCGGCACTTTTTATTAATCAAGCATTACCTCCATTATCTGAATTTATAGATGCAACCTTAAAAACCTATCCTGGGTTGCAAATTTTAGCTGCTAAAAAGAAGCAAGTCGGCGGATTAATTCAGGTGCAAAAAGGACGTTATTATCCAACGGTTGCTGCTTTTGGTAGTTATAATGTATACAAAGATGATTCGCTCACTTCAGATTTGGAGCCGGATTGGTATGTAGGTGTGAATGTTTCTATGGATCTTATTGATTCTAGTGGACGCGGTGGTGAGTTAGATGCCGCCTATGAAAAAAAAGAGCAAGTGACTTATTTAACCGAGCAAGCACATCATGATTTGCGCGTTTTAGTGGAAAAAACCTATAAAAACGCACAACAAAGTATTGAAGAATACCAAGGATTGATATCGAGTCGTGCGTTAGCACAAGAAAGTCTGCGTTTACGTAAATTGGCCTTTGCACAAGGTATGGCAACTTCTGTACAAGTTTCCGATGCTGAAACCTTCTTGCAATCTATTCAAACTCGTCGTCTTTTGTCCGCCTATAAATATGTGATTGCTTTGAGCCAATTGTTGGCATTAAGTGACAAGATAGATACCTTTTCTCAGTATCAAAATACGCCCTATATTGAGGTACACTCATGAATTTACAAATAAAAAAAACAGCTAATATACTTCTGATCCTTCTTATTTTATGTGCCTTTTTATGGTTAGGCGTGGATTTTTGGCGAGCATATCAACCACAAAAAGTGCGTCTACAAGGACAGATAGAAGCGCAAGAATATAGTATTTCTTCTAAAGTAGCGGGACGAATTCAACATATATTAGTGAAAAAAGGCGATATTATTACTGTAGGTCAACCTATTTTTTCTATTCATAGTCCTGAAGTGGAAGCAAAATTACAACAAGCTCAAGCGGGAAAAAAAGCGGCAGGAGCTTTAGCATCTGAGGCAGACGAAGGAGCGCGTAAGCAACAAATTAATGCCGCTATGGATTCTTGGATGAAAGCAAAAGCGGCATCAGATCTTTTATCTAAAACTTATCGTCGTATTGATAATTTATATAAAGAAGGTGTGGTGGCAGAGCAAGCGCGTGATGAAGTCTATACAAAATGGCGTGCAGCTCAATATACACAACAAGCTGCTCGACATATGTATGAAATGGCACAAGAAGGGGCAAGAAAGCAAACTAAAGAGGCGGCTCATGCAAAAGAACAAATGGCAGCAGGTGCGGTAGCTGAAGTAAATGCTTACGCTCAAGATCTTAATATTGCATCAGCCTTCAATGGAGAAGTCACCAGTGTCTTAATACAGGAAGGTGAGCTTGCTCCTCAAGGTTTTCCTGTCGTGAATGTGATTGATATGTCTGATGCTTGGGTGGTATTACATATTCGAGAAGATAGATTAAAAGCTTTTTCTAAAGGTACTGAATTTAGCGCCACTATTCCTGCTTTAGGCGATGAGCATTATCATTTCAAGGTGAGTTATTTATCTGTGATGGGCAATTATGCAACTTGGCGTGCTACGGATACGGAAAAAGGTTTTGATATGCGCACTTTTGAAGTAGAAGCAAGACCAACACAGCCTATTAAGGGGTTACGTGCTGGCATGAGTGTATTAGTGGATATGGATAATATAGATTACCCTAATAAATAGTCATTATAGATTGAGAGACAAATATGCATTATCCATTTCATAAATTATTGCGTTATGAGTTAAGTCTTTTTCTCTACGATAAGTGGTTACTTGCTTCTGTTACTATTATACCTGCCGTCTTAATGTTACTAATTTGCAGTATTTTTCAACAAGGAATTATACGTGATTTACCAGTGGCTGTGGTCGACATGAATAATTCCACACTTTCACGTCGCTTAACGAGAGCTATAGATGCAACAGAAGCCATGCAGGTGCAGGGTAATTATTTAAATATGCAAGAGGCGGCTCAGGCGATGCGCGGGGCTGACGTATATATGTTGGTCTATATCGAACCTAAATTTGCCCAAAAGGTCATAAAGCATGAATCTCCCTCTGTTGATGCTTTTTATAATACTCAATTTATTTTAGTAGGGCGCACTTTAGTCGCTCAATTGCAAAAAGTCGTTACTACACTAAGTATTGGTGCGAGTGTTCAACGTAATTTAATGGAGGGGAATGTGCGTAAAGTGCAAGCTTTAGGAAATACACTGCCCATTCAACAGCAAATTACGCCGCTTTATAACCTCGGTTCTCGATATGATCAATTTCTGTTATCTGTGATTATTCCTTGTATTTGGCAAATATTGATCATGGTTGTGATGGTTTTATCTTTTTCTGCTCAACATCGGCGAACGGGAATTACTTTTTGGATTGATAGAACGGGGTTGTCGGGGTTTGTCGCTAAACTGGTTGTGTATCAAGTGATTTTTTTAGGTATGGGGGTGAGTTTTTTATATTATCTTTATCAGTATTTAGGTTGGCCTATGCAAGGTAGTTGGAGCATATTGGTTACTCATCAGTATCTGATGGTGGTTGCAACCCAAGCGGTGGCGTCATTAATTTATTTTATTACTTTAGATCCAGCAAGAGCATTGAGTTTTTCTGCTTCTTATGTGGCACCCGCTCTAGCTTTTGTGGGTATTACTTTTCCTGTTAATTCAATGATGATCTTTCCTAAAATCTGGCGTAGTTTATTGCCTGTTACTCATTACATGCAAGTACAAGTGACACAAGTTAATTATGGTTTATCCGCAGTGCAAATTTTGCCCTATACCTTACACCTGATGCTTTTTTCTTTATTTTTTATTCTTGTCTGGTTAAGAATTCACATGTTACAAAATTCTAAATATCATGATTTGCTTTCTTTTGGATTTGGGACAGAAAAAGATCCTATTGCTGGAAAAATTGTGGCACACGGAGAAAAACAATGAGCTGGTGGCAATTAATGAAATCTGAATTGCGAGCTGTAATGAGCAATTCAGCCGTGTTATTAATTATTATCGGAGGGTGTCTCTTTTATTCCTTTTTATATCCTCAGCCTTATTTAGAACAATCACCACGTGAACAAAAAATTGTTGTAGTCAATTTAGATAATACGCCATTTAGCCGACATTTAGAGCGAATGGTGGACGCGACACCTGAAGTAAAAATTGTGCAACATGTGACTAATATAGATGAAGCGAAACAGCTTTTTTATCACGGTGATGTATCTGGATTAATGATTATTCCCCATGATTTTTACCGAGATATGATGCGCAATCAATCTCCCGTTATTTCTTATGCGGGGGATGCCTCTTATTTCTTAATCTACAGTGCAATAGTTCAAGGTAGTGCCTCCGCTATTGGTACTTTAAATGCTTCTGTGAGTGTGAGTCGCTTATTAGCTAAGGGTAATAGTGTTTTAGCACAAACGAAAAAAAATCATGCGGAAATCCAACTTAATGCTCGTCCGGTGTTTAATCCTAGCGTTGGTTATATTAATTATGTGGTTCCCGCTGTGTTTATTATTATTTTGCATCAAACTTTACTTATCTCTGTTGGTATTTTGGGTGGGACTCAGCATGAGCAAACGAAAAAGGGGATACAAGGATATTGGTTAACAGAACCTGTTTGGAAGGTTATTAGTGTACGTTTATTGATATTTATCTGTATTTATATTCCTATGATGATGTATTACATGGGGCTTTGTTTTCACTTTTATGGGATATCTCGATTAGCCAGCGTCTCAAATTTATTTGTCTTTTCACTTGCTTTTCTTACCGCGACAGCATCTTTAGGAATGGTGTTAGGTGCTTTGGTGCCTCGTCGTGAGTTAGTGACTTTTTTAGTTTTATTATCTTCTTTACCCCTTGTTTTTAGTGCCGGTTTTATCTGGCCGACTGAATTTTTACCTCAATGGATAAATACTTTAATGCAATTTATCCCCTCTACGGCATCGATTTTAGGATTTGTGAAATTAAATCAAATGGGCGCACAAATGAGTCAAATATTAGATAATTGGTTAGAATTATGGAAATTAGCTGGTTTATATCTCTTATTAGCTTATTGGTTAATGGTAAGAAAACAAAAAAGTGTGATTGATATCTAATATTTAAGACAAAGAGGAAATTACAAACAGATATATCTTGCTATTTATCTTATTGATTGACATAGTTGACGCATGGTTTAGCTAATCAAGTCATATTAGTAAAGAGATATACTAATAAAATAATTGAGACGTTAAGGATTTGTTAGTGCTAAATTATGATGTACTTTTTCTATGCTAAAAAAATTAGAGGTATGTAAATAAGGAGTGCTTCTCCTTGATTTTTATCTATAACTAGATTAAGTGGAATGACTTTAATCAATTCCTAATTATGCTAAATCATTTAGCCCTAGTCACTGAGATAGAAGATCTAAAGTTTAGCCATATAAAGTAATATGTTAAATGTCACGAAAAAAAAGAGCTAAGTGTCCTGCTTAGCTCTTTTTTTATATTGATACTTTCTAAGTAAAAGACATGTTTGGATCTCGCAATAGAATATAAATTAATCTGTTTTATACAAGAAATATGACTTAGCTCAAAGTTTAATCGCATAAATAAGGTTATTTTATGAATAGTAGCTTATTTTTTATGCTACTAAATAAAATAATAAAAATAATAATTAGACAGTAAAAATTGTGACTTAGATAAATAAAGGATGGTACTATGAATATGTTAGATCAACTTGACTCATATGACTCCACGAAATCCATGTTTGAAAGTAAATCAGATAGCGAATTGGAAAATATTTTACAGATGGATGTTTCAGATATTTCCACATTGGAACGACGTGCCGCACAGAGTGTATTAAGACGACGTGGCTATAGTCCAGAACAGATTAATCATTTAATTGATTAAATAGCCGATAATAAAAAACTGCATATTAAATTTTAATCAAATTTAAGTGCAGTTTTTTTTATTTATTATGCGGTAGGGAGAGGAGATTATCGCTTGTTTTTTAAATAACGTTTACGTCGTGCTAATTTTTTAGCCGCTTTTTCTTCTGTTTGTCGCGCCGATTCAATCTTTACTTCAGTGAGTTCGTTTTCTATCATTTCAGGGCGTTCTAAGGTTATTTGTCCTAAAGTACCGGAGCGCAGATCATTTAATAGAATTTCTGAAGCCTTATGAATATCGACTCTTCCTTGTGATCTTAAACAACCTCGTTTTTTACCTATAGCTTCCATAAGCTCTATATCGGAGTCGGGAAGGTTATCTAATTGGTAACGTTTGATGATCTGTTGAGAATAATTTTGTGCCAGATATTCTATAGTGTAAAAAGCCACTTCATCATATTCCATTGCGGTATCTTTTATGGCACCTGTTGCAGCTAGTCTAAATCCACTATGAGGATTTTCGACTTTAGGCCATAAAATACCTGGGGTATCGGAAAGAATGATACCGTTTTGTAAATTAATTCGTTGTTGTTGACGCGTGACAGCAGGTTGATTACCTGTTTTTGCGACTATACGTCCAGCCAGTATGTTGATAATAGTGGATTTTCCAACATTAGGAATGCCCATGATCATTGTTCTAATTTGTTTACCAGGATCCGCGATACGATCAGCGGCTAATTTTCGGCAAAGTTCTAGGATCTTGTGCACTTCACTGGGTTCATTGGTTGTGATAGCAATAGCTTTAACATTGCTATCTTGTTCAAAATGATCGATCCATAATTGAGTCATATGTGGATCGGCCAGATCGCGTTTATTGAGTACTTTTACACAAGCTTTATCTTTGCGTATACGCGAGATCATGGGGTTTTCACTACTAAAAGGGATTCGGGCATCTAAGACTTCAATGATCACATCAACCTGAGGAATGGCTTCTTCAATTTCTTTACGAGCTTTGTGCATATGCCCTGGATACCATTGAATTTTATTATTTATCATGATACTAACCTTATAATTTTATAAGAGTACGGCCAGTAACTTGTCCGGCAATAATCTTTTTTGCATAGTTAGGGGCTTCTTCTAAAGTAATTTCCGTACCGGTATTGGCGAAAAAATGTTCGGGTAATAGCTTTATAATTTTATTCCATGCTTGTATTCTTTTTTCTTGAGGACAATTCACCGAATCAATGCCTAGCAGCGAGACATTTCTTAATATAAAAGGCATGACTGTTGTAGGAAGAGCAAAACCTCCTGCTAATCCACAGATGGCAACAGCTCCACCATAATTGATTTGAGTTAAAAGTTTGGCAAGAACATGATTACCGACTGTATCAATAGCCCCAGCCCATTGTTGTTTTTCTAATGGTTTAGCAGGTTCTTCGAATTTTTCACGTTCTATTATAGCCTTAGCGCCTAAAGAGGATAATAGCTGATGATTATTTTGCATTCGTCCGGTGACTGCTGTCACAGAAAAGCCTAATTGACTTAAAAGCGCAATGGATGTTGTTCCTACGCCACCACTTGCTCCAGTGACTAGAATATTGCCATCTTCTGGTGTTAGGCCAGCATCTAAAAGTGCTTGTACACAAAGCATTGCAGTGAGTCCGGCTGTGCCGATAAACATTGCTTGTTTTTCTGTGCAATGGGCGGGTAAAGGAACTAAATAATTTCCAGGTACTTGTGCTTTTTCAGCCATTCCTCCCCAATGATTTTCACCTACGCCCCATCCGGTGAGTATGACTTTATCATTGATTTGATAACGAGGATCTTCAGATTGCAGTACAGTTCCCACAAAATCGATACCAGGGATCATAGGAAATTGACGTACAAGTCGCCCCGTACCTGTTATGACTAAACCGTCCTTATAATTTAATGAACTATAGCTTACTTTTACTTGCACATTACCTTGAGGTAATTGAGTTTCATTGAGGTACTGAATAGATGCATTGGTTTTTTTATCTTGTTGTGTAAGTACAAGGGCTCTGAACATATTATTTTCCTTTCATATAAAAATACCATACTGAGGTATTGAATAAATAAATTAGTGAGGTTGAGGTATTAATATTTTATTTAGGGAAGTAAGGTTTAAATTCTAAGTGATTTTTTGTCACTAATATGGCATCCATTTTTGCAGCTTGTGCCGCTTTTAAACCGGTGGGGGTGTCTTCAAAAATAATGCCATCATGAGGTGCTAAATCTAATTTTTTAGCGGCAGTTAAAAAAGTGTCGGGTGCCGGTTTATGACAAATAACATCATCACAGGTGACGATAACGTCAATATAAGGAAGCAAATTTAATCTATTGAGTGTATAGAGCGCACTTTTTTTAGGGGAACCAGTGCCGACCGCAATTTTTTTTATCCCATGATATTTTTTTATAATGGCGACCGTATGAGGGATAGATTGAATAGAATCCATCATAGATTCAAACAATTGACGTTTGTGTGGAACGATAATTTTGGAATCGAGATTGAGTTGTGTCTCTTTATTGATGACATCTAGAATTTCTTCAGAGGTCATTCCCCCCATTTGGTAAATTAATTGTGGGTTAAAGGAAAAATGAAATTTTTGTGCTGTTTGTCGCCAAGCTTCTACATGTTTCGGCATAGAATCTATTAATGTTCCATCCATGTCAAAAATAAGACCTTGATAGGGGCTAAGATCAATCATTATGAATTATCCCATGTAGCATCTTTATTCAGTACGGTAGGTCTCACATAGCTACCTATAATAAAGAAGAGAAGTGAAAGAGCGAGACTAGGTACAATAATATGCATACCCCCAATATTGGTTTTAGTAAAAGCAAGGAAGGTATAGCTTGCCAGCCCAACTACCATAGAAGCTAGCGCACCCGTTGCTGAAGCTCGTTTCCAATAAAGTCCTAGTACAAGAGGCCAAAGAAAAACAGCTTCCATACCACCAAAGGCAAGCATATTTAACCAAATAAGCATGTCTGGCGGATTCATCGCCGCAATATAAACTAGTGAGGCAAAAATCCCAGTGATCCAAAGAGAAAGTTTGGGTAATTTTGTTTTTGCAGTATCGGTATCTTCCATTATTTTAGGATTGATATAATTGATATATAAATCTTTAAGAAGAGTGGCGGAAGCTTGAATCAGTTGTGAGTCAATCGTCGACATCATTGCTGCCATGGGGCCGGCTAGAAAAATGCCAGCTAATACTGGAGGTAAGACTTGCATCATTAGTGTGGGCATGATCTGGTCGCCCGTTTCCAAATTTGGGACAAGAACCCGACCTAATGCACCGGCAAAATGTAGTCCAAACATTAATAAAGTAGCCATGATAGTGCCGATAACAATGGCTCTGTGCATTGATTGAGAATCTTTATAAGAAATACAACGTAAAGCTGCGTGAGGTAGTCCTATGACACCAAAGCAAACTAAAACCCAAAAGCTCCCCATAAGATTTTGACTGAGATAATGATCGGGTCCATACGGAGAGACTAATTCAGGATCGATTGCATGTAGTTCCGTAATCATATTACCCACGCCACCACCTGCGTGAACGACACCGACAACTAAGGCTACTGTTCCAATCAACATCATAAGCCCTTGAATGGTATCTGTCATGACCACTGCACGGAAACCGCCAATAGTGGTATATACACCAACGGTAATAGCAAAAATCATCAGTCCATGTGAATAGGACAATCCAGTTACGGTCTGTAGTAACCTAGCACCGCCAACAAACTGTACAACCATAGTACCAAAAAAAGCGAGCAGTAATGCAATAGAGGCAAAGATGACTACAGAGCGGTTTTTATAGCGGGCATATAGCATATCATTTAAGGTTAACGCATTATGTTTACGCGCTTCAATTGCAAACTTTTTACCTAATACTCCTAAAGTTAACCAAGCGACCGGCACCTGAATCATAGCGAGTAATACCCATCCTAATCCCAGTTTATAAGCAGCGCCGGGGCCTCCGATAAATGAACTAGCACCCGCCAATGTTGCAACAAGGGTCATGGCTAAAACGAAACCACCTATAGAGCGGCTTCCAAGTAGGTATTCTGATAAAAAATTACCCGATTTACTTTCTAGATAGCGTCGAGATGAAAAAGCGACAGTAAAAATGACAATGAGGTAAATAGCGAGCGGAATAAGAATACTAATGTTCATTCCCCAAAATTCCTTTTGTATATAAAAAGTATGGTTGTTCGTTTTGCATCAACATTCTGAATAATTTGATTAATGTTGTAATTTTATACAAAACTGAGGCGATTGTCGCAAAAAAAACGGTATACATCAAGTTTTAATAAGTTAAGTTTCTTTTGTACTTTCCATTTTTTAGTAATTATTAGATAATAACAGACAGCGAAGTAAAGTGAATTTATCAACTATTATATTAACAGAGGATATAAAATGAATTTCAGAATTGAAAAGGATACTATGGGCGAAGTTAAAGTGCCTGCTGAAAAATACTGGGCAGCACAAACTGAACGTTCACGTAATAACTTTAAAATCGGTCCTAAGGCGTCTATGCCTCATGAAATTGTTGATGCATTTGGTTATTTAAAAAAAGCGGCAGCTTATGCGAATACTGAACTAGGTGTTATGCCTGCTGAAAAACGCGATCTTATTGCACAAGCATGTGATGAAATTATCGCTGGTAAATTATACGACCAATTTCCACTTGTTATCTGGCAAACAGGTTCAGGTACTCAATCAAACATGAACGTTAACGAAGTAATTTCTAACCGTGCTTTTGTTATTGGTGGTGGTAAATTGGGTGAAAAAAGTTCAATCCATCCTAATGATGATGTGAATAAATCGCAATCATCTAATGATACTTTCCCAACAGCAATGCATATTGCAGCTTATAAGAAAGTAGTAGAAGTGACTATCCCTGCTGTTGAAAAATTACAAGCAACGCTAGCTGCAAAATCAAAAGAATTTAGCGATGTTGTAAAAATTGGTCGTACTCATCTAATGGATGCAACACCTCTTACTTTAGGACAAGAAATTTCAGGCTATGCAGCACAACTTACTTTTGCATTAAGAGCGATTAAAAATACATTACCACATTTATCTGAACTTGCACTTGGTGGTACAGCTGTAGGTACCGGAATGAATACACCTGAAGGTTATGATGTTGTTGTTGCAAAACATATTGCGCAATTTACAGGTCTTCCATTTGTTACTGCTGAAAATAAATTTGAAGCACTTGCTGCTCATGATGCTATTGTTGAAACTCATGGTGCATTAAAACAACTAGCGACTTCTTTATTTAAAATTGCACAAGATGTTCGTTTACTTGCATCAGGCCCTCGTTCTGGTATTGGTGAACTTATCATTCCAGCAAATGAGCCTGGATCTTCAATTATGCCGGGTAAAGTAAATCCAACACAATGTGAAGCAATGACTATGGTTGCAGCACGTGTGTTAGGAAACGACACAACTGTCTCATTTGCAGGTACTCAAGGACATTTTGAATTAAACGTCTTTAAACCAGTTATGGCTGCTGCATTCCTAGAATCAGCTCAACTTCTTGCTGATACTTGTGTTTCATTTAATGATCATTTAGCTGTTGGTATCGAACCAAATCGTCCACGTATTAAACAACTAGTAGATAATTCACTTATGCTAGTAACAGCACTTAATACTCATATTGGATATGAAAAAGCAGCTAAAATTGCAAAAACTGCACATAAAAATGGTACAACATTACGTGAAGAAGCCGTTAATCTTGGTCTTTTAACTGCAGAACAATTTGACGAATGGGTTCGTCCAGAAAAAATGGTTGGAACACTAAAAAAATAAGCTTTTATTCATGATGTTGAATAATTAATAGCAAAAATAAGAACACCAGTTTTATTGTGGAACTGGTGTTTTTTATTTTAAGCGTCTTGGTATCTGGGAGGTTATATGAGATGGTATAAATTATTTCTGATCTTGTTTATATTGACTCCATTAGCTCATGCTAAAACTACCACAATAGATCCTATCTTTATTCTTCCTGATGACATAAAAATTGATCCTATAGATTATATCGATACTCATTATTTTGCTTCACAAGTGAGTTATGATCTGGTGGATCTCCCTATTTTCATTGATGCTGGATCTAAGGAAGATGATTTCTATATTACTAAAGCTAGGCCTCAGGTTTTTGACATCAATGTTAAAGCTGAAATCAACAGTACTCGTTCTGTATATAGGACTTATCCATTCTCAGCTAATTTCCCTATGATGCTTTATCAAAAAGTACGTCCTTTTATTATTTTAGGACCTTCTTTTATTACAGATGGAGAAAAAGATACTGCAGTGCCAACTTATGCTGGTTTACATTATGGGATAGGTGCTCTATGGTACTTAAGTGATGATAATGCAGTAAGTGTAAAATTTGCTTATGAAGTGGAAAAAAGTACCTTAGATGAGGAAGAAATTGATGAAGAAGCTTTCCATGTTGATATGAATTATTTATATCTACAATTTAAATTTGATTATTAGTTGATAGAAAACGCCTTAGCAGATCATACTAAGGCGTTTTTTATTTATCTATGATTAATTTTAATCATCGGAACCTAATACACCAAAAATCTGTAATAAACTTAAGAATAAGTTATAGATAGAAATGTATAGGGTTAAGGTCGCAGAGATGTAGTTAGTTTCCCCACCACGAATAATGCTTTGTGTTCCTAATAGGATAGTTCCTGTGGAAATCAGTACGAATAAGCCACTGATGGTTAAATAAAGCACAGGCATCTGTAAGAAGAAGCTAGCGAGCATACAAACAACAGCAACGACACAGCCAGCCATGAGTATACCACCAAGAAATGAAAGATCTCTTTTGGTAGTTAATGCATAAGCAGAACAAGCCATGAAAGTTAATGCAGTTCCACCTAGTGCAGGAATAATAGCAAAACCTAATCCTGCACCTATATAAGCATTAAGAATTGGACCTAATGTGTAACCGACAAATCCGGTAAATAGGAAGGTAAAAACTAATCCTAGTGAGGAGTTACGATTTTTCTGTGTTAAATACATTAAACCATAAAAACCCACTAAGGTAATAATAAGGCCAGGCATTGGCAAATTAAGTGACATAGATACAGCTGCCACAACTGCAGACCAAAGCAATGTTAGCCCCAGTAAGAAATAAGTATTACGCAGTACTTTATTGGTAGATATAGTACTTGATCGCGTTTGAGTCATAAAAGCAGGATCGTTCATTTAAGATCTCCATGTGAATAAAAAACCAATATCTAACCTTTTATATTAGGGCAAATTTATGAAAATTCAATCTATTTTTGTTTAATATTATAAATTTTAATTATTTTATTTATTTAATAGCATTAAATAAGTCGTGATAGAGTCTTAATCTGGAGTTGATTGACTCTCTACATAGGCTTTTAATGTTTCAATTGTCGCACCTCCAGTAGTTGCAAGC
>Ga0055584_100005211_pt1 | contig 12746 bp, 15 predicted proteins | sample OSDHelmetaG_FD_58716 | JGI IMG/M metagenome (GOLD analysis project Ga0055584, IMG submission 58716) | Pelagic marine sediment microbial communities from the LTER site Helgoland, North Sea, for post-phytoplankton bloom and carbon turnover... | ecosystem: Environmental > Aquatic > Marine >... | reverse complement strand
CCAAAAGTGCGACAGGGGCCACACCATTCCGCCCAGAAATCGATGAGAACGATGTCATTGCCCTCAACAGTTTCGGTGAAGTTTTCGGCTGCTAGCGCGATGGTGGCCATGTGGTTGCCTCCTGCTCCTCGTAATAACGTCCTTAGAGTCAACCTATCGGCGCCGTAAATCATTCCCAAGTCGGCTGAGTTGCCCCGGCGAGTCGGCGTTAAAGAGCCGAATCCCGATTCGCACGACACAATGGTGTGATGGATTCAGTGGGTTTGCACCGACTGCGGCGGCCTCGTCCCCAAATTCCCCGTGCGGGGGACATGCTGGTGGCGGCACCGTCACTGGTGGATCCGAACTTCCGCCGGGCACTGGTGTACATGCTGCAACACGATGAGGAAGGCAGTGCCGGGGTAATTATCAATCGTGGCTGTGACGTCGCGGTTACTGACCTAGACCTACCCAAATGGGCGCGATCCGCGACTATTCGGGCGGGGGGCCCGGTCGCGACGAACTCGCTGCTCGCAGTCTCCGAATTGGGCTCGGATGCCACTGGCAATGATTCGTTGGGTGGTCCTGGGGTGCAGATGGTGGACCTAGATGAGGCGGCTGCGAACCCGCCCGGTGAACTCGCACTCTTCGTTGGCTATGCCGGCTGGTCGGCCGGACAATTAATGTCTGAGATTGAGCGGGATGATTGGCATGTTGTGAGTGGGCGCCCCGCTGACCTATTTTCCGGGGAACCGGAACTGCTGTGGTCCACCGTGCTGCGAAGACAGGCGGACCCTACTCGGCTGTGGAGCACGCTGCCAGAACAACCGGCAGCCAACTAAGATGTAGCAGCTAGCGCTGAAGAAAAGCTATGTGCATAAGGTGGAGGCTATGAGCGATGACCCAGTAGACACGCCGGAGCTTGGTGACACTCTTGTAGCTGAACCGGAAACCCGGTCCACCGACGGCGGCGATCATGAACGGTTCGCCCACTACGTGCCCAAAGACAAGATTGTGGAGTCGGCGGTGACCGGTGAGCCGGTCCGAGCGCTTTGCGGCAAGGTATGGACCCCGGGCCGCGATCCCGGCAAGTATCCGGTTTGCCCAGATTGCCAACGAATCTATGAGGGTCTACCACCAGGCGGGGATGACGAGAGCTGAGTAAAGGTGTCCCACGAGTGGCGGCGCGTCGCGTAACCAGTCATAGTCAAAATCGTGATGAGGTAGTGCCTAACTGGCAGTTCCCAACGTTAGGGCCCTCAAGAAGGGGGAGTGAGCAGCATGGCAGCTGAAACTAGCCAGACCCTTGATCGGGGTTTGCAAGTACTTGAAGCGCTGGCGGCTCACCCGGAAGGCCTCACCGTCACTGAGTTGGCTCGACAGCTCGATGTCAGTCGCACGATCGTCTACCGGTTGGTGGTCACGCTGGAACAACATGGCATGCTCCGGCGCGGTGGCGGTAATCGTTGCCGGCTTGGCTTGGCCGCGCTCACGCTTGCTCGCAACGTGCAGTCCATGCTGCGGGAAGCCGCGGTACCCACACTGCGCAAGCTGGCTGAGCAGCTCAACGTGACGGCACACCTCACCCTGGTTGAGGGTGAGGAGACGGTGGTAGTTGCCGTTGTTGAGCCCGCCCGAACTGACCAGCCAGCCGCCGCTCGCCCCAGCAGTCGGGTGGCCTTGGATCGCGGTGTCGCCAGTAGAACTGCTGTGGCAACGCAAGCAGAGGGTCGTCCGCTGGACGAGGGTTGGGTGATCTCGGGGGGAGATCCTGCACACGGTGGCTATGCCGTTGCCGCTCCGCTGCTCGGAGTTCCCGGCTTTGAAGCCTCAGTTGGAGTGCTCTCGATGTCGGAGTTGGACACCACGGTCGTGGGGCCGCGCTTGGTCGCCGCTGCTGCCGAAATCGCCCGTTCCGTGCGCTAAATCGCACCCACCGTCGGAATCAGCAAGCGACGCGATGGCTGTTTTATTGCTAGTTAGCCGCAGCCGGTAACGGCGGTAGCCATTGCATCTGTCCAGTAGCGGGCCGAAGTCGTTGAACTGCGGAAGTCGTTGATGAAGATGGTGAATGCTCGGGGTCGCCCGTCTCTAGCGCCTGCGACGCCCGAGAGCGAAACGACGCTGCTCAACGTTCCAGTCTTGGCCATGACCTTGTCCCGGGCACACCGAGTGAGACCAGCGCCGAACCGCCGGCTGAGGGTGCCGGAGACTCCGGCGCGCGGCATGGCAAAAACGCCGAGCGCCAGTTCCGGCCGAGCTGGATCCAGCATGGCCCGGTTGATAGCGGTGGCGGCCTTCGCGGTGAGTTGATTTTGGCGGGATAGTCCGCTGCCGTCGACGATTCTTATTCGACGCATCGGTATCTGCAGCCGTTTGAGTTCTGCGGTGACGGCTGCCGCTGCCCCCGTAGCAGTCGTTGGCATGTCTTTGGCTGCTGCAACATGCCTGATCAGATTCTCGGCAATGGAGTTGTCCGAGGACGGCAACATGGCGTTAACCGCATCCATGACGCTGTGCTCGGCGAAGGTAGCGATAACCCCGCTCTCGATAGTCGGGGCCACTTCAGTGGGCGACGCAGCGGGGGTGGGCGTAGTGGTGGGCTCGCTAGCAACCGGTGTCGCTGGTGGCGGTGCGATGTCGCCGCCGGGAATCGGGCGGGTCACTTTGCGTCGCACCCGAAGCCCTGCTCCGGTCAACTCCGTAACTGCGCGCTTCAGTTCTTTTCGGAAGTGCTTCCCAGCGTCAATCGCACCATCATTCGCGGCAACCCAGCGGCGGGTCAGTCCGAAGGGTTTGCGAGCGTAGTTCGGGTAGTAGTGCGATGGCCAGCCGCTGGGGTGCGTCGGCGCAGCGAATATCGAGTCGTCCACCTGCAGCCTGAGGCGCCCTGCGGGTGATCCTTGCGTGGAAAGGGCCGCTGCAGTCTCCGTCGCGAGGACCTTGAGGTCATTGGAGTCAAGCAGCGGATCGCCACCACCGACCAGGGTGAGCACCATCCCGTCTGCGCTGCGTGTGACGGACGTGGTGAACTGGTGGTAGGCGCCACGAGCGGACATAACGGTTAGGGCGGTCGCTGACTTCATCACCGAGGCGGGGATTCGTGCTTTGCCAGCGCGGCGTTTGAATACCTTCTGTCCGGTTTCCAGATCACTGACAAAGACGGATACGGTCTTTCGTCCCAGCGACTTTGCTCGAGAGCGCTTCTTCAGTCGCTTGATCAGGGTGGGTAGATAGTCGGCGGTAGTGGTTGTTGCGGGTAACTGCAGGTTGGTGGGCAACGCTGCCCGCACCGACGACGGCCAGACCGGCACCTCCGCAGCAGCGGTTGGTGCCAGCAGTGTCGCGCCCAGTACGAGTCCAGCCCCAGCAGCCGTGACTCCGACGATTCTGGAATGCCCTGATTTCCTTAGTTCTATTCCCACCACAACGCGACTGTATGGGGCTCGTGCCGAGAAATGGGAATTCGCCGCGACATGGTCGAATATCGGATATTTCGGACAAGGCGTAGGCGCGTTGAAACCGAATCGCCTTCCTCCGCCTCATACTCGGGTTATCGATAGCCGACGTTCTGGGCATGGGAGGGAAGTCGTGCGATCTCTTTCGCGGAGTCTAATTATCCTCATCGCGCTGGCACTTGTCGTGCCAGCGACTGCGGCGACCGCTGCCGACCGTTCGCGAGCAGTTAGCGGCTGGTTCGGCTACTGGACCAGCCCTGGCGACATGACCAGCATTGCCAGCAACAGCAACGGCGTCGTCGGCGAAGCGAATATCTTCTGGTGGCATTGGGCTGGACCGGATCGGCCGATGTGCACGACTGCTGGCGGCAGTTGTCAGGCCGCCAGTGACACGCCCTGGACCAACTCGACCTTCGATGCGGCCCGCCGCGGGCTGCAAGACCAGGGAGTGCTGGTCTTCGCGACTCACACCGATCTTGACTTCAATCGCCGGCGGCAGCTGTCCGAATACCTGGCCAAGGAAAGTAGGCGACAAGCGCTGGCCGATCAAATCACCGATTGGGTGGTGAAGTCCGGTGTGGATGGGGTGGATCTTGACTGGGAAAACTTCGCCTTTAATGACGGATCCAGCACCTGGGATACCACCAGGCCACGGCTGAACGACACCATCGTTCGACTGGGTGCTGCGTTGCGCGCCCAGGGGAAGTTGCTGTCAGTGACCGTCCCCGGTGGCTACTCGCCGTTCACCTCTGATGGCAGTCCGAACCCCGGTGGTGGCTACAACGTTTTCGACTGGCCAGTGTTGGCTGAACATTCGGATCGGCTGCGGCTGATGACCTACGACTACTCTTGGTCTCGACCGGGCCCCATCGGTCCAGCCCCGTGGGTGGGTGAAGTGGCCCGCAGCGCGGTGGCTCAGGTCGGGAAGCAGAATCAGAGCAAGATCTATGTAGGACTGCATCAGTACGGCAAGAGTTGGTACCAGCGGGATAGCAACGACAAGGTCATCACTGTGGGCAGCTGCAACAGCAAGTGGCGGCCAAACGGACGTGACGCCGTTGCGCTGTCACCGAGCAGCGCTCGTGACCTAGCTACTTCTTATGGCACGACGCCGAGGTTTGATCAGGAAGCCAAGGAATACACCTTCGACTATGTGAAGACCGAAACCGGCAGTTGGACCGGGTCCGGCGGCCAGCAACGCACCGGTGAGTGTGACGTGCGTAAACAGGTCTGGTTCGGCGGTGAAGGAACGGCAGCAAGCCGCACCAAGATCGTCGAGGATTACGGCATCGGTGGTGTCGCAGTGTGGCATCTCGCGTCTATGGACTCGGGAAGTTTCGCCGCGCTTGCACCGCTTGCGGATGGCTCACAATCACCGCCTGACCCGAAACCAGCTCCGGAACCGGGTGGGTACGAAATGTCCGCCAAGGTCAAGAACGATACCCCTCGCGCTGGCGGAAAGGCCGTTGTTAAAGGCAAGGTGCGTCCCAAGGAGCAGGGAGCCGTGGTGAAACGACAGTTGAAGCAGAACGGCAAATGGCGAACCAAGGAGACGGGCACCACCAGCCAAAAAGGCAAGGTCAAGTTCAAAGTCTCGCTGCCCGCCAAACCCAAGAAGTTCAAGTTCCGGCTCGTGGTGAAGGGAACTGACAATCACGGCAAGCTACGTAGCAACACGGTGAAGGTTCGCTCGCGCTAGGCGACGGTCGCATCGGCTGGCCGATGTGGTTTGCTCAGTGAATCGCTGGAACAGCGACATTTGTCCTACGGGCCAGTGAGTAGCGACTCGCGGGGCAGCTCAAACCACCGCAATGACTCGAAGTCCACGCTGAGTAGGTCGTCGATGTGACTGCCTTCCGGATCGGGGAGGCTGGCCAAGAGTTCCTGGCCTTCCGCAAGGTAGTCAGCGAGGACCGAGACCGGTGCTCGGGGCAGATCGGGCGGTAGCGATACTCCGTCGTCAGTAAAGGTGACGTCGGTCAAACTCAGTGGTGGATCGGCTCGGCCTTCCCGGTGACGCCAGAGTCCCGATTCGGGGTCGAACTGATAGAAGGGCAGCAGCCGATAGCCCAATGATGCCGTCATCGAGACCGCATCGACGATGAACCGAAACATGTCTTCCGATAAGAAGTAGTTGAAGTTGACTCGAGTCCAGCCGGGCTTGATGCCCTCACAGCCGCTGGAGATCTCCCGCTCGAATTCGTGGCTGGTATCGAGGTCGATCCCCAAGAGCCGATGGCCGTAGGGTCCGGCACAGGAGCAACCACCGCGTGCCTGGATACCAAAGAGATCGTTGAGCACCGCGACGATAAAGTTGTGGTGCAGGAACCGGTCTGTAGGTGACCGCACCACGAAAGACACGATGGATAACCGATCGGTATCGGGGTTGCCGAGAATGTCGATCTGCGAATGTTCGCGCCAGGTGCTGATCGCGCGTCTGGTCCAATCCGCTTCCAGCCGTTCAATAGTGTCGGTCCCTACCGACTCCTTGAGTTTGAACACCAAACCCGCCCTGATGGACTCAACGATCGCCGGCGTGCCAGCTTCCTCCCGTTCTTCGGGGTTCGCCAGATACTCGTGCTCATCGGGGTTGACGAAACGCACTGTGCCACCACCGACGACTGCCGGAACCGAGTTCGACAACAGCTCCCGACGAATCACCAGCACGCCGGGTGTGCCGGGGCCACCGATGAATTTATGTGGTGACAGCACGATGGCATCCTTGCCCGCCAGTTGATCGCTGGCAGGTGCCGCAGCCCGAATCTTGACATAAGGAGCAGCTGCCGCGTAGTCCCAGACCGCCAGTGCGCCGTGTTCATGCAGCAGTCGAGAGATGCCGTCGCAGTCGGTGAGGATCCCGGTGACATTGCTGGCAGCGCTAAAGGCGCCAATCTTGAGCGGCCGATCCGCGTACTTATCCAAGGCCTCGGTCAACGATTCGGGGTCGATGTGTCCGTCCGGGGTCTCGGCAATCGCCACGACATCGGCGATGCTTTCTCGCCACGGCAACTCATTGCTGTGGTGTTCGTACGGTCCGATGAACACCACGGGCCGTTCCGCCGCGGGGATTTGGTTGCTGAAGCCATAGCGCCCATCGAGATCGGCGGGGATGCGTAGGTTGAGGATTCCGATCAACCGATCAATAGCTCCGGTGCACCCCGAGCCAGCAAAAATGACTGCATAGTCCTCATCCGCCCCCACGGCGTCATGAATGATGCCCCGCGCTTCCTCTCGCAGCCGGGTGGTCTGCAATCCGGTTCCGCTGCTTTCGGTGTGGGTATTCGCGTAGGCCGGTAACACCCGGCGCTGGATCACCTCCTCGATCAGCGACAGGCCGCGACCACTCGCGGTGTAGTCGGCATAGGTAATGCGGCGATCACCGAACGGGCCAGGTACCACGACGTCCTCGCCGATCACGTTGGTGCGAATCCGTTTCACCAAATCCGATTGCGGGAGGTTCGGCGCCGGAGGAGGGATCATAACCCCATCATGGCACCATGGGGCAGTGACTGCGGTACCCGAAGCAATCGAGGAGGTCGAGGAAGACCTCCGTACCGACCGACCCTGGGTGACGGTCGTGTGGAACGATCCGGTCAATCTGATGGATTACGTGACCCATGTCTTTATGACCCACTTTGGCTATCCGAAGGAAAAGGCCACCGAGTTGATGCTGGCGGTGCACAACGAGGGCCGGGCGGCGGTGAGCAACGGCAGCCGGGAAGAGATGGAGCGGGATGTCGAGGCGATGCACGGCTTTGGCTTATGGGCCACCTTGGTGAAAGACGACTGAATGTTTGGTAGCAACAAGCGCGGGTTCTACCGCACCCGAGGATCACTTCGATTGGGGCTGACCCCGCAAGAGGCGGTGTTGTTGATCAGCCTGATCGACTCCATGGCCGAACTGCTGGGACCCACCACTGAGCCCACCGGCGATCCGCTCGAGCAGTTGCAAAATCTCGGTGAGCAGGCGGCACCGCCGGCAGATCCGGCGCTGTTGCGACTATTCCCAGATGCCTATCGCGATGATGAGGACGCGGCGGCTGATTTTCGCCGGTATACCGAGAGCGGTCTGCGCAGGCTGAAAGCCGATCGGCTCGTTGTCACCCGAGTGGTGTTGGCTGAGTTGACTACCCCAGAGGTGTCGGAGGATCGACCAGCAGTAACTGACATCACTCGGGACAAAATTCCTGCATTGTTGGGCGCCCTGAACGATATGCGGCTGGTGCTAGGTAGCCGGCTCGACATTACCGATGATGAGCAAGAGGTTACTAAGTTTTGGGATCCGGATGACCCGCGGCGTCAACAGTTTGAGATATATCAATGGCTGACCTGGCTGCAGGCAACGTTCCTCGATGCCATCGCGAAATAGCGAAGACTCGCGCGGCTCTGGGTGAAATCGCCAACAACGATCTGACAGCATAAACATTCGATCTACACCTACGAGGAGTCAATGAGTTATGGCCAGTCAGGATCCAGCAGCCGCAGCTGGAGTGCTGCGGCTACCGCGGTCAATTGCTGACGAGATCATTGCCCACGCCCAGCGCGACCATCCGGATGAGGCCTGTGGGGTTGTGGCTGGCCCGGCTGGCTCCGACAAACCAGAGCGGTTCATTCCGATGTTGAATGCCGCCCGATCCATGACTTTCTACGAGTTCGACAGTCTCGACTTGCTCAAGTTGTACCGAGAGATGGACAAGCTAGGCGAGGAGCCCGTGGTGATCTACCACTCCCATACCGCCACGGCGGCCTATCCTTCGCAAACCGATGTCTCCTACGCGAATGAGCCGGAAGCCCACTACGTGCTGGTGTCGACTCGGGAGTCGGGCAACGATCCGGGTCCAGTGGAATTTCGTTCTTTTCGGATCAGAGCCGGAGTTGTCACCGAGGAGAAGGTGGAATTCTGTTGATCGGGCCTATGCCGCAGTGGCGGTTCGGTTGTCGTGGGGAATAATCGAAGCGGCCGCGAATTAGTTACCCGCCACCCTGGCCGGTGATAGCAGGAATCGCTAGAGGAGAGAACATGCCGGTTACCGTAGAAATTCCGACGATCTTGCGCACCCTAACCGATGATCAGCGCGCCGTGGAGGTCAGTGGTAGCGATGTTGCTGGGGTGCTGGCGGCCGTAAACGGCCAGTACAGCGGTTTCGCTGAACGAGTGATCGAAGACGGCCAGCTCCGCAAATTCATCAACGTGTACCTCAACGATGAGGACGTTCGGTTCCTGGCTGGCCTGGCCACCGATGTCGCTGACGGCGACGTCGTCACCATTCTGCCTGCTGTGGCTGGCGGCTGATCAATGCGCTTCGCCTCGCTGATCGATTCAGTGGGGGGCACCCCGTTAGTTGGGCTGCCCCGACTATCGCCTGCACCAGACGTTCGGTTGTGGGCCAAGCTAGAGGATCGTAATCCCACGGGTTCGGTGAAGGATCGACCTGCGTTGGCCATGATTGCGGAAGCCGAAGCAAGCGGCGCCCTGCAGCCTGGCCAAACCATCTTGGAACCCACTAGTGGCAACACCGGTATTTCGCTAGCAATGGCTGCCAAGTTAAAGGGCTACCGGTTGGTGGCGGTGATGCCGGAGAATACGTCACCGGAGCGCACCCAGCTGTTGAATATGTGGGGTGCGGAGGTCATCTACAGCTCTCCGGTGGGTGGTTCAAACGAGGCAGTCCGGCACGCCAAGGAACTAGCGAAAGAAAACCCAGACTGGGTGATGCTCTACCAGTATGGCAACGACGCAAACTGGCGCTCGCACTACGAGACTACGGGACCAGAGTTGCTGGCTGACCTGCCGGAAATCACGCACTTTGTGGCCGGACTGGGCACCACGGGGACGTTGATGGGTGCCGGGCGCTTTCTGAAGGAGCAAAAACCGGGTGTCGTCATTGCCGCCGCCGAGCCCCGCTACGGGGAGTTGGTCTACGGCCTGCGCAACCTTGACGAGGGCTTCGTGCCCGAGTTGTACGACGAAACGGTGTTGGATTCTCGCGTCTCAGTGGGTCCGCAGGATGCGGTGCGCCGGACGAGAGAGTTGTTGGCGCAGGAGGGAATCTTCGCCGGTATCTCCACCGGTGCCATTCTGCACGCCTCCTTGATTTTGGCGCGGCGGGCGATCAAGGCCGGGCAAGCAGCCGACATCGCGTTCATCGTCTGTGATGCTGGTTGGAAGTATCTGTCCACCGGCGCCTACACCGAAGATCTGGATGCGGTGGAAGAGTCGTTGGAGGGGCAGGTATGGGCCTGACCGCGGATGCGCCTATCGGCATCTTTGATTCCGGCGTGGGCGGGCTGACCGTCGTTCGGACAGTCATTGATCAGTTACCTAACGAGTCGGTGCTGTACGTGGGCGATACCAAGAATGGTCCCTACGGCCCCCGTCCGATTCCGGAAGTGCGTGGCATCGCGCTCGACGTGATGGACTATCTGGTCACTGAAGGTGTCAAAGCGCTCGTCATCGCCTGTAACTCGGCGTCATCGGCAGTCCTGCGTGATGCCCGGGAACGCTACGACGTACCAGTTATTGAAGTGATTCATCCGGCGGTGCGACGAGCAGCAGCGGTCACCAAGAACAATCGAGTCGGAGTCATCGGCACCCGGGCGACCATCGAGTCGCAGGCATACAACGATGCATTCGCGGCCGCCCCGCATCTGGAACTCACCAGTCAGGCGTGTCCCGAGTTCGTGGAACTAGTGGAGTCTGGCGTCACCAGTGGCGATGAGGTGCTCACGGTGGCGCGAGAATATTTGGCGCCATTGCAGCAGGCGGACGTGGACACGCTCGTACTCGGTTGCACCCACTATCCACTGCTCACCGGTGCACTGTCGGTGGTGATGGGTCCGGAGGTCACCTTGATCAGTAGTGCCGAGGAAACGGGTAAAGATGTCTACCGCGTGTTGCTGGCTGAGGATTTGCTGCGACCAGCCAGCGGTCAGCCTCCTGAGCATCGGTTTGTCGCCACCGGCGATCCGGAACCATTTGATCGGCTGGTGCAGCGGTTCCTGGGGCCGGTCGTGGCTGCAGTGCCGCGCAGTCTGAATCCGGTGCAGGGGTAGGGTCGGGTCGTGCAACTCACCGTCGTCGGCTGTTCCGGGTCCTTTCCCGGTCCGGATTCCCCAGCCTCCTGCTATTTGCTGGAGCACGAGGGGTCGCGGATTCTGCTGGACATGGGGAATGGCTCGTTGGGGGCGCTGCAGCGCTACGCGGACATCTACCGGATTGATGCGGTGGTGCTGAGCCACTTACACGTTGATCACTTCATCGACCTGTGCTCGTACTACGTCGCACTTCGCTACCGACCAGGCGGGCTGGAGCAGCGGATTCCGGTGTGGGGACCGACCGATACCGAGGCCCGGTTGGCTACGGCCTACGGCTTGGCGGCCAGTACTGAAATCACCTACGGCTTTGATGTGCGCCAGATTGAACGCAGTTTCGCTATCGGGCCCTTTCAGATCACCACCGCTCCGATGCGCCACCCGGTGGAAGCTCGGGCAATCCGAGTCGACGCAGGTGGCCGTTCGCTGACCTACTCCGGTGATACCGGACCCACGCCGCAACTGTCTGAGTTGGCGCAAGGCAGTGATCTGGCGTTGTTTGAAGCATCGTTCCTTTCGACAGCGGACAACCCGCCTGATCTGCATCTCACCGCCCAGCAGGCTGCCGAGCACGCTGCAGCCGCTGACTGTGGGCAACTCCTGCTGACGCACTTGGTGCCATGGAATGATTCAGCGGAAACCTTGGCGGAGGCGCAGGCAGTCTTTCCGGAAGCCCGACTGGCCAGCCCCGGTCTCACCGTTGCCGTGTAGTCGTCCTACGGTTGAGCCATGGCGAGATCAGATGGACGAGCAGTCGATGAGTTGCGTGCGGTCACCTTCGAGCGCGGTTGGCTAGACAATGCCGAAGGGTCAACGCTGGTGTCCTTCGGCCGCACCCGGGTGTTATGTGCGGCTAGTTTCGTGCCGGGAGTTCCGCGTTGGCGCAAGGACTCCGGCCTGGGTTGGGTGACTGCAGAGTACGCGATGCTGCCTCGCGCGACGGACACTCGGAATCAGCGGGAGTCGGTGCGTGGCAAGATCGGCGGTCGCACCCACGAGATCTCCCGATTGATCGGACGTTCGCTGCGGGCAGTTATCGATTACAAAGCACTCGGGGAGAACACCATCCACATCGATTGCGATGTGTTGCAGGCGGATGGCGGCACCCGTACGGCGGCCATTACCGGAGCCTTCATTGCGCTTGCCGACGCGATCACTTGGGCCAAGGAACAGGGGCACGTCACGTCGAGCGCCGACGTGCTCTTTGACACGGTGGCAGCGATTTCGGTGGGGATTGTGGCTGGCGAGCCACGGCTGGATCTGCACTACGACGACGATTCAGCCGCTGATACTGACATGAACGTGGTCATGACAGGCTCCGGTCGCTTCATTGAAGTTCAGGGCACCGCTGAGCAGGAACCTTTCTCGCGGGACGAACTGAATGAGTTACTCGATCTGGCGGCTGGCGGCTGCGATCGATTAGCTGCCATGCAGCAAGCGGCGCTTGCAGTAACAGGGCAACGAGGATGACTACCCAGGTAGTGCTGGCTTCGCGCAACGCTAAGAAGGTGGTAGAACTGCGGCGCATCCTGGCTGGCAGTGGTCTCGACGTGGAGGTGCTCGGGGCGGAAACGTATGCCGACTTGCCTGAAATTCTCGAGACGGGTGAGACTTTTCTGGCTAACTCACAGATCAAGTCAGAAGCGGTAGCACGGCATACCGGCAGGATCGCGATCGCGGACGACTCCGGCTTGACGGTGGATTTCCTCAATGGAATGCCGGGGGTGTTGTCTGCTCGTTGGGCTGGTCCGCATGCAACTGATGATGACAACCTCGATCTCGTGTTGGCGCAAATCAACGATGTCGCCAGCGACCGACGGGGCGGTGCGTTTAGGTGTGCAGCAACAGCCGCCCGCATCGATGAACACGGTCGTGCGCATTTCCTAGCAGCGGAGTCCTATGTGCGAGGTCAGTTGTTGCGGGAACGCCGCGGTAGCAATGGTTTTGGCTATGACCCGATCTTCATGCCTGACGGTTTTGAGATGACGACCGCGGAAATGTCGGCGGCAGAGAAAGACGCCATCAGCCACCGAGGCAAGGCGCTATCGGGTCTTGCCGTGCAGCTGAAAGCGTGGGTGTAGCGGCTCGGGCAGCGCTACCTTCACGCCACCCCGTCCGGATAGCGGCGCGCGCCCCCGGAAATCATAGGTACTCATTGCCGGGGGGCTTACCGTGAAGATCACGTTTATCGGGAGATTGTTCGCAGTTGGGGTGGAG
>Ga0055584_100005210_pt1 | contig 12752 bp, 8 predicted proteins | sample OSDHelmetaG_FD_58716 | JGI IMG/M metagenome (GOLD analysis project Ga0055584, IMG submission 58716) | Pelagic marine sediment microbial communities from the LTER site Helgoland, North Sea, for post-phytoplankton bloom and carbon turnover... | ecosystem: Environmental > Aquatic > Marine >... | reverse complement strand
AATTATATTCACCAAGATCCATGAATGCAACAACATCTCTGGTGCTTTCGGTGCTACTATTTCTATTCGTGATCCAAACCTCAAGCCTGGTGATGTTAACCTGCGAATTTACAATTGGCAGCCGTTGAAGGGAACGGTCATAATTATCTTTAAAATAGTTCGCAAGAAAAAAGTGCTTGTTTGCTTCGTAGTTATCTGCTGTGATCTCAAATTTACTGACCTGCCCTCCGCCCGGTGGCACATCAATTGTTGAGGATTGTCCTTCTTGTTTTGAGATTACAGTTGTAACACCAAGTTTACCGAATTGCAACTGAGCTTTAACACCGAACAGGCTCTGACTTCCTTGAATCAACGACCCGGTTAGGGGCAAAGTTACGTTACCTGCTTCAAGCTTTCTAATGATCTCATCCTCATAACCTGTATATTCAAGTTTCATCTTATTCTCAAAGTCGAAACTGGCTTCAGTGTTATAATTAGTTGTGAGTTTCATTTTTTCTCCGATGTTACCCACCACATTCATCTGTATCTGCTGCCTGAAATCGAAAGTTGCATTCTTACGCTGCTTTTCAGGAATGGACGGGTTATCATTCCGATAAACATTGATACCAAATGTTAGTTCTGCAGAACCCTGCACTCGGATGTCGATCGTATTTCCTCCAAAAATTCTGTCAAAAGCTTCACTGTTCACATAAATCTTTGGAATAATACCTCTTTTCTCTCCTTCAGAACTTTCTGCTGCCATCTCCTTCCAGTAATCAAATGTTGATCGTTTGTACTGTTCTCTCACATACTCATCAAATGTTAGATAACTTGGGTTTCTGTAGAAGAGGCCCCCCATAGTTTCATTGATATTGTATTGATTTTCGTCGGGGTCGTAAGTGATGTTGGTATTAATATTTGATGGATTTCCCAGATACATTGGACTCTGATCGGGAGGATTTGAAACACCATCGGAAGGGTTATCGTGCCAGGGAAATGGGATCTGACCATTACCAGTATCAGGAGGTAAAGGCTCCGGCATATCCAAGATGGCATCGAAGGAAAAGGACTCAGTATTAAAATCAGGAGTGGAGGCGAGAACAATGCCAAAAATAGGCACTGCCAAGGCTGCGAAGCCTAGTTTTACAAACGATTTTTTAGAAATCACCTCAAGCTCAATTATTACTGTTCATGGTACCCGAACACCCTTCTTTTTCAATCCTTCCGGAGTCATGAACTAAAACCGGTTAGAATGTACTGTAAATTGGCAAAAACCCCGGTTCCACCGGTCGCTAAATTAATACAAAAATTCTATTTCCCGAGGAGTATTTTTAAAGGACCTGACAATAATAAATAACTAACAATCAAATGCTTCTGTTATCCTGCCAGGTTGGCCAATGCCTCTTTTATCACCTCCTCCACAGATGTCCCATCATCCACTTTCTGTATCACTTTATCCACTGCCTTTTCAGCCAGTTTACGGTTAAAGCCAAGGGTCAGCAATGCACTTAACGATTCCGACCTCACAGTATTGCCTTTGTACGTAGGAATATCGGTTCCGGTTACCATCTTTCCGAGCTTGTCTTTGAGGTCCACAACGATTCGTTGGGCAGTCTTTGCACCGATTCCTTTAATCTTCTGTAAAGTGGCAACATCTCCGGAGGTGATAATAACAATCAGATCGGCAGGGCCAAAAGAGGAAAGTATGAGAAGGGCAGTATTGTTACCTACCCCTGAAACACTGGTAAGGTCAAGGAATAATGTTCGTTCGTCAAGGCTGTTAAAACCATAAAGAGCAAATGTTGAAATTGCCTGATTATCGTTCCTGATCACCATATGGGTGAAAAGTTTACCATGATCTGCATTCTTGATAGCACTGAATGTATTGAGGGATATCTGAATATGAAATCCGGTCCCCTCATTCTCAAGTACTACATAAGTGGGAGTTTTCTCTTCAAATTTACCTTTGATATAATCGAACATGAGTTATCAGGCTAAATTTTCAACTTGTCTCGACTGAGCATCCACTACTGCAATTGTTACCATATTGACGATCTCTCTTACAGAACTACCGAGCTGTAAAATATGAACGGGTTTTGTCATACCGATAAGTATCGGTCCAATTGCTTCTGCAGCACCCATTTCCTGAAGGAGTTTGTATGAAATATTACCTGCATCCAAATTCGGAAATATAAGAGTGTTTGCACCATCTTCACCAAGGGAAGTAAATGGAAAATTATCGTTAAGCATTTGAGTATTAAATGCAAAGTTTGCTTGCATCTCACCATCAACGATGAGGTTTGGATGTTTGGCATGAAGAATTTTTACGGCATCCTTAACTTTTTTAGCACCTGCTTCTTTAGAAGAGCCAAAATTTGAATATGACAACAATGCAATTCTGGGAACCATATTAAATTGCTCCACTGCCCTTGCTGTGAGCAAAGCTATCTCAACAAGTTCTTCAGTTGTAGGATTCACATTGATTGTTGTGTCGGCAAAAAAGATCGGTCCACGTTTAGTAACCATTACGTACATGCCAGCAACTTTAGTCACTTCATCCTGAACACCTATCACCTGCAATGCAGGGCGAATGGTATCGGCATACTTACGTGTAAGGCCTGATATCAATGCATCAGCTTGTCCGGTTTCCACCATCATAGCGCCATAATAATTGCGCTCTTTCATAGCCTTTCTTGCTTCGTGTAAATTATAGCCGTTACGTTTCTGTTTCTTGAAGAACATCTCTCCAAAATAGTCAAGGTTTTCGTGATCTTTCCTTGGATTGATAATCGGAATATCATTCAATTCCAGATTGTGCTCTTCAATAAGTGCTTTTATCTTATCTACATTGCCTAAGAGTATTGGTTTAGCAATACCTTCATCATTCACAATCTGTGCAGCTTTAAGGATTTTGTAAGTATCCGCTTCAGCAAATACAACTCTTTGCGGGTTTTGTTTCGCTCTGCTTGTAATGACCCTGATAAGTTTATTATCAAGTCCCAGTCGTTTATTCAATTCATTCTTATAGGCGTCCCAGTTAGTGATTTTATACTGTGCGATCCCGGATTCAATTGCAGCCATTGCAACGGCGGGTGCAACTGTAGAAATGAGTCTTGGATCTAAAGGTTTTGGTATGATATAATCGGTGCCGAACGCAAGGTTCTTTCTGTTATAAGCAAGGTTCACAATCTCCGGTACTGGCTCTTTGGCCAGATCAGCAATGGCTTTAACTGCAGCCAATTTCATAGCTTCATTTATCTGTGTTGCACGCACATCAAGTGCTCCCCGAAAAATAAAAGGGAACCCAATAACATTGTTCACCTGATTAGGGTGGTCTGATCTTCCTGTGGCCAGAATAATATCATCGCGAGAACCATGAGCAAGTTCATATGAGATCTCAGGGTCAGGATTGGCCAGGGCAAATACAATCGGTCGGGCAGCCATTGAACTAAGATGTTCAGTTGTCAAAATATTTCCTTTGGAAAGACCGATGAAAACGTCGGCATCCTTCATCGCTTCTTCCAGTGTATTGATATCTCTTTTGGTAGCAAAATCTCTTTTATGATCTTCAACAACATCCCTATCACTTCGAATTACACCACTACTATCGAGCATAACAATGTTCTCTTGCTTAGCACCCAGCGACAAGTATAATTTAGTGCATGAGATCGCCGATGCACCAGCTCCATTAACTACGATCTTGATCTTATCAATATCTTTTTCTGCAAGTTCCAGTGCATTGATCAATGCAGCTCCGGAAATGATTGCTGTACCATGCTGATCATCGTGCATTACCGGTATCTGTAATTGAGCCTTCAATTGTTTTTCTATTTCAAAACATTCGGGTGCTTTAATATCTTCCAAATTGATGCCACCAAAAGTTGGGGCGATGGCCTTAACAGTTTTTACAAAATCATCCGGGTCTTCCTGGTTTATCTCAATATCAAATACATCAATATCTGCAAAAATCTTGAATAACAACCCTTTCCCCTCCATGACGGGTTTGGATGCTTCCGGACCAATGTTACCCAGACCTAAAACAGCAGTTCCATTTGAGATTACTGCGACAAGATTTCCTTTGGCAGTATATTTATAAACGTCTTCTATATTGTTCTGTATCTGAATACAGGGTTCTGCAACACCCGGTGAATAGGCAAGTGAAAGATCGCGCTGGGAACTATATGGCTTAGTAGGAACAACTTCTATTTTACCCGGCCTGCCTTTGGCATGATACTCAAGAGCCTCCTGCTTTCTGTTTTTCATAATTTATGTTTGAAAAGGGAGACTAAGGTAGCTATTTTTTAAACTGCTGAGACTTTGAAAAAAAACCATAAAAAAAAGTCCTGCTGACAAGCAGGACTTAATGTCGTTTCTTAATCTGCTATTAGTTCTTGTTGATCATCAGTTTATTTGATGAAATATTTTTACCATTAATAATAAGAGTGTAAAAATACAATCCTGATTTCAAATCATTAATATTGATCTTTTTAGTTGCTCTAGTCTCATTTAGTACTACTGTTTTAACCTGAGATCCTAACATGTTATAAAAGCGTAATTCAGCACTACTTCCTGCGCTGGCTAAATTATAAGAAAATGAAATGTGGTCTGTAGCGGGATTTGGATAAGGCTTGGAGACAAAATTCTTATTTGCAGGAATATCTTCAAGTCCGGTGGTTCCACTATATGTATACTTTACACAAACAGAATCTGCAGAATTGTTGTTATCATAGAAGCAATATGTCACTTCACTAATACCTGTGATACCATTAGGTTCCAAATCACCTCTGAAAGCACTGGTTGTATCGCCGGGCATAAGAGTTATAGGGTCAGGTGCAACTGAAATAAAGGATGGGTAACACTGTACCCAGCAAAAATAACTTTCATGACCGGGGAATGTATTGTCTACAACCCTCTCCACAATTACGTCCACAGGGCTGGAAGATACATTCTCAACAATGGCATGTCCTTCAAGTAACCAGGCAGGATCACCAGTAATTGTGATACCAGATAGCTGCAAGCTTTGAGCAGATGCGGCACATGTGACAGTTAATGCTATGATTAGCAAGTAAATACGTTTCATATCAAGAGATTTTATTGGTCTAAAGGTAAAAAATTAAAGGATGAGAAGCAAAGACTTTATCATGATACATTATTAATACACTGGTCCTTACATATTTATGACAAAACCCTATGATATAGTTGGCATCCGATGTCTCTTTTGACTAAATTCGTTTTACATTTATGAACGAAAATCTTAAAATTTAACCTGATCAGATGAAAAAATTTTACACAATGCTGCTTGCAACAATTTTGTTAGGCAGTACAAATGCTATTGGGCAATCTCAGCGATTTATTCTTGCTGAAGAATTCACCCAAGCTTCTTGCGGACCATGTGCATCTCAAAACCCGGGATTCAATGCTTTATTGAATGCAAACGACACTAAAATTATTGGACTAAAATATCAGGTTTGGTGGCCTGGATATGATCCTATGTACGAGCATAATGAGCCAGACGTTGATATACGTGTGCCATATTATGGTGTAACAGGAGTACCAAGAGGTTATGTTGATGGAGCTATCATCACAGGCGGCTCATATACTGGTGCAGTAAACGGATTAACACAAAGCGAAGTAAATGCACGTTATGCAGTTCCTTCTCCTTTTGAAATTGATGTTACGCACACTTATAACGTCGACTATACAGAGATGACTATCAATGTAGATATCACTTGCACGCAAGCCGTAAGTGGAAATCTTAGAGGACATGTAGTAGTCATGGAAAAAGAGATCAACTTCCCAAATCCTCCGGGATCAAATGGTGAATCTGACTTCTATGGAGTAATGAAAAAGATGTTGCCAACTGCACAGGGCACAACATTACCTTCTGCATGGACAGCGGGGATGACCCAAAATCTAAACTTCATTGTTGATGTTCCATGGTATACATACAATCTAAATGAGTTAGCCGTTGTTGCTTTCATTCAGGACAACAGTAACAAAACTATCCATCAAACCGGACTCAGCCTGCCTACGTTAAACCTGCCTAACAATGTTGATATGGCTGTATTAGGTGCATCAGGTGTTCCTGCAGTAACTTGCGCAGGACCATTCAGTCCAACAGTTGTGATCAGAAACGAAGGTTCTGCTCAAATCACTTCTGCCGACATAATATATCAGGTAGACAACTATACCCCACAGGTATTTAACTGGACTGGCTCCCTTAATCAGGGACAAACCGATATCGTATCTCTTCCTGCTGTAACAGCACCTAATGGAGAGCACACGATTCAGTTTACTATTGGAAACTTAAGTGCGGGTGTTGATGTATCTCCGATCAATAACTTCGCTGAAAAGAGTTATATCAGTTATGCAAACTTCACGACAATTCCAGTTGTAGAAGGTTTTGTTTCTACCACATTCCCTCCATTAGACTGGACAATCGTTGACCTTAATCAGGATAATGACACATGGACTCGTTCTACTGCTGCTGGCGGTTTCGGTAATTCACCTGAATCTGCAAAGATGGATTTCTTTAACAGTGCTAATGGTAGAGTGGACGAATTAGTGGTTCCAAAGATCGACCTTTCAAATGTTTCTGGAAATACTGCGACACTGAATTTCAATATGGCACACATCCGTAAAGCTTCAATTGCTTTAGGTGCGAGCGATCGTCTTGAGATTATTGTTTCTAACGACTGCGGTGTTACATGGACCAATGTGTTTCAAAAGACCGGCGCTACTTTAACAACAAATCCAGGTGTTACACAAACTACACCTTATACACCTGCTGCAAATGAGTGGAGAGCAGAGACAGTTGATCTTACACAGTTCATAGGAATGAGTGATGTAATCGTCAAGTTTAAGGCTCGTTCCAATAATGGTAATAACCTTTATATTGATGATATCAACATAGATATCACCACCGGTATCAATGAGAATTACCTTAGCAACGCAGTAAGTGTATATCCAACAATCTCTACTGGAATCGTAAATGTTGACATCAAATTGGAAAGCAATACTGATGTGAATTTTGTAGTATTTGACATGATGGGAAGAATGGTTTACAGCATCACTGAAAAAGATGTCTCTGAGCGTTCATTCAACATGGACCTCAGTAATCTGGCAAACGGTCAGTATTCTGTGAAGATATTTACCGATGATGCTACTACATACAGCAACATCTCTATCGCCAAATAACCATTAATAAGTATATTTTAAGAGGCTACCCTATTCAGGGTGGCCTTTTTTATTTTTCATACAGATTGGTTACTTATCCTAAAAACCCGATTTTTGCCAAATCATAGACATGATTTGAAAATGACCCAGAGAACCTACATCAAAGAATTATTATCCAACGAGACATTAAGAGAAACAGAAGTTAATGTAAAAGGCTGGGTACGCACTAAAAGAGGAAACAAAAATGTGATGTTTATCGCATTGAATGACGGAAGCATCATTTATAACATCCAGGTTGTTGCAGATCCTTCGTCATTCGATGAAGAACTATTGAAAAAAATCAATACCGGTTCAGCAATTTCTGCAACCGGTAAACTTGTTGAGTCGGCAGGAAAAGGACAGAGTGTTGAGATCCAGGCTTCACAATTGCACGTTTATGGTGATGCCGACCCTGACAATTACCCTTTGCAAAAGAAGGGTCACTCACTTGAATTTTTACGTGATATCGCACATCTGCGTCCACGCACAAATACATTTGGTGCAGTTTTCAGGATCAGACATTCAATGGCTTTTGCTATCCATAAATACTTCAACGACCGTGGCTTTAATTATTTGCACACTCCTATCATTACCGGTTCTGATGCGGAAGGAGCCGGCGAGATGTTCAGGGTTACTACTCTCAACGACAAGAACCCTCCTTTGAATGAATCGGGTGATGTAAATTATAGCGAGGACTTTTTTGGAAAAGAAACCAACCTTACTGTTAGTGGTCAGCTTGAGGGTGAAATGGGAGCGCTTGCTCTAGGTCTCATATACACATTCGGACCTACATTCAGAGCTGAGAATTCTAACACCGCCCGTCACCTTGCTGAGTTCTGGATGGTAGAACCAGAAATGGCATTTCATGATCTGAACGACAACATGGATCTTGTTGAGGATATGTTAAAATATTTGGTTCAGTATGCACTAGAACATTGTATGGATGATCTTGAGTTCTTGAATAAAATGTATGACAAGCAACTCCTGGAAAAATTGAGAGGAGTGGTTCAGTCATCTTTTGAACGCTTGACATATACTGATGCAATCGATGTGCTGATAAATTCCGGATTTAAGTTCGAGTTTCCAATCTCATGGGGTACCGATTTGCAATCAGAACATGAACGTTATCTGGTAGAAAAGCATTTTAAAAAACCGGTGATTCTTTTTGATTACCCCAAAGACATCAAAGCATTTTACATGAAACAAAATGATGATGGCAAAACAGTTCGTGCAATGGATGTTCTTTTTCCCGGTATTGGCGAGATCGTTGGAGGGTCGCAACGCGAAGAGGATTTTGATAAGTTAAGTGCACGTATTAAGTCAATGGGTATTGAAGAAGATTCTGTTTGGTGGTATCTTGAAAGCAGGAAATTTGGCACGGCACCTCATTCAGGGTTTGGATTAGGTTTTGAGAGGCTCATATTGTTCATTACCGGAATGAGTAATATAAGAGATGTAATTCCATTTCCCCGCACTCCCCAAAATGCTGAATTCTGATCGTTCGTTCTTCATCTCACACATTGAAATTTTCATTAACTTACAACTAACTAAGCCTTTATAGATGCTAAAGCAAACCCTTCAGCAGAAATTGCTACAGAAGTTGTCGCCGCAACAGATTCAGTTGATGAAACTGTTGCAGGTACCTACTGTTGGGCTTGAGCAAAGAATAAAAGAGGAGTTGGAGATCAACCCCGCTCTAGAAGAGGGTGCCGATGAAGATGATGAGGAACGTGATGAAAACTCCGACGATATAGAGGAGAGCACAAATGAAACCGATGATGATTTTGACATATCAGATTATCTTCAGGATGACGACACTCCCGATTATAAACTTTCAGCAAATAACAGCTCAGCTGACGATGAGAAATATGAGATCCCTTTAAGTGTAGGTAGAAGTTTTCAGGAGCAACTTTTGGGACAGTTAGGGCTGTGTGAGCTCGACGACCATCACTATTTAGTAGCTCAACATGTTATTGGAAGCTTAGATGATGATGGTTACCTGCGCAGAGAGATAACTGCAATTGTTGATGATCTGGCATTCTCACAGAATGTAAGTTCAAGTATTGAAGAAGTAGAAGAGATTTTAGCAATCATCCAAACATTCGATCCTGCAGGTGTCGGCGCTAGAGATCTTCGTGAATGTTTACTCATTCAATTGAAACGAAAAGAAAAAGAGAATAATAGTCTGGCAATCCAGAATGCCCTTGAAATAATTGGCAAGCACATGGATGCTTTTTCAAAGAAACACTACGACAAGATCGAGAAGGCAATGGAGGTGGATGATGAAGTTTTAAAGGAAGCATTCAATGAAATTTTACATCTTAATCCAAGACCAGGAGGCACACTAGCTGAAGTTGGACGGGCAGCGCAGCATGTTATGCCCGATTTCATTATTACTAATAATCAGGGAGATCTTGAGCTTACTCTCAATTCTCGAAATGCCCCCGACCTTAGGGTTAGTAGATCGTATAATGAGATGTTGGAAACCTATAGTAAAGATTCAAAAAAGAATAAGGCAAGTAAAGAGGCATTGCTATTTGTAAAACAAAAACTAGATGCTGCCAAGTGGTTCATTGATGCCATCAAACAACGCCAGGCAACGCTCATTAATACAATGAGTGCTATCATGAATTACCAGTATGAATATTTTCTTGAAGGAGATGAGACCAAGCTAAAGCCAATGATACTGAAGGACATTGCCGACATTGTTCTTCTTGATATTTCAACCATATCAAGAGTTGCCAATAGCAAATATGTTCAAACACCATTTGGTACATTTCTACTGAAAAGTTTCTTTAGTGAATCTTTATCTACCGATAGCGGTGAAGAGGTATCCAGCCGGGAAGTAAAAAAGATCCTTAATGACCTAATCGATAGTGAGGATAAGAAGAAACCTTTACCTGATGAACATCTTACAAAATTGCTAAAAGAAAAAGGATACAATATAGCAAGGCGTACCATTGCAAAATATCGAGAACAGCTGAACATCCCAGTAGCCCGATTAAGAAAAGAGCTATAGCCGTGGCATGAACTTAAAAGTCTCCCGATTCCTTTCGTACATATTGCATCCGTTGATGATGCCTTTCATTGCTGTTATCCTTGTGATGAATCTCAACACCTATATTGCTTATAGTATATCACCACAAGTTCAGCGAATCATCATCACCCTTGTATTCATCACTACAAACGCACTACCTATTTTATTAGCATTGTTATTATTACAAAAAGGGGTCATTAAATCTTTGGAAATGGACTCTTTAGTTGAACGTAGAGTTCCATTTTTAACATCAGCCATCTTTTACTTTATCTGCTATTATCTCCTTAAGCAATTACCTATACCACAAATGCTAAGCATCATGGTATTAGCTGCCGGTTTTACGATTTTCATTGCTTACTTTTTAAGCTTCCGATATAAGGTGAGTATACACATGATAGGCATTGGTGGACTTACAGGTGTACTTTTTGCATTATCCAGGATCCTGAATGCCGACCTGCTGGTTTTTATCATTATCGCTATTCTAGTATCAGGAATGCTAGGAACAGCACGGCTGTCTTTGGGTGCACATAAACCCGGCCAGGTATACTGGGGCTTTTTGATAGGGTTTATCACCGAATATTCATTGTTACTTCTTTTCAGTTAAAAAATTAAGCATAAAAAAACCCCGACTTTTGAGTCGGGGTTGAATATTGATTCGGAATAATTATTCCTTGATGAATTTAACTGAAGATGTTGAAGTGTTTGAAATTACTCTGATGTGATAAACACCAGCAGAGAAGGATTCAACATTATAAGAGAGCTTCTTTTCACCGGCAGTGATAGAAACTGATTCTGTCAATACGCTACGACCAGCATTATCGAAGATGGCAACTTCTACATTTCCATTATCAATAGCCTTGATAGTGAAGTTAAGCACTGTACTAACAGGCACAGGGTAGATCTCAGAGATACCAAATCCATTCTCATCCAGATCAGCGATACCAACAGTACACTGTGGATCACCAGGTGCAAGAACATCTACCATGATTGAATTTCCTACTGTAGTACATGATAGATCAAGTGTAACATCGCTTAAGAATACAACCGGAGTACTTGCAGGAGTTCCGTTACCAAACATAACCGGAGTCCAGTAGTAAGTTCCATAAGGAACAGGCCCGCCGATCAATGAACCATCATTAACAAGCTGACGGAATGATGTTGGAGGAGCTGGCATTTGTACAGTATAAGTAGCAACCAAAGAAATCTCATTCAACGGATCCATAGAACCCGAGATATCAGCAGATGATAGCAGCCATGACATTCCACTTACCTGACCAACAGTAGGAGTAATAACACCTGAGATGTCGAATCGAACTGTGTCACCAGGGCAAACGAAAGTTTTGTTAGCTGAATACGTACCTAATGTAATTGTTGGGTCAGAGCATGCAATACCAGTTGCTGCACAAGCAGGATCACCAGGAGCAAGAATATTTACAAGAAGTGAGTTACCTACGGTTGTACATGTAGGGTCTAACAATACATCACTAAGGAAAGTAACAGGAGTACTAATAGGTGTACCGTTACCAAAAATAACCGGAGTCCAGTAGTACATGCCATAAGGAACTGCAGAACCGATAAGAGATCCGTCGTTCACAAGTTGACGAATTGAACTGTCAGGAGCAGGGCTCTGAACAGTGTATGTAGCAACTAATGAAGGGTCGTTCAATGGGTCAGCAGAACCAGAGATATCAGCACTTGAAATGATCCATGATAAGCCGCTTACTAATCCAACAGAAGGAGTAATAACTCCATCGATGTGAAAAGTAACAGTATCACCAGGACATACCTGTGTAGTATCAGCATAATAAGTTCCAAGAGTTACAGAAGGATCAGTACAAGCAATCGAAGCCTCCTGAGTTACCTCAATGTTATATTCTCCTTCAGAGATTGCACCATTGAAGTTGAATCCATCAACCATCAGGTAATAAACAGTACCATTGTTAGTGTTAATAGAGAGACCAGCTGGGTAAGGTGGTGCTCCACCTGCTCCGGAACTTGGACCATCTTCATTACATGCAAATGGTGTTAAGCCACCGCAAGTACCTTCATAGATAGCGATCTGCGTGTCACCATCATCAATGTAATTAGTGATAGATGGACCATCAGCAGTTTCAATAAAATACTTACCGCCATCACCGGTGAAAGTAAACCAGAGAGTGTTCTCCAATGTTGGTGCAGAACCACTTCCATCAGGCTCACCAAAACACTCATAACCCATTGTAGGGTCGGTACCTAAAGTGGTTGCAGTTGTGTTGTCGTAAGGCCCCAAAACAGTAGTTGTACCAATTGGAAGTCCGAAAGCTGAGTTGATGTCAATTGCACCTGAACACTCGTTATTGACCGGTTGAGCCAAAGCAGAGCTTGATACAAGAGTAACTACAGCAACTAATGATAGTAAACGTTTCATTTTCAAATAGTTGATTTTAAATTAGATTATATTAATGATTGATTTTTTAAGGGCTGCTAAAGTAATCAATTTTTGGGTGGCAGTGTGCCTGGAATGGCTTTTTAGGCACTTAAA
>Ga0055584_100005209_pt1 | contig 12753 bp, 12 predicted proteins | sample OSDHelmetaG_FD_58716 | JGI IMG/M metagenome (GOLD analysis project Ga0055584, IMG submission 58716) | Pelagic marine sediment microbial communities from the LTER site Helgoland, North Sea, for post-phytoplankton bloom and carbon turnover... | ecosystem: Environmental > Aquatic > Marine >... | reverse complement strand
CAGCAACGCAGTATCATAGTTTCTACAGACAAAGGTTTTTATCAACTACTTAATGCTTATACTAGCATTTATGATTACTTTCAGTCCTTACATATGGACAGCTATTACGTAGAGCAGCGCTTAGGGTTAAAAATAGGACAATTAATCGATTATTGGGCGATGACAGGTATTAGTAGTAGTTATATCAAAGGAGTTGAAGGCGTAGGCGGTAAAGGAGCATTAGCTTTATTACAACAATACAATAGCTTAGAGGCGATGCTTAAGGATGAAACAACCACGTCTGACAAACGCTTACTTAAAGTTAAAAATGCCCATGAAAGTGCACTTTTAGCCAAAAAATTGGTCACACTAAAAAGTGATATAATACTCGGTTTTAACTTAAAAGACTTACGCTACCAACGTAAAACATAAATACTAATACTAACGAATATATGAAACGATATAATGGTGTTTAAATACGTCATTACTAATCACTCATTCTACTGAAATAAATGGAGTTGTAACTGTGAAAAAAATATTAATCCCTATTGCTGTTGTCGCAATTGGAGCGGGCGCTTACATAGCTCAACAACAAGAATCTGAATATAATGCATTAAGTTACATTCCAGCTGACACACCTATTTTTACGGGGCAATTAACCCCTTTTCCTATCAAGCAATATATCGCTTCATCACCTAAGTTAGTTACTCATTCAGATAAAGAAATGTTAGATTCTTTGTCATCTGAAAGTGAGCCCTCGATTCGTTTCTTTGCCAATATAATGAAGGCATATCAAAATGGTCTAGAAGATGCTGACTTATTAGTGAGTACCTTTGGCTTAGCGGATAACATTAAAGGTTATTTTTATACATTAGGCTTACTACCCGTTTTAAAAGTAGAAGTAAAAAATCCGCAAGCAATTTGGGACTTATTAGATAAAAATGAAAAAGAGACCGGTTTCCTACATAAAGAGGGAAAATTAAAAGAGCTATCTTACCGTTCTTATACATTGACTCAGCCTGGCGAAGAAGTACAAATGGACCTGATTGTTGCGCAACAAGATGGTTTATTAACGATAACACTTAATACTGAACAAGTATCAGAAGACTTATTAGCAATGGCATTAGGCTTAGAAAAACCAAATAAGTCTCTAGCTGATAGCGATATGCTAACGGATATTATCAAGCGCCATAATTTTTCTGATGCAAGCGTTGGTTTTATCAACCACCTTGAAATCATAAAAGGATTAACAACAACCGATGGTAACCAATTAGCAAAACAATTAACCGCTATTGCTAGAGAGAATGATTCTGACTCATTACAATCAATTCAAACTGATGTATGTCGAGAAGAGTTAACGGGTATCGCTAAAAACTGGCCTAAAACGGTGTTCGGTTATACACAAGTTGATATCAGTGAAAAAGAATCAACGCTCGCTTTTTCGGCTGTCATAGAAAGCAAAAATAAAGTGTTCTTAGATGCACTAAAAGCATTAAGAGGTTATATTCCAAACTATACTCAAGATTATGACAACAGCATCGTTGCCACTTCATTAGGTCTCGATGTGAGTCAGTTAGCTAACTCACTAACAACCATATGGAGTGACTTACAAAAACCTAGTTATCAATGTGCCCCACTTGCTCAAGTACAAGCTCAAATAACACAATCTGGCGACTCTTTAGCGATGGTAGGTATGAGTGCCAATGTTGCAGCTGGCGTCAAAGGTGTAAGTGCAGCGATATTTGATTACAGTATTGGCCATATCGATGATCAACCTCAACTAGAAAAATTAGATGCATTAGTTGCAATACATGCAGATGACCCAGAAGCTATTTTCAACTCAATAAAAATGTTTACACCTGCATTACAACAGACTGACCTAAAAGATAATGGACCAGCTATCTCATTGAGTGAGTTATTCCCGGCTCCTGCTGAGTTACAACTTGATCCAAAATTAACCATTAAAGGTAATCATCTGATTATTTATAACGGTAATAAAGGGTTACAAGAAGCTGAAAAGTTAGGACTTGAAAAACTATCAGCAAGTGGTCTTTATCAGGTATCGTTTAACGCTAAAAAAATGTTTGAACCAATCACAACTGCAGCAGAATTAGCTGGTGAAATCATTCCAGAAGAAGCGATGTTCTTAACTGAGTATGATGCACGTATGAATATTAATTTAGATATTAATGACCAAGGCATCCGAGTTGACTCAACAGTAAACAATAAGTCTGCTCAGAAATAAGATGACTATCCAACGATAATCTTATAAAAAATAAATGATACAAATAAAGACCCATCAGGGTCTTTATTTTTTTAAAGCCTTTAACATAACAACAATAAAATTTACAGAAAAATGAAAGGTGTTATTTCCTAGTTTTTAATGTTCTACTTTTTACTGATTGGCAACAAAAATTTAGGACACACCCCATTCTTTATTATTCATAAAGCATTGTTAATGAAGATAAATAAAGAATAAGATAAAATCAATTTCTCCCCTCTATTTATGGTCCAGAGTTTGAAGATATAGTGACATCTCTGTCTAGCAATGAATTTATTGCAGTTAATGGCTATTATTGTGAAGATTATTATTGGGATAGTGCATTAACAGAAAAAGGTGGTGTTTATTTAGATCAATACAATGGCCATGAAGATGTTATTCGAAACTACCATTACCACATTACATTGACAATGGATGATGAAGGCAATATTAATCCTGCTTTCCCCTACATTCTTGGTGCTCGTTTCGCAGGCCAATTAGAAGATAATGCCGTTGCAACATGCAGTGGTACAAGTACGGGTCCTGGGAATAATACAGGCTCTATTGATGGACCTAAAATCTAAAAAAACTAAAACGCCATTAATACGTAAATACGCACTTAACACGTTATTTACGTATTAAATGCCCCTTCATAATTTAAAATGAGTAAATGATGTTAAATAAACTAAAAATGATCGTTGGAGTCGCACTTATACTTTTAAGCAATAATGTTTTAGCCAATAAAGAGATAAGCGAACATAAAAGTAAAGTCATTGATAAATAAACACCAATTCCTAAAATTGAAATTCAAGTATTTAAAGATGATTTTGATGGTGTCAATATACACATTGAGTTTGAAAACTATGAATTAAATGCACCTAATATGATAAAAAACTCAAATGATTTAAATAGTGTTGGGATTTTACAAGGGCATGCTCATGTGTTTATCAATGCTCAAAAACTACAACGTTTGTATGGCACTGATTTACATATTCCAGCTGATTCACTTAAGCAAGGTGTTAATCAAGTAGCTACTTCTTTAAATAGTCATGTACATGAAAACTGGATAGTTGATGAGCATAGTATCGTTAGCAGTGTATTTTTTGATCTATCTAAAGACCCAATTATTCTACACAACTTTAGCTCTCAACCTTTACAAGAAATGCACCATCATTAATAAAAAATGGTCATTCCATAATAATTATCGAGTTGATATTTAAAAAATGAAACAAAGACATAGCCTTTAAAAAACGATGTCTTTTTATATTGATACCGGCAATATTCAATAGCATAAACATCATCAATAACGACAATACTTGCTTTTACAAAAACGAAAGTTAAGGTTTCGCTTCACGAACTCGGAAACCATATAATAACAACAGTATCAGAAGACTAAAACTCAAACTCCCTCCTGTTTCATTATTACTATCAGCAGTACTTCCAGCTTCTTCCAAATCTGTAGAAGCATCATCAACTATTTCATTTTCTGTAGAAGTACTAATTTGTTCCTCTGTAAACTCCTCTTCTTCAATAATTGATTCTTCAATAATCTCTTGCACAAGAACATCTTCATTATCAACAATTAACGTTGCAAAAAATAGAAGGTCTTGATTAATGATCTCCATTAAATCAAAGTCAATATCACATTTTGCGATACCTTCTTCTGAGGCAGAAACGACGTTCCAACTACAGTTATTATCTAAGCTTAACGTTTCACTATAAGTATCATCATCAAATGTTAATGCACCGATACTAACAAAATTATCTGACTCGGTTCCATATTGATAAATACTAACTAGACCACTACTGTAACTTTGCTCGTCACTATCATAAACCGCGCTGCCTTCTTCAACCACTTGAAACCCATTAATATTTTGAAAAATCCAACTGCGTAAATTACTAAGGTTAGTATAAACCTCTGGCACATCTGAACAGGTAGCCGTTCCCCAACTCACCAACCCAACTAAGGTCAACTGTCCTTCTAATGTTGCAAATATAGGACCGCCACTATCTCCGGAACAGCTTGCAATATTAATGTCTTCACTTTCATAACCAGCACAAAACATATTATCAGAGAGCAGACCAAAACGATCCCAATAACAATTTCTGGTGTTAACATAAGGAAGTTCGGCTTCTTGTAATATGGGAGACGTTTCAGTAGATTCCGCCGATGTTAAACCAAATCCAATAACCGTTAATAAATCATCTTCATTAAGTAATTCAAAGCGCTCTGTTGTTACTATTGCTGGGCCAGGTTGGTAATAAGGAGTCTCTAATTCGAGTAGTGCAATATCATAATCATAGCTATCGCTATCATAATTTGGCTGAATAACAATATTATTAAGATCGTGAACTTCGACACCAGCTCTTCTTGCTAAATTAGTTGTTGCATAACGTGTTGATTCACCAATAACAACACTATAGGTCGACGCGTCATAAGCTATAGCATCACCATTATCATCATCTGTGTGATAAACACAATGAGCAGCAGTTGCAATCCAGTTAGAACTGATTAAGACGCCCCCACAAATAAAGCCTCCGGATTGATATAAAGCGACCATCCACGGATAATTTCGTTCGCTGTTATCGCCTCCGATAATATAACTACTCACGGCAACCGAATTATCATTACCTCCTTCTAGTCCTGCAACAAACCTTAAAGAGTAAGATTGCTCACTAGCATACACAGACGTCATACTTAATGATGTTACAAACATTATAATTAACATCATTAATAGATTAGTTTTTTTTATTAAGTGAAGCATTATATCTTTTCCTAAAAGTACTGTTATTTGCATGTTTTTTATATACGGTTATTAAATCAACAAAAGGTAGGAATAACACAGAAATGTGAAATGATTAAGAAAACGATTCATTTTGATTGAAGAAACTTCCTAAAGAGGTAGTAAAATAAGGAAAACAATGACAATAACTTAAATAATTGAAGGAAAATAGATGGTTAAAATTTAATAAATTATAAAGTCTAATATTTAAAAAATGATTGTATAGATAAACGTTTTTAATCTTCAAATAACATATATTCAATTAAATAACCCTGTACCAATGAAAAATAGCCTGTCCATAATAACGAATCAAGACTCCCAAGATACACTAGTAGCGATAATTAACGATAAACTCACTTTATTCTTTATTCATTAACTTGCACGAGTAGCAATGACTTTTGTTACTAATATCACCACCTAAAAGACGATCGATCCAATAACCATATTATTTAAATCGACAATTAATGGAGGGTCTTGAAATAACCTCTATCACAAAAGAAAACCACAAAAATTGAATAACCATAATCCATACTCCGTAAATAGCAATTTAATAAACAGGCACATTAGGAGAGACCATCACTGTAAACAAAGAAACAAAATAGATAGGTGCTTTAGGACTACCGGTGACAGAGAATTATTATAAACAATACAACGATTGATGTTGATTTAGCAAAAGATGTTATTCAAGCAAAAATAAACTATATACAAAGCCCTCTCTTATTTAATATTAACTAATAAGTAAAACAAAAGACCTTTAGTTATCGATTAAATCTCTATCTTCAGCGACTTCCGCTAAATTGCTTTGCACTGCCTTATTGAATCAATTATTCTATTACTTACCAAGTTCACCCTTTAAACTTACTCCTACCTTTAGGTCCCCAATAAACAGGCCTTCATGCGTAAAAGTAATGGAAAAAATATGTTAGAAAAATTATTTAAACTCAGCGAAAATAACAGTAATGTGAAAACTGAAATTGTTGCAGGCTTTACAACCTTCTTAACCATGGCTTATATCATCTTTGTTAACCCATCGATGCTATCAGCGACAGGAATGGATTCAGGTGCTGTGTTTGTTGCAACTTGTTTAGCAGCTGCCATTGGTTGTTTCATTATGGGATTCTACGCAAACTACCCTGTTGCATTAGCACCTGGCATGGGATTAAACGCATTTTTCTCGTATGTTGTGGTTTTACATATGGGTTACAGTTGGCAAGTGGCACTTGGTGCCGTATTCCTATCCGGCGTATGTTTTACGCTATTAAGTTTATTTAAAATCAGAGAGTGGATCATCAACTCGATTCCATTACCAATGCGTAAAGGGATTGCAGCAGGTATCGGCTTATTCTTAGCATTAATTGCGCTTAAAAATGCGGGCATTGTTGTAGCAAACCCATCAACATTAGTTAGCCTAGGAGACTTAACCTCGTTACCTGCAGCATTAGCAAGTTTAGGCTTTATTGCTATCATTGCACTGGCTCATTACCGCGTCAAAGGCGGCGTATTGATTGCCATCTTATGCGTAACAGCTATCGGTCTTATCTTGGGTGATATTGAATACGCCGGCATTGTTTCTGCTCCACCAAGTATTGCCCCTACTTTCCTACAAATGGATATTTCAGGCGCATTTAATGTTGGCATGATCAGTGTTATTTTTGCTTTCTTGTTTGTTGACCTATTTGATACATCAGGCACCTTAATCGCCGTTGCAGACAAAGCGAAATTACTTGATAAGAACGGTAATTTACCTCGCCTAAACCGCGCTTTATTAGCTGACAGTGGCGCATCAATTACAGGCTCTATGTTAGGTACATCAACAACCACTAGTTACATTGAAAGTGTTGCAGGTGTGGCTGAAGGCGGACGTACCGGTTTAACCGCTGTTGTAGTTGGTATTTTATTCCTATTTGCACTTTTCTTTGCACCATTAGCAGGCATGGTACCAGCGTATGCAACGGCAGGTGCATTGTTATATGTTGCAGTATTAATGGTGGGCGGTTTAAAAGATATTAATTGGGAAGATATTACTGAAGCAGCGCCTGTTGTTATTGTGGCTTTAATGATGCCTTTAACATTCTCAATTGCAAATGGTATTGCTATCGGTTTTATTGCGTTTGCTGCAATCAAAATTGCAAGTGGTAAAGCGGCTGAGCTAAGTGCAAGCGTTTGGTTCTTAGCGGTTCTATTTCTTGCTAAATTAGTATTTTTTCCTGGTTAATCAATAACAAAAAAACTAAATTTTTTAATAAAAAACCTGTATTTACTGATAAAGTAATACAGGTTTTTTTAGTTTATAACGTACTAACAACTCGTCTTTCCTAAATAGATTCTCTAATATTATCAGCGACTTTTTTGATTAATAAACGTCTCGCTTCATTGCTCGCCCAAGCTGTATGCGGTGTCACCACTAAACGATGAGACGCATTCTCTGATAAAGATAAATAAGGATGATTTTTGACCATTGGCTCTACCGCTAACACATCTGTTGCATGGAAGAAGTATTTTGTTTCTAACGCATCCACCATTGCCAATTCATCAATAATGCCACCACGCCCTAAATTCATAATAACAGCACCTGCTTTTAATAAAGCCAACTGCGCTTCGCCAACTAAATTTTTAGTTGCATCATTCAATGGCGCATGAATAGAAATAATATCGCAATCACTCATTAATGCTTCTAAGGAAACTTGAGGAATAGCCTGTTCTGTATTAATGCCTGATGTCGAGTAATAACAAAGTTCACAACCAAATGCGTTAGCCAATTCCCCTACTCTTTGCCCAATTTCACCATAACCGATAATACCCCAACGTTTCCCTTTCAACTCAAAAAAGGGACGTTCTATATGAGTAAAGACTGGGCTATTACACCATTTTTGTTCACTAATATATTGATCGTAATAACGGCTTTGGTGTAACAATTGAAATAAGAGAGAAAAAGTAGATTGTGCAACACTTTCAGTGGAATACCCTGAAACATTCTTGACTTCAATATCTAATTTTTTAGCGGCAATTAAATCTACATTATTTGTACCAGTAGCAGAAATACAGATTAGCTTTAACTGAGGGTTATCCAGCATATGCTGCTCGTTGATAATCACCTTGTTAGTGATCACCACTTCTTGTCTAACCAAGCGTTCAGCAACCTGTGTTGCATCAGTTGTTTGATAAACGGTTAACTCACCTAAACGTTGAAATTCAGAAAGGTCACAATCACCTAATGTTAATGCATCTAATAGTACAATGTTCATTTTTATCCCCACATTATTGTCTGATTTATTGGTATGCTTATATTTGCTTGTTTGTCTTAAATGGTATTTATCTCGCTAACCAACCGCCATCAACAGCTACCGTGTAACCATTCACATAATTAGCGGCATCAGAAGCTAAAAAGAGACAAGGGCCGACAACATCATTCGGCTTTCCCCAACGTTGTGCAGGAATACGCGCTAAAATGTCAGCATTACGCTGCTCATCTTCTCTTAATGCTTTGGTATTGTTTGTCGCCATATAGCCAGGAGCAATCGCATTGACATTGATATTGTATTTTGCCCATTCATTAGCAAGTGCACGAGTTAATCCCATTAAAGCACTTTTAGAAGCGGTATAAGAAGGCACTCTAATACCACCTTGAAAAGATAACATTGAGGCGATGTTAATAATTTTTCCTCCTTGTTCTTGTTTAATGAATTGTTTAGCAACAGCTTGTGATAAGAAGAAAGCGGTTTTGCTATTCACATCCATTACGTCGTCCCAATCTTGCTCAGTAAAGTTAAGCGCTTCATTACGACGAATAATTCCAGCGTTATTAACTAATATATCGACTTGACCAAACTCTGTGAGCGTTTTTTCTAAAATAAGTGGAATGCTTTCTTGCTTTTGTAGGTCAGCGCGAATATCTAAAAACTGCGCTTTAGATTGCTGCATTAATTGAATCGTTTCTGCTGGCTCACTGCGATTAACGCCGACAACTTTTGCGCCAGCTTTAGCTAAGCCTAACGCCATTGCTTGCCCTAATCCAGTATTACAGCCGGTCACAATGGCGACTTTACCTTGCAAACTAAACAAATCCGATAACATATATCCTCCATTTAAAAATAAAGTGAATGGATCTACATTAAGTTAATTTAGCCAAGATTGAAATCATTGAATAAAAACAATTGGGGAAAAATCAAACACAGTATGGCTGAAGTGAGGCGCAATACTGTGTTCGAAATGAGGTGAATCAAAAGTAGTCGTTAAAAGTAGTGATAATTAAACATTTTTATCATCTAGCATACTTAATGCAATCGCTTCCGCTATTTTAATACCGTCGATACCTGCGGATAAAATCCCCCCCGCATAACCCGCACCTTCACCGCCTGGGTATAAACCGTTGGTATTGAGGCTTTGGAAATCTGCACCACGCTTAATTTGCACTGGAGAAGAGGTACGTGTTTCAACACCTGTTAACATGGCGTCTTTACTATCAAATCCACGAATTTTCTTAGCGAACGCAGGTAAAGCTTCACGAATCGCATCAATAGCAAAATCAGGAAGCGCATCGCTTAAATCTGTCATTTTAACATTAGGCTTGTAAGATGGCTCTACATTTTCAAAAGGCTTACCTTGGCCTGCCGCTAAGAAATCGCCTACCATTTGTGCTGGCGCATCATAGTTACTGCCACCCATGATATAAGCATGACGTTCTAATTTACGTTGTAATGCCACACCTTGTAGTGGATCATTATTAAAGTCTTCAGGTGAAATACCAACAACGATTGCACTATTAGCATTACGCTCACTTCTTGAATATTGGCTCATCCCATTTGTCACAACGGCATTCTCTTCCGACGTCGCCGCAACAACCACACCACCGGGGCACATACAGAAACTATAAACACTACGACCATTTTTACAGTGATGTACTAATTTATAATCTGCAGCGCCTAATATAGGGTGACCCGCATTAATACCAAAACGAGCTTGATCGATCATCTCTTGTTTATGTTCAATACGGAAGCCGATAGAGAAAGACTGTGCTTCCATATACACGCCTTTATCGTATAGCATTTGGAAAGTATCACGCGCACTGTGTCCGACAGCAGCAGCAACGTAGCGAGAATTAACCACTTCGCCACCATTAAGTATCACACCTGTTACCTGTCGTTTTCCAGCGACTTCTTCAATATTTATCTCTTCTACGCGAGTTTCAAAACGAATCTCTCCACCGAGTTCAATGATCTTACTACGCATTTTCTCGACCATGGTCACTAACTTATACGTACCAATATGTGGTTTACTTACATAGATAATCTCTTCTGGCGCACCTGCCGCAACAAATTCTTGTTTTACTTTTAGGCCTTTAAAACCAGGATCCTTAACCTGACTATAAAGTTTACCATCGGAGAATGTCCCCGCACCGCCCTCTCCAAATTGAACGTTTGATTCTGTATTAAGTTCACTGGTTCGCCAAAAACGAAAGGTATCTTTTGCACGTTCATGTACCGATTTTCCACGCTCTAGAACAATAGGTTTGAACCCCATTTGTGCTAAAGTCAATGCGATAAATAACCCACAAGGCCCCATGCCGATAACAATCGGACGCTCAGTTAAGTCAGCTGGTGCAGAAGCAACATATTGATAAGTGGTATCAGGAGAAGTTCGTACGTTTTGGTCTTTCTCAAAACGCACTAATAGTCGCTCTTCATCAACATCAGTCAAGGTGACATCTAAAGTATAAATTAGCGTAATACTATTTTTTTTACGCGCATCATAACCACGTTTAAATACATGAATATTAACAAGTTGCTCTTTACTAATAGCAAGCTTAGCCAGCACATAGGCTTGCAAAGCATCTTCATTATGATCCAAAGGTAATTTAACTTGGTTTAAACGTATCATGATTCACTCGATAATTGACTTAAAAAATAATCGCGTAGTTTACGTTATCTGGCTAAAAAATGTAATCGCACAATAAGATAAAATACGCGTTAGATTAATGCCTACTAATGCGGCTCACTTACCTATCATAAACGGTTTTAATCAATGTCTTTGTTTACAAATAGAAATTGGAATAGAGGTTGCTGCTGTCTGTAAACCTTTTGAGCAACTGGTCAAACATAGCCTTGATACCTCTTGCTTAGATTGCGCGGTTAAACAGCGAAAATCTGCAGCGCAAAGCACACCCAATTCAAACAACTGCATTAACTTTTCTCTATCGATTTCGATTTGAATAGTCATTAGTGAGTGACTCCTGTATTTTATAGTTTATATGTCACTATCCAAGGCAACATAACATCAGTCATCAGATTAATTAATAACAAACATCACCATTATGATAATGATTATCATTTAAATAGCAAATAAATAACCATGAACTTGTTACTAAACTGCTAATGTATTTTATAAGGTCAAAAAATTAATGTTATTTAACAAACCGTTACAAAAAGCGACGTTAATAAAACGCTATAAACGATTTTTAGCAGATGTCATTTTAGAAGATGGCAGCGAAACAACGCTCTACTGTGCAAATACAGGTGCTATGACAGGATGTGGCACACAAGGTGATACTATTTTTTATAGCGTTTCCGATAATAAAAAACGCAAATATCAATATACTTGGGAGTTCACCTTAACCCAAGAAAATCACTTAATTTGTGTAAATACCGCCAAAGCCAATGCACTAGTCGCTAATGCGATCAAAACAAACCAAATAACACAATTAAATGGGTATCAAACCTGTAAAGCTGAAGTGAAATATGGTGAAGAAAATAGTCGTATCGATTTTTTACTGAGAGACGATAAAAAAGAAGATTGTTATGTAGAAGTGAAAAGCTGTACGTTATTAGATGAACGAGAACAGCAAGGAAATGGTTATTTTCCAGATGCTGTCACCACGCGGGGTCAAAAACATTTAAGAGAACTGATAGAGATGAAGCAACAAGGTTATCGCAGTGTTTTATTGTTTGCAGTACTACATACTGGGATAAAACGCGTACAAGCTGCTGACTTTATCGATAAGAAATATGCTTTATTATTTGAACAAGCTAAAGCTGAAGGTGTAGAAGTGATTTGCTATTACCCAAACTTATATGAATATATACAATAAGCTACGCTTAAAAGATGAGTATTACTGCTTTAGCAATACTCATTATTCACACTAAAGTTAACTGGTGTTAAGACTTAAAGTGCCGCTAATACCGTTTCAGCAGTACTTGCTTCGAACTCACCGGCTTCTTCAACATTTAATAATGTGACAACACCGTTTTCAATAACCATTGCATAACGTTGTGAGCGAATACCACCAAAGCCTTCAGTGTCCATTGTTAGCCCTAATGAAGCAGTAAAGCTAGCATCACCATCGCCTAACATTAATAATTCAGAGGCATTATGCACTTCACCCCATGCTTTCATTACAAAAGCATCATTCACAGCTACACAAGCAATAAGGTCAACACCTTTCTCTTGTAGTTTATCTGCAAGTACAACATAACCAGGCAAATGCGCTTCTGAACAAGTCGGAGTAAATGCACCAGGTACTGCAAATAAAACAACTTTTTTGTCAGCAAATAGTTCAGTTACTTCGTGATTCACCATGCCCTCTGCAGTTAATTGACTTAATGTTGCTGCTGGTAGTTTTTGGCCTACTTCAATCATGTTGATTACCTTCAAAGTTAAAATAAAAAAATGAACAAACGATTCGTTCGTTGTATATGAATGAGTTTAGTTTATTCCTTATTATTGCAAATAAACACA
>Ga0055584_100005208_pt1 | contig 12754 bp, 9 predicted proteins | sample OSDHelmetaG_FD_58716 | JGI IMG/M metagenome (GOLD analysis project Ga0055584, IMG submission 58716) | Pelagic marine sediment microbial communities from the LTER site Helgoland, North Sea, for post-phytoplankton bloom and carbon turnover... | ecosystem: Environmental > Aquatic > Marine >... | reverse complement strand
GAAAGTGCAGACGACCGGCTTAGCCTGGCGTCGTTGCGGCGGCTGTTGCGGGATGATGAGCGGCTGCACTACCTCAAAACGGTTGAACTGACTGACTTGACCTTTCGCATCAACGATCCGGTGCTGGGCATCTCTTGGCAGACCGAAGGCTCGTGGATGCAGCTGATCAACAATCAAGAGGGGTTGCGTTGGGGGGGGCGGATGTCGGTGGCAGCACAACATGGTGACCTGACCAAATTTGTCGAAGCCGCGGGCACTGTTCGCTGGAGCGTGACGTTGCCGGCAGAGCCTGCGATGGACGCTGCTGGCGAAACGTTGAATGCGGCTGCGGATGAAGCGACACTGGAGGTGACCCTCAACCAATTGGAGCCATCGCTGATCATCGGCCTGTTTCCGCAACTGCATGACGTGGTGAGTTGGGATGGCGCTATTAGCGGAACTGCGACGACCAAGTTCTCGTTACAGGCGATCCCGAACAGCGTGCAATTTGATCTGAAGGTGGGTGCAGGCCGGATGAGCCTGCCGCTAACCGGCGGCAACTTGACGTTTGCCGCGGCCAAAATTGCGGGTGGCGTGGATCTGCGCTCGCGGAAGCTGACGCTGCGGCAGCTATTGGTGCGGCATGACCGTGGTGAGGCCCGGCTTTCCGGCACCGGAGTGCTGCAAGAAGATGGGGCGGCCGTTGTGAATATGTCAGCCAGTGGGCTGCATCTGTCGTGGTTGGGCCGCATCCTGCCCGCTGCTGCGATGCTGGAGGGAGCCGATCTGGCTATAGCGGCGGAGATCGATGCCTCTATTGCTGCGGACGGGAATGTTACCGATGCCAACGTCCAGCTCCAGACTGGCGGCGGCACACTGACATTGGCCGAAAAGCTGATCGCGCCGTTGATGATAGGCGACAGTAAACTGCACGTTTCGATTACGGATAATGGGCGGGCCTATGCGGTTCAAGCATTGAATTTAGCGTTGCCGAGAGAGGACGAGAAGCGGTCAATCAACGTGACCGTCACCGGTGGGGCCACCAAAGGCAGTACTGGCGCGTTGCAGATTATGACGGCGGGCCTAGATGAGATCGACCTGAAGCGGCTCTGGCCCATCGGCGTCGGTGAGGGGGCTAGGGTCTGGGTGGTTGATCAGGTGCACAAAGGCTGGATTCCGGAAGCTGTTATCGATGTCAGATTCCGTTTGCCCGACGGTCCGATGCTATCGCCGCCTGAAGATATTCGCATCGATGGCCGCATGCCGTTGCGAGACGTTGATCTGACCTTTTGGGCGCCGCTGCCAAGCGGAACGGGGCTGAGCGCTGAGGCGCGAATTACCGAGAAGTCGTTTGAAGCGACGGTCTCAAGCGGAAGGACCAGCGGTGTAAAGGTGAATGGCGGCCATTTGCTAATCACCGGTATCGACAAGGGCAAAGGCTACGAGCTAACAGAATTGTCGTTTGATCTGGCTGGTCCGCTGGCGCGCGTGATGACGGTTTTGGATCGCCCACCATTGCGCTTTGCCCGGTATCTGGACCTGCCGCCGAGTAAGCTGGGTGGCACCATTTCTGGAACGCTGACAGCCAAGTTTCCGCCAGTCGCTGATTTGGCCCTGGACGATATTGAGATCGGCGCCAGTGGTTCGTCGCGCAGAACGGTGATACCGCAGGCTGCGTTTGGGCAGGACCTGACCGATGGGCAGTTCAAGTTCAAGGTGGATAAGACCGCGTTGTCGCTGAACGGGCGGGGCGCGATGGCCGGGGCAGCGGTCAAGTTGCAGGCGGATTTGAAGTTTACACCCTCAGCCCGCTATCGCAGTCGGTTTCGGTTGCAGGCGACGCTGGGTGATAAAGCGCGGGCAGCGATGGGATTGGAGACGTTTCCGTTCTCGAAAGAGATCGTGAGTGGCCCTGTTAGCGTTGACATGACGGCAACTGAGACACGACGACGGGGGACGGTGATCAAGGTCGCTGCTGATTTGACGAAAGCCCGGATGGCCCTGCCTTTGCTGGGCTGGCAGAGCCCACCGGGGGAGTACGCAGCGGGCGATGCGCAGGTGCGGGTGGTGGATGGTCAGTTGCGCCGGGTGGATTCTTTTCGCTTAACCGGATCGCGGCTCAGCCTTGCTGGCAAAGCCGATTGGTCCGGCAGTCGGGACCGTCGCCCAATAGTGCGTATCAGCGAGCTGCGGCATGGGGCTGGTACCGATCTAACCGCTGTTGCGACGCCGGTCGCCGGCGGTGGCTATCAGATGTCCATTGCAGGGCAGCGGCTGGATGGGCGCAGTCTCATCAAAAATATGACGTCGACTGATCAGGGAGAAGCGAAGGCGAAGGCGAAATCCAAGCGTGACGCGCTGGAAGTCGATCTGCAGATAGCGGCTGTGCAAATGGGCAATGGGCCGCCTTTGCAAACTTTACGGGGCCGCGTGAGCGTTGCTGGCGATGAGGTGAGCAAAGCCTCTCTGTCGGCAAATACCGTTGGTGGGGGACAGGTAGGTGCTAAGATTTCTCCGAACGGTGCGACGATCCTAACAGCATCCGATGCGGGGGCGTTGCTGGAGGCTCTGGGGGTCACGGAGCGGTTGCAACGCGGCGGTCTGCGGATCGAGGCAAAGTTGCCACGCGGTGGTGGGGCGATTGAGGGTAAACTGGAATTGCGCGGTGGTGAATTGACGGAAGCGCCCTTCCTGATGCGCTTGTTGAGCGGCGGCACGATTGACCCGCCGAAAGTTGCTCAGCATTGGGGCATCGACCGCCTGGACAGTCAGTTTGCGATAGATCACGGTGTGCTCATGCTGGAAGATGGCCAGGTATCCGGTGGCGAATTGGGCGCAACTTTCCGTGGATGGATCGATGTGAAGCGTGAGAAATTGGATATTGCTGGCGCTATCGTGCCGGCTTACTCCGTCAATCGCGTGCTGCGGGCAATTCCGCTGTTAGGCGATGTTTTGACTGGCGGGGAGGGGCTGTTCGCGGCGAACTACCGGGCCACTGGCCCGTTGGATCAGCCGGACTTTAGCGTTAACCCGCTGACCGCTTTGGCGCCTGGATTGTTGCGTAAGCTATTTGGCAGTAGCCCTAGCCAGCCGCCACAACCATCGCAATAGCCGCAAAACCCGGTACAATGAGGGTATGCTCAGGCTTTTGATATCAAGGTGAGGCGAGATTGGCCGATCACACTGTGTCCCAGACGACAATAACCAGCGCTGACATTGCGGCGATGGAGCGGCAGCTGTCGGAGATGCCTTGGCTCAATACGTTGCTGATGGCGCAAGTGGGCGGATTGGCGTTGTATGACGCTGAAGATAGGCTAATCCTTTACAATCAACGCTATAGCGATATGTGGCAGCGGCTGGCCAAAGTGATGCGGCCGGGCGTGTCTTACCGGACCCTCTTGGAGGAATTCATTCGCGAGGGCGAGGTTGAAGAGATTGCCGACGACCCCACACGATGGCTCGAAACCATGGTGCAGAGTCACACAGTGCAGCAGGGCGATTTTGTTCATCGCTTCCGTGATGGGCGTATTATCCAGGTCCACAATGTGATGTTGGAGGATGGCGGTACGCTGGCGATTTGCACGGATATTACCGGCGTGATGGAGCAGGAAGAGGCCCGGCGGCTGCGGGCAGAAGCAGAAAGCGCAGCGCTGCTGGCCTCCACCGTGACAAACATCGCCCAGGGCGTTGGCGTGTTTAACGCGCAACAGGAGTTGGTGATCTGGAACCGGCGTGCGTGCGAATTGCTGAACCTGCCATACTATTCCGTCCGCCGCGGGATGACTGTACGTGAGGTGGTGCGCCTGATGGTGCAACACCGGCTGCGGGTGGTACGTCGAGTGGGGATCAGGCTTTGGCACTGGATCGATCGGCGTCGGCCGCGTCCACCGTTGCAAGTCGATCTGTACTATCCGGGCAACACGGTGGTGGAGGCGGCGTTTCGTGCCATGCCGGACCAGGGGTTCGTTGTCACGTTCTCAGACGTTACGCTGGACCGTGAAGCCGGCAGGGCGGTGGAGCGGCACCGCGAGGAGCTGGCAGCTGAAGTTGAGGAGCGGACCAAGGAATTGGTGACCGTAAACTTGCAATTGCAGCGTGAGGTGCGGCAGCGGCAAGGGGCTGCGGAAGAGCTGGAACAAGCACGGGCCGCCGCGGTTGACGCCAACCAGGGAAAGACGCGGTTTTTGGCAGCGGCCAGCCACGATATTCTACAGCCTTTGAACGCAGCGCGCCTTTATATGAGCGCCCTTGAAGCCGAACGAGACACGCTGCCAGCTCCAGCGGTGCGGACCATGGATGGATTGGCCGGCGCGTTACAATCGGTTGAGGACCTGCTTGGGGCGCTGCTGGAAATCTCCAAGCTGGATGTTGGGGCGATCCAGCCGACGTTCAGCGAATTTGCGCTGCAGCCGCTGTTGGAAAGCCTGGCGCACTCCGTCGTGGGTATTGCGGCGGAGAAGGGGTTGCGGCTGCGCGCGGTTCCAACCTCGGCTTGGGTTCGAAGCGACCAGGCTTTGTTGCGGCGCATGCTGCTGAACTTGTTGACCAATGCCGTCAAATATACCGAGCGCGGCCGCGTGATTTTGGGTGCGCGCCGGGATGGCGATGAATGGCGGATTGAGGTCTGGGATACTGGGCCCGGCATCCCTGAAGCTGACGAACAGGCAGTATTCGAGGAATTCCAGCGCGGGCGGCATCTGGATGCCAAGACTGGCACGGGCGCGGGATTGGGCCTGGCGATTGTGCGCCGCTCAGGAGATTTGTTGGGCCATAAGGTGAGCTTAAAATCCTGGCCGGGGCGCGGTACCAGCTTTCGCGTGACGCTGCCCGCAGCACAGCCACAGGCTCTGGCGGTACCGATGCGCGCTCAGCAAGCGGCAGCGGTTGGCAGTTGGGAGCATCGGCTGGTTCTTCTATTGGAGAATGATGTTGAGATCGCCCGGGGCATGCAAATGCTGTTTGCCCGTTGGCGGTGCCCGCTGTTGACTGCTGCCAGCTATGAGGAGCTGCTCGAACGGCTGGCGGACGAAGATGCGGTGCCGGATTTGATCGTGGCCGACTATCATCTGGACACTGCCATCGAAGGATTAACCGCGATTGAGCTGTTGCGCGACGACTATCCAGACCTACCGGCAGCGTTAGTCACCGCTGATCGAAGCGAGGCAACAGCCAGTCGCGCGGCAAGCCTCAACGTGGAACGGTTCACCAAGCCTATCAGGCCGGCGGAATTGCGAGCCTTTATCGAGCATTGCTTTGGGCAGTCGGCCTAGGCCTCCGCCCCGATCAGCCTAGCCAAGCTTGGAGAAGTTCAGGTCTTGGGCCAACAGGACGGCCTGGGTGCGTGAATGGACATGCAGTTTGCGCAGAATGGCAGAGACGTGCGCCTTCACCGTCGATTCGACGATGTCCAACTCGTGCGCGATCTGTTTGTTGAGCAGGCCTTGGCCCAGCAACTCCAGCACACGCATCTGCTGTGGGGTCAGGGTTGCGAGGGCGGCGGTGACGCCGGCCTCATTCGCATTGCCGGTGGAGCCATCATCGCTCCAATGGCCATCGCCTGCCATGACGGACGCTATGGCTTGCAACATTACAGCGGTATCGTCGGCCTTGGAGACAAAGCCAGCCGCACCCGCCGCACGGGCTTCGCGCTGGTAGCGGGCATCGTCATGGCCAGTTACGACCAGCACAGGGATGCGGGGGAAGGCGTTGCGCAGGCGGATCAGGCCGGAAAATCCATCAGCGCCGGGCACGTTCAGGTCGAACAAGACCAAATCCAGGTCTGGTTCCTCTGCCATCGTGCGCTCGGCAGAATCGATATCAGGGGCGTGCAGCACCCGTTGATCGGGATAGGCGCGTGTCACCGCTGCTTCCAGCGCTGCGCGGATCATGGGATGATCATCTACGATCAGGAATCCGGCCATATTGGTTGCCTCGACTTCAATTGATAAGCGACGCCAAGGGCATACCGGTGGGTAAGTTTGGCGTCAGATTGTTGTGCGCCTGTTCAGCAATGGTCACACAACACCACCTTTATGCGCGATCTGGGATGAATGCGCCAGACTCTAGGCACAAGGCCCAGCTGTTGGACTGGCACTTGGTAGTTGCGCAGATCGTCGTATAGACTGTTTGCCAACGCACGCCTCAGCGCTGGTCCTGGTCAGTGCTGGTCTTGGTCTCTCTACAGATTTGGAATGCCAACAGATGCCATCAGTCGATCCCTATGACGTCATCGTTGCCGGTGCCGGCAACGCTGCCCTCTGCGCCGCCATCAACGCCCACCACCAAGGCGCTCGCGTGCTGGTTTTGGAGAAAGCGCCGGAGGAGGAGAAGGGCGGCAATTCCTACTTCACCGCCGGCGGGTTCCGGTTCACGCACAATGGACTAGATGATGTCTGCCAGGATGTGATGCCTGACCTTTCCGATGCAGAGCGCGAGCAGATGATTCTGCCGACGCACGACCGTCAATTCTTCTACGACACACTGATGAAGGTGACCCGGCATCAAGCGGATGAGGAGTTGGCCTGGATCCTCATCGACGAATCACGTGATGCGATGGCATGGCTGCGCGAGAACGGCGTGCGGTTTATCCCGATGTATGGGCGGCAATCCTATGAGGTTGACGGCAAGCAGCACTTCTATGGCGGCGTGAACATTGAGGCCGTCGGCGGTGGCGCCGGCCTGGTGACGTTCTTGCTGGAGCGGGCCGCCAAGCTGGGTATTGAAATTCGCTACCAGACCGGTGCTACCAAGCTGATCCAGGATCAGGACTATAAGATTAGCGGCGTGACTGTGCGTGGCCCGGAGGGCTATGAGGATATACCCTGCCGCTCTGTCGTGCTGGCGTGCGGCGGGTTTGAGAGCAATCCGGAGATGCGCGTGCGTTATCTGGGGCCGGGCTGGGATCTGTGCCGGGTGCGGGGGACACGCCACAACACTGGCGACGGCATCAACATGGCGTTGGCCATTGGCGCGCAGTCATTTGGCAACTGGAGCGGTTGTCACTCGGTCGGCTGGGATATCTCCGCCCCGCCTTATGGCGACCGGTGGATTTTGGACAACTTCCAGAAGCACTCCTATCCCCTCGGCATTATGGTCAACACCGACGGCGACCGGTTCGTTGACGAGGGCGAGGACTACCGCAATCTGACTTACGTGCGGTTTGGTAAAGCCATCATGGCGCAGCCACACCGCACCGCCGTGCAAATCTTCGATCAGAAGACCGTTCACCGGCTGCGCGATGAATATCGTATCCGCGAGGTGACGAAGGTTGAGGCGGATACGATTGAGGAATTGGCTGAGGGCCTCGATATCAACCCAGGGAAGCTGCGGGCGACGATTGACGCCTACAATGCAGCCTGCGGGGCGGATGCCGACTACAACCCTGCGATTTTGGATGGCGTGACCACATCCGGCCTGTCGCCGAACAAAACAAACTGGGCGTTGCCCATCGATAAGCCGCCTTATGTCGCCTACGTGACGACCACGGGCATTACCTTCACCTTTGGCGGCGTTAAGATCAACGATAAGAACGAGGTGCAGGATATCACCGACCGGACAATCCCAGGCCTCTATGCGGCAGGGGAGTTGGTCGGCGGCCTGTTCTATGAGAACTATCCAGGTGGCACAGGCTTGATGAGCGGTGCTGTGTTCGGCCAACGCGCCGGCAAGTTCGCAGCGGACTATGCCCGCACGCGGAACTAGTTCCGCGGACTAGTACGAGAAGGCGGGCGTCTGTCGACGAAACCATCGCGAACGGGCGTTTGCCAACTAGCTGTTTGGATGTTGAGCCGCTATTTGGTCAGTATCGGGCGGAAGGCGAACACATCCTGAGAATTTACGTCGACATGGACTTCAACCGCGCCAACGGTGTGATGTCCAAAAACTTGAAGGCGCATCACATTGCCCGCGTATTTCTGGCGATAGGGATCGTGCAGCGGGCGGTCGACAATGAACCGGTGGTGGTCGCCGTGGACGAGCAGCACCGGCTTGGCAAAGTCCACGGAGTGCTTCGCCAGCGCCTCCAGCGTTTTCTGTAGCCCGGCCTCTTTTTCGCGCAAGTCGTACCAGTCGAATTTTGGCGCGCCGTGGAAGGTTAGAACAACCGCCGCCGCATCCTGCGCTTTCGCATTGGCAAAAGCTTCCGCGATCCAGGCCCGGTTGGCGGCGTCGCGCTGATGGTGCTCCTCATCCGACCCCTTGTACTGGTCTAGCCCGTTGTTGGAGCCGACAACGTGCACGGTGGCGAACAGCACACCCTCATGGCGCCAAATGGCGTTTTCGGGGAAATCGTCCGACTGGCGTTGATAGTCCATGCGGACTTTGCCGAATGATTTCGGTTCAGCAAAGAACACCTGCCGCAGATGCGCCAGCCGTTTTCGTGGGGCGAACTTGCCGGCTTTCTTGCGATGACAGTCGGTCCATTCGTTATCGCCTGGCGTGTAGAACAGAGGCGCTTCGAAGGTCTGGAACATCGCCTTGGTGCGGACGTAGACACTGTCGGTGCACGGCGAACTGCCGGTCTTGATGTCGCCCACATGGATGCTGAAGGCGGGTGCCGCCGCGTTAATCTGGATGATGAGCTGTTTGAAGTCCGCATCGTCGCCGTACGGCATGTCGCCCAGCGCCACGAAGCGGAACGGCTCCGCTGCGTTGACAGGAATGGCCCAAAGGAGCGCTGCCACTATAACGCCTATCGCACGTACTGTCATAGCGACCACTCCCTATCCTATAAAGCGTCAGCCGACGGTTTCCGCGATGGCACGGTGAACCTTACACTTGAAAGCCTAAGCCGACGCAAACTCCATAAATAGACCGCTGACGTTGGTGGTCTAGATGCGGATGCTGCCGTCGAACAGATGCTCGAATCGCACATGCTAGCCGGCCAAGAATTACACGGTCCGGCCAATGTGTAGAAGCGGGAAGCATTGCGGTATTATCCCGTCAACGCGGCCACGTGGCAGTTTCAAGGACAATCCATAGTTTAGACCAACAACCTCACCGGCGCAGCAGATAGACGTTCTTCGCCAAATGGCCTTTGATGTCTATCTTGCCCCGCGGCTGTACCTGGAAGTTCGGAGATAAAAGGGTCCGGGTTTCCTCTGAAACCTGGATTTCGTTCGGAACTCCTGCTGATTCCATCCTGCTCGCCACATTGACGGTATCGCCCCACAGGTCATAGGCAAATTTGTGCGTGCCGATCACGCCGGCAATGACCGCGCCTGAATGCACGCCGATCCGGAGTTTCAGATCCAGGTCGTGCTCGCGTTGGAACGCGATGAAGGCGTCTTTCATATCCAGCGCCAGGTTGGCGACAGCGGTCACGTGATCGCTGACCCCAGCGTTGAGACCAGCCGCCACCATATAGGCATCGCCGATAGTTTTGATCTTTTCCGCGCCATGCTCTTGCGTCAGGCAGTCGAACCGCGAGAACAAGTCGTTCAGCAGTTCAACCAGTCGCGCCGCCGGAATGGTGCGCGATAGCTCGGTAAAACCGACAAGGTCTGCGAACAGCACTGTGGCGGACTCGCGGTGGTCGGCAATCACCGTCTCATCCGCTTTGAGCCGTTGCGCGATATCGGCGGGCAATATGTTCAGCAGTAAGTCTTCGGAGCGCTGCTTCTCCCGTTGAACTGAGAGTTCAAGCGCGAAATTGTTCCGGTTGATGGCGACCAGCACATAGGAGAACCCAATGACGAAACTCGCACCTCCCGTCAGCCAAGCTATGGCATTGATAAGCTCGAACTCAGTTGCACCGGCTCCGGCCATGATGCCAATCGGTACCACGATCAACGGCGCGACGGCGACGGCTGACTGCCAAGTGTAGGCGACGAATGCCGGGATAAAGATCATCCCGACCATAAACCCCGGCAGTCCCGCCAGAAATCCACCCGGCAATTGCGATACTATCGCGGCGAATCCGATCGCAACTCCCACGTAGATACAGACTGTAAAGACGAACAGTACCGCTGAATCGTCCCGTATTACCGGCCAATACGACAACGCTCCGCCCAGCAGCATGAACAAAACAACGGCAAGCCGAATGGGGCCGGTGACCCACAACGGGTCATCCAGCAATAGATAGTCCCAAGCAAAAAACCCAGAGAACGCCCCAGCCCCGATCAGCGCGCCGATCCGCAGCAACGGTACGATCCGCGCTCGCATGTAGCTGCGGTATGCGGTTTCATCCGCCGCATTGAAGCGGACCGTTGCCCAGGCTCCGACCGATTGCTCGACCAACTCCGCGCTCCCTTAGGCCGCCACAAACTCCATGAGCACGCCGCTGGCGTCGGCGGGTTGGATGCGGATGCTGCCGTCGAACAGGCGCTCGAATGGCACGTGGCGGCCGGCGAGGAGTTGCTCAGTCGCGCCCAGGTCACTAACGGCGATCCGCATGGCATACCATCGCGGCAAGGGGCCGGCTGGCACGGTCGCGCCGATGTGCAGAAGCGGAAAGCTTTGTGGCGTTACCACGTCAACCCGGCCACGTGGCAGCTTCACAGACAAACCATGAGCCGCGTCATGCACCTGATCGGCGCCATAGACCTTTGACACAGCCTCCCGCGCACGATCCAGGTCGGAGACGACGTTGGTTACAGACGCCAGCGCCACTGCGCCGTTCGGGTGGGTAAGCCATTCAGGCGTTCGCATCAGGTCCGGTGTGCGATGGCAGCAGAAGAACGTCCAGATGTCGGCGGTCTGCTCCTTCGGGATCATTACGTTGTTGAACGTGACCATGCCAGCCGGATATTCCTGCGGGCGTTCCAGCAACAGTGGGTCAGCGATATCCAACCCACGTGAGCGCAAATCAGCGGCGATATCGTCTGCTTCGGACGTGCCGTTGGCCAGGCGCTGGAACCCCTCGCCGCGGGTTGCCAGGAACTCCTTAAAGCCGAAGTCCGGCAACTCCGGCTGGTTCATACCCAGCAGTTCCAGATATGTGTCTGGAAACATGATGCAGTAGTTTGCCGTCGCGCGGTTCTGATGGTTGCCCATCGGCACATGGGTAAAGCCCAGTTTCGTATAGACGGCACGTGCGGCATCAAGGTCATGCACAGCGATAACGGCATGATCGAGACCCAGAATAGCTTGGCTCATGGCAGGCTTCTCCCCATAATGGTAGGCTGATAGACAAACTTAGGCGAACCGGCTGCCCGCAGCAAACCGGCAATGCACCAAAGTGAGGATAAATGCGCCGTTTTGTGTTGCGGATCATAGGGTTTGTGTTCCTCGGGGCCGGCCTTATCGTCTTCCCCTTGCCGATTCCATTCGGCCTATTAATGATTTGCATCGGCTTAGTGCTGCTGATTGCCAACAGCGACTGGGCCGCAGATGTGGTCCGCCGGGCCCGTACCCGCTGGCCGCGGTTTAACAACTGGATCCGACGGTCCAGCGGCAAGCTGCCTCGTCGGCTGCACCGAATCCTAGCCGCAACCGATCCGCGGCGGCCCAGCAAAAAGGTAACCCCATGAGCTCTCGCACACTTCCCAAAACCACCCAACACTTCGTCGCCAACGCCTCTATCCCGGCTCAGGCCGTGAAGGCACTGGAGGGCATGCCAGAGGGTGACGGCGGCCATTTGGCGATAAAGCCGCTGATGGTTGGCCAGGACATGGTGTTCCTGGAAGCTCATCGTGAGAAAGGCCTGATCGACCCAGAGCACTCTCATCCCGATCACGAGTCGATCTGCTATCTGGTCAAGGGCAAGGTCCGCGTTGTTATCGCTGGCGAGGAGTTTATCGCGTCGCCTGGCGATACCTGGATTCACCCAGCCGGCGTGCCGCACTATCACGAGGCGCTGGAAGATTCCGTGCAGATCGAGATCAAATCACCGCCGAAGAAAACATGGACCTGACCACTCGCCCTCTTGCATCGGCTGCTGGCACATCGCCGGCTGACCTGCGCTCGCTACCAACGGCCCGGCCGCTGGTAGAGATGCAGGGTGTCACTGTCACGTTCAACAATCGCCCGGCGCTGCATGGCGTAAATCTAGCCGTGCGCAGTGGTGAGGTGGTGACGCTGATCGGCCCAAATGGCAGCGGCAAGACCACGCTGATCCGCGTGCTTGGCGGGCTGATCAAGGCTGATGCCGGCAAGGTTGAAAAACGTGACGGGCTGCGCATCGGCTATGTCCCGCAACGCACCCATATCCGCAACAGTCTGCCGATGACCGTTGCCCGCTTTCTGGCGTTGGGTGGCAAGGTTAATCGTGCTGGCGTGGCCGAGGCCTTGGCTGAGGTTGGTGCGGATGGCTTGGCGGATGCCTCAATTCATCAATTGTCGGGCGGTGAGTTCCAGCGGGTGGCTCTAGCGCGCGCGCTGATGCAACGGCCCGACTTGTTGTTGCTGGATGAACCGGCGCAGGGCGTCGACGTCGCCGGGCAGGCTCAACTCTATCAATTGATTGACCGGTTGCGGCGAGAGCGCGGGCTGGGCGTTGTGCTGTCCTCCCACGACCTACATCTGGTCATGGCTGCGACTGACCGGGTTGTGTGCCTGAATGGCCATGTCTGCTGCGTTGGCTCACCAGCCAGCGTCGCGAACGATCCGGCCTTTCGTGGATTATTTGGCGAGGCGGCGGCTGCTTTGGCGGTCTACCGACACGACCCGGCCCATGATCACAACCACGATCATGGATCTGATGGCGTGTGTGATCATGACCATCACCATTCTTAGTAAGGGTGATTGCGGCATTCATGACAACCTGCCTTACGCCCCACCCTTCCCGTCATCCCGAACTCGTTTTGGGACCCATGCCTGAGAGTGCCCCACAGGGTCT
>Ga0055584_100005207_pt1 | contig 12754 bp, 9 predicted proteins | sample OSDHelmetaG_FD_58716 | JGI IMG/M metagenome (GOLD analysis project Ga0055584, IMG submission 58716) | Pelagic marine sediment microbial communities from the LTER site Helgoland, North Sea, for post-phytoplankton bloom and carbon turnover... | ecosystem: Environmental > Aquatic > Marine >... | reverse complement strand
TTGTCACCCGTCGCTCTTGCATAATTTCCAAAAGCGCGGCGTGCGTCTTGGCCGGTGAGCGATTGATTTCATCCGCTAGAAGAAGTTGTGTAAAAACCGGTCCGGGTCGAAATTCGAACTCCTGTGACTTCATATTAAACACAGGGGCGCCCGTGATGTCCGAGGGCATCAAATCAGCAGTGAATTGAATGCGCCCAAAATCACACCCCAACACTTTACCAAGCGTTCGTACAAACAACGTCTTGCCAAGCCCCGGTACACTTTCAATCAAAACGTGACCGTTTGAGAACAGGGCTACTAACGCGCCCTGCACAAGTTCGTCCTGGCCGATAAAAACCTTCTCAATTTCGGTAGTAATTCGACGATAGAGACCTTGAGCCGAAGTCCCCCCCTCCTCGGTCTTTAGGGAGACTCCCTTTTTCATTGGATCGGGCGGTGACACCACTGGCGCCGACTCAACCACCTGTACGTTGCCTGACGCCGCGTCCAAAGATGGAGTGTCCGGTACAATAATGATCTCGCCGCAACTGGGGCACTTGGCCTTACCACCGCTCGACTCCACCTTGACTTTAAGGACTTTATCGCACTTCCCGCATCGGAATTTGACGAGGCCCCCATCCGGTTCATCTGATGTACTCATAATTTTTTCTTTACTTGGTCACGGCTTACAAACGATGCTCAATCAGTCTTATTTCGATTGGCATCGCTGGCAACCGCCCGTTGGTAATCCCTAATAGTATTAACTGCTCGGTTCGGCTGATTACTTCGCGACAACAACTCCGCCGTCGCGTTGATATGATTCCTGAAAGTCGAGGTATTTCGCGGCTTCACTCGTTTGGGTCTTCCAAAAATTGGGAAATAAGCGAAACAAAATAAGACCCCAAGAAACAACACGTGTGGCACGATATAGCACAAGGGGGGTTGAGCTATCCAACTCCAATTGCTGTGGTTTGAGACTACGGATTCTCGCACCTCGATTCCGTCAGAACCACTCTCCAAGAACAACACTCCACGGCGGGTTTCACAACGCCTGACCAGCGCCGCAGCCAAGGCTTGTTTATCCTCATCGACCAAAGAATAATTCAACAAAATGGATCCCTGGCTTACCAGAATCAACTCACTTTGATTATCGCGAGTGGCTCGGTTACCCAATTTATAAACCAGTGCCTCATCACCCGCCTGGAGAAGCACCTCGGGTTCCCATTTCTTGCGAGGCTGGACTTCATAAGCAAAATCAAGTTCCATATCTGGATAAGTTTTGCCACTTGGCAATAACTTACCGGAAACAACCTTCTGCGTGCCTATCCGCCTCTCAGTCACCTCATACCATTCGCACTCAGTTGAATCACTCGGAAACCAAATCTGCCTACCTCCGGCATCGGTTTTCTCATCACTTATCATCTCTTCGGAAATTCTTCGCAAGTACTCTTCCTTTTGATCCATGGGGACTTTTTCAATCGCTGCTCTCAGGTAGTCCTCCGTCGTTCTGTTTCCCCCGGCAACATAGATCAATGTCCTCCTGTACCCACTCCCAAGCCAATCGCTGAGGCGACGAACCGCTTTATCTGAGGGTGGAGAATTATTGTCAGGGAACCAAACCAGCGTGTCATACTGATCAAGGTTGGGGTCGATAACTGAACTTCGATTAACCGTTGCGCCCTGAGCTTCAAACAACTCCGAAAAATATTTAGTACCGTTTAGGCTGTCAGAGCCACGAGGTCCAAAAAGCGTTCCGTATTCCGTGTTGAGGGAATTTGCTTGCTCGCAGCCCAACACAAACATCATGGCAAACAACAGGACAATTAAGATACCTGGCCGAACCGTTTTAACAAATTCATCCATGCGTCACCCGTGAAGTTTGAACGACGTCTTTTTGAAATTGCCCCAGTTGGCTCCAACAACTTTCAAACTCTTTCTGGTCAAGTTGATAATCTCCAAAGAAGGTCTCTTCAAATGGCACCATCACTCGTTGGTAGAATTTTGCCAACCCAGTTTGTCCTCGAATTTCCCGCAGGTACTCTCTGTTGGTCTTTCCCTTGCGCAACCGAATATGCCCTTTTTGATCGAGGGAAACCAAAACGTAGCTAAACAAATAAATAATTGCACTTCTTAAATCCCCACTCCGATAGGCCTTCTCAGCCTCGGCACAAAAATCTCCTCCAGAAAAGTCCACGTCAAATGACAATTCCCGCATGCTCTGTTCGACCGTTCGCTTTGCCAGACTCTCGTCATCCCCTCCTTCTATACTTAGCTTTCGCCACCGATAGAAATAGCGATAACCGAGGTACGCCCCTATGCCGATCGCCAAAACCAGAAAGATGTAAAAAACAAATTTAAAGAAATTCCAAACCCAATCCCCATTCCAATTCCAAAACGTCGCAGGTCTCGGAGCCGGGACAGGCGTGACCGCTGTAGCCATTGGAACCTCCGCTCTTGACGCAGACCGTGCCGATTGGCGATCACCAAAATCTATTGGTAAAACCTCTCCAGCTTTGGAATCCAACCACGGCGCGTCATCAGGGGACAAATCTGTCTTGCCTTGAGCCTGCAGAGCACCGCTCAAGCCAACACAAACACAGCAGCCAACCCAAACCGCCAGGAACCAAGATCGTCCCTTGATCGCAGGGACAGCCCCTTCCAATAACGCGAGATTAAATTTTTGTAACAACATCATCATTTAAATGATTTACTCTCAGATCACCATCTCGTTAATTCGCCGACTCTCCGATCTCATTCGCAATTCGACTCCCCAACCCTCCTGCCGAATACGCGTGTCGATATAAAACAAGAATCGAGCAACACACAAAAATCCCACACTTAGCCATAGAGCAATCAGCCAATACCATGAGGCATAACTCCATTCAGAATTAGCCTGAATATTCAAGATCTTATCTAACTGCAGTAGACCGGAATCAATTGCCAGACCTAAGAAAAGTCCAAACAGAAAACTAGCCAGACTCTGCCCGATGAAACCATCGCCGGCACCTCGCCTGAAATGAAGCGACTTAGAACGGCGATTAAAACAAACAACATTTTCGTCATTTGATCTTAGCGGAGTTTTCTCTAGCAGCAAAATTTCGCTGACGAATGGTCGAAACACCCGAAAGGCCAAACCTAACAGCACTAAAGCCGGAAGAAATAAGAACAAGTAAACGTACTGGCCCTCGGATCCCAATTCCATCGATTGGGATAGAAAAAAACAACAAATCAAAACTGGTATTACCATCCGCACGCCTCCATGGAGCCAATGGAAATAGAATCCGATCCGCAGCACGTCTTTTATAGTAGTTGAGATTTTCGGGCGGCCAAAAAACATCGCCTGCCCTAGATAGTGAGTCATGAATGTCGTTGCAATTTGAGCCTGGCTCACAACTAATAAAAACATCACCCAGTAAAAATATCTAAAATTTTGGTAGTCCGTCGCAAGCCACCCGATGAGCCAGCAGTCGAGCAAAACAAATGGAAACGCGCCAATCGCCAACAATCCAACCAATGGCTTGAAATATTCCACACAGACCAAAATAGCTAGGTCGTAAATCTGCAATACGCTACGGGTGCGAATGGAGATAAAGGTCTTGCTAAAATCCATCCTCGTCACCTCCCGGCCACGCCGCAGGATACCCCAACACCACAAAATAAATCATCAATAAACAGCTTGAGCCAACCGCTACGGCTCCCTTGCCCCACCATGGAAAATCACCAAGCGGTGAGATGAAGCCTTCAATCACCGCCGCGAGGATAAAAAGTACAACGGCACACATGACGATTGGCAATGATTCTCGGGCTGTTTTTAAGAGCGAATCTTTTCGATTCAGGCCATTGGACATCATCCAACTAAGGCCAATTTTCAGCCCCGCACCCGCTGCCAGAATTATCGCAGTCAACTCAAACGGACCGTGCGCGGTTACAAAATTTTGAAAATTTTCGCTTGCCGCACCGGAATCATGTCGAAACATAAATCCGAATACAGCACCAAGATAAATCGCGTTGTAAGAAAGTACGACAACCCCGGGAATCACCAACAACATCATTACAAAACACTGCAATCCAATCGTAGCATTGTTCTGGATGTAATACCCCATCATGAATGCTCCGCTGCCGATACCGCGATTGCCACCAAACTGATTGTAATTGCCACGCAACTGGTCAAGACCGTCAACGCCCACCACAGCTTCCGAAAACCCCGGCCACACTGCCGTGTTGTAAGACAAGAAGGCGGCAATTAAGAACAATCCCCAAAATAAAATGGTCGCAATATGAATGCACGGGTCATTGAAGATCAAACGAGGCGTATCGCTAAAAATACGCTTCGTCCAACTTTTGAATTGATAACTTTGACTGCGATACAATTGGTTGTGAGCTCTTCCCACAAGCCGATGGAGATACTCCACGGTTTGAGGGGGAAGCTGATACGACTCAGCCAAAGCTAAATCCGCGCAGGCAGCGCGATACAACGTCGCAAATCGACTCACGCATTCGGGATCAGCTTTACTCAATCGCCCGCCCATTTGAATCGATAAGTCTTCGAGTTCCTCCCAAAAAGGGGAACGTAGTTTAATCAGTTCCGCTACTTTCATTGCTCGCTCCTCTTCTCGCCCGAAATTAGCGCCCCCAACTCGACAGACTCTTTCCCTCCCCCCAACTGAGGCTCGCGACCTTCCTGATTCACAAACAACCGATGATATAAGGAACACATAAACAAATCGGGGTCAGTGTTCCCTAGTATTCCAAATCTGTCCATCAATGGACCGGCAAGGTGTTTTGCAATATCTGCCGAACGTTGCGGCGCGAGATATTTTCGCTCTTCCGCAAATTCCGCAACGACCTGCGTTAACCCTCGTGACGCCACAAAGTCAGCCGGGATTAACTCCGCCAATTTAGGAACTCGTTCATCTTCGAATTCGATGAGATCCGGACGATGTTTTTTTTCCTCAAAAATGACAACCGTACCCGCAACCAAATCTCCAACCCGTTGAAACTTACGATTTAGCGACATCACGACGAGGCCTATTAGAAAGGTTGGAATCGCGAATAGCACCTGTGCCTCCAAGCCGAAGAGCATTTGCAATGGAACAATTGGCATGATGTCCAAAAAACGAAAAAAGTTTCGCAAGGTTGCCTGAACCCCGTCAATTGCATGACCATCAACTGAAATCACCCGAATCCCACACAAACGTTTCCCCAGGGTCTGGCCATTAAATCGAGTTTCCATATAGGCGCCGTAGAACCAATAAACCACAAAGAAACCGACTAACACCAATCCAAAAACAACGCCAGCAAACAATTCAAAAAACTGTGGGATATTGCCAATCGCGCTCCCAATTAACAAAGCAGTCATGATCAGCAAGAAGTACAGCAACCCAATCGCAGCAAAATAGCCACCAAATGCGAAAACCAGATCCGCAAGATAAGCAATAAAGCGATAGAAAGGCCCTGATATTTCATATTGAAATGAGATATTTTCCGGGGTCTTCACCAGCATCATCGTATCGATAGCGCCCTTGTGATCGTTCGCATGAGGGCGATTTACGCCGCCAATTCCCCTAACCATGGAATCAGTTTCAGTTGCCGAAAATTTGCGATCAGAAGACATTCAAGAATTTCGAGATGTTCGATTGGTGTAGGCATCAAGACCATTCCGGCCTATCTCCCATTCTCACTTCGGAACCAATAATTAGCAAGTTACAATCAGTTTTTCGAAAAACTTTGGCCTGAAACCTGAAGAACTAAAAACCTCGCAGTACGAAAAACAACATTGGCAACTGGCATCTGCGCCAACAGGCGAACTCACCCACCCCATACAAACACTAGGGACAAGATTATTTGTCTTTCTTCTTTTTGGTCCAATCTCGCCGCTGACGCGAACTGGGAATCGACAGTTTCTCGCGATACTTGGACACCGTTCGTCGGGCGACTGCGAAACCCTGATTTTTCAGAAGCTGCATGATTTCTTCATCGCTGTAGGGCTTTGATTTATCCTCACCGTCGATCAACTTTTGAAGCTCAATCCGAACCTTGTTCCAAGCGACATCCTCACCGTCATCGGTCGTTGTTCCACCCATAAAAAACATTCGAAGCGGAAGGATACCGCGATGAGTTTCGATCCACTTTTGATCCACAGCACGACTGACCGTCGTAACTGCAACACCTACCTTTTCGGCAATTTGCTCCATCTTGAGAGGACGCAAAAATTCAGGACCGTCATCAAAATAAGCTTTCTGATGATTTACAATTTCCTGAGCAACCCGGGTTAACGTATTCCGACGCTGTTCAATTGACTCAATCAACCAATGCGCCGCCGTCACCTTCCGCTTGATAAATTCCTTTTCTTCCGCCGTCGCCTGACCATTAGACAATCGCTGCTTGTAATAATTACTGATGTAGAGATTGCGAGTTGGCCCCTCTTCCATCTTAACGGTATACTCGCCATTTTCACCCACCTCCAGCCACATGTCCGGCGTAACCGTGGGCACGAAATCATCAGCAAAGCGACTCGCTGGCCTTGGATCCAGTCTCTTTAATTCATTCCAGGCATCTTTTATCTCTTCAATCGTCAAACCAGTTGCCTTCTCGATTTGAGGCATCCGATTGTGCTGCAAATCCTCAAGGTGATTTACGATTAGAGTTCTAACATTCTTCAGATTGGTGATTTCTGGTGAAAGCTGCAGCAACAAACACTCGCAAAGGTCTCTGGCTCCAACACCGGCTGGATCCAATTGTTGCACATGCGCCAACGCCTCTTCTGCCAACTCAAGGTCATCTGGACCAGCATTGGGAGGTAACAGATCATTGAGCGAGACTTTCAAATAGCCACCGTCTTTGGCCGATAGCGAGGACACGATCCGCTCGCACATCTTGAGCAAAACAGGGGCAAGTTCCATCTCGTGTAATTGAGAATTCAGGTGATTCTGAAGTGTCTCACCCCGATCGACGATGTTCGCAATCAAATCATGCTGACGATCTCCACTCTCCTGAATTCGATTGGAAGAAGGCCGCGTGCTTTCGTCAAAGTGGTCAGGGATGTCCTTGTCAAGATTCAACAATCGTTCGAAATCATCCTCGCCGCCTTTGTCTTCATCGACAACCAATTCTTTCTGCTCGACATCCTTGGCTTCCTTTTCAACATCCAACGTATTTTTGGATGTATCCTCGGCCGCCGTCGATCCATCAGTGCGCTCGAGGGCAGGGTTCTCAATTAACTCCTGTTCAATCTTTTCATCTAACGCCGCTTGCGCCATCTGCAATATCTCCATCGACTGGATCATCCGAGGAGCCAGCTTTTGGGTTTGCTTTTGCGATAGATTTTGACCGAACGATATTTTCATACAACTTTTCTGAAGAATTAAACCGAAGTCAACATTCGGTCTACTTTTACCGAATCTACCGACGCGCGTTAAGACGTATTCGGAGCTATGCAGATGAAGCGGCATTATGCCCCATCAAAGTGGTCGACGGGTGGACGCTTTTAGCACCCCGACTCAGACTATCTAGTTTACCGTTAAAAGACCCCTGAAAGCAGAATCCAGCGAAAAAAAAACGTTTTCGTGGAATCCAACGCCCGCAAAACCATTCATTTTCTAAGAAAGACTCACTCCGCTCGATAGAAGCTCGCCACGCGCTCCTGAACGAGCTTATTAAACGATAGCGGGGCAGTACTGAATCTATGAAACGCCGCGTAATTGAGAGAAGGCCAGACTACAAGGGCTGCCGCCCGGATAAGGCGTCTGCCAAAATTTCTTTATTCGTGTATTCCAAAATACTGCCGGTCGTTATTCCGCGGGCAAGCCTTGTCAGCCTAATGTCGAATTCAGAAAGTAAATTCGAAATATGAAGCGCTGTGCCATCTCCTTCGACCGTCGGATTGGTCGCCATGATCACTTCGTCAAAGGTACCCTGAGAGACCCGCCCCATTAATTGATCGATCGTGAGTTGATCTGGGCCGATATTCTCTAGGGGCGCGATACGCCCAAGCAGTACATGGTACAGGCCCCGATAAGTTCCCGACTGCTCAAGAGCCATCAAGTCTCGTGGTTGCTGAACAACGCAAATTAACTTTTGATCGCGCGCCGGATCACGGCAAATATTACACATCTCGCTCTCAGCGAGATTAAAGCAAATCCCACAGTACCGGACATTCTCGCGAACCGTACGAATCGAATCGGCTAAAGCAAAGGCCTCCGATTCCGGAACCCGCAAAATGTGATACGCCAGACGTTCCGCCGATTTACGGCCAATCCCTGGCAACCGCGCGAGTTGATCAATCATGTTTGAGACTGAATCAGATAGTTCGGCCATGATCTCGTGTTCTCTACCTTCCCTGATTTACCTGTGAAACGCTTGTCGATTGCCAACATCCATCCCGGCAAATGCGAAATTCTCTGTAGCTAAAATATGCGGTACTCGACACCAAAGCAATCAAACTTTTGGGGAAGTCAATCCTGAGGGACCGTCCCCTTCGTCTCCCCCCATAAATTGCTTCAACATGTCTTCCATGTTTCCGGGAAGCGGCAAGTCTTCGGTTACCGACTGCATTACTTCCATTCTCAATTGCTGCTGTTTCTCCAACGCGTCGTTAATCGCTGCCGGCAGCAAATCTTGAATCATCTCTACATCGCTTTGCCCAGAAAGAGCAGGATCAATTACAACGCTCAATATCTGCCCAATGCCATTTGCCTGAACCTTGATCATGCCGCCGCCAGAAGCGCCGTGAACCGTTTTCGATTTGAGTTCCTCCATCTGCTCCTGCATCCGGGGTCCCATCGTACGCGCCTGCTTCATCAAGGCAGCAATGTTTCCGAGTCCTTTTAACATCTCAATCTCCAACCATACATAAACAACTGCAATCCCTTACTCAAACCGCTCTACTCGACTCAATTCAACGCTTTTTCGTAGGAACTGGCTCACGAAAACCAGTAATCTCGCCGTCAAACAACTCCATAGCCTGCTTCACCAATGCCACATCCTGTAATTTCCTCACCTGTTGTGCGCGGGTCAGTTTAGGCTTGGGTGCCGGTCTCTCAATTGCTTTTTGGGAGACCAAAAATTCAACACGAACCACTTGTTGAGTTACCTTCTCAAACGCCTCCTCAAAACGAACGCGGCGTTCGGGCTTCATACAAAGATCTCGACTCACCTTATCCCGCAAAGTAACGAACAATTGATCCGGTTCCTGCAGTTTGACCGATTCATAATTGGAAGCCATTTCAGCGGTCATATCGCCCATCGTTTCGAGTACCGTTTTCCAGTGAGCTTCGATCGAACTGGCATCTGTACTCGTCGCACGAGGATCTGTTCGAGAACCAGCCCCACTATCGGCTTCCACCGATTCTCCAGTTGCCTGACTTCCGTCAGGCGATTCCGAAGTAACCACCGTCGTTGGTTTGGGCGAAACACCCGCAGAAACCACTTCCGAATCACCTTGAGCATCTCCGGAAGCCGCTTCTTGCGCTGTGGTTGAAGGGACCTGCGCGTCAGTCGCGATCGCCTCGCCCGTTGCAGATCGTGGCGGTGTTTGACTAGGTGCTATTTCGTTTTTTTTTAAAGCTGCTTGATCGGCCGCCGAAACATGGACTTGCCTCATCTCAACACGTTGACGCGGCGCCGCTCCTCCCGTTGCCTTTTTGGCTTTGGGATCTGACAACTGGGCAACCAACTCGGAAATCGTCTCCAGTTTCTCAAGATTGCAAACTCGAACAACCGCTGCTTCCAACAAGGTTCTGCCGTGTAAACTCGATTGCATCCGCACAACCGCTGAATCCAGCAACTGCACTATCGTGAGAATCGTTTCCAAGCCAATGGCATCGGAAAGTACTTTTAGATGTTCGAGGTCGCCTTCGCTGCAGTTCAGAAAAGTGTCTGGACTGCAATCGACACTCGCGACCATCATGTCTCTAAAATACCCGAGCAATTGGTCTGCCATTTGTCCTGAATCAACGCCATCTGTGATTCCGTGATGAATTAAATTCAGTGCCGTCATGGGATCAGCGTTCACCATTGCAGTTGAGATATCGGCAATTCTGCCCATATCCGCAGTCCCAAGTAACTCATGGACTTCCTCAACGGAAATCGAGTTTCCACAGAATGAAAAAAGCTGCTCAAGCAACGACTGGCTGTCTCGCATTGACCCGTTTGCGCGTCGAGCCAACAAAGCCAACGCCTGCTCGTCAGCAGTCACACCTTCATTCGCTGCGATCTCAGCAAGGCGTTGGGAAATCTCATTTGTCTGAACAGGCGAAAAATCAAATCGCTGACAACGCGACAAAACTGTAATCGGTATTTTCTGCGGATCCGTCGTGCAAAAAATAAATTTAACATGCGGCGGCGGTTCTTCCAGCGTCTTTAACAGCGCGTTAAAAGCCTGCATCGTTAACATGTGCACTTCGTCGATGATATATATCTTATACTTACAACGACTTGGACGGACTGACGCATTGGATCGCAACAATCGAATCTCGTCGATTCCTCGATTACTGGCGCCGTCAATTTCTAAAACATCGACGTCGTCACCGGCTGAAACAGCTTCGCAAATACCACATTTCCCACAAGGCGTTTTTGTTGGACCCTCTACGCAATTCAGGCACTTGGCAAAAATTCGCGCTGACGAAGTCTTCCCAACCCCCCGTGCTCCGGTAAACAAATACGCGTGACCGACACGATTTTTATCAATTGCATTAGATAATGCCGTCGCAATGTGACTCTGCCCCACCAACTCCCCAAACAATTGGGGGCGGTATTTGAGTGCGACAACTTTGTATTGTCCGTCATCGGTGGGCGAAGGTGAATTCATCACAAAACCATTGGCCATAGAAGTGAACGCGCATCATTGGCGAATCCCGATTCTAACCGATTCACCAAGCCAACGAGTAGGTCCCGCCTCAGCTGAAAAGCCCCTCTTTCCGATGCGGCCGAAAAAACACGCTTGTCGCACGAAAAAAATTTCCGCAAATTTCAAATTCGTAACACTGTCTACGAAAAAATCTGCGGATGAGAGAGCCCCGCACAAGAGTACCCCGCTTAGGGCTGCTCCATATTTCAGGCCTGACCCACTTCACGGCTCCCCCTCGCGGAGCTCACTCACCAACAGATTTACCTAATTTTTACTCACACCGCGAGGTTTCGTCAATTCGTAAAACAGATTTCCTGAGGCAACGAGTCTTTTTAGCTACCCCGGAGACCGAAAACAGACTCATCCCGATGTTTCCCCGCAGTTTTTCCCACCGACACTCAGGACGCGGAAAACAAATGGGAATGCCCGGGATTGTTAACAATATGATTGGCGATCCGCTCTGAAATTGCACCAATGGTCATGTAAGGGTTCACTCCGAGAGCCGTGGGGATCACTGAACCGTCAGACACATACAAACCTCGATGGACTGCCAACTCCCCGGTACCTGCGTCCAAATACCCGCCATTTTGATAATCAAAGACCTGACCAAGATGATTGACGGCACCTTCGGCAGGCTCGTCTGACATCCCGCAACCTCCCAGCGGGTGGACCGTGACGAGGTTATCACCAAAAGCTTTCAAACGTTTGTAACGCCCCCCATGCGCCTTGGCCAGTATTTCAAAATGACGGAAAATTCGCTGTCGATAGGCACTAGACTTCAACCCCTCCCACTTAATTTGCCAACGCCCCATTTTCTTGACTAGGCGCCCTCCACCTTCGTCATGCCCCATCCCAAGCATCACCATCGAGTGATCCAATTCTGGATCGCGCAGCAAAGCTGAAAATAGATTCATCGCTCCCCTGGGAATGGAAGAATCCTGAATCAGCAAATGCTTTCGGAAATCTTCATCATCACAAAAATTAAGGGTCGTTTGCACCGTTGGCCCTACCCGTTTACCTTGCCCTGAAAACGCTCCAACACCACCAATACTGGTTCCTGCAGGCAAGCCGGTGACAAAACCAATCGCATCCCCGTTGCCCGACCAATGCCTTCCCAGACTGGGAGAGAACTGAAGGCTCTCATCTTGCGAGTCCAGCAAAATTGCAGCACTTGCGGGACTACCTGCGCCGACCACTACCAGCTCTGAGTTGACTTGCAACGGTGTCCGGGACACTTGACCATTCCGCTCTTCGATATACGTCATGTGAACACGGTAGTAACCAGAACATTTTTCAATCGAACTCACTTCTACCTGAGTATATATCTCCGTCCCATTGTGCTTCGCAACCGGAAGATAATTCATGGCAAGGGTATTCTTCGCACCAACGTTACAACCATTCGTACAATCTCCACACAACGTACACGGTCGCTGAATCATCCCATAAGAATTTCTAAATTCTTCATCCAGATAACGGTAGTCATACATGACTGAGATATTTGACCGGTCGAAAAAACCGGGTTGAGAACTTATTTGTTCCGCTGCCCGGCGTCTGATGCGCACCTTCGGAGTTTGGTCAAAAGGCGTTCGACTCAAGCTCAAAGCCGAAGCGACACGATCGTAATAAGGGTCGAGCACATTCGCTTTGTTTAATGCGGAAGGCCATCGTTGCTGCTGAAACACCTTGGAGTTGGGACGTAACGCAATGCTCGCATTGATCAAGGATCCCCCGCCGAGGCCGTTTCCGGAGAGAACGTTCACCTCGTCATTCATCATTAAATTGAATACACCCAAAGGCCTCGCTCGCTGGCCTTTGGTGGGCCCAGTGAAAACATTACTTGCGTTCGCTGAAACAGCAGAAAATGTATCAGGAAAAGTCCCGGGAACCCATTCCTTCCCTCGCTCGAGTATACACATTCGGTATTGGTCT
>Ga0055584_100005205_pt1 | contig 12757 bp, 9 predicted proteins | sample OSDHelmetaG_FD_58716 | JGI IMG/M metagenome (GOLD analysis project Ga0055584, IMG submission 58716) | Pelagic marine sediment microbial communities from the LTER site Helgoland, North Sea, for post-phytoplankton bloom and carbon turnover... | ecosystem: Environmental > Aquatic > Marine >... | reverse complement strand
GAAAATTGGCGATTGGGGCATAAAAGCAGGTGCTGTAGGTTTGGCATTGTTTCTATGGTTCCACGCTGTTACAGAACATTCATACGAAAAAGAAATAGATGTACGTCTGCTCATAGAAGACCCTCCTCTGATAAATGCTCCTCAATTTACAGCGATAATAGCCAATGAAATTCCTCAGTATGTGAGAGTTCTTGCATCGGGGAGTGGCAAAGAATTGCTACAATTAAGTCGCGAAGATTTCGTTTTGAGAGTAAAAACGGAGGGAAAAGCGGGGACTAAACGAACATATAGACTACAGCTATCTGATATAGAAAAGAGAGGTGTAGAAATAGATGTACAGATTGAAGAGATTCTGCATCCAAGAGAATTAGAAATTGAGTTTGATCGGAGAATCGAAAAGGATATGTTTGTGCGCTCCAATACTCATGTGCAAATCGCACAAGCACATGTGCAAGTAGGTTCGTTGTATACAGAGCCGAGATCGGTTAGAGTCATTGGCCCTAAGAGTGCATTGGATACGATGGAATTTATTGCGGCTAGTTCACTGAGCATGCAAGATGTAAGAGATGACATTGATGAGACTGTTGCACTTTTCATAGATCAATGTCCCCGTTGTGTAATTAATCCAAGCAATGTGCGAGTGCGAGCAAATATCCAAATTTTGGCTGAAAACAATGTAACGGGTGTTCCTGTCGAAATTCGCAATGGTTCGGGACGATTATTACGCGCAGACCCAGAATTCGTGTCTGTTAAAGTTCGCGGTGGGGTAGATGTTATATCTAATATCAATGCTTTAACTGATCTGAACCTATTTGTTGACTTCAAAGAATTTCAGAATGGTAATTTCTCTGTGCAAAAACCAGACTATGAGAATTTTGAAGTGCTCGATGTTGCGCCTTCCCAAATAAATGTAGTTCCCCGTTGACCCTATGTTAGTCCTTGGTATAGAAACCTCTTGTGATGAGACTTCGGCGGCTATCGTCGATAATCAATTCGATGTGAAGTCTAATATTGTCTTATCTCAACAGGACCATGCAATATACGGTGGAGTTGTACCAGAACTGGCATCACGAGCCCACATGCGCTCGCTAGTGCCTGTTGTAGAACAAGCTTTGTTCGCCGCAAATACTAGTTGGAATGAGCTCGATGGAATTGCCGTTACCAGAGGACCAGGGTTAGTAGGATCTTTAATTGTCGGTGTCTCAGCTGCAAAGGGAATGTCTCTGGCATGTGGTAAACCATTAATTGGCGTGCATCATTTAGAAGGTCATATATTTTCGACTCTGCTTGAGAACAAAATAGAAACTCCGTTTCTGACCTTGTTAGTTTCCGGGGGACATACGGAGTTGATTCGCGTAGAAAAGCTAGGTCAGTATAAGCTCGTTGGGCGAACGCGTGATGATGCTGCTGGCGAAGCATTTGATAAAGTCGCTAAACTGCTGGGCCTACTTCCTAAGGCTGGATCAATAATGGGAGGGCGCATTATTTCTGAGCTGGCAGACCAAGGTAATCCCCAGGCCATAGCTTTTCCTAGAGCTCTGGTTGGCGATTCTGATTTTAGCTTTAGCGGATTAAAAACAGCTGTTCTAAACTATGTTCGTAAGTTGAGCCGCGACCAAAGAGAAGTCCAATTAGCCGATATCGCGGCTAGTTTTCAAGCGGCCGTGGTCGACTCACTCATCGCAAAAACGCTTGCGGCTTTAGAGCAAGTGGAGACTGATGTAAAAGCGGTCTGTATCGCAGGTGGTGTTGCGGCGAATCGGAGCCTGCGCGAGGGTCTTCGCGCAGAGGTTGAAAGACGCGATGTGCCATTTTATAGCCCTTCTCCTATATACTGTACTGATAATGCAGCTATGATTGGTGCGGTTGGCGCCTATAGGCTTAGTTTGGGAGATTGTGACAGCTATGACCTAGATGCAGTTCCCCGATTGAGCTTGTATTGAGCTGGATACCTTCTTCAATAAATATAGGTTTGAGGTTCGAAGGGGCGGGGTGGGGGCTGCTGCTTTGTCCATTTCTTTTTTATTTTATCCATTATACATATAAGCGTACACACCCTGATGTGGCCTCTTCTTGGCGCTGGTGTTTAGCTGTGCTCCGAGGGATGTCCATAGCCCTAATCATAGCCTTGTTAGTTGAACCTGTGCTGGATTATTGGAGCAAGAAGGTGCAAAATCCACGCCTATTGGTGTTAGTGGATACGAGCCCCAGTATGGGAGTTCGCGACGGGAAAAGCACGCGTTTGGAGAAGGTGCAATCTGTTTTTCGTCAGAATGCCTGGAAAGATATTGGAGATCGTATTGAGACGAGGATTTGGGGTTTTTCGCACGATGTGTATGCTATTGATATAGACACGCTGGAGAGTATTCAGGCCAGTGGGCGTGCAACAAATATTGGAGAAGCAATAGAAGAGAGCGCACAAAAGGAAGGGGGGATTGATGGGTTTCAAGGGGTATTACTTATAAGTGATGGCGCTCATAACCTGGGGCTTGATCCAATAAAGGCTATTTATAAAAAAAATGTGCCCATCTATTCGTTAGTTGTTGGCAATGACGAACCACCTGTCGACTTGCAAATTGCAGGAGCGAGGGTGTTAAATATTGGGTATGTCGGTAAAAGGTTAGTTGTAGAAGCAGATCTTACTAGCGTAGGGTATAGGGAGCAAAGGGCAGAGGTCGTTCTATATGAGGGTAATCGCGAGCTAGAACGCAAAAGTGTAGTATTGCAAACGGATTTGCAACGGGTACAGTTTACGACGGTTCCTGAAACCCCTGGACCTCATATTTATCGTTTATCTGTAGAGCCACTGCTTGGAGAGTTAACACGGGACAATAACGAGGCATTGGTTTTTACACACATTACAGAAGAACGCCTGCGCGTAACCATCGTTGCGAGTGAACCTAGTAGCGACCTATCTTTCATACGGCGAAGTATAGAGGTCGATTCCAGTTTTGCGGTACAGGTGTTAATACAGAAACAACCCGGGCTGCTATATACGGGACCGTGGGATCATTCCGTTGTTGATGATAGTGATGTGCTCATACTCCTTGGTTATGATGACGATATGTGGGATGGGGCAGCGAGCCCATATTTGCAGGGGAAAATACGGGGCGGTATGGGGTTATTGTTCATAGGGGGGCCACGAGGGCGGGAGTTGTGGAGCGATGACTATGCCATAAGCGGCTTATTGCCCGCAGAATTGCCCTCGTCTTCCTTTCTCAAAAGAGAAATAGCTCTGAGAGTTGGGACTCAAGGTGAAAATCACCCGGTTGTGAGACTGAATCCCAACAATAAAGAAGGTGACCCATGGAAGCAGCTGCCTCCTCTTGCGGGTTTTTTCGAGGTTACCAATTTGCGTGAGGGTACGCGTGTCTTAATCGAGAGCTCCAATGGGGAGCCTATAATTGTATCCGGTGTATATGGTCGAGGAAAAACGGTTGCAGCATTGTCTCACTCATTTTGGAGGTTAGACCTAGTCAACAGCGGTGCCATGGGCACACCACAAACAATACGTGAGTTCTGGCGTAATGCTGTGCGTTGGTTAGCCACCAGCGCACCGATTGGGCGTGTGCGAGCCTCTACTGAACGTCACATATATCGCGCGGGCACACCTGTCGCTTTTATTGGACAGGTTTTTGATGAACTCTTACGACCGCAAGAGGAGTGCAGCGTGAGTGTTTTACTCGCAAATGGTAAGACTGTTCAATTACAAGATCAGGGAGGGGGATATTACCGAGGCGTCTACGATGGATTGGCTCCTGGTGAGTATAAATTCACAGTAGTTGCCCAATATAATGGCGCGCAGATCGGTCGCGAAGAGGGTGATTTTGTTGTAGAAAACCATAGTGTTGAATGGGCAGATGTGCGTGCAAATAGAGGTCTCTTAAGCGATATGGCGCGCACCAGTGGTGGTATCTCTCTCAACGTTGAGGATGCCTCGTCTCTATTTCGCGAATGGCCTCTAAAGCAGAAATTAATTGAAGATATACGAGAATTTCACCTGTGGGGGCCCACCTGGCCCTTGCTGCTACTTACGTCCCTTCTGGCGATAGAATGGGTGCTGCGCAAGCGATTAGGTATGGTGTGAGTTTTATTGTAACGTTGTAATGCTTCATAGAGGCGTGCAAAAAAACCTAATTTTACTTACTATATATAGATAACTCTCCTGCTACACATTCTACAGTATTACCCCATATTTCCTCTGAGTCTCCCTATTTGCATCATAGCGTGGAGCAATTGTTAGATGTCCGAAATCTTCGGTCGTTATTTCAAGGGGCAAAGAGGTGTGCAAGCTTTGGGCGCGCTCTTTGTTGGAATGGGTCTATTTCTCATAATCAGTTTTGTCTCCCATTCACCTTTGGATTACCCCAACTCGAGTAGAGCGGCTGCCGATGGACTAAATTGGGGCGGAAGCATAGGTGCGCACTCGTCCTATATGGCATTTTTAGCCATGGGAGTGGCTGCATATATATGGCCTCTATTACTGCTTTTTTGGGGATGGAATTCGCTGCGCTATGAACCACTTATTAGCGTTGCTTATCGCAGTATGGGGCTCTTGGGTATGGCACTACTATTTAGCATCGGTGCTGGTTTGCCCGCATATTCGCCCCATATGGCATTTAAGTTGGGTGGGTTGTTGGGAACCCAACTCAGCAGTCTGTTGTTAATACCATACATGGGCAGGCTGGGAGCTGCTGTTTTGCTCGGTGCGCTATTTTTTGCCGCTCTGATTCTGACGACAGATGTGAATTTACAGCCGGTCGCTCGATTTCTTCAAGGTGCGGGATACGGCATGCGGCGGACTGCTGGTAGATTTGGTTCAATGCCTAGTCACGTATGGGGAGTTTGGACAAATTGGCGGGTAAAACAAGAAGAAAAGAAAGAGATTAAACGAGCAGAAGACAGAGAAGAAGAGGATAGAGAAGAGGACACAGATCAGGATGCAGATGAGAACACAGATGGCGACGACTTATTACCCGCAATCGGTGGGATTCCGCAGATTGAGTCTGTTGCTGAGGTCGAAGAGACTTCTGTAGAAGACAAAACGATAGAAGAGGTAGCTATAGAGCCATCGGTTAGGTCGGCGCAGAGTTCAACCGATGAAAAACGAGCGAAAACAAGCGAAAAAAACAAAGCGCCTAAGACGGCTAAGGTCGAAAAGAAAAACGATAAGCCAGCATCTGCCGCTAAAAAATCAAGTGGGCGCTATAAGATGCCCAAGGTCGCGTTACTCGATGAAGTACCAGCTAGTCGGGTTGGGATAGACCGGGATACGCTCTTGGAAAATGCGCGTATGTTAGAAGGGGCCTTAGATAATTTTGATGTAACAGGTAAGGTCGTGGAAGTCAGTCCCGGCCCAGTTGTGACGCGTTACGAAGTGGAGCCGGCCGCTGGGGTAAAAGTAAACCGCATTGTTACTCTTTCCGATGACTTGGCGCGTATTATGAGTGCCAAAGGAATACGTATACAAGCGCCGGTTCCAGGCAAATCAGTGGTTGGTGTAGAGATTGCCAATCAAGATCGTGATACGGTCTACTTGCGTGAAATTTTGGAGTCGAAGGAATTTCGTCGAGCCGAATCGAAACTGAGCATGGCCTTGGGCAAGACGATCTCGGGCGAGTCGTATATTGCCGATATGGCTAAAATGCCACATTTACTTGTCGCAGGGGCCACAGGAGCGGGAAAGAGCGTCTGCATTAATTGTCTTATTTGTAGTATACTCTTTAAATCGACGCCAGAAGAAGTGCGCTTTTTAATGGTCGATCCCAAGGTCGTCGAGTTGACGATGTATAACGATATTCCGCATCTGCTCGTGCCAGTTATTACAGAACCGAAGAAAGCATCAGAGGCTCTTAAATGGGCTGTGGCAGAAATGGAAGCTCGCTATCAGAAATTGGCTAAATTGGGTGTGCGCAATTTAGCGGATTATAATAGCAAATTAGAACGCGTAAACGCTGAAGCTGCGGAAGACGGGGTAGAACCGGAGAAGGCAATGCCCTATATCGTAATCGTGATCGATGAGTTCGCAGACTTGATGCTCACTGCACCTGCTGATGTCGAGACTTCCCTTATGGGGTTGGCGCAGAAATCACGCGCGGTGGGTATACATATAATCTTAGCGACTCAGCGTCCTTCGGTGAATGTGATTACAGGGGTTATAAAAGCAAATTTTCCGTCGCGGATAGCTTTTCAAGTGGCATCAAAAACGGATTCGCGCACGATACTAGACCTCAATGGAGCAGAAGGCTTACTCGGGCGCGGAGATATGCTTTTCTTGCCCGGTGGCCAAGGCGAGCCACTTCGCATACACGGGGCATTCCTATCGGGGGACGAAACGGAGCGTCTAGTCGATTCAATTAAAGCGTCTAATTACGAGACTGAGGAAGTCGCCGTATTTTCGGGGCATGCAGATATCAGCACTGGGGCGAGTGATCGCGACGAGTTATTTGATGAGGCTATACAGCTCGTGCTTGGATCGAAACAGGCGTCTACATCATTCCTACAGCGGCGTATGAAAGTAGGATACTCACGAGCCGCACGGTTAATGGACGAATTGGAAAATGCCGGTATTGTCGGACCTGCTGAGGGAGCCAAACCACGTCAAATCCTAATAGAGGATTACGAAGAAGTGACCGGAGAAGGGGCTTAAAAGATTCGTGAGACGAATGTATATTACTTCAGTTGCCATCATTGCTGCACTTTTTTTTGCATGCGATGCAGCGGCTATAACAGGCAGTGAGATCATAGAGAAGGTCCAAGAACATCTAGGAAAATCCAAAACTTTTTCGGCAGAATTCGAGAAGCAATTCTACTGGGCTGCATTGGACAGGAGTCGCAGTCGAAAAGGTGAGATCCAAATGCGCCGTCCTGGACATTTTCGCGTAGAGCTAGATAATGGCGATGCCGTTGTAGCCAATGGGGAAACAGTGTGGTCCTATGTCGAGCGCAATAAGCAAGTTATCCTAAGCACCTATGAGGGGGAATTGCGTACCCCTTGGCAGGTCTTTGCCGGTTATGCTGAAGACTATGTGCCAATAGCGGTGGAAGAAGTCAAGCTCGATGGCCGGTCTTGTTATATGTTGGCCCTGAAACCCGCAAATGAGATCTCTTCTAAGCGGCAAATGAAAGTGTGGGTTGATAAGAAAAAATGGTGGTTATTACAAGTCGAGACGATTGAAGACAACGAGGATATTGTCACATATGTGCTCAAAGGGCATAAGGTGAATAAAAAAATAGATGACTCTATTTTTGAATTTTCTCTTCCGGAAGGAGCTGAAGTCGTCGATCGGAGGGTGCCGGTTCTAGACGATGAATAAAGGTGGGCTTAAGATCGGGGAATGGGTTTGTGCACTGTTGTTACTGAGTGCTGTCTCAGCGTGGGCAGAGAGTGAGGGTCTATGGGTTTTTCTGCGCGACAAGGTCGGTGCAGATGGAGAGACCCACATATGGGCTGAACAGGGAGTAGCGGACTCACGTGTAGCACAGGATATACCTGTTTACGGCACGTATATAGAGCACTTGCGCACTACGGGAGCTACGCTTCGCTTGAGTTCACGGTGGTTAAATGCCGTCAGTGTAAATGCTACGAGAGAGCAAGAAAATCTGCTGCGAGCGCTACCTTTTGTGCGCACTGTAAAACGCGTGCAGTCGTTACAGCGCCCCGTGCCACGGCTGCTCACTGGTCTACCTTCAGCGCGTCTGGCACGGCAAGATGATTATGGCATTTCTTTTGAGCAACTCGCTCAGGTTGGCATTATTCCATTACATCAGCAGGGTTTTACCGGTAGTGGGGTGCGCATTGCCGTAATAGACAATGGGTTTCACTATATCGATCACAGGGCGTTCGCCCAAAAGTTAAATGTTGTGGCGCAGCGAGACTTCGTCAACGGAGATGGAGTTGTTAGCGACGAAGATGAACAGTCGACAACAGGGGACGAGACGCGTTCTACGCAGAATTTGCACGGTGCACAGGTCCTCTCCATTATGGCTGCCTATGACCCCGGTCGTTATATCGGAGTTGCTCCCGATGCGGAGTATATTCTTGCTAAAACGGAAGACAACGCAGCGGAACTGCCCATTGAAGAGGATCGTTGGATTGCCGGTTTGGAATGGGCTGATAGCTTGGGGGCAGATATCGTCAACAGCTCGTTGGGATATAATCTCTGGGATGTCGGCGAGAGCTATGAATACGCCGACTTGGATGGTCGCACAGCTCTTACGAGTGTGGCGGCGGCTATGGCCGTGCGCCGTGGTATGGTAGTGGTTGTGGCGGCGGGTAACGAGGCCGATGTACCTTGGCATTATATAACGGCTCCTGGTGATGCTGAAGGGGTGATAACGGTTGGATCTGTAGATGTGCCAGTAGGAGTGACTCGACACCCATTAATTGCTCGTACGAGTTCACGCGGGCCGACGGCTGATGGACGAATAAAACCCGATGTTGTTGCTCCTGGACAGGGTGTTATAGTCGCCGATATACGAGGCGGTGATTATCTGCGATCTAGCGGAACATCGTTTGCCGCGCCAATAGTTAGTGGTATTTGTGCCCTACTGCTTCAAGCCAACCCCGACTGGGGGCCAGAAGAGGTGTTGGAAAAGCTGCGTTCGACGGCATTAGATTTAGGAGAGGCAGGACCCGATACCTTGTATGGTTGGGGGCAGGTCGATGCACTCGCCGCTAGCGACGTCGAGGTCGTTGCCCCGGAAAATTCGGCTTCGCTGGCCCCATTTCCGAATCCTGCACGCGGTGGCAGCGTGTATTTTCCTTTACTCGTCAACCAGCGAGAAGAAGTCGAATTGAGTGTTTTTGACATGGCGGGAAATCTGGTTTTTAAGCGAGACTGGAGCTTGTTAGCTGGGGCGTATACTCAAACTGCCAATGCACCGAGATGGGAAATTGAGACGAATGCCGCTAGTGGACTGTATTTTTATCGAGTGCGTTCTACGAGCTTGGACCAGTTGGGCACTATTGCCGTCGTGCGGCGTTAATCTGTGTCGAAAGACGTGCAATGAACCGATATCGCACAGGGGATAAGGGCCGCCGCGACGCATACCTGCGCATGCTCAACCGCTTAGTACTAGGTGGGGTGGCAATTTTTATCCCCGTGTATTTTGCTGTAAAATTTACGGGCGGCGAAGCGGAAAAACTCGCGAATATGAGCGAGGTGTTTCGCCATATAAAAAACCCCATTACTTGGAATGTGCCCGAAGGGGGTGTGCGTTATGTAAATTATTTCCAGGGCACTGCGGATACGGGCAATAAGTTTGTTTTAGTCGATGTGGAGATGGAAGCGCATTTACGCATAGGTTTCCCCGTCGTGCCGCGCTGTTTTCGTTTGGTCGACGATCTCAATACCCGTCATTACCCACGTTCGCATTCGCCATTTTTTATTGCTTATGGCGATTCGTTCTACATGGTACCAGGGGATGTGTTTAATGGGCAACTTCTCTTTGAAATTCCCGCCAGTCGCAAAGCGAATAATTTACTTTTTGATAGATACAAAGAATAGGAGAGAAAATGGCTACGATCGAAGAAACGTTGGAAGCGTGTAGGCAAAGGTTAGAACGGTTGGGAGGATACCTTTGACATAGGTAGAAAAAAAACAGAATTGACCGCGCTAGAAGAACAGATGTCTGGTGCCGATTTTTGGAATGATAGAAAAAATGCGGAGTATGTATCGCGGCACGCCCGCGTGCTCAAAGATACCATTGCATCGTGGGAGAGCTTACAGAGTCAACTGGTAGACTTAGATGAGCTACAGGAAATGGCTACCGAAGAAGGAGACACAGATGCACTCGGTGAAGTCGAGACTGAGTCCGCTGTGTTAGTCTCTGGTGTGGAAGACTTAGAATTCCGCTCTATGCTCGATGGTGACGACGACGATAAGAATGCGATTCTGGTCATTCACTCGGGGGCGGGAGGGACAGAAGCGGCTGATTGGGCTGAGATGCTCATGCGCATGTACACGCGTTGGACGGAGCGCAATGGGATGGACAGCAGTGTTATGGACATTCAGCCGGGCGATGAGGCTGGCATAAAGGGTGTTACGGTCGAAGTGAAAGGCGATTACGCCTATGGCTATCTCAAAGCTGAAGCCGGTGTGCACCGTTTGGTGCGGATCTCTCCCTTTGATTCGAGCAGCCGCCGTCACACTTCGTTTGCGTCGGTTTTTGTCTACCCGGAAGTCGATGATGATATCGAAATCGATCTAAAGGACGACGATTTAAAAGTTGAGGTCTACCGCGCCGGCGGCGCGGGAGGCCAACATGTAAACAAGACTTCTTCAGCGGTGCGCATAACGCATTTGCCTACTAAAATCGTCGTGCAGTGCCAGAACGAGCGTTCGCAATTTAAGAATAAAGCAACGGCGCTAAAAGTACTGACGGCACGAGTCTACAAGCATTTTAAAGAAGAAGAGGATAAAAAACTACAAGAAGTCGAAAGCTCTAAGAAGAGTATTGACTTTGGCAGTCAGATCCGATCCTACGTATTTCATCCCTACAATTTGGTCAAAGATCACCGCACCAGTCACGAAACGGGCAATGTCCAGGCGGTGATGGACGGCGATATCGACTCTTTTATAAAAGCATTTTTGACTCAGGAATAAGATTTGAGCGTAGCCTTTTTTATAGCCCGCCGTTATCTGCGCTCTAAGGAGACGAGCGGTTTTGTATCCGTTATTGCCTATATGGCCGTAGGTGGTGTCATATTGGGAGTGGCTGCACTCATAATTATTCTCTCGGTGACAAATGGTTTTTCTGGCGAAATAAAGAGCCGCCTGATTGGCATGAACGCACATATCAATATGCGCCGCTTCGACGGTGGTCCGATTGCAGAATATCAGGCGCTAATAAAGAAGGTAAAAGACTGGCCCGAAGTTGTAGGTGTCTCTCCCGTTATAGATAGCAAGGTAATCATTGTTTCCAAGCGCGATTTTGGCCGCGTAGATGGCATACCTGTTTGGGGGATCGATCCGCAATCTTTCCCGGCTGTGTCTGATTTACCGCGCCACTTACAATATGCAGAAGATGGGGAGATCTTACTCGGTGATTTAGCCGAAATGCAGAAGAAGGGAATTATCTTAGGCGAACATCTAGCGCGTCGTCTACAAGTGGGACCGGGGTTTGATGTGTTGTTACTGACTATTCGCAACCTCGACGTAGAAGGGGCCGTTATGGACGGTTTTGCTCCGAAGACCTGGCCTTTTTTGGTCACGGACCACTTTGAGAGCGGCATGTACCAATACGATGATAATTATGCTTTTATCCATATCAAAGACGCGCAGCGCATACTCGGGTTGGGAGACGCCGTCACAGATATACACCTTCACGTTAGGGATATCTATCGCGCTCGTGAAATTCGCGACGCCTTGGCTGAGGAATTTGATTATCCCTATCGCGTGAGCGATTGGACTGAACTCTTTCCCGAGTTTTTCCGTTGGATAGAACTTGAAAAGTGGGCCATTTTCATCGCGCTGAGTCTGATTGTGCTCGTAGCTGCATTTAATATCATGTCGATCTTGGTAATGTCAGTTTTGATCAAGACACCGGAAATTGGTATTCTGCGCGCGATGGGGTGCACTGTTAGCGAGGTCTATAGGGTGTTTGTTTATCAAGGACTTTTTATCGGAGGGGTTGGCACGCTTCTGGGGAGTCTAATTGGTTTTTCTGTGTGTTATGCACAGCAGCGCTTCCATATCATATCAATTCCCGGCGATGTATATCTCATCAATTCATTGCCAGTAGATATGAATGTTATCGATTTTGTATTAGTTGTCGTTGTGAGTATGACCATATGCCTACTGACATCAATATACCCAGCTCGCAAGGCTGCGTCGTTGATGCCGGTACAGGCGATTCGATATATTATGTGAGTTGGGGATGACGGTAGGAAAAGAGGTCGTCTTAAAGGCGCGTGGTCTGCATAAGAGCTTTAGCTCTGCTGGGGGAGATTTGCACGTTCTCAGTGGCGTAAACTTGGAAGTAGGGCGCGGGGAGCTCATTGCAGTTATGGGAGCTTCTGGTGCTGGGAAGAGCACATTATTACATATTCTAGGTACGCTGGAAACGCCGACGGTGGGCCAATTGGAAATTGCCGATACGGACGTTTTTTCCTTGTCCGAAGCGCCACTTGCCCGTTTTCGCAATAGCCATATCGGTTTTGTATTTCAGCACCATCACCTCTTGCCCGAATTCACCGCTCTGGAAAATGCGCTGATGCCGGCACGAGTTGCCAGGCGGGCCGATGAGTTGCAGGCAGAGGCTATTGATTTATTGTGTGCCGTTGGGCTCGGTGATCGTTTAGACCATCGCCCGGGAGAGCTTTCGGGAGGCGAATGTCAGCGAGTAGCCATGGTGCGAGCGTTGGTAATGAAACCGCTTGTAGTGTTGGCGGACGAGCCCTCGGGTAATCTAGACGAGACGACGAGCGCTGTATTGCACGATTTGCTCAGGGAGTTAGCTGAGCGCAATGATCAGGCTTTTGTCGTTATGACGCACGACCAACGGCTTGCCGCTAGTATGGACCGTACTGGCCATTTAGAAGCAGGAGTTTTACACGTGGAGGATAGACGTCCATGAAATGCGAAATTTGCCATAAGCGCGATGCGACAACGGCTTATACGCATATAGTCGATGATATTAAAAAAACGCTTCTTTTGTGTGTGAGTTGTATACCGGAAGGAAAAGGCAGTGGAGAACATGATGCGTCGTCTGTAGGTTCGGCTATAGCAGAGGATCAAGTAGGGAAAGAAGTACC
>Ga0055584_100005204_pt1 | contig 12757 bp, 12 predicted proteins | sample OSDHelmetaG_FD_58716 | JGI IMG/M metagenome (GOLD analysis project Ga0055584, IMG submission 58716) | Pelagic marine sediment microbial communities from the LTER site Helgoland, North Sea, for post-phytoplankton bloom and carbon turnover... | ecosystem: Environmental > Aquatic > Marine >... | reverse complement strand
GGCCTCACAGGCTGGGCCTCACAGGCTGGGCCTCACAGGCTGGACAAACCCTCTAAAGCGTCAAACGTCTCCGGTCAGCGCTCGTTCAAAGAAGTTCTGCAAGGCAACGATGACTTCACGATCTCCAAAAAGATCACCCTGGATTGCTCCAATCTTATTTTTTATTGCAGAATAAAAGACGTCGTCTGTGGCCAGCTTCACCGCCAGCGCAACGTATTGCTGCTCAGTATCACATATCAACTCATCGAGGCCGTGTAATTTCAGAATCGCCATGGTGTGGCGGCCGCGCATGGTATGACCTGGCAGGGTAATCACGGGGGTGCCGTGCACCAGGGTTTCAAACGTGGTGTTACACCCTGACCAGAAGCTGGTATCCAGCATCACATCCGCATGCTGGTTAACGTAACAGAACTCGGCCTTGCCAAGTCTTGGTAACATCAGGCACCTGTGGTTGAAATCAATACCGTAGGACTGGCATACAGTAATCATACGCTCAACGAAGGTATCATTTATGTCCTGTCGTTTTGAAGAAATAAACCATATCTCGGCCTCCGGCACGGCCTGCAGGATACGCGCAAACAGATAGTCATGATGGGGCATCATCTTGAGTATATTCTGCGAACATAGAAATACCGTTGCCGGCCTCGGCCGACTGCTCAAGACCGGCGGCGCCCGATACTGATCAGGCAGGCCCGGCGGTATTTGCCAAACCCCAAGGTTTGGCAGACGCACCAATGTCTCTGTGTAATGTTCCTGCCCGTTCTCAGGCTCCATCAGCTCACTGCTCAAATAGTAGTCAATATTCGGCAGCCCGCTGGTGACCGGGTGACCCCAGCTGGTGCACTGCACCGGCGCCAGCCGCAACGGCGCCAGACCATGGACCACCGGTTCCATTCCTATGGCAGGGTAAACAAGTATATCCAGCCTGTCGTCTGCGATGCGCATGCGCAACTGCTGCAGGTTACCGCGAAAAGGTATGCTGTGTTCAATGCTTTTACGCATCAATGCAGTGGTCTGGTCCACGTGGGGTCCCAGCTCGTAGCCAAACACTTCAAACCGCTCAGGATCCAGCTCGGTCAACCAGGCGCCATGGGTTTTATAATTCGAATGGGTAAAGAAACAGCCCCATGAAGCAAATCCAACGCGAATCCGTCTGCTGTTTCCAGGGTGCCGTCGCGGCAACGACTGCATATACTGGGGAAACGAATGCGACATGATTTTGTGGAACAGCTGACCATATGGCTTCTGCACTGCCATGTCATCTTCTGACTGGTAGTGGATCTCAAAATTAGTCAGCTTCCGGGCACAATTATGCGCCCGGTTTTTTTCTTCAGCCGGCAGCTGGTCGTACATCCTGCAGATGATGTCCAGCCCCTCCAGATATTTCTGACGACTGGCAACAACATCTTCACTGGTGCGGTAGATGGTTGGCACCGTTAAATGCTTTGACCACTGAAAATTGAAAGCATCAGGCCGTTTCTCTACTGCCTTGTTGAACCACTGCATCGCCTGCTTTCTCTGGCCATAGTAGACCAGGGTCTGGCCTAAGCGGTTATAGCAGTTGGCCAGGTGTAAATCACTGATTTTACCGCCTTGCTCCAGCTGGCGGAATCGCTCAAGGTCACCTTTCATTGACATCAGGTGAAGCAGTTCAGCGCGAACGGAATAGTTTCCAGGGTCCCTCGCAATTGCCTTCTCAAGATGATCAATACAGTGCTCAAACTGCATCAGCTTTTTATAAAGTCTGGCAACATGCTGATGGGCCTTGATTGAAGGCTTCAGCGCTATCGCCCGCTCATAACATTCAATGCCCTGTTCTATCAGACCCAGTTCGGCAAAATGATATCCACAACGAAACTGCACCCAGCGCTCGCCGGGATGAGTTTCTGCGATGTTATTAAGGGCGTCACTCAGTAAATCACGATCTTCACTTTTGTCTGAATTGGAAAGTGCCAGCACGCAATGCAATGAAAGCTTGGGAGTATTGGCAAGTTGCACCACGGTTCTACATAAGCCGTATGCCTGTTCCAGGGTTTCCGGCTCCTTCCGCATCTCTTCGATGACATCGATAACTTCAGCAATATCCTGGTCCGTGATTGGCTGCTTGTCTGCGTGTCGCATGATCAATTAATCGTTATCACTGAGCCCGGCACCGGCACCGGCGAGGCGCGACGCTTCGGTGGCCGGCACATAAGTATGATGCGCCAGGGCCTCGAGGGCGCGCCATAACTGCTGGCCAACGGTCCTCGCCTGTATCTTTCCAGTCCGATAGTTAAATACAGTGGTTTCATTGTCATTTGTCGATATGACTAACAGCCCATCCGTAACCTGGGCGTAGAGTTGTTCTGCGTCGCCTGCCAGACCTAGCTGATTCGAACTGACCTCCAGTTCGAAACCATTCCATCGGAGGCAGACTGATTTTTCATCAGCTCCCAGCACTGCGCCAATAAATCCGGCAATCAATACGGGAGTCGCCACATGGTGAAGACAGATACCAGCATCAAGATTATATAGTTGATCGCCAAGACTCGGCCCCGCCAGCACAGGCGATATCCCGGCATGCCCTGAGTGCCAGCCGTCAGCCAGCGGTTCCACTGCAAGGGAGGCAACATCGCTATGATCGATTTGAGTCATCAGATCATGCAACATGCCAATGCCATTGATATCCATGGTTTCCAGCCAGCGCACCGCTCGACCGGCGTCTTCGGCAAGGCCCCAGTCAAGACCTGCACCGCGTACTGCCTTGCGGACCGTGTGCTCTATTTGATTGAGTGAAACCTGCACGAAAGTTAGCTTAACGACCCTTTAAACACCCAGCTATCTGGCTCGGCCTGGCGGAACTCATCAGGGAAAGGCGCCCCCTGGTACATTGTAATGCGTACCCAGCGATCCGAACGGGGGTCAAATTTATTGGCGCCAAAAAAAGAAAGTTTACAGCGCAGCAGATCCACCGGCACCATCTCAGCAGAAATAAGGTTATCGCGAATTTCCGCGTATTGCAGCCTGGTCGCCAGCTGCAGTCGCCTTACGGCACCGCGGTGAATCGGATAACGCATCAGAAAAGTTGCCATGGATTGTTCGCTCTCGAGGGCCGTGAGGGCATCGTGCAAACTGGCCATATCCCGAGCAAATGCCAACGGCTGCTCTTTATCCGCACCCGGCTCCTGGAAACGTTCGCCCAGTCGTGGTTCGAGTTTTTCCTCTGACACGTACCAGAAACGGGCGTTCTGTTGTCGATCGGTAAAGTCGGTTTTCAGGGCCCAACCATACTGCTGCGTTATCTGCTCCAGCGTCCGGGATGACGACATTGAACCATCAATAGCATAATACGGCGATTCATCCACTGCCATGGAGTCCGCCAGATCATCAACCAGTTCGCCATATGGTTCGATCACCATAGACACCAGCAATTCCTGGCCCTCCATCGACAGGTCTGTTGCAGACCACTGCACCAGCGCATCCCACGGGTAGTGCCCGTTGAGCACGTTTTTTGCCAGTTGTTGCGATATCGATACTATATCCTGGCGCAGGCCCTCGAGTCGTGCGGACTGCCTGGGGTCACTGGTATTCCAGCTGCCGATTACCGCCACCATACCCTCCAGCGTCTGGCCGAATTTTTCGATGGCCTGTGGTGTAGCCCGAGGCAATTGGCGAACTCTGCATAAGGCCGTTTCCCGGGCCTCGATCCAGCTATGCAGCAGCGCAGGGTGGGTTACCAGGAACGGCGCCATGCCAAGTCCTGTTGAATTGCCAATGCCCAGTCTGGCTCGTATGACAGGGTCCATCGATACCGCTTTGCCGGGATTTCGCATCCGCGCCGCATGCTCAACGATATCGACTGAAAACCATCTGATTAACCAGACCGCAAGCAGTTCGGTACGAAATGCACCGGCAAATTCAGCTCTGCCGGCAATTCGTTCGCGATCTCCAAGGCCAAACTTGCCATTACCGTATACTGCGGTTGTGCGCATCAGATAACCCACCTGCTGAATCAATGAGATATCCGGCTGCTGGCCCTCGGCCAATCGGTCCACTACATGCTCAAACAACCTGACACTGCGATTTGCACGGGACAATACCAGTTCATTCTGGCTGCACTGGCCGGCTTCCTGTCTGGGCACGTTTTGCCGCATTCGCTCAATATCCTGGGGGCTGGGCTCGCCATCAAATAACGCGAACGTCGCGTCCCATTCTTCGGCTATTACCCGGTCTGATCTTTTTTCTGCCGGCAGGTCATTGGCGAAACACACCAGGCTATAGGTGTGTTGCGGTCCACAGGCCTGGTAAACTGCCACACCCACACCTTGGGCATCCACTTGCCAGAGGGTACGCTTAAAGGTCCAGTTGTCACGTTTTAGCTGCCTTAACAAGGCGCGCATGAAACTTAACCTGGTTTGATGAAAACAGCCCATGCGCTCAAGCGTCATCACCATTTCCGGTGGGCGTAATCCAGGTTGCGAACTGTCGGCAGATGGTTTCACTTGATCAATCACTTTACTAACGGTTGTATAGATAATATCCTTTTAGCCGTATAAGTACATCCCGGCTAAATTGATTCGATAACAAATTAATGTCGCTAGATATTCATCCAGAAATTCCCGCCGATACGGTGCCGCAGCAGGTGCCGGGGTTCACCGTGCAGAAAATCCCGTGCTGTTATCTGCTCAAGCATGAGGAAACCAGCAATATCGTCAAACTCAATAGTACCGGCATGATGATCTGGCAGGCCTGCACCGGAGAATGGTCGGTTGGCGAAATCATCGACGCCCTGAAGGAGTCTTATCCGGATGCCGCTGCTGAAATGGATAAAGATGTTTTCCGCGCCCTGGATAACCTGCAGGACGAAGGCGTGATTACCCTGAACGGCTGATGCTGATAATCTTCACTGCCACCGAATAGCCTCGATCGGTGTAAGCGATATACTCAAACTCGATTGCGTTACGATCGACAAACTCCATAAACGATTTGTACTCGTTGTCCTTCCAGTAAGGATAATTAATGTACTCGTCAAACACGATAATGGTTCCCGGCACGATCCTGTCCACCAGTCCGTTCAGAATGGTATTGGTGGAAGAATAAAGATCGGCATCGACGTGAATAAAAGCCGCAGGGGCCCGATGTTTCAGCAGAAACGGCGCAATGGTGTCTTCAAACCAGCCTTTATGAAGTTCAACATTAGCGCGCACCTCCGGCAGATTTCCACCGGTATCAAAGGTGCCTTTGGCCAGGGCGCCCCAGGACTCCGGCAGGCCTTCAAATGAATCAAATCCGTGTACTTTGCCGGTGGCAACCTTGTCAGCGATATAGTTAATGGTGGCCCCGGAAAAAACACCGAACTCCAGATACATTCCCTCCACTGCGACCGCATCAAGGCAAAAACCCAAGGTGTCGTAGGCACTGGGATGACCTTCTAGCGCTGGAATATTCTGTTGAATGAATTGACCGGCCTCGCGGGTCGCCTCGATCATCCGCCACTCGCGAATGCTGTTTGGAATAGCTGCCCAGTGCATATCAGCAGAGCGTGGCCGCACATTTGCGTTGATCCACATCTGTTTTTTTGTCTCTGACTCGGCAAAATAACTTTCGAGGTCTTTGCGGGTGTTCAGATGGCGCCCGATAATTTCGTCCAGCATCTGCTGAATTCTCGGTTGCGCCAGAACCGATGCCACCACACTGGTCAGCGCCTCGATAATCTTGTTTTTTAATTTAGCCAGCATGGAAACAGGCGACAGATGTCGCAATGGTTGAAAGGAGGAGCCGGCCGATAAGCCGGGTTCTGTCGAGAACAGTTATTCATCTGGGACGTTCGTCACCGAACGCCTCAAGCAACCTACCCGGATCCAGCGCGGGCCGCGCCTCAGGATCCCTATTTGGTCTTGCTCCAGGTGGGGTTTGCCCTGCCACCACTGTTACCAGCGGCGCGGTGCGCTCTTACCGCACCATTTCACCCTTACCTGTACCTGACGAATCAGATTCAGGCGGTATATTTTCTGTGGCACTTTCCGTCGGCTCGCGCCGCCCAGGCGTTACCTGGCACCCTGCCCTGTGGAGCCCGGACTTTCCTCCCCGACACAATGATGCACCGGAGCAACTGTCTGGCCGACTCCCGGGCGCAGAATAGTGGAGCACGCAGCGCAGTTCAAGCCCTGGCTTCAGTATATTTTCCTGGCCTGGCCCCTTGCAGCAATAAATACGTTTACAGCGCGTGTGATATCGGCTGCCGTAGTTGCCCAGGAGCAAATACTTATGCGGATCACCGCGTGACCCCGCCAGCTGGCACCACCTACCCAACACTCGCCGGATTGCTGAATATACTCAATGGCCCTGGCAGTCACGTCATCATTTTCACAGCCTACCAGCACCTGGTTGAACACCACGTCGTTCATAATCTCAAAGCCGGCGGACACCAGCTCATCGCGCATTTGCAGCGCTCTGTGGTGCAATCCCGCTACCAGTTCGTCTACACCGCCACGACCAAGGTATTTAAGCGTGGCCCACAATTCAATTGCACGACCGCGGCGCGACATCTCGGGGGTAAAATGCATGCCATCACGATGATTGCTGTAAATAATATAAGAACCCGATGCCTGCAACGCATGCACCAGCGCATCTCTCTCCCTGCATAAAACAATGCCGCTGTCATAAGGCGTGTTCAATGTCTTATGACCATCGACCGACCACGAGTCTGCATTTTCCATGCCGGCGCTCAGGTGTCTGAGGGAAGCGCAGCTCGCCGCCCACAGTCCGAATGCACCATCGATATGGACCCAGGCGCCAGCCTCTCTGGCCTGATCAACCAGATGGCTGCAGTCATCAAAAGCCCCCGAGTTAACGTTACCTGCCTGGAGCACCAATATTGTCCTGTCATCCAGTTGCGGCACCTGGGCGACGTCTATTCTTCCCTGTTCATCGGCTTCCACCCATTCGATGTTATCGATGCCAAATCCCAGCAAGGCGATCGCCTTGAGCACGGTAGCATGGGCCTGACGACTGGTCACCAGACGTACGCCGGGAGCACCCGCCAGACCCTTTGCATTGACATCCCATCCGGCATTCTGCAATACACGATATCGAGCCGCAGCGAGCCCGCAGAAAATCGACATGGAGCTGCCACTGACGAATCCGGCCACTGCAGATTCCGGCAGATCAAACAGCTCCTTTAACCATTCCTCCACTACACTTTCAATTTTCGAGGTCACCGGCGAGGTGACGTACAGCGGCGTATTCTGGTCCCAGAAATCATTGAGCCATTTAGCCGCCAGTGCAGCCGGTACCACACCACCATTTACCAGACCAAAATAGCGCCCGCCAATTTGCGACACCGTCGCTGGCGATCCTATGGTATGGAGCTGGCGCAGTATTTCTGACGCATTGCCGACGCCAGAGGGCAACGACTCATCAAAAAGATCAAGGTTTCGAATCGCCTGACCATCGGGAAAAACATTGCGCTCCAGGGCACCGTCAGCGTATTCGAAGGCATAGGACGCAGCCTCGCGAAAGATGTCTTTTTGCGCCATCTCGCGAAACATTTTATCCCTGACAGAATTACCCATTAGTGGTTACTCCATATTGGCGGCAACGCGCAGTGCATTTGAAGGGTATTTCAGCCATCTGATTGTGCTTCCGTTGACTGCTGCAGCTCAAGGCCCATCTGGTAAAGGTCATTGCGGTTCAGTCCAAACCAGTTCGCCGCAATTCGACAGGCACTTTTCAGCGGCAACTCAGCCAGCAACAGCTTCATCAGTTTTGTTACCTGCTGCTGATCCGCATGGGCCGCCGAAGCACCGGCGATCATGACAACAAATTCGCCACGCTCTCCATATTCAGCGTCCTTGATTGATTGCAGGACCAGAGCGGCGGTACCGCTGTAAAATTGTTCAAACTTTTTGGTCAGCTCTCTTGCCACCACGATTTCACGGTCCGGGCCAAGAATTTTTTCAATAGATTCAATGGTCTGCAGGATTCGGTGGCTGGACTCATAGACCACTGTGGTGCCGCTGTCAGCGCCTATCTGTTCAATAAAGCGCTCTCTGGGGCCCGCCTTTGCCGGCACAAAGCCCTCAAAGGAGAAACGATCAGTGGGCAAACCACTTACAGAAAGCGCCGCTATTAAAGCACTGGCACCCGGAACAGGGCTGACCTCAAAGCCACGACTGCGCGCTTCGCGCACAATCACATAACCCGGATCACTGATCAGCGGTGTGCCAGCATCACTGATCAGGGCGATCGATTGACCATCCTCCAGTCGCTGCATTACTGCTGGCAGCTGCTTACGCTCGTTATGTTCATGGCATGACCAGAGCGGCGACTGGATGTCAAAATGACGAAGCAAAATACCGGCATGTCGGGTATCTTCAACAAGAATCAGATCAACCCCCCGGAGAATCTCCACAGCGCGGGCCGTCATATCGCCCAGATTACCGATTGGTGTGGCGACCACATAGAGCACACCAGTTTTGCTGTTCATCGACGGGTCTCGTATACTTTGAGCTGGCACTCTATCATCACATGACTCTGCAACCTATTTCTATTCGCGCTTCGCGCTTTCTCTGTATTCTTGCCTTACTTGCACTGGCGGCCTGCTCTTCTGCACCCCGCCAGCAACCAGAAAGCACAACGATTTCAGTGAAGGACGGAATCACTGGCCCTGAGCAGACCGATGACCCGGCGGTAATCACCCAGGGCCTCGGTTCTGAGGGAGACATTCTCGGCCAGGCCATTGATAACGAAAATCCCTGGGACCTGGCACTTCGTGCAGACCAGGCACCAGCGGACGTGGCTATCACCCTGCGGCTTGCGGCAATCGAGGGTTTTCTAGGGTTGCAGGATTACACCAGCGCTGAAGCCCAGGCCAACTATCTGGTAGATGTCTACCTCAACCCGCTGCAAAGCCTTCGTTTTAACCTTTTGCGGGGCCGCACAGCCCAGGGGCTGGAACAGTTTCAGGTTGCCATCGCCTACCTCCAGCCGCTTAGAAACGACCCGCTCATGGATGATGCCAGTCGCGCCGTGGTGCTTGAAGTACTGGCGAACGCGCAGATTTCCCTGAATCGTAAAATAGACGCTCTGATCAGTCTGTTTGCTCGTGACCCATTGCTGCCAGCTGATCTGCAGCTTACTAATCAGCGCCCGGTCATTAACCTGATACGCAGTTTGAACAGCCAGGAGCTGATACTGCTGCGGCAGACCGCCGCCAATAACGCACTGCCGACCAATCTGGTGGACGGCTGGGTGGCTTTTACCGCCGTGGGAGCTCTTCCGGATATCGATCAGCAGAATCAATTGTTTGCATGGAAAAACAGTTTCCCTAATCATCCGGCGCGGGACGAGCTGTTAGGCAGCAACGCAACATTAACCCTGGATCGGTTTAACCATATCGCGCTTTTATTGCCCCTTACATCGAACTTCGGCAATGCCGCCCAGGCATTTTACGATGGCTTTCTCGACGCCCATGACCAGGATACCAGTGTATATAAACCCTCCATCAGCCTGCATGATATCGGCGAAGACCCGGAACTGGTGTCTTTTTACTATCAGTCGGTAATAACAGAAGGAGCAGATTTTGTAGTGGGCCCCCTTGGACGTGATGCGGTCAACACCTTGCTCGAACAATCCACACCGCAGCTGCCAACACTGGTGATTGGTGATGTAAACCCGCTCAATGCCTCTCCGAATCTCTATGGCATGAGCCTGTCCCCGGAACAGGAAGCACAACAGGTCGCACAAAAAGCCTTTGCTGACGGCCACCGCCAGGCGGGTATATTTCGCAGCGACTCTCCGTGGGGTGAGCGCGCAGCGGCAGCTTTCAGTGAAACCTGGCAACAACTGGGTGGCACCATCGTGACCGACAAGTCTTTTCCAGATTCTATTGAAGACTACTCGAGAGTTATTCAACGCCTGCTTGGTGTCAACCAGAGCGTTGCCAGGGAGCGCGTACTGTCCGCCCAGCTCGGGCTTAATCTTTCGTTTACCCCGCGGCGACGTGACGATCTCGACCTGTTGTTTTTTGCCGGAAATGCGCGACAGGCCAGATTGCTGATTCCCCAGTTGCGTTTTTTCCAGGCCCACAACCTGCCTGTCTATGCCACCTCCAATATATTCACAGGCAATGTCAATCCCGCAGTGGATGCGGACCTTGATAAGGTTGTATTTGGCGACATGCGCTGGATGATCGATATTCGATATGATCTTCCTGAAAACACCGAGCTATTGACGCCTGCTGCGACTGAAAATACAGAAGATGTTGCGCAAACCGACGGTGAAGTACAACCGCAGCAGGATTCAAACAACACCGGCGATCAGCCCGAGCCCGAGCCCGAACCTGTCGCCAGGAGCGCCTATAGTTTCTCGCCGCTGGATCGCCTGTATGCCCTTGGCCTGGAAAGCTACCACCTGATTCCTCGTTTGTCCGCCTTACGCCAGGACAGCTGGCAGCAGTACAACGGCCAGGCATTTCGCGCCAGCATCGAACCCAGCGGCAATGTCCTGAGGCATCTTGACTGGGCAACATTTGACAAGGGCTACGTCACCCCGGCAAAGCAATTGCCCCTGGGCAGCCCCGCCAATATCCGGCAAACACCTGTGCCGCAATGAGTTCTCCCCAGGCACGTGGCCAGGCTGCAGAAGATTTCGCACTGCATACACTGCTGCAAAAGGGATTTACCCTGGTGCAAAGAAATTTTCGCTGCAAAGGCGGTGAGATTGATCTGGTGATGATGGATGGAAACAGTCTGGTATTCGTCGAAGTCCGCTATCGTGCTGACAACAAATTTGGTGACGGCGCGGAGAGTGTAGATCAGTTCAAGCAGCGCAAGCTTCGTATTGCCGCAGAAACATGGTTACAACAAAACCAGGAGGCGATGTTTATCGGTTGCCGCTTCGACGTGATGTCGGTAACAGGCGACGATAAAAATTTCTCTGCCGAGTTGATTGACGATGCTTTTTAATCTGCTTTCAAGTATGGTTCGGGTACCCTGAAGCGACTCTGAAAGATTTGATGGAAGCCCCCACACACCAGCAATTCAATGCACTGATTAATGACAATATTAAAGCCGTTGAAAGCGCTCGAGGATTAACAGCAGACATTATCAAAGGCGCGGTTGTAATGGCTTCCAGTCTTAACGCTGGTGGCAAAATTCTGATTTGTGGCAACGGTGGCTCTGCCGCCGACAGCCTGCATTTTTCCGGTGAACTGCTCAATAAGTTTTTAATTGTGCGCAGACCCCTTGCTGCCATCAGTCTGGCAGCTGATGTCTCGACCCTGACCTCTATCGGTAACGATGAAGCCTACGACGTGGTATTTTCAAAACAGGTAGAGGCCCTGGCCCGGGAGCAGGATGTTCTGGTGGTCATTACCACCTCTGGAAACTCTGCCAGCATATTGCGTGCCGCAGAAGCTGCCCAGCAGCAGAATATCAAGGTCATCGCGCTGAATGGCAGGGATGGCGGGGCATTGAGCAATCTGCTTGGCGACAATGATATAGATATCGTTGTGCCGCAGGAAAAGACTGCTCGAATACAGGAGGTCCACGGTATAATCATTCACGCGTTTTGCCAGTTTATTGATCAGCAACTGTTTGGAGAAAACAAATATGAATAGGTTTACAGGCTTAAAGCCCGGAGTTCGCGCCGTGGCCATGAGTCTCATGATTTTATCTGGTGCGGAACTACTTGTAGCCTGCGTACCTGTCCTGGTTGTCGCAGCGACGGTTACCACAGTCAGTGTTGCAACAGACCGACGCACCCTCGGCCGCAACATTGACGACAACACCCTCGAGGTGGATCTGCGCTCCGAATTTCTGCTGGATGATAAGCTGGACGCCACCCATTTAAGCGTCACCGCAATAAACGGAATCGTTTTGTTAACCGGTGAAGTGAGTAATGACAGCCAGCGACAGTACGCAGAAAAACTGGCAGAAGCCAACAGCCGCACCCTGACTGTCGTCAATGAAGTTCAACTTGCCGGCACCACCAGCCTTACCAGCCGCACCAATGACTCATTGATCACCACCAAGGTCAAAGCCAAGCTTGTCAATGCCCCGGGGGTTAAGGCCAACACAGTGAAGGTGGTCACGGAAGCTGGTAAAGTCTATCTGCTTGGTCTGGTGACCCGGTCAGAAGCCGATGCGGCAGTGGCTGCCGCCCAGACAGTGGGCGGCGTCACCCACATCGTAAAGGTTTTTGAATACATCAAGTAACCACCATCCTGACCCCGGCAGTCTGATCTAGCTTTTGATGCTTGATTCTCTCGGCGCCAAGGTCTTCCCGGAAACCAACTGGGAAGACAGCCCATCAACCCTGGCGTCCTGGCTTAAGGCGCTGCCGCGACCACTGGTATTCACCAACGGATGCTTTGATCTGCTGCATCGCGGCCACGTCAGTTACCTTGCCGAAGCCGCGGCCATGGGCAGAACCCTGGTGGTGGGCGTAAATGATGACCCATCGGTGCGCAAGCAGAACAAGGGCAGCGAGCGGCCACTGAATCCCCTTGAAGACCGAATAGCAGTACTGGCGGCACTCCAGGCCGTCGATGCCGTCATCGCGTTTTCACAACCAACCCCGCTGCAGCTGATTCAAATTGTCAAACCAGACGTGCTGGTCAAGGGTGGTGACTGGAGCGTTGACAAGATAGTTGGCGCTGACGAAGTCAGGGAGCGGGGCGGGCAGGTGTGTTCAATACCGTTCAGGTTTGATCGTTCCACCACCAGCCTGGTTGAACGAATACGTGGCAGCGGCTAAAGCACCAGCCATGGCCAAT
>Ga0055584_100005202_pt1 | contig 12760 bp, 9 predicted proteins | sample OSDHelmetaG_FD_58716 | JGI IMG/M metagenome (GOLD analysis project Ga0055584, IMG submission 58716) | Pelagic marine sediment microbial communities from the LTER site Helgoland, North Sea, for post-phytoplankton bloom and carbon turnover... | ecosystem: Environmental > Aquatic > Marine >... | reverse complement strand
CAAGTAGACATTTTGGATTCCGTTTGATCACTCAATTTAACAAACGCGTGATACCAGTGACCCGTTTTCAGATGACCCGCGTAACTCTCATGAAAGTTGCAAAAACGCGACTTTATAAACTGGAGATACATACCATGAATACCTTAAGTAGAACTGCCGCAATCGTTATCGCAGCTTTGTCGATCAATTCCGCTGCCCACGCCGCCAACATCGTAGAAATAGCATCTGAAGACGAGCGTTTTTCAACTTTAGTTTCTGCTGTAAGTGCAGCTGGTCTTGCTGAAACTCTTCAAGGATCAGGTCCATTTACGGTCTTTGCACCTGTCAACGATGCGTTTGCTGCCTTGCCAGAAGGCACTGTCGAAACGTTGCTCAAACCGGAAAACAAAGAACAATTAAGCAATATTTTACTTTACCATGTAGACGATCGCAAACTGTTGGCTGAACAAATCCCAACTGGATCAAACTATTTTAAACCCGTCTTGGCATCTGAACGTTTATGTATCACCAAAAATTCGTCTGGAGTATCTATCTCAGATGGGACTGGAGATTTGGCCAATGTGATTATTGCTAATATTCAAGCAGATAATGGCGTGATCCACGTCATTGACAAAGTATTGCTTCCAGGAACTCGTCCCGCCTGCCACTGAGGTAAGCCCAACATCTTTAAAACAAAGGGGTCTTGCTATTGGCGAGGCCTCCTGCATTCCAACACTTGAATATTCTCGCCAAATCCGTGATGTCTAGTCCAACAACGCATGGAGTAGACATGAGCCTGCCGGTCAGTGATCAAGTTAAGTATTGGGGCATAGCCGCCGCCGTTTTATTCATAGTGCTTTATGCTCTTGGTAATCAACTTTTGCCTTTTTTCCTTGGCGCCGCGATAGCATATTTTCTCGACCCCGTCGCAGATTGGTTGGAAAATCATGGATGTAGTCGAAGCCTAGCAACTGGAATAATAACTATTTCGTCAATCATTGCATTTGTAATCATTGCGTTAATGATTTTACCAACCTTAATTCAACAGTCAGTGCAGCTTTTTAATATTATACCTACTTTAGCTCAAAACTTTAGTGACTTTTTAACAGAAAAATTCCCCAGTTTACTCGATGAGCAGTCAACACTTCATAAAAGCTTAGAGACACTTGGGCAAACTGTTTCCGAGCATGGCGCACAGTTGTTGAATACAGCGCTGTCATCAGCCGCAACGCTGCTGGAGGTTATAATCTTGTTTGTTATCGTGCCGGTTGTTTCAATTTATCTACTATTAGATTGGGATCGCATGATAGGTAAAATTGACGATATGTTGCCATTGGATCACGCACCAGTCATTCGAAGACTTGCTTCAGAAATCGATAAAACACTATCAAGTTTCATAAGAGGTATGGGCACCGTTTGCCTCGTACTTGGCACTTATTACGCCATTACTCTTATGTTAGTCGGGTTACAATTTGGCTTAGTGGTAGGCTTTATTGCTGGGCTGCTCACATTCATACCTTACGTTGGTGCACTCGTTGGGGGCGGATTAGCCCTTGGGTTAGCGCTTTTTCAATTCTGGGGTGAGTGGGTTTGGATAGGAGTCGTAGCCGGAATTTTTGCAAGTGGGCAAATGATAGAAGGTAACTTTTTGACACCAAAATTAGTTGGAAATAGCATTGGCCTTCACCCCGTTTGGCTCATTCTTGCCTTATCAGTTTTTGGTGCTCTGTTCGGTTTTGTCGGTATGCTTATTGCTGTACCACTAGCTGCAGCTCTCGGCGTTTTTGTACGCTTTGCAGCAGAGCAATATCGAAACGGTCCTTTGTATCGTGGGGTGACCGAGACAGGCCAATCAGAGCCAGCGACCAAAGATTAAATAATGGCAATCCAATTGGGGTTTAATCTACCTGCACGTACAGCGCTTGAACGTGACGATTTTATGATCGCACCGTCCAATACGGTGGCAGTAAAGATGATTGATAATTGGCGGAAGTGGCCTCTATCTAAACTAGTACTAACCGGACCTATCGGAGCGGGGAAATCCCATTTAACCCATGTTTGGGCATCAGAGACAGGCGCACGCATAGTTTTTGCGTCTGAACTTTTCGAAATGAAGCTGGATATTTTGGCTCGCAAACCGATAGCCGTAGAAGACGTTGATGTTATTTATAACGATATACTGTGTCAGACAGCTCTATTTCATTTACACAACCTTTTACAAAGTGCTGGGATACCCCTGTTAATGACAGGCATTCAATCGCCACGCCTTTGGGGCTTGAGTTTGCCGGACCTGCAAAGTCGTGTTGACGAAACACATCATGCATCACTTGAGGCACCAGACGACACATTGCTCAGCGCAGTTTTGGCAAAACTTTTTGTAGATCGTCAATTGAAATCAAAAGCAGACGTCATTCCATATTTGATAACCCATATGGAGCGCAGTTTTGCAGCAGCTCATCAGATCGTAGACGCCCTAGATACTGTCAGTCTTGAACGACAAAAACCAATTACGCGTAAACTCGCAGCCGAATTACTGGACAATAGTGTTAATTCTGAGAGATAAGCATACTTTAGCTCGAAGATTTTCTACCAAAGGGATCTGATGACAAACGCTGATTTTCTTGAATCCCCGTTCCCATGCTCTGTGGAACTAAATGACTTTGATCCAGCAGGGCCAGGGCGTTTTTTTAATCGTGAATTGAGCTGGTTAGGTTTCAACTGGCGCGTAGTTGAAGAGGCTAAAAACACGCGTGTTCCCCTTTTAGAAAGACTACGATTTTTGTCTATTTCCGCTACGAACCTAGACGAATTTTATACTGTAAGAGTTGCTGGTTTGCGCGAGTTAGCTCACTCAGGCAACACATCGCCCGCCGCCGACGGGCTGAGCCCTTCCGAACAGCTTGTTCTTATTGATGAAGACGCTCGCAATCTAATGCAAACACAACAAAGAGTTCTGACCCAGTTACAAAAAGAAATGGAAAAAAAGGGGCTATCAATACTGAAGCGCGATGAATTGAACGATGAGGATTGCTTGCACATTGATAAAGTCTTTCTGGCAAGTGTTTTTCCTGTCTTATCCCCTCTTGCAATTGATCCAGCACATCCTTTTCCCTTTATTCCAAACACTGGGTACGCGCTTGCTCTTCAAATGGAACGCGTGTCTGACAAGCGGAGCCTGCAAGCGCTTTTGCCGATACCAGCACAAATTAATCGTTTTGTTACTCTTCCCGGTGACGCGACCCGGTTTTTACCTCTCGAAGAGTTGTTACTGCTAAAAATCCCTACCCTGTTTCCTGGATATGTACTTAATGCACATTTCGAATTTCAGGTATTACGGGATAGCGATTTAGAAGTCGAAGACGAGGCTGAAGATTTGGTCCGCGAGTTCGAAGTCGCCCTCAAACGCCGCCGTCGTGGTGAGGTCGTACGCCTAACCCATTCAGCCGGAGCTCCAGCAAAACTTATGGCCGTTATAATGAACGAACTGGGCGTTAGCAATGCAGAAGTTATTGAACTCCAGGGCATGATAGGCATGGCAGATTTGAGCGAATTAGTAACAGAAGCGCGACCAGATTTACTTTGGCCTACCTTCACCCCACGCGTTCCAGAACGTGTTACCGATTTTGAAGGGGACATGTTCGCAGCAATCTCGCAAAAAGATATGTTGTTACATCATCCCTATGAAACCTTTGACATGGTTGTCAGGTTTTTAAAACAAGCTGCCCTTGATCCCAACGTGGTTGCAATAAAACAAACATTATATCGGACTTCCAAGAAATCCCCTATTGTCGAGGCGCTTTGCGAAGCAGCGGAAGATGGTAAGTCCGTAACCGCTTTAGTCGAATTAAAAGCACGCTTTGACGAGGCTGCCAATATACGTCAGTCTCGGCGTTTGGAACGTGCTGGAGCGCATGTTGTGTATGGCTTTATAGATCTAAAGACACATGCAAAAATTAGTACGGTCGTGCGTCGTGAAGGCAATAAACTAGTGACCTACACGCACTATGGAACTGGTAATTATCATCCCATTACAGCGCGGATTTATACAGATCTTTCTTTGTTTACTTGCGATTCTGAACTAGGGCGTGACGCAACAAAAGTATTCAATTATCTATCCGGTTACGCACCACCCAAAGGTTTAGATAACCTTGCTATATCTCCCACAACACTCAAGCCAAAGTTGCTGAAGATGATCTCGATAGAAGCAGAACACGCACGAGCCGGAAAACCTGCAGAAATCTGGGCAAAAATGAATTCCATTATCGACAGCGAAGTAATTGATGCTCTGTATGCCGCAAGCCAGGCCGGCGTCAAAATTAGTTTAATTGTACGTGGGATCTGTGGCTTACGCCCCGGGATTAAAAGTTTATCTGAAAACATTAGGGTAAAATCGATTATTGGACGATTTCTTGAGCATTCTAGAGTTGTCTGTTTTGGAAACGGATATGGTTTACAATCAAAAAGAGCGCGCGTTTTTATATCTTCTGCCGATTGGATGGGTCGGAACCTGACCCGCCGGGTAGAAACGTTGGTGGAAATACAAAACGCAACCGTCAAGGCCCAAATTGTGAGCCAGATTATGGCTGCCAATTTGGCAGATACATCACAAAGTTGGGTCATGGGGCCCGAAGGTAAATTTACTCGACCTGAGATTCCTAAAGGAGCCTTCGCCTTTAACTGTCACCGATTTTTTATGGAAAACCCCTCTCTTTCCGGCCGCGGTTCAGCTGGAGCAGCGGATGTACCAAATCTAACCCACACTCAAGACTAATGACTACAGAGGATAAATTCTAGACGCACTTCACAGCAACAGTGACAAAACTGATCTTACCACAACGTAACGATACGTTGACCCAAAGCCACCACTAGTTCATCACTATTATGCAGAATGTGTCGTCAGGGGGCCATGAAAGTTTTGGTGGAGCCAAAAAATTTAGATGGTGGTCTATTTGGGCAACCATTGTTCAAAGATCCTTCTGCGCGCGCTCTTGCTCGAGTAGGCGTGGTTGATATTGGTTCAAACTCGGTCCGACTTGTCGTGTTTGATGGAGCGGCTCGGTCCCCAGCGTATTTTTACAATGAAAAAATAATGTGTGCTCTGGGTGCCGGTGTATCTGAAACTGGCTACCTAAATCCAAAAGGACGTATCAGAGCTTTGAGTGCACTACGCCGTTTTCATCAGCTCGCTGAAGGGATGCTACTATCCAGTCTATCTGTTGTCGCAACTGCAGCCGTCCGTGATGCGAAGGATGGAAAGGCTTTCTGTCGTGATATTTTGAACGAAACAGGATTGCATGTGCGCATTATCAATGGGCGAGAAGAAGCGCGCTTATCTGCTCAGGGTGTTTTATTGGGTTGGCCGGGATCCTATGGCCTAGTTTGTGATATTGGTGGATCTTCCATGGAACTAGCAGAAATATTTGACGGACAAGTTGGTAAGCGAGTTAGCTCTGACCTTGGCCCACTCAAACTGCAGGCCATTGGGGGCGGTAAAAAGGGACGACGGGCTCACGTGAAAGAAGATGTACAAAAACTGCATGACGTTTTGGGCAGTCAGCGTGACAGACTTTTTTTAGTTGGTGGATCGTGGCGGGCGATTGCGCGTGTAGACATGTTTCGGCGCAGATACCCGTTACACGTTCTTCATGAATATCGTATGACCGCGTCATCTGTATCTACAACTGCAAAATTTATAGCCGACCACCCAGATCACAGGGCATTGGCTGTAGATTGTAGAATTTCCTCTTCAAGGATGTCCCTAGTGCCCATGGCAACTGACGTCCTCTACCGCTTGGTAAAAACTTTTCGGCCCAAAGACATTGCAATATCCAGTTATGGGATTCGCGAGGGTATGCTCTATGAGCAAATGCCTGAACGATTACGGAACCGTGATCCATTAATCGAAGCGTGCCATTTTGCTGAAGCCAAGGATGCCCGCACTCCTGGATTTGGCATACTGCTCTACCGTTTTATTTATCCACTCTTCCGCTCTGTCTCACTTAACAAGAAACGTATTATTAAAGCCGCCTGTTTGTTACATGACGTAAGTTGGAGGGCTCACCCCGATTACCGAGCCGAAGTTTGTTTCGACAATGCAACTCGAGCCAATTTGGGTGGTCTCAAGCATTCAGAACGTATCTTCCTTGGATTGGCACTATTACACCGCTACTCCAACGAGCACAGAGGTGTTCAATTCCAAGAATTATGCAGTTTAATTGACGAAAAGGCACGATTAGATGCACTAATTGTAGGTAAAGCCATGCGATTTGGTTCAATGCTTTGGATGGAAAATGATGCTGACCGAGGAGAATTGCGCTGGTTTCCCAAAAAAAAGCTAATGGAACTCCACCTCTCGCAAGATGCGATGCCCCTATTTGGAGAAGTTGCCGAGACGCGCTTGAATTCCTTAGCCTCGTCACTTGGAGCAGAAGTAAAGGTTAGGACCAGAGCGCAATAGGTTTGGGTAAAATTTTTAAGTTGTTAATATCAATGCAGTTTTTGCGGCCTGCGCGAATTCGCATTAGCAGTAGTAAGTCAGCCGCGACTATTCTGAATTTCTTCCCATGCATAATTGATATCTATCATTCTTTTTTCCGCCAAGCGTACCGCTTCTTTTGGCACACCGCGCGCCATCATTGCATCAGGGTGATTTTCAAGTACCAGCTTACGCCATTCAACGCGGATTTCTTCGAGTTCAAGTGCAGCACTTACGCCCAAAACGGTATAGGGATCCGTAAAATCGTCAGGCACAAACCGTGCCCGTAAGGCCCTAAAATTATTATCTGGTACTGAAAATATCTGCGCCACACGCTCCAAAAATGCATTTTCATTTGGATGATAAAATCCATCAGCCATAGCAATATGGAACAAACCCTCTAATAAATCATTGAGCGTTTCTGGCGAACCAGCAAACATAGTATGAATACGTTTGGCGTAATCCTCAAATCCTGCAACGTCTGTTCGCGCAAAATCAAAAACACGAGCCGCCCCTGCTTCATCTTTGGAAGCAATGTAGAATACCTCACGAAAGGCTCTAACCTCATTACGAGTTACAAGCCCATCAGCCTTAGCCATTTTTGCTGCAAGGGCGATTACGGCAATAGCAAAAGCCACACTTCGCTCTGGCGGTGTGCGAAGTTTATCAAAAACAGCAGTAAGACCGTCACCAGCAGACAGGGCGGCTAAAGCTTCTAATATACGGGTCCAAAGTGACATTATTTTACTTTAGTCCACATTGATCCCAGTGTCAGGCATCTTCAGTGTAAAGAAAAGTTCAAAAGAAGAGAGGTTAAAAACTGTCTTACATTATTTTCAAATATCAATTCATGGAACATTCCACTCAACTCCATTTGCTCGATTCTATAGATAAAAATTTTCCTATTTAGATTTGGTATTGCTTGTCTAGATTACAACCAGCGCTCTCCATTTGCAGTGTCAAATACAGCTTGCATCGCAATGGGTCCTGTTTCTATCGCCACCCTATCGTCTTGTAAGTTTTTCGTAATTAATTCCGCAAGATCTGCACCTTCAGGATGTAACAAAGTAAAACGCCGCAACTTGATTCCTCTAGGTACAAGATTTACGGTCGGATGCACTCCTATTGGCCATTCTATTAAAGCAGGCCATAGGTTGTTGAATGGTGTAGTACCCTCATCTGACACCGCCATACGCCAGGACAACTGCCCACGACATACCTGAACCGGCGAACCAACGCCTAGTGGCATCATTGGTAAAATAGCATCCATATTTTCAACAGCGCAGGCCCAATTAGAAAGTCGCGCTGGTCCAGAGAAATTATCTAGATCAAACCAACGGGAACGACTAGGCTCCGGCACTGCTGGATTAGGTGCTATAGCCTCTAAATAGATGCCATCTTCCAGACCCAACAAAGCGTTGTGCGTCTGGAACACAGCATGCGTCCCACCAGTTTGCATTGAAACACCTAGTGATTCCTCGATGTAGGACTGTGCCGCATTTAAATTCGCCGAACCTACTACCAAATGATCAAGGCTCAACATTGTCTTAAAACTAACAAAATATTCTTTGAAAGATATTTCATGCAAAGCTCTCCCAATTAGTCAGTGATAGAAGCTTAAGAAAAGGCTCACGCTCATTATATGAACCGTTTTTCAAATCAAGACCATTACACCGCATTTTTAATAAAGAATTACCAAATATCTTTAGTGATTTTTAAATTAAGCACGTGTGCCTTGAATGATCGTTAAAATATCCTGAGCAGCATCTGGAATGTTTGTGCCTGGGCCAAAGATTGCCTTGACGCCAGCATCATAAAGGAACTGGTAATCCTGCTGGGGAATTACCCCACCACAAATCACAATAATATCATTTGCTCCTGCGCTTTTGAGTGCCTCCACCAACTTTGGTGCCAGCGTTTTATGACCAGCAGCCTGACTGGAAATTCCAATCACATGGACATCATTGTCTATAGCATCCTGGGCCGCTTCTTCCGGAGTTTGAAACAAAGGCCCTACATCAACATCAAAACCGATATCAGCAAAGGCTGTTGCAATCACTTTAGCGCCCCGATCATGGCCATCCTGCCCCATTTTAACAACAAGCATTCGAGGACGACGGCCCTCGTTTTTTGCAAAATCCTCCACAGATTTTTGGATTGCTGCAAAACTAGCATCACCTTCGTAAGCTGCACCATACACACCTGCCAGTGTTCTAACCTCAGCACGATGACGCCCAAAAACGTTTTCCATAGCCATGCTGATTTCTCCAACTGTTGCACGTGCGCGGGCAGCTTCGACTGCTTTTTCTAAAAGGTTACCCCCATTAGCGGCAGCCTCGCGCAAGATATTTAGCGTCTCCATGCAAAATTTATCATTTCGGCTGCTTCGAATTTTTTCAAGCCTTACAATCTGGTTTGCGCGAACTGCCGCATTATCGATATCAAGAATTTCAAGTGCTTCTTGTTTATCTCGACGGTACTTATTGACACCAACAATAACTTCATCACCGCGGTCAATGCCTGCCTGTCGGTTTGCGGCTGCTTCTTCGATCCGCAACTTTGGCATTCCAGAGGCAACAGCCTTGGTCATGCCTCCCATTTCTTCAACCTCTTCTATCAGTTTCCATGCCGCATCAGCTAAATCATTGGTCAGCCTTTCAATATAGTAACTGCCAGCAAGCGGATCTACCACGTTAGTTACCCCAGTTTCTTCTTGTAATATTAACTGTGTATTTCGGGCAATACGTGATGAATGATCTGTTGGTAATCCAATGGCCTCATCCAAAGAATTGGTATGTAGGCTTTGGGTTCCCCCCAGAACTGCAGACATAGCCTCATAGGCTGTGCGCACCACATTATTGTAAGGATCTTGTTCGGCAAGGCTTACTCCAGAGGTTTGACAATGAGTACGCAACATAGATGACTTTGGATCCTTGGGCGCAAACTCCTTCATTATACGATGCCACAACAATCGAGCGGCGCGCAGCTTGGCCACTTCCATGAAAAAATTCATTCCAATTGCAAAGAAAAATGACAAACGACCCGCAAATTTATCTACGTCCATACCTCGCGCGATCGCTGCACGTACATATTCACGTCCATCCGCAAGCGTGAATGCAAGCTCTTGAACAAGGTTCGCACCCGCCTCTTGCATGTGATAACCTGAAATTGAGATTGAATTAAAATTTGGCATATTAGCGGATGTATACTCGATAATATCTGCTACAATCCGCATCGATGGCTCGGGCGGATAAATATACGTATTTCGTACCATAAACTCCTTTAGGATATCATTTTGAATGGTGCCCGAAAGAGCCGCACAACCCACACCTTGCTCTTCTCCAGCCACTATGAAATTTGCTAAAATTGGAATTACAGCTCCATTCATCGTCATCGATACAGAGACCTTATCGAGAGGAATACCATCAAATAGTATTTTCATGTCTTCAACACTATCGATGGCCACACCCGCCTTACCAACGTCACCAACAACGCGTTCATGATCACTGTCATATCCACGATGGGTTGCTAGATCGAAAGCAACAGAAACTCCCTGCTGACCAGCTGCCAATCCGCGGCGATAAAAAGCATTTGATTCCTCAGCCGTTGAAAAACCTGCGTATTGTCGAATAGTCCATGGGCGACCAGCATACATGGTAGCCTTTACGCCACGCACAAATGGGGCATTGCCAGGTAACGAACCTAGGTGTTCGACTCCGTCTAGATCATCCTGAGTGTAGATCGGTTGCACCTCAATACCTTCAGGAGTGTTCCAAGTCAGATCGTCTACTGAACGACCGCGCAACTCTACTTCAGCTATGTCGCGCCAGGCATCTTTCTTTGATGTCATTTCATTGTCCTTTGTTTCCGGATTCAGCCAGCAAGTTATGTTTTGCGTAGTAACGATCTGAATTCTCTTTCGATATTTAGTGTTTATTGTCACAAGAAATCAGCGAGCTTTTAAATTTTACGTGAACTGTTCGATTTATTTGACAAAACTGTTCATGTTGTGTGGTATAAATATAAAAACCATCCATAATTGGCATAATTTATCAAACGGACCAGTAGCTTGTTCGGGGTTTAAAAGATTGCTTAATACTCTTGTAAAACCTGAAATATATGACTTATTCCAACAGCCGCAGGTGCAGCTATTAAAATTAATTACAGCGCCAGTCGCATTTCTCAAATAATTGACTAGAAGAACTAGAGCAGGTGGGCGTATGAGACAATTTTTATTTATTATTTCAATGGGACTTTTGGGAGTGGCAGCGCAAGCAGCAGATAAACCAATGGAAACAGACCCATTTGCATATCTTGACACCAACATCTCAGACTTAGATGAATTTACTTGGCAAAAGCGACCCGTTATTGTCTTTGCCGACAGCCCAAATGATCCAAATTTCCAACAACAATTAGGTTTTTTCCAGAGCGAACCAGAACCATTAACCAAGCGTGATGTGGTAGTGCTTATCGACACTGACCCTTCATCGATGCAACCACTCCGCGAAAAATTTCGTCCACGAGGTTTTATGCTAGTTCTAATAGGCAAAGACGGCAGTATTAAGTTGCGTAAGCCCTTCCCCTTAAGCGTTCGGGAATTATCCCGTACGATTGACAAGATGCCCATGCGAAGAAGAGAAATAAAATCGCGTTGAATATAGGATTTCTCATTATAATGATGCTTAAGAGATAGTCTGAAACACGCATTAACACACCTTGAAACTAAAATTATGATCCAAAATTTGTTCATTCAAATTCCATAATCACATCATCAACCGACAAACTGTCACCAGCGCCAACATTAATTTTGGAAACTGAACCTCGTTTCTCTGCACGAAGGATATTTTCCATCTTCATAGCTTCAATAGTACAAAGCGCCTGCCCTTCTTGTATTTCTTCACCTTCGGACACATCCAATTTTACCAACAACCCAGGCATAGGGCATAGCAACATTTTAGACATATCCGGTGAGTTTTTTTCCAGCATAAGCTGTGCCAGTTCTGACTGACGCAACGTACGCACGTGGACCTTGAGGTCGGCACCTCGAGTTCGAATACGGAATCCACCCGATATCTTATTGACCTTTAAAATTAAAGGCGAACAATCCACGGACATGACTGCAAGAGATTCTCCAGGCTTCCAATCTCCTGCAACCCTTAACTTAATACCACCGTCAAACAAAACTGTTGTTCCGTCGTGATCTGCCTCTGTCGTTAAATTATAGGATTCACCTTGAACAGAAACGTTCCAATTGGTGCCTATCTTTCGCTCATGATTACTCATTCGTCCAGAAATACGGGTACGACGTATCTCACTAACCCGATGCATCGCAGCACATGTTGCAGCAACTCGCTGCAACTCTGACCCTGGCAACCTTACACCTTCGAAGCCGTCTGGGTATTCTTCTGCAATAAAAGCAGTCGTCATTTCACCCTTAATAAATATTGGATGATCCATCACAGCACTCAAAAAGGGAAGGTTATGTCCAATTCCTTCGACCTCAAAGCTATCCAAAGCAACCCGCATCGCCTCAATTGCTGTCGCTCGATCAGGGCCCCATGTGCACAGCTTGGCAATCATTGGGTCATAATACATACTGATTTCACCACCTTCATAAACCCCTGTATCGTTGCGCACAGCGGTTGCACCTTCTGCAACATCACTCTGCCATTTTCCAGCATCCAATAATGGACCTGCCGCCACTTCGATAGGGGGACGATAGCGCGTCAAACGGCCAATAGAAGGTAAGAAACCACGATAAGGATCCTCAGCATACAAACGATTTTCGATTGCCCAACCAGATAAGCTCACATTTTCTTGCGCTATACTGAGTGGTTCCCCTGCTGCAACGCGGATCATTTGTTCAACAAGATCTACACCGGTGACTAACTCAGTTACCGGGTGTTCAACCTGAAGGCGGGTGTTCATTTCGAGAAAGTAAAAATTCTTTGTACCATCGACTATAAACTCGACCGTTCCAGCACTGGCGTAACCAACCGCTTGTGCAAGCGCCACCGCCTGTTCCCCCATTGCACAACGGGTTGCTTCGTCTAAAAAAGGACTTGGAGCCTCTTCAACAACTTTTTGGTTGCGCCGTTGAATAGAGCATTCACGCTCACCAAGGTAAACACCATTCCCATGAACGTCACATAATACTTGAATTTCAATATGACGGGGTTGGGTCACATATTTTTCAATAAAAATTCGATCATCGCCAAAACTGTTGGCGGCTTCATTCTTGGAAGACTGGTAGCCTTCACGAGCCTCTTCATCATTCCATGCGATACGCATGCCCTTTCCGCCACC
>Ga0055584_100005201_pt1 | contig 12762 bp, 12 predicted proteins | sample OSDHelmetaG_FD_58716 | JGI IMG/M metagenome (GOLD analysis project Ga0055584, IMG submission 58716) | Pelagic marine sediment microbial communities from the LTER site Helgoland, North Sea, for post-phytoplankton bloom and carbon turnover... | ecosystem: Environmental > Aquatic > Marine >... | reverse complement strand
GAACCCCGAACCTGCGGATTATGAGTCCGTTGCTCTAACCAATTGAGCTATGGGCCCTACTAAATAAAATTAATTGTTTGAAAGAAAATAAATCAATATAATTCGAATAAATACAAAAATGCAATACAAGCCAATAATTAAAAATGATGATATAAATCTAAACAATCTTTTTCAATATCTATTACTAAGAAATAATAAAATTATAAGATTGTGTATTTTTTCACTGCTACTTTATACTATATATTTTTTTGTCAGCACTCCAAAATTCACTTCTAGTGTTTCGTTCTATACAAACTACAATTCAGAAAGTAGCCCCACGCAAAATTTTTTATCATCCTTTGGAAGTGATTTTATTTCTGAAACAGACTTACAATTCTCTGTTCAAAACTATATTCAGTCTGATACATTTCTAAATGAAATTGTTGAGACAAGTTTTATTGTTGATAAAAATAAAATTACTCTTACTGATTTATGGGGTATTCATTATAATAAATATTTATCGCTCAATCCTTTGGCGACATTAATGCTTTTAAATAGAAACATTTCTTTCGGAAAAAATATTGGTGAGGATGAGAAAAAGCGATTCCACGCCAAAACACTCTTGCTAAAAAATATGACTTTAAATGAAGATAATGAATCAAGTTTAAGTACTTTATCTCTTACAGTTAAAAGATATCCTGATCTATCAAAACAAATTATTGAATCTGCTTATAAATCAATTATTAATTTTTCATATCAGATAACAAAAATCAAATCTGAAGAAAAAATCTCTTTTATAAAAGCTCAGTTTAAAGATATAGAAAAAAGCCTTAATAACGCAGAGAATGATATGATTGAGTTTCTTGAATCAAATAATTCAATCCAATCGCCTGCTCTAATCGTTAAAAAAAATAGGTTGGAAACCGAAATCTCCCTATTTAGTCAACTTTATATTAGCTTAAATGATCAATTAGAATTAGCAAAAATTGAAGAACAAGATATTACTTCATCTATATACTTACTCGATAGTCCAACAATTTATCCTTTGAAATCAGGATATTCTCTTTTTAAAGGATATATTGTTCTTGGAATAATAACTTACGTTTTTAGTATGTTATTTTTTATTTATAAAGATAGAAAAGAAATTATTTTGATAAACTAAATACTTTTGTCAGCAATGGCAATAATGGCAACAATATTTGCAAGAGTAGAAGCTAAATCCGAAATAAAGCTTGAGGTATCAAATTCATTTTCATTTAATGGTACAGAAATTATATCTCCCGGGTATGCCCTAATCAATCTTCCTCTAAAAATACCTACTTTTTTTACTTCACCATTTGCGCGTGTAATATAAATTTTTGAAGACTTTGTTTTTGGCTTTTTGCCTCCAGCATATTGAATATAATTACTTATATTACCTCCAACAAAAGCAACTGTACTTGGTTTATAAACATTTCCAAGAACTTGAACATTATCTGCTGTAGGCAATATAGTTAATTTAGATCCATTACTAATTTTAGTATTCATGTCTATATTTGAGATTAAAGTAGACTCAGTTAAAATTTCTCCACCTTCACTCACAGAGAATGAAAAGTCCTCTAGATATAGAGTATAATTTTTTAAAGAAGATTTTAATCCACCAGCTTTGGAAATTAAATCTTCAATTGTCATACCTTCTTTCCAAGGAAAACTTCCAGCTTTATTAACTTCACCATTAATATAAACTGTATATAGAGTATTATAATTTTGGTTTGAATAAACTACAATTTTATCACCTGGATTCATTTCAAATGATTCCGAATCTTTATATTCTACGTAAAAAGACAAATGACTAACTTGTGATTCATCTTTTCTTAAAATGAGTATTGTTGAATAAAGATTTTTAGCATATTCAGGATCATTAAAACCTCCCGCAATATCCAATATTTCCTTTAATGAAGAATCAGCTGAATATTTTCCCGGGCTTTTAACTTTCCCAACAACCTCAACCATGGTATCATTTGTAACCAAAGGTATTATTCTGATGGAATCTCCATTATTAGGGATAATTTGTTTTAAAGTTAAAATAGATGTGTTTATACTTTCACTTACAGTATCATTTGAATCTCTTTCTAATAATGGTATTAATCTTTCAATCACAACTGAGGAAGAAGCATTAGAATTCAACCCTCCTGAATAATCTAATAACTGCTCATAAGATTCATTTTTATTACTTTCATAAAAGCCAGGGCTATAAACAGCTCCACTAATTAAAACTCTTTTTTCAATAGTAGGTACATGTATTGTATCGCCATCAATGATTCTCATTTTCGAAAAAATATTTTCACCATTAACAAAAAAAGAATAAAAATCAAAAGTAGATATAATTTCACCGCTTCTTATTAATTGAACATTACGCAAAGAACCATTTTGATTAATTCCCCCTGCCTGGATTAAAGCAGAAAAAATGTCGGAAAAAGGATGAATTAGATTCACACCAACATTTTTAACATGACCAGTAAAATATACATTAATTGATTTGATTTTACTTAATTCAAGCATTAATTCAGTTTGATTATCCTGGTCTTCCAGTGTGGAGTATATGACTGCTAATTCTTTTTTCAGAAAATCTTCAGCTTCTTCAATAGTTTTGTTTAAAAGGTTTATAAATCCAATTTTTTCATAAAAAATTAAGCCGTTTTTGTTGATAGTAAACTTTTCTCTAGCATTTGTTTGGCCCCATAATGATAAAATAATTTCATCCCCAGGCCCAAGCTTAAAATCTGGAGGAGTTGGAACATTATCAAAAAAATTGATATCTTTATTAAAAAAATTATATCCAAAATAATTACTTTCTTCAATAACAGATTCAGAATCAATTGAAATAATTTCAGATTTAGCAGAATCATCGGCGATTTTTTCTGTGGAGTTAGAAATTTTAGAAACTTGATTTATTTGTTTCTTTATTAATTCTAATTCCTTACTAGATAAATTATCAATACTAGTCTGAGAAAAAATAGAACTAACTAATATCAATATAAATAAATATTTTTTGTAATTATTCATTATAGACAAATGTAATTTAAAGATCATTTAAAATTATGCAAATAGTTAATAAATCACTTACCAACTCAATTTGGGTAGCCTTTATTTATATTTTAGGAATGATAATTCTTTATTTAGCTAATGCTTTAATTTCCAATACTTATGGCTCAGAAGGTATAGGAGTATACTCAATTTCATCGCGCATTTTATCACTTTTGACTATGATTGCGTTGGCAGGAACAAATATTACAATTGTTAGAAATGTATCAAAATTAAATCTAAAATTAAGTTTTAAATCTATAAGAGATTTTTATGATTTGGCAATTAAAAGAGTGTTTTTTTTATCGCTGATATTATCAGCAATATTTTATCTTTTTTCTACATTTTTAGCTAATGACGTATTTGAAAATAAAAATTATGAATTAAGTTTTAAAATTATTGCACTTTTAATTCCGCTGAGTGCAATCAGTGATATAAATAAAGATTTCTTAAGAGGAGTCAGATTATTTTCACTTTCCGAATTTTTAAGAAATATCATTATCCCTTTAACTATAATTATGACAATACTGGTAAGTAGTAAGTTCTCATATTATTTACTCTTAATTCCTGTATTAGGTTTAGCGCTTGGAACAGTAATCATTTCAATATTTAGCTATTTTTTTATTCTCACCAATTATGAAAAGAGTCAAAAAGATCTTGATACCAAAACCAAGAAAAATTTCTTTAAAACATCATTTAAAATATTTCAAGGACAATTTATAATTATATTTAGTTCTCAATTAACATTATATTTTTTAGAAATTTTCTCCACGACTAATAATGTAGGCTTCTTTCATATTCATCATAAAGTTGCTTCTTTATGTATGCTCCCATTAATAATAAGTAATGTTATGATGGCTCCTAAAATCAGCCAGTTATTTGAAAATCAAAAAAATAAGCTACATAAAGCTCTTCATACTAATGCTAATATAATTTTTACACTTTCGCTAATAATTGGCTTGCTGATAATAAGTATGTCAAGCACAATACTTAATTTTTTTGGAGGTGAATTCAATCAAAATAAAATAATATTATATATAATAATATTATCACAAATTTTTAATGTTTTTTGCGGTCCATCTACTATCTTTCTTCAAATGACAGGAAACGAGGCGATTTTAAGAAGAAACTTATTAATAGTATTAATTTTTAGCATCTTTTCAAATTACCTTCTAATAATAAATTTTGATCTTTTAGGAGCTAGCATAGCCCTTGCCACAAATGTTATCTTTCTCAATATTTTAAATGTTATATATGTTAACAGAATAACTGGCTTTCAAACTTTTTTTAATCCAATGAAAGAATATAATGACAAATAAAAAAATTACATTTATTTGCGTTGGTGCTCAAAAAGCAGGGACTACTACACTGCACAATATTCTTAGACAACATTCAGAAATATTTCTTCCACAAAATAAAGAAATCCCCTTTTTTCATGACGACAATAAATTTCAAAAAGGTATAGATTGGTGGTTAAAAGAAAATTATCATAATGTAAAACATGAAAAAGCAATTGGTGTAGTTAATCCAGAATATTTATTTTTCCCTAAAGCGTGTGAAAGAATTTATAAACATCTTGGTCCTGATATAAAAATAATCATAATTCTTAGAAACCCAGTCGAAAGAGCATACTCTCACTATATGATGAACATTAGAAGGGGTATTGAAAATCTTAGCTTTGAAGATGCCTTATCAGAGGAAAAAAATAGGCTTACTCGCTCTGATTATAAAAAGCATTATAGCTATATATCAAGAAGCTTATACTCAAGTCAAATAAACAGGTTTTTAACAACCTTCACAAAAGAAAACTTTCTATTTCTTTCCTTTGAAAATGATATTATCAAAAATAGAGATTTAACATTAAAAAAAATTGAAGATTTTCTTGGAGTGAATCATGAAAATATTAACGTAAATATAAAATCAAATACTTCAAAAGAATCCATTTTCCCTTCGATTAATAAAATAATTTTTGGCAAAAACAAAATTGTAAAATTTATAGCTAATATCTTATTTTCAAAAAAAATGAAGCATAATATTGCAACAAAGATATATAATTTTAATATTAAAACTAATTCAAGAGAAAAAGTTGATGAAAAAACTAAAAAAAAATTAATGAAAAAATATTTTAAAGAAGATTTTTACAAAACAAAGAAATTGCTTTAACGATATGGTAATAAACCATCAAAAATCATTAATCTTTCTTTTCTATCTCTCAAATTTAGTTGTTTTAATTAGTCCTGAGTTAGCTTACCTAATCATATTTATATATTTATTTTTACAGCTCTTCTTTTTTAATCTAAAATTATCATACATAAAGAATTATCTTAAATTAACTTATTTCTTATTTATAATTTTTATTACTGGATTTTGTTTTAGTTTTTCAAATGAATATTTAAATATTCTGCGAGATATTTTTTATTTCTCTGCCCCTATCATATTATTATCTTTTGGCTATTTATTAGCATTGAGATTGAAAATGTCTGACCTGTTTTATCATTTAATAGTTTGTTCAGTCTTAATAGTTGTATATCAATTTTTTAATTTTTTTATTTTAAAAGGTTTTAATTTTCAAAATAATATTGAGGAATTTCATTCGAATAATCTATTTCTTATTCCTCTTGCACTTTCTATTACTCTTTCTAATTTGAAACAGGCAAATATTCATTTTAAGCTTTACGGAAAATTAATTATTTTAACTTTGTTAATTTTGAGTTTATTATTAACAAATCAAAGAGCGCATTACTTGTCATTTTTTATCTTAATATTTTCTAACCTTGGCTTCTTTACTATACAAAATAAGTTATCATTAAAAAAAACATTCATTGCGTTTACTTTTATTCTTATTTCGATCTCAATTTATTTTTTCAATAGTGATCAAATAAATAATAATTTTAGTAACTCTATAAAAGAAATAACCAGTACTTCTTTCGAAAATAATAAAGAAGTAACTATGTATTGGCGTGCATTTGAGTCATATAAGGCTCTAGAATTATTTAACCAATCATCAACAACGGATCAAGTGTTTGGAGCTGGATTTGGGAAAACAATAGATTTAGGTGCAACTTTTGAACTAAAAGGTGCTGATTTTAATAGTATTTTGGTACTACATAATGGATATCTTCATATACTTCTAAAGACTGGTATAATAGGGCTAACTGCGATTGTACTATTTTATTTGAAAATAATTAAAGATAATATTTTTGTTAGAAGAAATGATTCTGAAAAAAAAACTTTTCTAAAGAAAATAATTTTGGGGATGTCGCTTATTTTAGTCCCAATCACGATTGTAGTTAGTGGATTATTAAATGTAAGTGGTATGTTTGGATTTATAATTATTTTTGGCTTTTTGATGAAGACAAATGATTTATTAAACGAGAAATTTATATGAACAAAAAGCTATACTTAATCATAGTTAATTATAATTCATGGAAACATAGTATTGAATTAATTCACTCAATTTATAAAAATAATATAAAAAATTTTCAAATAATAATTATAGAGAATTGCTCAAAAGATGATTCTGTAAATCAATTAGTGAGATGGCTTAATGGCTCTGAAATATTAGAAATAAATGCTAAATATTATGATGAAAGATTGGACACTAGGAAAAATTATGTCTTCATAGATGAACAAAATCAAAAAAAACCAAACAATAAATCAATGTTTGGGAAATATGAGATTATATTAAGCAAGACAAGAAAAAATCTTGGCTTTGCAGGTGCAAATAATTTCGCAATAAACAATTTTATTAATTTAAATGAAGACTCAAACATTTTTTTTGTTAACCCAGATATATGTCTACATAAAGATGCGATATATTTTGCTGATAGACTATCAAATGATAATAAAGAATTCATTATGGGTTTTAATGTAATGGATTATTTTAATGAAAATAAAAAAATTTCTATCGGCGGATCAAAAATAGATCATGGTTTAAGTATTGTTAAAAATATTACCAAAATCAAAGATGCTAATTCTATTGATTACATTTATGGTGGAGTAATGTTTACCAACACAAAATCAATAAAAAAAATTGGTTTATTCCCTGAAGATTATTTTTTGTATTGGGAAGAAGCTGACTTGTGTATGAAAGCTAGAAAATTGAATATCCCATTGATTATATCAAATAAATCTTTTTGTTATGACAAGGTTGGTCAGTCGATAGGCAGGGGCGAGTTAAGTGAATATTTATTTACCTATAACTCATTTATTTTTTATCAAAAATATTTTAAAAGATTTAAAGTAAAACTAATTTTAAAACATTCCATTAGGCTTATTTACAAATTAATTAATCTAAATTTCAATAATGCTAGAGGTATAATAAGAGGCATATTTCACTATTTGAATAATAAAAAAAATGAGTATAAAACAAACTAAAGTTTTTATTGAAGGACATACCTTAGATAAAGGTAATGATGGTGCTGCAACATATTTAAAAAATATTTACAATATTATCATTATGCAAAATAAAGAATATGTTTTTTATATTGGATCAAATAATCCTAAAAAAATAAGTTTACTTTTTGGAAAATTTAATAATGTTAAAGTTATTAAATATAAATTTAAGAATAGCTTTCTAAGAACCTTTATTGATATTCCCAATATAATAAAAACAAATAAAATTAATTTTGCACATTTCACTTACCTTATTCCGTTTATAAAGAATAAAAACTGTAAATACTTTGTGACAACACATGATATATTATTTGAAGACTTTCCTGAGTATTTTCCATTTAAATATAGAATTATTAGATCTTTCTTTTTCAAATTAAGTGTTAAGCTTGCAGATCAGGTATTTACAATTTCTAATTACTCAAAGAAAAGAATTGAATCAGTATATAAATTAAATAGTGACAATATTTGCATAACAAGCTGTGCGGTTTCAAAAGACTTTATCGAATTTAACAAATCAAAAACCTCTTCTAAAAAATATATTAGTAATAAATATAGAATTAATAATTTTATTCTTTATGTAAGCAGAATAGAAAAAAGAAAAAATCAAAGTCTCTTATTAGAGCAGTTTCTTGATAAAAAATTATATTTAAAGAACTGGAAGCTGGTTTTCATCGGGAGTGATTCGCTTAAATCTGACTTTTTAAACACTTTTAATTCTTTACCCCCAAAGATAAAGAAAAATATTTATTGGTTGTATGATATACCCTATAAGGACTTAATTAACTTTTATAATGCATGCGAATTTTTTGTTTATCCATCAAGTGCAGAAGGGTTTGGGATTCCCCCACTTGAATCTGCTTCATTAAATGTGCCGACGATGTGTTCAAATCAAACTGCTATGGAAGAATTCACATTTTTTAAAGATTTATCATTCAATCCAAGAAATTATGGTGAATTTAGTAGAACTCTTAATTTTATGATTAATAATTATAAAAACATCGACACAAATTTAGTTAAAAACAAAATCATTAAAAAATATTCATGGGAAAGAAGTGCAAATCAAATTAGTTTTTTTCTTAAAAAGGTATAATTCTAATAATAAAATTATTAATCTATTAACTAATATTTCCTTGTATGATTTTAATAACGGTATCTGATAACTTTTTTTGAAAAAAAGTTAAAAAATCAAACAATTAAATTATTAATCGAGAAGTTTTTTTTGATTCATTCTGAATTATTTTTTTAAATACCAATCAATTGTTTTTAATATTCCTTCTTCAAAATGATTTTCAATTTTCCAATCTAATTCATTTTTAATTTTGGAAGCGTCAATAGCATATCTCCAATCATGCCCTGGTCTATCTTTAACAAAAGTTATTAATTTTGAATATGAATCATTTTTAGGAACTTTTTGATCCAAAATGTTACATATTAAATTTACAATTTCCAGGTTAGTCTTTTCATTTTCACCCCCAATATTATATGTATCACCTGGTTGACCATTTTTAAAGACTAGCTCAATTCCTTTACAGTGATCTAAAACATAAAGCCAATCCCTAACGTTTAAACCATCGCCGTAAATCGGGATAGGCTTATTTTGTATTGCATTGTGAATTATTGTCGGAATTAGCTTCTCTTTGTGTTGCTTAGGTCCATAATTATTTGAACAATTTGATATTGTTACATTCAATCCGTATGTGTGAAAATAGCTTCTAACTAACATATCACTTCCAGCTTTTGAAGCCGAATAAGGTGAATTTGGAGCATAACTTGTCTTTTCAGTAAATAATCCTGTCTTGCCAAGACTTCCATACACTTCGTCAGTCGAAATATGATGGAATCTAGCTGTCTTAAAATCTCTTTTTTTCTCTCCTGGCTGGTTCATCCAATATTTATAACAAGTATCTAGCAAATTAAAAGTGCCATTAATGTTTGTTTCAATAAAAATACCAGGATTTTCAATTGAATTGTCCACATGAGATTCAGCAGCAAAATGAAATACTCCATTAAATTGATATTTTTGGAAAAGATCTTGAATGAGAGATTTGTCTCTAATATCTCCTTCAATGAAAGTATGTCTTGATGATGATTCTACTTCATTCAGATTATTTACACTTCCAGCATATGTTAGTAAATCTAAACTAACAATATTGCAATCTTCATTATTAGAAAGATAGTATGGAACAAAGTTTGATCCGATGAAGCCTGCTGAACCAGTTACTAAAATATTATTCATAGAGATTTTCCTCATAGTTAAAGTGGTTGATATTTTTAAAAGAAGGCAAACCAAGATCTTTCTGGGATACAAGAATTTCATCATCATTTTTTACTTCCCAATCAATATTTAATTGATAATCATTATATATAATTCCTCTATCATGCTGAATACTGTAATAATTATCAACCTTGTAGGAAAGAATGGTATGATTTTCTAAAGCCTTAAATCCATGAGCAAAACCTCTTGGGATAAAAAGACGCTTTTTATTACTTTCTGATAATTCTATACTAATATGTTCACCAAATGTAGGTGAATGTCTTCTTATGTCTACCACCACATCTAATACCTTTCCAGATACTACTGACACTAACTTTGATTGAGCAAATGGTCCTGATTGATAATGAAGACCTCTAATTACCCCTTTACTACTTAAAGATTGATTTTCTTGACAAAATTTAATATTCATACCTATGGCCTCATTTAAAACATCTTCTCTAAAAGACTCCATAAATTCACCTCTTGCATCTGAAAAAACAATTGGTTCAAAAATAATTACTTCAGGCAATTTTGTTTGGTAAAATTTCATGATTCCTTATCTAGTAGCTTCAAAAGATATTTTCCATAATCATTATTACCCATTGATTTGGCGTTTCTTATTAATTGCTCTTTTGAGATAAATCCATTCTTAAACGCTATTTCTTCAATACAACCAATTTTAAGAGATCTTCTGGATTCAACAGTTTTAATGAACTGAGAAGCTTCTAAAAGACTGTCGTATGTACCAGTATCTAACCATGTGCTTCCTTTATTAAGCAGCTCTACACTAAGCCTTTTCTCTTCTAAGAAAGCTTGATTTACAGATGTAATTTCTAGCTCCCCACGAGCACTAGGTTTTACAGATTTGGCTTTTTCAATAACATCATTAGGATAAAAATATAATCCTACAATTGCATAATTACTGTTTGGATTTTCAGGCTTTTCGTCAATTTGAACTACCCTTCCATCGTTATCGAAAGTTGCAACTCCATATCTCTCAGGATCTTTGACAAAGTAACCAAATATTGTTGCACTATTTTCATATTTAATTCTTTCAATTGATCGATGCATTATTTTGCTTAATCCATCAATGTAAAAAATATTATCTCCTAAAATTAAACATACATCATCATCATTAATGAATTCTTCACCAAGGATAAAAGCTTGAGCAAGACCGTCTGGACTAGGTTGAACCTTATATTGAATTTTTATACCTAGATTGTTTCCATTCCCTAAAAGTTTTTTAAAAAAAGGTAAATCATGTGGAGTTGAAATAATTAAAATATCTTTTATTCCTGCTAACATCAAAACTGATAGAGGGTAATAAATCATTGGCTTATCATAAAGAGGGATTAATTGTTTTGAGATTGATTTTGTAATTGGAAATAGTCTTGTTCCAGAACCTCCAGCTAAAATTATACCTTTCATTTATGATCTAAGCCTCTTTTATCTTTAATAAATTTTCTATCACTTTGTAAAACAAATTTTACATGAATATAATTAAGAATTTTATAATAAATTTTAGTAACAAAATTTATTTTCGGTATTTTGCTTTTGTCAAAAAATTTACTGTTAAAATTATAATATGGCCCGAACACATTTTTCTTAATTTTTGGATTTAAATAGTTTTCACTTTCTTTTTTAGCTGTCTTGTTTATTAGAGGCAAGCTTCTTTTGAATGGCAGGTTCAACTCCTTGATTATTAATTCAAAGTCTTCGGATAGCTTTTCAAATCTTATTATGCCATCTAAGTAGGGTGAATTAATATTAACCCAATCGTGGTAAAGCTTAAATTTGTATCTATACTTAATATATTCTTCAAAAGATTTCATTTTTTTTACCTTACGATAAACCTTTCTCATTTTTTTAGAAACAACTCCACCATTTTCCATAAAAAAATTTTCATTAGTGTATTGATTATTTGCATTAAATTTGATTTTATTATATTCACTAAATGATTTATCGATTGGGTCTCTAATCACTCCAAAAATGAAATAATCTTTAAGATTTTTTATACTTGAATCATTAATTATTGGTGGATAGTTACAATGCTTATGATATAATATTTCACCGTCATAATTTTCTAGAAGCTCATTCATTATGGCAGTTCCACCAGAACTGGGATGGGCAATAAAAATATATCTATGCTTTCTTGAAATAATCATTGGAATCTAATTTAGCCTTTAACAGCTCTTCCCTTCAATAGCTCCCAATCCTTTTTATCTCGTATTTTAATATTGAAATTCCAAATGAATTCTAAGAAATCAGAATCGACCTCTAATTCTTTAGATAAAAAAGTTAAAGCTCTTAAATCTTTTGGAAAACAGCTGCCTCCAAAACCTTTATTTCCATCGGGTCCAGGAACATCCCAATGGCTATCTCCCAATCTTTTATCGTATACACTAAATTTAATTACATCATCATATTCTAGATCGAGACTGTCACAAATCATTTTAATTTGGTTAGCAAATGAAACTTTTGTTGCTAAGAAGGTGTTTGTTACATATTTAACCATTTCAGCTGTAGTGCAATTAGTCTGAATAATAGGTATATCAGGAAAAACTTCCCTATAAATCTTTTTAACAATTTCTATATCTCCTGAATCACTTCCAAGAATGATTCTATCCTGTTTTTTAAAGTCATTTAAAAAATTTCTTTCAGTTAGGAATTCAGGATTAAAAATAATATTTAGATGTTCATTTTTATTATTCATCATTGTTGTTGTTCCAGGTGCTACTGTAGACTTAATAACCACTGTTTTTAAAGCATTTATATCACCAGCAATAGAGTTAATTCTTGATAATTCATCATTAATCAAACTAAAATCACATTTTCCATTTTCATCCATTGGGGTGGGTAGGCATATAAAAATAATTTCAGAATTTGAAACTAAACCAATTAATGAATCAACATTATTCAATTTTGTTTGATACTTATCATAGCAATATACATTATTAAATTTCGCTTCAAACCCTTCCTTAACGGCTTTGCCCACATAACCTAAACCTAAGATTCCTATTTCCATTATACTCCTTAAATATTAATAACATTTACAATGTATCAATTTTTTT
>Ga0055584_100005200_pt1 | contig 12762 bp, 9 predicted proteins | sample OSDHelmetaG_FD_58716 | JGI IMG/M metagenome (GOLD analysis project Ga0055584, IMG submission 58716) | Pelagic marine sediment microbial communities from the LTER site Helgoland, North Sea, for post-phytoplankton bloom and carbon turnover... | ecosystem: Environmental > Aquatic > Marine >... | reverse complement strand
TCCGCCATGCGCCGCGATCGGAGCCGGTTGCCCCGCCGTCAATTGCAGTGTCGGTACATAAGGTGAGGATCCGGATTCGGTTTCCTCCGCGGTGCGATTTTCAGCGACGTCAATCTGGTCCATGTCTAGCCCTCATATAAGCACACCCCACCGTGGCACACGGGGCGTGGCGATTCTAGAGCGCATACGTTCCGTTCACACGCTTGTGCGACGTACTTGTTGCTTGAAAATTATGATATTGCGCGATGCTCATCTTTCCAGGACAGAAGACTCCGTCGAATAAGATCCGCAAATTTACGGTGTTTTCTGCTCTTATCCTTTGTACGCCGCCAATATCTCCGCGCCCGTCGCCGACAACACGCCGTCATGACGCATGATGTGGTCCAACGCGTCCTCCAGCATCTTGATCCTGTGCGGTTGGCCGGTGCACCAAGGATGGATCGTCAGCGTCATGATGCGCCCACCTTGGGTTTCCGCTTCGCGGTAGAGCACGTCGAAGTGGTCGCAGATTTGCTCAGTGTACTCGCGTTCGGTCTGGCTCATGTGCAGGATAATATGCTGGTCGCTGATTTCGTGGGTGTGCGGCATCGAATGGATGCCGCCGGATGATGTTTTCAACGGGAACGGCATGTCGTCGTTGACCCAGTCGGCGACATATTCGATGCCCTCCGCCGCGACGAGATCGAGCGTGTTCATCGATTCCGACCGGGCCGGTGAAATCCAACCGGTCACTGGTTGGCCCGACATCCCCCGCAAGACAGAGAGCGATTCTTGGACGTAGCTGCGCTCGGTCTCGAGGTCGACCTCACCGTGATGCAGCTTCCCCATATCGACGCCGTGGGACATGACCTCCCAGCCCCGCCGCGTAACTTCGTGCATGAGGAAGGGATAGCGCTCGGCCACCTGCGAATTGAATGCAACTGAGGCTTTGAGATCGCGCTTATCCAACGCCTTGAAGACGCGGAAGGCGCCGACCCGGCTGCCGAAATCGCGCGCCGAGTAATTGCGGACGTCGGGATAGGGTGTCGTCGAGCCGCCGGGTGCGATGAACGGTTTCTGCGGCGCATCCAGCGGGAAATATTCCAGCACCGGCACAATCCAGAGCGCCACCTTCGCGCCGCCCGGCCATTCGACCGGGTCGCGACGCGGTAGGATCGACCAGTCGTAACGGTCGTTGTCGATACCGTAGCGGCGATGGGGATAGCGGATGTAATCGTCGGACAAGCTCATGATGCACGCCCTTCCGTCGCTCTTGGGGCCCATTCCTTCTTATGTTCCGCAATTGCCTCCACGGCCGTGTCGTAGTGGTGCTCAAAGTAGTAATCCGCGATCTCGCGGCTGGTCGTCACCCAGACCTCTTTATGGCCGGTGATGTATTCCAAGGCCTCCGCGAAGGCATCAACCCGGAACGGTCGGCCGATCAGGAATGGGTGGGTCGGAATACACATAACCGACCCCTGCTCGTCAGCCTCCTCCAGCAACCGGTCGAAGAACGCTTTCTGTAGATCGCGGAATTGCCGGGGCGTGACTCGCGCGCCGTTGAAGAGCGTGAAGTCGTTCATTTCAATCGAATAGGGGACAGAGATCATCTTGCCTTTCGGCACGGTAAGCGGGGTCGGCTGGTGGTCGTGGAACAGATCACAGACATAAGTGAAATCGTATTCCGCCAGAAGCGCGATGCTCCGCTCCGTATGGGTGATGGCCGGCGTGAGAGACCCCGCCACCCGTTGTCCCGTGTGTTTCTGGATGCTCTCGATCACATCCTCGATATAGGCCCGTTCCTGTGCCTCGTTCATGCCGTAGAGATAGCGGGTGTTGTAGATACCGTGGCTGAAGAACTCCCAGTTCCGTTCCTTACAAGCCTCGATGACTTCCGGGTGGTGGTCCAAGGTCGCGACGTTGAGCGAGACACTGCCGCGTACATCGTATTGATCCATCGCTTCCAACATGCGCCAGAATCCGGCTCGGTTGCCGTAGTCCCGGTGAGAATAGTGGACGACGTCGGGCAGCGGTCGCGGCATCGCCGCGCGGTGTGGGTTCGGCGGCGGCTGGAACTCGTAATTCTCGATATTGGGCGAGACCCAGAAAGCGATGCTCTTACCTTCGGGCCAGGTCAATTTCGGCCGGTCGATATAGGGCCAGTACTCGTAGACGCCGGGATCACTTTTCATGGAGCCTCGAAATCAGATCGATAGTGGAGAATATCTCACGAATTATTCTGCAGCCTCCATACTTTTATCAATAGCGGAGTGAATCACCCGCAATAATTCTTCATTGGAAGTTTGCGATTTGACCAATGCGGCCCGAATGTCATCCGCGGTCTTTCGAGAAACCTCTTTCGAAGAAAATACTATTACAGGTGTCGAGCTCCGCTCCGGCCCGTTCAAATACGGCAAAAGGTCCTCTCCATCACCGTCAGGCAATATAAGATCGAGAATCACAAGATCGAAATACTCTTCCGACAGAAAGCGTTTCGCCTCAGCGGTGGTTGCCGCTGCGATAATCTCCGCAGTATCTCCAACTAACGCTGAAACAAATCTCACCACACTATCGTCATCCTCAACATGCAGAATTCTTGGTTTGTTATTCTGAATTCGGCTCAACGTAATGCGCAATTTGTTGGAAAATGCTTCAGCATCGATGGGTTTCTGAACCCAATCAATTATGCCAACGGCATCACCATTGAGTTCCCGTTTACTCTCGTCCGCCATCGCGGAAATTATTACGACCGGCAAATGCTGGGTCTTCGGTTGTTTCCTTAATTGGCGCAGGAACGAGATTCCGTCTTGACCTGGCAGTGAAACATCCAGTGTCATTGCATGAAATTGATCCGTTTCTAGGTGCCGTGTCGCCTGTTCGGCCGAATGCGCAATAACGGTACTGCACCCCGAATCTGTCAGTAATTTGCTCAAAATTACCGCAACATCTTCATCGTCCTCGCAAATCAGAACGCGGCACTGTTTCCTATCCTTGGTGTCATTCGCGGCAATCTCGCTTCGATCAACCAGTTCGGGAATTTCAAAATAAAACGTCGTTCCCTTCCCCATTTCTGTGTCGAATTGGAGCTCTCCTCCGTGATGTGCGACGATCGCGCGAGCGATCGAAAGCCCCAATCCTGTCCCGCCGGTTTGGCGGGTGTCGGAGGCATCCGCCTGAGAGAATTTCTCAAAAATTGTCGCTCTGTATTCTTCCGGAATGCCGGGCCCGTGATCCTTAACCACAATACGAATGCGTCCGGAATTGCGGGAAACCTTCATTTCAATGACATCCCCATGCGGCGAGAATTTAGCCGCATTGGACATCAAATTGGCCAAGACTTGCATAAGCCGACTTTTATCGGCTTGAACCAAAAATTGCTCCGCTTCCGATCGGTTTACAAATAAAACACCATGCTCAGTAGCATAGCCTTTGTTGGCCTCAATCGCTTCGTCGACCAATGCGCGTAGATCGGTCGGTTTCATATAATATTCCATCTTACCCGCCTCGAACTTTTCCATATCGAGGAGATCGTTGATCAGCGACACCAACCTGTCCGAGTTGTTATAGGCAATTTCCAGCATCGATTTCTGCTGTTCGGGAATATCCCCCGTGACACCTGATCGGATGAGGCCAAGCGCGCCCTTAATGGAAGTCAACGGCGTACGTAATTCATGGCTGACCGTTGCCACAAATTCCGCTTTCAACCGTTCCGCTTGTTGACGTTCGGTTATATCTCTAAAAATACCGATGAATTTAGTTTCGCCCTCAGCGCGCATTTCAGCAACGTTCAGCTCTATCGGAAATATGCTGCCGTCACTCCGGCGACCTTCCAATTCTCCAATATTTCCTTCTTCATCGGAATTGCGCAGGACGAAAATTTGCAGGGAATCACCTTCGTTGTTCGGCAACAACACAGAGATGTCCTTCCCGAGCACTTCACCGGCCGTATACCTGAACATCTTTTCCGCGGCTAAATTGAAGGTCTCGGTATGTCCTTTAAAGTCGACAGTAATAATTCCTTCGGCCGTATTGGAGATTATGCCATCGACGTATTCATAAGAAGCCGTCGTTCGTATTAAGGCGTCGAGCATTGTGTTGAAATCATCACCCAATTCGAAGAGTTCCGATGGACCTGACGGCGTCACCCGTTCGCTCATGTCCTGCGTTCCAGTGATCCGTCTGACGATCCTCGACAAACGGAATACGTCGCGTTTCACAATATACGCCGTCAACGCAATCGCGCCGACCAAGACGATGAGCGCCAATATAATTCCAACAATGAGAAAATTTTTAATCCATTGCTGCGTGGCGAGCGCAACTCTCTCCCACTGCAATGTGAGAATTCTCATTTCGGGGTTTCGCGATAGCGGTGCCGAAATTACGCGCCAGTCGCCGCGTCCAGCTTTGTCATAGTTGGAGCCAAGTATGCCGAATGCCGTATTGGATGTATAAACAACCCGATCGCTGCCATCGATAACAAGTGTTTCATTATATTGAACACCCACATCAAAAAGTTCGGTCAGGCCGTTTTCCCCCAATGTGACGATGATCGCACCTTCGGCGTTTCCAGAGTACAAAAGCGGTTCAACGATAATAAGACCGGCCCCAGTCAATCGAAACCAAGACTCACCCTTTTCAATTACAGCTTCACGCCACTCCTCGGCGATCACCGAGACATCGCTCTTCATGGAATTGCCAAAGAGCACGCGCCCTTTGTAGTCCGTCATTTCCACCTTGGCATCCGGCGCGCCGGACAAATGTAATTCGCGAAAGAACGGCGGCAGATATTCCTTTCGGCCTTCGACATCTATCAAGCCATTAATTAGAAGGGCATTCTTCGCAAGAAATTTGGTTTGAGTTAATAAATTCTCGAATCTAAATGCGATGATCGTTTCGGTTTGCCGGTTTTGCCGTAACAAGGATTCGTTCGCTTTCCCACTCGCCAGCTCATGCGTGATCGCCAATCCAACGAGCGCCGCCACGATAAATATCACAGCGGTGATCGGCAGCACCCGTATTAACAAATACGAGAAAAAAGAAACGGAAGGCTGCGTCGATTCTTCACTCATATAGAATTCATCTGACGTCCACGGGACGAATAACGCCGTTCTCATCAAACCGGACCATGATGAAACTACTCGCATCTAAGGCGTCATGACGATCCTTAGTGAAAGGAGGCGTGTAATCCTTCATCAAACCTTGATAAGACTCCAAATTTTCAAGCGCATCTCGCACATCCGGTCTTTCAATCGAGCCGGCTTTCGCAATCGCCAACGCTAGTAAGTGCATCAAATCGTATGCATGAGCGGCACCGACCGGTGCCGCCACATCTTCCGGTTTTTTAATATCCGGATAGGCAATTCGCAATGCTTCAAGAAATTTTTCCGCGCGACCGGGAACCGGCGGCCTCAAAAATGAAAAGGTCTGTAAAAAAGAGAAATTAATCTTCTGCAAATTCTCTCGATTGTCGGAAAAGAAGTCACCGCCGCTAATTCCCCAATGAGAGATAATCGGCAAGCGCTCATTCTCCGCACGTTGCGACATGGAGCGGACCGCCCTTCCACCTTCCCGAGGATTGGAAACAAGTATGATCGCTTCCGCCCCTTTCGCGGCTAGACGCTCAATTTCAGTGGAAAGACTGGATGCGCCCCAATTGAACCATTCTAGTCCGACCGGTTCCATTCCCAAGTCAGCCAGAGCTTTCTTGACTGCCTTCTCATTTGAACGCCCCCATCCTGTCCGTTCGAACAAGAGGCCAAAATTTTTAAATTCGGATTTGATACCATGATTAACTAAAAATCCGCCTGCGAAGGCGTCCCGGACAGAAACTCGAAAGACGTAATTCGGCTCGTAGCCATTATCGACGACGGGCGTACCGGCTGCCCAAGGCCCCAGGTAGATGAGCCTATTCGCATGAATTTCTTTTAACTCCTGCAAGGCAACCGGCGTGTGAATGCCACCGAGAACGGCGACCAAGTTAGGCATCCCCGCGAATTCCACGATGTTGTCCTTGCCTCTCGCGGGATTTCCTTTGTGATCGCGCACAACGAGTTTTAATTTGCGGCCCAGTACGCCTCCCTTTGCGTTGATTTCATTGATCGCAACTTCTGCACCGCGACGGATGGATTCCCCGCCCTCGGCAGCGCCAGATGACATATCGGCATCCAGACCAACAATGATGGACGCAGAAGAATCCGCTATTGCTGGGAAAGTGCTGACAACCGGAGGCAGGAAAATTGCTAAAAGAGCAATAAAAGTGCGAATGAGTGCATACATATTCGTCAACCTAAATGTCCAGACATAAAACTCATTGTGTGCCGGATATATTACATTGTGAAGGAATATTTAACTTCCAAAACTCGGCATTGCACGGAGCAATTAGGTAACGCATCGAATTATTAAAAAGTATTCTTTCTAAATCTTAAAGCTGCGGCGAACGAACTCCACGAAGCCGCCCCGCTCCAGGTGCGAGACCTGTCGCGACTTATCGTCGGACCAGCCGTAGAGTTCCTTCTCGCCGTATTTCTCGACCTCGCGCTGGCGGTTCATCGGGTTGCGCTCGGCGCGGCGGGCGTCGTAGCCGTCGATCTCCGCCTCGAAATTGCTGTCGTCGTAGCGGTCCTTGTGGACCATGACGCGGGGCGGCAGGCGCAGACTGACCCAGGGCTCCCAATCGGGATAACCGACACAGAGCCCAGCGACCGGGAAGACGTGATCCGGCAGCTCCAGCATTTCGGAAATCTCGGCGACCGGCTCGCGCACGGCACTGATCGGGCAGGTGACGAGCCCTTCCGCTTCCGCGGCCCGGATGAAGGCGGACATGGCGAGCGCCGCGTCGACCGTCGGATTGAAGAACGAGTCCAACTCCTCATGCGCGAGCGCCGTGCCACGCAACTCACAGACTTTACGGATACGCCGCCCGTCGCCACAGAAGATGAGGAACACGGGTGCTTGCGCAATCCACGCCATGGACGGGATCAATTCCGCGACCCGGTCCTTCTTCGCCTGGTCGTCGACATGAAGCACAGCGTACTGCATCAAGTCCGACTTGGTCGGGATCGACAGCGCCGCCGCGAACAGCAGCTGCAACAGCTCATCGTCAACCGGCTTATCGGCCCAGCGCCGGTGCGAGCGATGCGCCAACTGCCGTGCCAACTCTCCCTCCGCCGGACGGTCCTTGCCAAGGTCGGTTTTTTCGCCGAAGCGTGCTTCGTAGAGGTCAGCCAGAGTTTCGGTCATGTGATTGTCCTTTTAATCGTCGTTCTCCGCTCTCGTTTCCCGGGGCCGGTCGAAGACCGGAAACCGGGATCCAGTTCACGCTCGATCTAGCTGGTCACAACTGGATCCCGGATAACGCAGACGCGTTTCCGGGAAACGAATGAGGGAATATTTTCACGCTTCTAAATACTTCAAAAACGCGCCCATCTCCGCATCGAAACGCTCCGGATTGTCGATGTTGACCGCGTGCCCCGCGTTCGGCACCACGACCTTGTGGCTGCCCGCTATCTTGGCCTCCATATAGTCGCTCGCGCCGATGAACGGCGCATCGTCGGCGCCGACCAACACCAGGGTCGGTTTGGCGATATCGGGGAGCGAGAAAATGACTTCCGAATTGTCGTGCGCCAGCATACCGCGCGCCGCATGAGCCAAACCTGTCGCGTCGCGATGTTTCGCCAGCAGGACTTCAAGGCGGTCGCCGAACACGGAAAGACCTTCGCCCTCCAAACGTTCAGCCCGGCGTTCGGCGGTCTCATTCCATTTCAGCCGTGCCTCGTCCTTCTTAAAGCCGGGGCCGCAACCGAACAGCATCAAGGCTTCGCAACGCGCCGCGTGGGCCCGGTGAAAGGCGAGCGTCGAATAGCCGCCGAGCGAATGCCCGCCGATGATCGCACTCTCAAGTCCGCATTCGTCCATAACCGCCGCCATATCGGCGACCGTGTGTTGCTTCGAGTAGAGCCCGGGGTCGTCCGGATAGTCGCTCTCCCCATGGCCGCGCATGTCCCAGACAATAAGCCGGTAACGGTCCTTGAACGCCGCGATCTGGCCCTGCCACATTTGGCTTGTGGCGCTGTAGCCGTGAGAGAGCAGGATTGCCGGCCCCTCGCCGTGATCCTCAAAATAAAGCCGCACGCCATCGCGTGTCAGATACGCCATCCCTAGCCCTCCACTTCGTAGCCGAATTCTTCCGCCGACTCCGTCAACCAATGCCACATATTCGCCGAATAACTGCGCGGCACGTAAAGCTCGAAGGCTTCCGGCCCGACGCGATGCAGCAACACGCCCGCATGTTCAACCATCGTGTGGGCGATGGCCTGCACGGGAAACGCGTCGGTGTGCAGATCGACCGCGATTCCTTTTACCAAGACACTTCGGGCCGCCTCGCCCTTGAGGCGCAAGATCGTCCGGCTGTCGGAGAGGTCGAGCAGCATCGCATCCTCATCCGTCGCGACACCGTCGAAGCGCTTCATGAGGGCCGGGTCATCGGCGGTAAACCACATCCGCTCCGCTCCCGCCCAGATTGCTGTCACTGTATCGGCGACGCTGGCGATACCGAACGCTTTCGGAATGGTACCGCCCGCCGCGGATGCGAGACGCTGTGAGATGATCTCGAACGTGTCAAACCACCCTGCCACCTGGACGATGGAACGGCCGCGCACTTCCGAGAGTATGACGCCTGGACTGCCGCCCGCGCCATAACGGCCCGGTTTGATATGACTGGCGAGTTGGGAGCGGGCTTCAAGCATAACCTATTCTCCCACACAGAATCCTCACCCTGAGCCTGTCGAAGGGCGAGGCCGCGTTCGTTTGCGCCACATACTTCGACAAGCTCAGCATGAGGTTGGTGACTTGGCATGTTCGGAAACTACCCACGCAACCGCTCCCCATCTGGATCGACGAAATGCGGGGAGACCACTTCGACCTCGATGCTCTCTCCCTTCACCGTGCGGCAAGCGAACATGCGCGTGCCATGCCGCGCGGTGCCGTTCGAGACCAAGGCCAATCCAATGTAGTGCCCCAGTTCAGGACTGTAGGAGACCGACGTGATATGCCCCAACACACCCGCCGCCGACGGGTCCGCCGTCAACTCGTTGAACGATTCCACGTCGCGCACCGGTCGGTCGTGCAAATTGAACGGCGTCTCACGGATCAAGGATCCCGACTTCAGATTGAGGGACCGGTCGACCGGGATGAGGCCGACCAAACGGTCGCGGCTCTCCTCCAGCAAAGCCGGGCGCTGCATCAGCACGCTGCCGACATAATGTTTCTTCTTGCTCGCCATACGGCCGAGCCCGAGGTCTTCCATACTCGTCTTACCGTCTAACTCCGGCCCGGCGACATGGCCCTTCTCGATGCGCAGCGCCGCCATCGCTTCCGTCCCATAGGGCACGACATCGAAGGCTTGCCCCGCGTCCCAGACCTGCTCCCAAAGCGCGTGGCCGTAGTCGGAAGTGGTATAAATCTCATAAGCGAGTTCGCCCGAAAAACTGATCCGGAAGATGCGCACCGGCGCGCCGTCGAGCGTACCTTCGCGCACCCCCATGAAGGGCAGCGCCTCGTCCGACAGATCTATATCGGTGCCAATCGCGGCCAACAGCTCGCGGCTCTTCGGCCCGGCGACGGCGATGCCTGTCCATTGATCGCTGACCGAGGTGAGATGCACCCGCAGCTCCGGCCACGCCGTCTGCAGCAGCATTTCCATATGCGCCATGACCGGCCCCGCATTCGCGGTCGTCGTCGTCATGAAATAATGGTTCTCGGTGATGCGTGACGTGGTGCCGTCGTCGAAGACCATGCCGTCGTCGCGCATCATAACGCCGTAGCGCGCCCGGCCCACCTTGAGGCTGGAGAACATATTGGCGTAGACTCGATCGAGGAATTCCCCGGCGTCCGGTCCCTGCACGTCGATCTTGCCGAGACTGGTCACGTCCACAATACCGACCCGCTCTCGTACCTCTCTCGCCTCCCGACGATAGGCCGCGTGAATGTCCTCGCCGTCCTTCGGGTAATAACGGGGCCGCATCCAAAGCCCCGCTTCGACCATCACCGCGCCATGTTCCTCATGCCAATCATGGATCGGCGAGAAACGCTCCGGCACGAAATTGCGGCCGACCCCGCCGCCCGCGACCGCACCCAAGGCCGTCGGCGTATAGGGTGGGCGGAAAGTCGTCGTGCCGACCTCGGGAATGGAAAGCCCACGCGCCTCGGCCATCAGCGCCAAACCCGCGATGTTCGCCGTCTTGCCCTGATCCGTCGCCATACCCAGCATGGTGTAACGTTTCAAATGCTCGACCGAGACATAGCCTTCGCGGTGCGCCAGCTCGATATCCTTGGTCGAGACGTCGTGCTGGAAGTCGATGAACGCCTTGCCCATGCCGCCTTCCGGCTGCGGCACCTTCCAGAGTGCGCGGCTCGGCACATCGTCCGTCCAGTCGCCGGCACAGCCGCCAACCGCTTCCTGATTCGGGCCCAACAAGTTGCCGGGCAGGAATGCCTGTTTGGCGTCGTCATATGTGGGGCGCCCGCCCTTATGGCTCATCAAGTGGACGACCGGCGACCACCCACCGGAGATCGCCAACAGATCACAGGAGATGCGGCGCATCGGCCCCGAGAGCGTTTTCCCATCCGCCGACAATGCGGCGATCTCGACGGCGCGCAGCTTTTGCCAGCCCTTCGCCCGTTGCACCACCATTCCCGATAAAATTTCGATACCGGCGGCCCGGACCGCCGCCGCTAGCGTCGCCGGAACCTCGCCGCGCACGTCGACCAAGGCCGTGACGTTCACGCCCGACGACGCCAGGTTGATGGCCGCCCGATAGGCGCTGTCGTTGTTGGTGAAGACGACCGCGTTCCGGCCCGGCAATACGCCAAACCGCTTTGCATAGCCTTGCGCCGCCGAAGCCAACATGATGCCCGGCAAATCGTTGTTGCGGAATACCAGCGGGCGCTCCAACGCGCCGGTCGCGAAGACGACGCGTTTGGCGCGCACGACCCAGGACCGTTGGCGGGGCTGTCCTTCGGGCGGCACCGGAAGATGATCCGCCACCCGCTCGACCAGCGCGAAGGAATTGCCGTCATATTGGCCGAAGGCCGTCGTCCGGGTCATCACCGTGACGTTGTCCATATCCGCCAGCGCATCGGCATCGGGTGTTGCTTGGCCGGTATTGGCGGCACTGCCGCCGAGCCAGGCCATCTGTTCGACCAGCAAGACGCGCTCGCCTTTCGCGCCCGCTGCCCGCGCCGCCGCCAGACCGGCGGGGCCAGAGCCAACCACCAACACATCGCAGAAAGCGTGGGCGCGTTCGTAGTGGTCGGGATCGGGCTGATCGGGCGCGATACCCATCCCGGCAGAGCGCCGAATGATGCGCTCATAGACCGGCTCCCAGAACGAAGCAGGCCACATGAAAGTCTTGTAATAGAACCCGGCGACTAAGACCGACGACAACAGATCGTTGACGCTCATCACATCAAGGCCGAGCGACGGCCAGCGGTTTTGGCTCTCGGCGACGAGACCCTCGTAAATCTCGACCATCGTCGCCGGGACATTGGGCTCCCGCCGGGCACCTTGGCGCATGGTGATCAACGCATTCGGCTCTTCCGGTCCAGTCGCGAACAAGCCGCGCGGTCGGTGATATTTAAAACTGCGCGCCAGCAAGCGAACGCCGTTCGCCATCAAGGCCGAGGCCAGGGTGTCTCCCGCAAATCCTTCGTAAGAACGGCCATCAAAAGTGAAACGAATGGATTGGCTCCGGTCCACAGCCCCGCCGTCGGCCCGCCGAAATTTTTGCCCCGCCATCTTAAGCGCCTCCGCTCGAGGACGGTTTCGCAAATTTCACGCTCGATACGTCATGCGTGACCGTATCCCGCTCAACCACAAGCCACTGACGGCAGCCGTGCGAATGATGCCAATATTCCGTATGCGCGCCCTTCGGATTGTCGCGGATGTAGACGAAGTCGAGCCAGGCTTCCATATCGCTCGAACCGTGCTCGGGCCGCCTTTTCGTGGCGTCCCCCGCATAAGTGAATTCACCGTGATCGCGCTCGCCGCAGAAGGGGCACTTAATCCTGATCATCGCCCGCCCCCTACTGCGCCCAAGGGTACGGACCAGCACCCCGCTCTTCGATGAGATGGCCGGAGGAGAACCGCTCGATGGTGAACTTAGCGTTCAGATCGTGCGGGCGGTCCTGCGCGATCGTGTGGGCGAAACACCAGCCCGACGCCGGGGTCGCCTTGAACCCGCCATAGCACCAGCCGCCATTGATAAAGAGGCCCGGGATCGGCGATTTCGCGATGATCGGGCTGCCGTCCATGGTCATATCCATGACCCCGCCCCAGTGGCGATGGAAGCGCAGCCGCGACAGGCTCGGCATCAGCGAGACCCCCGCCGCCATAACGTGATCGATCAGCGGCAGATTGCCGCGCTGGGCATAGGAATTGTAGCCGTCGAGGTCGCCGCCGAAAACCAGCGTGCCCTTGTCCGATTGGCTCAGATAAAAATGCATCGCCCCGCAGGAGACGACGATATCGACCATCGGCTTGATCGGCTCGGAGACAAACGCCTGCAGCACATGGGTCTCGATGGGGAGCTTCAACCCGGCCTTCTCCGCCAGATGCCCCGTATGGCCCGCCACGGTCGTGCCCAACTTCTTCGCGCCGATGCGCCCGCGCGTGGTCTCGACACCGACGATCCGCTCACCGTCCTTCACGAAGCCCAAAACTTCACAGTTCTGGATTAGGTCGACACCGTAACTGTCCGCGCCCCGCGCATAGCCCCACGCGACCGC
>Ga0055584_100005199_pt1 | contig 12762 bp, 5 predicted proteins | sample OSDHelmetaG_FD_58716 | JGI IMG/M metagenome (GOLD analysis project Ga0055584, IMG submission 58716) | Pelagic marine sediment microbial communities from the LTER site Helgoland, North Sea, for post-phytoplankton bloom and carbon turnover... | ecosystem: Environmental > Aquatic > Marine >... | reverse complement strand
CAAAATTCAGGGGGGTTAATGTTGGACGAGAATTACGCTCGTTTTCTCAGGCAGCAAGATTTATATTTTTTCCCGCTTCCACAGGGACACGGATCGTTGCGCCCCACTTTATCTTCTCGGTTTCGTATGGTCTCGATTGCTTGCTGTCCTCCGCCACTTCGGTCAATCGCTTCCGATTGCTCCTGTGACATCTCGGATTGCTGTGGATCGGCTGCTGCTGAGGAGGCGTCGTCATGGCGTGCACTGGTTTCTACCAGCGTGTTACTGACGAAGTCTTCGTTCATTTGCTCCATTCGGAACACAAGGTCAGTGACGCGCTCGCCAATCGAGACCCACAGCCCTTCAAACATTCGCATACCTTCGCGCTTGTATTCAACTTTTGGGTCAAGTTGAGCCATTCCGCGTTGCCCGACGGCGCTGCGGAGATAATCCATTGCGAGAAGATGGTCTTTCCATGCTGAGTCTACGATTTCGAGTAAGACCATTCTCTCCATGCGGCGGAATTCAGGGTGATAATGATCTTCGACGATCGCTTCGAGCGCTTGTTCGAGTTCTTCTTTGTCGAGCGAATCGACTCGCTCAAGAGAAAGGTCATGACTGATAGTTTCCATGAACCAATCGCTCAGTTTGGTCGCCTCACCGTTGGCGTTGTTGAGAGGTAAAGCTCCTTGGCTGGAAAGGGATTCGATTTGTCCATGCAGGGCTTCTATTTTGACTTGAGCGAGTTTTTGAGATTCACGGCTTTTACCAAGCAGCAATTCATGAATTTCATCGCGTTGTTTGTTTTTCAAATCTTCCAATGTGAGGGGAGTATCGAATCGACGACTGGCCCACTGGACGAGTCCTTCGCGGTCGATTCTGCCTTGAGCGCCCCCTGAAGCTGGCATGACAAACTGATAGAGGCCTGCCATTACAGGATAGACGGCTTCTTTTTCGTCATACTTTTTGATTGCCTGTTCAACGATGATGTCGATGGTTTCATCGATTGTAAGATCTTGAACTTGATCTAGATTGGGCTCGATACCGAATTTCGCGAGGCACCAGCTCGCGGCAGTTTTAATGCCGTAGTCTTCGTCGAGCATTTGCTCGGCACCTTCGATCTTGATTTTTCGGATTGCAGCTCGCGCTTTGTTGATCAGCAGTTCGTCAACGCGATCACGTCCCGTACTCTTCATGTCTTTTTCGCGGATCCCTAAGTTCCAACGCGAATTACAGAAGTGGGCAAGTGCTCCCCAGTTCCATTCGGATTCATCCTCACCTTCTGCGAGGCATACATCGATTTGTGCAAGGATATCGGTTTCGGCGTTTCGTTCGGCTTCGTCGAGACAGATCTGAATTGCTTCTTCGGGATTTGTCTTACGAAACAGTCGTGGATCGAGCGAGATCGCTAGTTGTTTTCCCGCAAAACCAGCGAATGATTCTCTGCCGAATTCGTCAGCGAGGCAGGTATTGAGATTCGTATCGACTTGGTCGCGAACCATGTCCTGAACAAGTTCACGGCAACTAACGCCGTCGAGGACTTGCTGTCGGAACCGATAAATTCGTTTTCGCTGTTCGTCCATGACTTCGTCATATTCCAACAAGCTTTTTCGAATTTCAAAGTTGTACTCTTCTCGTTTCTTTTGAGCCGCATCGATTCTCCGAGATACCATGCGACTGGTAATTGGATGGTCGTCTTTGAAACCGCCCATTTCAAGCATTCGTTTAACGAAAGGGCCGGCGAAAATCCGCATCAGGTCGTCGTCAAGACTGAGGTAGAAACGACTACTCCCCGGGTCGCCCTGGCGACCACAGCGTCCGCGAAGCTGGAGGTCAATTCGCCTTGCATCGTGCCGCTCGGTGCCAATCACATGGAGACCACCAATTTTTTTGACTTCTTTTCCCATCTCTGCCATGTGGTGTTCCTGGTCGATGGATTCAACCAGTTCATCCCATTCTTCACGCGGCACGTCCAGACGAGTCGTATATTTTTCTTGAAGCCGCGCCCAGGCCATGTTTTCGGGGTTTCCTCCGAGGATGATATCGGTACCCCTTCCAGCCATGTTGGTCGCGATGGTGACCGCTCCGAGTCGTCCAGCCTGGGCAACAATTTCTGCTTCCCGTTTGTGGTTTTTGGCATTCAAAACTTCGTGCTTAATACCTCGGCGATCTAGCAAGCCGGATAGCACTTCGCTTTTTTCGATGGAAACGGTACCGACCAGGATTGGACGTCCTTTGTGATTTACGGATTCGATTTTGCTGCGAGGAATCCGGATTTCTTTTCCATCATCTTTGTCGGCGATGGTGACTTCCTCATCGGATTCACTTTTGATTCGACCAACGTAAAGATCTTCATTTTTAAGTTTGACAAAATCCCACTTATGGTAATGTTCGATTTCCTCTGCGATGGCGGACCATTTGAATTTTTCGCCACTGAAGATTACATCGGGGTGCGGGATTCGCTGAAGTTCGCGATTCGTCGGGATTGCCACAACGTTTAGTTCGTAGATCTTGTAAAACTCTTCGGCTTCGGTCATCGCGGTTCCAGTCATACCGCAGACTTTTTCGTATAGCTTGAAATAGTTTTGCAGGGTAATGGTTGCGAGGGTTTGAGTTTCCTCTTTGATCTTAACGCCTTCTTTGGCTTCAACGGCTTGATGCAAACCGTCACTCCATTGGCGACCTTCCATGAGACGGCCGGTAAATTCATCGACGATGACGATTTCGCCTTCTTTCACAACGTAATTGACGTCAATCTTGTAAAGCCCATGTGCTTTCAGAGCATTGTCAATCATGTGCGGCCAGTCCATATTGCCCGCAGTGTAAAAACTTTCAACGCCGGCTAATTTTTCGGCGTGCCGGACACCTTCGTCGGTCAGTGTAGCGGTATGGTCTTTTTCGTTGACCTTGTAATGAACTTCTCGAGAGAGTTGCGTTGCGATTCGGTTTGCCTCGGCGTATCGCGCGGGGTTTTGGTGGGCGGGGCCTGAGATGATCAGCGGAGTTCTCGCCTCGTCGATGAGGATGTTGTCGACTTCATCAACAATTGCAAAAGCGAGTGGCCCCTGAGACTGTTGATAGCGCTTTGAAAATCTCTCGTCACCGCGAGCCGCTGGTCGCATGTTGTCGCGAAGATAGTCGAATCCAAATTCGTTATTTGTTCCGTAGGTAATGTCTCGCTCGTAGGCCTCTTGCCGTTCTTTAACCGGCATATTGCTTTGGATCGCACCCACTGTCAGGCCAAGACCCATGTAGAGAGGAGCCATCCACTCCATGTCGCGGCGAGCGAGATAGTCGTTGACGGTCACAACGTGAACACCCCTGCATTCGAGTGCATTCAGATAGGAGGGTAGCGTCGCAACAAGCGTCTTCCCTTCACCGGTCACCATTTCCGCAACCGCACCGGAATGCAGGACCATGCCGCCGATCATTTGAACGTCATAGTGTCGCATCCCAAGGAATCGTTTTCCTCCTTCACGACAGACGGCGAACGCTTCGATCATAATGTCGTCGGTAGTTTCGCCGTTTCGAAGGCGCTTTTTGAACTGCTCTGTTACTTCACGTAATTCATCATCGGAAAGCGAGGAGTAGTTGGATTCAAGCGCATTGATCGCGTCAACTTTTGATTCCAGTTTTTTTACATAGCGAGCATTGGAAGAACCAAAAACACCGGTAACTGCTTTTTCAAATCCGGAAACAAGCCCACCAAAAAAGTGAGTGGTGGCGTCCCAATATCGTTCCAGTTGTTCCATGGCTTATTTCCACATTTTCCGAAAAAAACAGTTCGGAATCAAATTTTTTAATGGTTTGTAGTTGTTCGCTGATCTCAAAAACCACCAACCGGAAATTATGTCAGGCTGGCAATTCGAGTATCACTGGAGGCGCACAGCGCCCGCATCAGCAGTTATTTGCATCAAGTTTTACGTAAGTTCGCTAATAGTAACAGATTATCGGGACTATCGATGCTGGTCAACGGAGATTGAGAGGGGGGAATCACCTCTAAACCCCCGTAAATTGCAGCATTTTTGGCAGGTGTTGGTGGCTCTCAAAGAGCAACGGCCTTGAATGACGCAATTCATGTGCCAAGATTGGTGCCCTGGAGTGGTTGGGAGCTGGGGTTTTAAGGCGGAGTTGAGTCGAAGTGGAATCACTCGGCTGCGACCTCGGCAATCCGTACTTGCGGCATTTTACGGGCTCAAGGCCTTGCTGAGGGGCCAAGCTTCAGTGGAATGGGATGTTAGATCTGTGAACGATTTGGTGGGTCTGCTACCAAGATTTGTTTGCTCAATCCTAATTCTCGACGATCCATCGACTCAAATCGGTAGTATGAGGTAAATTGACGGCCGAGGTTCATTAGACGTCGAGTGCCGGTGAGGGAGTGCTGCAGGTCGAAGCGACATTGGTTTAGGTAAATAAGTGAAAAAGCAAGTTAAGACGACTGATATTTCAGGAAAGATGATTTTACTGGGCACCGGAACATCGGTGGGTGTGCCTGCGATCGGTTGCAGTTGTGACGTTTGCCAGAGTGGTCACCCGAGAAATCAACGGACAAGAGCAAGCGCGATCATCGGTTTGCCTGAAGGGAATCTCTTAATAGATACTTCCCCGGATTTGCGGACTCAATTACTGCGAGAACAAATTGGAATTGTTCACTCTGTCATTTACACCCATGAACATACGGATCATGTCATGGGATTTGATGACTTGCGACTCTTTCAATTTTATTTGGGCCATGCTGTTCCGGTATATTGCAATGCGAAGGTGGAAAGAAGATTGAGAATGGCGTTTGATTATGCCTTCAGCGATGAAGCTCAAACGCATCCTGGCGCGGCTCCTGCGGTGGATCTGAAATCAATTCAATCGGATCCAATCCGAATTCTCGGTGCGGAAATCATTCCGATTCCTTTAAAGCACGGGCCTAAGTTTGATGTTCTCGGTTTCCGTATCGGGGATGTTGCCTATTGTACTGATGTCAGCGAAATACCGGATTCTAGTTGGGACTTGTTGCAAGGTCTCGATACACTCGTTCTCGATGCCTTGCGTGAGGATCCTCATCCAACTCATTTTAGTATCGCCGAAGCTGTCGAGGTTGCTCAAAAATTAGGCGTGAGGCAAACCTACTTTACTCACTGTGCGTGTCGCTTGGATTATGAATCGGTAAATTCAGTTTTGCCCTCGGGAGTAGCGGTTGGTTATGACGGATTGCAGATTGAACTGACCTAGTCCGCTTTTGCCGGAACGCAAAAAAAACGCTCACACAATCGAAGATTATGTGAGCGTTGCGTGAGATCGTGAATTTAGAAATCTAGCGTAGACTAAGTTGCTTTTGGTTTAGCATTTCGACATAGTCCGCCGTGATTCTTAGAACTTCGTCGAGGTAGAAATTGCGTTCGATATCATTGCTTGGAAGCATTTGCTTTTCGATCGTTTTTTCATCTTCTTTTTCTGCGTTAAGTTCTTTCCGCCGAGCAATGAACTTAGCCTCATTGAGAGAAACAGCTTTCTCGTTTTTCAGCTCGATGTACTTATTAATCTTGCTGATTTCTTTTTGAAATTCGTCAGACGAATCAATTCTTTCTTTCGACTTAGTTCGAAGTGCGGAAGTAATGTCCTGACGATTCATTTTCATTTTTGCGAAGGATGCTTCGGGTACGCGATCGAATTTGACCGGGTAATCCAGATCTGCTTCGCCAATGTTGTCCATGTTGTCGGAAATGGAAGGTAGAACCAAATCAGAGAGAACTCCGCGTTTTTGCGTGCTATCTCCATTAGGCCGGTAAAATTGTTGCGTCGTGATCTTTAACGCTCCAAATTCATTCGGAGGATTTTTGATCCGGCTGAACAGGATTTGGTTAAGGTTAACAAGGCTTTGAACGGTACCTTTTCCGTGGGTGGTCGTATCGCCAATGACCAAGCCACGTCCATAGTCCTGGATTGCACCGGCAAGGATCTCGCTGGCGCTGGCGCTGAACTTGCTGGTCAAGACAACCATTGGTTTATCCCAGGCGGTCCCTCCGTTCTCGTCATTAAGCTTTTCGATTCGACCGTATGGATCTTTGACTTGAACAACTGGTCCAATGTCGATGAACAAGCCAGTGCAGTCGATTGCTTCGCGAAGACTTCCTCCTCCGTTCATGCGAAGGTCAAGAACAAGTGCGTCGACGTCTTTGGAGTTGAAGTCATCGAGGATTTTTTTAACGTCAGTGGTCGTGCTGCGTCCGCCACCACCGCCCATGTTTGCGTAGAAACTTGGAAGTTCGATTACGCCGATTTTCTTTGAAGCCTCCTCAAAAACTTCACCGTGAGCAGCGCTGTCTTCTAATTTGATTTTCTCTCGAACGATTTCAACGGTGTGCAATTCACTTTCGTTTTCAGACATTACCTGAAGTCGCACGACGGTTCCCGCCTTGCCACGGATCATTCCCACAACGTCATCTAGTTTCATTCCTGTGCATTCAACAAATGCGCTGCCGTGTTCTTTAAATAACTTGTCGTACGCCCGCGAGCCATCCTCTTCACCCTGGCCAACGGCGACGATTTTGTCTTCGACCTTTAAGCCGCCCTGAGTAGAGGCCGCTCCGCCGGGAACAATTGCTTTGATGACGGTGTAGCCTTCGTCCATCAGAGAGAGGGTCGCCCCAATCCCTTCCAATTCCAATCCCATTTGGATTAGGAAGTTTTCGAATGTGCCTTTACTCAGGTAGCTTGTGTGTGGATCAAAGCTGGTTGTGATTGCGGTGATATATCGTTCCACAATGTCTTCTGCATCGATCTGATGCATTCGCCGGGCGAACGATGAATATCGCTTGCGAAGACGATCTTTTGGATCATCTTTTTTCTTGACTGTTTTGTTTTTGTCGTCGTCGGATTTGGCATCAGACTCTTCGTCGTTGGCGTCTCCCCGCAGAACAAGCAGACTGTATTTAATTCTTTTTCTCCAGTTGTCACGCGCCTCGGCATCGTTCTTGGCAAAACTAAGGAGGTCGGGATCGGTGATCATTTCCTCATCAATTGTAAAGTCATGGTCTTCATCAATCAGTTCAACCGCGAGATCAGTTCGTTCGTCCACTCTTTGTAAAAATCGATCGAAGACTTCGAAGGCTGCGAGAAATTCGCCTTTTAGCATTTGATCATCGAGCTTAGTTTTCCATTTAGAAAATTCGTCGATGTCCGACTGCATGAAATACGACTTGGTTGGATCCAAGTTTTTGATGAACATCTCGAACGCACGGTTCGAGATCGTGTCGTCCAGTTTCCGCTTGGATAAGTGATCGTCCTGCATCAATTTTGCCACGATGCGGGAGACTGTCTTAGAGATCAGTTTATCGCTGGATGACTGGCTAGTTGTTGCTGAATCTTGTGCGTGTGAAAGTGTTACGGCAACGCAGGCAAACGCCAAAGCGACAACAGCGAAGCGTATTTTTATGGTTCTGGGTTTCAAAGAAAGCATCATGAATTCCTGTTGGTTGTTTATAAGACAACTTAGCCTTCGTATTTTAACATACTATCCGGTACGAGAATCGTAGGGATTGGTTCGTTTACAAGCAAGAGTGATCTCGCATCCTGAGGTTCGGCAAGATCGATTTTCAGAATTAAATCGGATCAGGCTTCGCACTGTTGATGTACCGAGCAATCTTGGGGTTACCTCACAAAAAAAATATTTAATTTGTAGCGAACCGAAACATTGGGTCTGTCTCGAACGAGTCGTTCGGCTGAAATATACCCTGAAATGTATGTTTTAGGAAATTTAGAACCAAGGGTTGCTCCGTGGTACTTTGTAAAAACCTTGGTATTGCGACTGCGAACCGGTTGAAACTTAAGGTGGGAGACCCGTATTTGATGAGTTTAAACAACGTCTCGGTAATTCGTTCCGATCTGTGTATGGAATTGGTCGACTTAGCGATAACTTGCCTTTACAATAGCGAACTGTGGTTCCCAAGTTGAATCACGACCCTCCATCCACTTCCAACGACTGTTAAGAAAAATACTCTCGTGCCAGCCTTCCTTGTTATGAATGCCGGGGCCAATGCAGGCGCCCGCTTTGAATTATCCGTACTTGAGGAAAATTTACTCGGGCGGGATTGGGAGTGTCGGATTGTCCTTAATGATCCGCAATGCTCTCGTGTGCATGCAGCCGTTTACCAAGATGAAGATGGTTGGTGGCTTCGTGATAATAAGAGTAGCAACGGGACTTATGTTAACGGCCAGTCCGTTGATCAAGCGAGATTAATGGAAGGAACCGAGGTTCGAATAGGTTCTAGCAGTTTCGTATTTTCGGAATCCAATCAACAGAGTGTTGCTAAGACGCTTTCTGAGGAACCGGAGTCAGAGAGGTGTTCAACAGGAAACCTCACGATTGTTCTCGATCGCTCGATGAATCCAAGAGAGACAGGGCAATATACGCTCGATTTTCTAAAAGGTCACAACTGGGGCCAAGACTTTTTCTTTTTGTTTCAATTGAGCGTTAAACTGCTTTCCGTTGATGATCCCGAAGCGGTTGCAAAGGTTTGCATGGATCGATTGATGGAAAGAACCGATGCATCGGTGGTTGGAATTTTGTGGTTGTCGGACGACGGGATGCTAGCGCCGAAGTCAGTGATTCCAGCCGAAGGGGCTGACAAGCTTCAGTTGGATACAGATCTCACTCGAAAAGTAGTCAAAGAAAAACGAGCTATTCGGATTGAGCATGACGGTTCTGATTCTCAAAAACGAGCTGATTCGATCTGTGTGCCATTGATTGTGGAGGATGAGGTCAAAGGTGCAATTCATTTGTATCGTAATGTGGAACCATTTCGGGATTCGCATTTTCAATTGGCCTGTGCGATGTCAAATATCATGGTGCGTTCGTTGGCTCGGGCCAATCGTCATTCAACCCTGGCGGCATCGCATTCTCGGTTGGTTGAAAAGCATGCTGCGTTTGATGAGATGTTGGGTGAGAGCGAGGCGATGCAGTCGCTCAAATCAAAAATTGGACGCGTCTCTAAAGCTTCTGGGTGTGTTTTGGTGCGAGGGGAAAGCGGTTCCGGTAAGGAACTTGTTGCCCGAGCAATTCATCGGTCAAGTCCGCGAGCGGATCGACCGATGCTTAGCGTAAACTGTGCGGCGATTCCGAAGGATCTAATTGAAAGCCAGCTCTTTGGGCATAAAAAGGGTGCGTTCACCAGTGCCGATCGAGATCATATCGGTTGGTTTGAGCAAGCAGATCGTGGAACACTTTTTCTGGATGAAATTGGTGAATTGTCGCTCGAAGGACAGGCCAAGCTTCTGCGGACGTTGGAGGGGCATCCCTTTCTACCTGTGGGCGGGACAAAAGAGGTCAAGGTTGACGTGCGGGTAATTTGTGCGACGAACCGAGACTTGAAAGAATTCGTCGCAGAGAAACAGTTTCGCGAAGATCTGTTTTACCGCTTGAGTGTTTATGAATTAATGATCCCACCGCTGCGAGAACGCGATAATGATATTCAGCGACTGATTGATTTCTTCCTGGAGCATTTTCGAAGTCAACATGGTCATCCAAAAATGAAATTGTCAAAAAAGGCAAATTCGCGATTGCTGGCCTACCATTGGCCGGGGAATGTTCGCCAGCTCCGGAATGTCATTGACAGTTCGATTGTCATGGCTGATGGCAACGAAATTCAATTAAGCGACCTTGGAATTCGCGAGCCTAACAGTGACGAATTGGGGACGCTCAATATTGCTGATTGGGAAAAACGATTGATACGCGATGCACTAAAACGGACCGGGGGGAATATTCCTCAAGCAGCCGAATTACTGGGGATTAGTCGTGCTACGCTCTATCGAAAACTCGATGACCATGAGGAATACAAGGACAGTTAAATCCGCTCTGAACTCAATTGAGGTTCAGAGGGAGATTTTGGTTAGAGGAATCTCATGCGGATTTTCGATCCTTCTGACCTGGGACGTCATGATTGCCCAGATTTTTGATGTAGATTTCCCGTTGCGGAAATGCGATCTCAATTCCTTTTTTCTGGAATTCAGCTTCGATCGCAACATTAAGTTCGTGTTGCACGCGGGCGAAAATGTCGCGTGAGGGGATGAACACACGAAGATCAAAATTCAGTGTGCTATCTCCGAATTCTTTAAAAAACACATCGGGCGATGGTTCGGTTTGGACGAGCGGATGGCGTCGCGCGACGGTCATTAGTGTGTCGTGGACGAGTTGGGTGTCAGAGCCATAGGCTACTCCGACCTTCAAAACAATTCGCGACCTTCGGTCCGTGAGCGTCCAGTTCATGATGTCGTCAGTAATGAATCGTTTGTTGGGAACGATCAGTTCGCGAAAATCAAAGTCTTTGATCGTTGTAGCTCTCAGTTGGATTCGAGTAACAGATCCTGTGACTCCGTTGACGGTGACCACATCGCCTAAGCGAATCGGTCGTTCAATAAGAATGATGATCCCTGAAATGACGTTTGAGAAAATTTCCTGCAACCCGAATCCGAGACCAACTGTCAAACCTGCGGCCAGCCACTGAACACTTGACCAATTGAATCCGATGATTTGGCAAGCAGAAATCAGACCTACGACACCGACAAAATATCGCAAGATAAAGGAGATGGCATAGCGACCGCCCCGATCCAATGGGAGGCGATCAAGAAGGGTGATTTCTAAAAGCCCGGGTAAATTGCGACTCAAAATTAAAGTGATTATCGCCAGGCCGAAGGCGATCAAAGCGTGTCGAAGCGTCACGGATTCTTTTACGCCCTCGGCGTCGGTCGAGGCCCAGGGTAATTGCCACTGGTCTAGATAGTCAATGACTGGAAGAACATCTGCAAAAAAATGCCAGCCAATTAAAATCATGGCAACGGTAGCCGTAGCGCGTAATAGTCGGTTGACTTGGGTCGAAATTTCGGTGATGTCAATTGACTCACCGCTGTTGATTTCGCCTTGTTCATCTCGGCTCAATTGACGAAGTTTGATTCTGAATTGAGCAATTAGCATCAGATGGCTAAAAAATCCACCGACGATCGAAATTCCGATAATGAAAATTGCTGTCCACAGCATCCGCCAGCTCATTTGAATAGCTGTGAACTGAAAACCAATGATCGATAGAATGCCTAAGCTAATGGGGATGAGTGGAAGGCACCTGTAATTTAGTTGACGAAGATCGTGGAGCCAGTTCTTCGAGGTCACACGGGAGGCGGACCACTGCCTCAGTATTTTTGAAGTTGTCCGCAAGCCGATGGTGAAGATGATCATTGAGGCGATGAAGAACAAGCGTCCCAGTGAGTCACTCCAAACTCCAGGAGTTGGTGAGGCAATTAATGGAGCACCATCATAAGTTTCTAGGCTAATGTAAAGAAATCGAAGAGGAAGCCAGCCCAGAACAATTGTGTAGACCAAGGAATAAAGTCCACGGCAAAGTTCAGTTGACCAACCGAAGCAACGCTCTGCCAGGCCATCTGAGCGCAAAGCTTGAACGAGCACCATACAGGCGAAGAGAGGCGGGCAGAGAATCCAAAGTCCGCGAGAGACCGAGCCTGCCAATGAGGTGATTTCTTCGCTGGGGCTCAGTTGGTAGGCGAGGAAGGCGACCGTTGCAGGTGCGACCGTTGCGCGAAGGATGGTCGCAGCCACCGATTTGTAAACGGGGCTATACCGGGAGAATTTTTCAATGTTCTCTCGAAGTGTTTCATCCGGGCCGGTTTCGTTTTCGTCAGATCGCTGCAACTGATCCACCAGTTCGTCCTGCGTTGGGTGGATGTTGTCCTGATCGTCTTGATTGTGGTGTGGTTGAGGTGGGGTCACGCATCACCTCGCAATCGCCGCGAGAATATAAACGCACACATGATTAAGAAGCAGGTAAAGAGAGTTCCGTACGGCCTTTTCTTGATATTTGTGGAAACGTTGTTCGCCAATTTAAGCCACTGCTGAGGTGAAAAAAATAATTGAATCGATGTCCAGGAACTTTTGAAGTCGGCAACTGACAATGGATCAGTACTGCGAACCCATAATGCGTTTTTCGCTGCATACTCTCTTGCCTCGTTGACTTTGTTAATGAGTTGAATCAAACGTTCCCGCTCATTTACCAGATAAGTTCGCAGTTTTTGGTAATCCAGTAGCAGGTCAGAAGAGTACTTCTGTTGTTTATCAAGAAGTTCATTTGCGAGGATTGTGAATTCTGATAACGGTAGACTGTCGTCTTCACCGTTTTCGGAGTCAGATCGCCCGGCTGTCAAACGTCTGATCTGTGCGTCTCGTTTTGACAGGACCCGTAGCTTTGCCCTCAGGTTTAGTTCGTTAAGTTGGCAATTTCGCAGTTCTGCATTGATTGAGTCAATTCTGGCCTGGCTTTCAAAAGTGTGCATGAGGTTTCGGCTCAGCTTTACTAATTCGATACCCCGGTCTTGCCGATGACCACCCGGCATCTCAATCTTATCTTTGATGCTCTCGAGGTCGGTGTTGATTTCTTCGTATTCTTGATCCGCAGCAGTGAATTTTTCGTTGCACTCTTCAATGTCCAGCGCAATGTCACTTCTTAGTTGCGTTATTTTGTGATTTTCATCAGCGATTTTTGCCAGTGATTTGTCAGTTTGAATTGCTTGAATGCTGGCTTGTTTTGCCTGTTCCTGCTGAAACGATATTTCTAAACTTTGTTTTTGATTAAAAGTTGTTTTCCACAATTCAATTTCGAGATCCAGAATTTCAATGTTGCGTTGAATGATTGCTTTTTTAATAGGAAGGAGCGCGCCTAATTGTTCTTGTTTGATTGTTTCGAGGCCAATCTGTTCTAGCTGTTTGTTGGATTTCAATTTTTTTGCATC
>Ga0055584_100005197_pt1 | contig 12763 bp, 12 predicted proteins | sample OSDHelmetaG_FD_58716 | JGI IMG/M metagenome (GOLD analysis project Ga0055584, IMG submission 58716) | Pelagic marine sediment microbial communities from the LTER site Helgoland, North Sea, for post-phytoplankton bloom and carbon turnover... | ecosystem: Environmental > Aquatic > Marine >... | reverse complement strand
CTATGAAACACCGGCAGAGAGATTTAACGCATGTGTTGCATCGACCGGTTGAAACCGCAGCACAAAGCAGACATTAGCTATTACCCTATATAGCCACGCACCTTTTAATTGAAATTGATAAACCTCGCTCAACGGTAGGAGTTCATATTCAAAGCCGACAGAGTATTAATAGACATACACCTGTTTTGTCGACTCTTACTTTGCTCATCTGGTGAGCGGTAAAAGTTTGGGCGCTGCCTAATTATGAAGCATCAGCGAGTGCCGGGATTGTGCGTTTCAGTTTCAGGTACATGTAAAGATAAACCAGCATGGCCATAATAGAAGCCGAAGCACACATTATGAACACTCCGTTGTACCCGAAGCCCCACGAGAGCACCGTCGCAGCAATGCCCGGTCCTAGGGCATTGCCGAGTCCCTGCGCAGCCGGTAAAAGGGAAACGTAACGGCCTGAGCGATCCACGTTGGAGACCACTGCAGCCTGGTAAATATCCACAAAGATCCAACAGAAATTAAAGGCAAACATGCTGAATGCCACACTGTAATCAGTAATTCCGAATACCAGCATCAGCACAATGCTCGCCTGAAAAACGAGGGTTACGAGCAAGGGTTTCGAAAGCCCGTAACGGTTGCTCAGCAATACTGCGAACAGGCAGCCAATGAGTGAGAAAAAAGACGTGTACACGAGCATGTCGGCGACCCACTCCGACGATGCGTCAGTGTCGACTGTCGCGAGTTCAATATAGGCCCAGTATCCGCCAATGTTTACGTAGGTTAAGGCAACAGCTGTCAGAACCAACCAGGGAACAAAGGATGGCACGTGTCGATGTTTTACTTTGTGTTCACCATCCGAACCCGCGACATCAACTTCAACATCAAGAGCAGCTTCAGCAGGTCGCCGGGGCAGCCAACTTATGAACATCAGACCTATCACGAAAGAGCCCGCGAATGCGACGTACATACCTTCAATCGAGAGATAGGGCAGAAATTTCAGTTCCCCTGCTTGAGAGAATGCGAAAGCAAACAATTCGAGACCGAATGCGAACGCGGGTCGTGAATGTCCACCAATCGTGGCAACAGCAATACCCGTGAACAATCCAGCACCGAGCCCAGCCGCCAGTCGCGGCGATGAACGTTAGCAAACGACGATCGTATTTCGCGACAGTAAAGTAGGCGAAAACAGCACCGATGGCTAAACCAAAAAGGTCCGCGCTGGTAACGTAACCGACTTGTACTTCGGTGAAGCCCAGGTTGTTTACCCAGGATGTAGAAATAACCGGTAACCCGACCATTACTCCATAGCCAGCCAGAGCCATATAGATGCCGATGGAGAGCGATCGCCAGTCGTCAAAGGCAGTCTTATGATGCAGCAAGGTGTTCTGCGTGTCACTCATGTCGGCTTTTCCCTTGTTATTTTAGTCGCGTTTGAAAAATGAGATAGACCTTGCGAACAGTCTCCAGCACGTCTCTGCTAGCTTTGCTTTAGCTATCTAAATATACCGTGAAGTATAAGTAGAATAAACACACCTGCCACTCTATCCTGAATATTCGGGGTAATGTATAAACGGAAAGCTAATTACTAGAGTTTACTATTGCCAGATATTTCTTTATTGTATTTTCGAATCCGGATAGGAGTGACTCAACGGTTAATGCATGGCCTATAGACACTTCCAGTATATCCGGAATGACTAAAAATCTGGCAAGATTCTCCTGGTTTAAATCATGACCTGCATTCACACCTATACCCAAAGCCTGAGCCGCTTTTGCTGTCTCAGTAAATTTTTCTACTATGCTTTTCTCATCCTCGCGTCCAAATGCACAAGCGTAAGATTCGGTATACAGCTCTATACGATCCGTTTCAGTTTCCTTTATCGCCTCTAGTTGCGTTGGATCCGGGTCTAAAAAAATACTGGTCCGTATATTCCTTTCATGTAATTTTGACACAATGTCCTTCAATCTATCGCAGTCCTTTACTGCGTTCCAACCATGATCAGAGGTAAGTTGATTGGGATCATCTGGCACTAATGTGCACTGGGTTGGTTCGGCTTCCAAAACGACCTGCATAAATTTATCGGTTGGATAACCTTCTATGTTAAGTTCAACATCCTGGTATTCACTTACCAGCGCAGCCAAATTGTAGACATCAGAGTACTTTGCATGACGTTGATCCGGGCGCGGATGAATAGTTAAACCATGCGCACCGGTATTGACACAAAGCCTGGCGAAATCTAGAAGATTAGGATAATCGCTGTCTCTGGAGTTTCGCAGCAAGGCGATCTTATTTAAATTTATACTTAGCTTTGTCATTCAAGTCTCAATATGTTCAAGTAAACTCGGAAAAAAAAGTAAAAACCTTTCTTCCAGTCCCTGATAATTATTTTCCACTTCTTCAATTGCGCCAGCCATCTTATTCTCAAAACGGATCCGAGTGGACATTCTATCTAAAGCATAACCTATACCTTCCAATGTTGCATAGGAACGCAACCATTGATCTTCAATCATATATGACATTACGTGCTGCATTCTTGTCGGCATGATATCTGACAATGATGCAATCTTGTCGTGCGCCTGATCAATAAAGAGGTCAATATCTGAATTGCTGAACTTCTGCCAATGACGTATTAGAAAGTAATCGAAAGTGACATCAAGAACGATGCCTGCAAAACGTCGTCGCTCTTTACTAAACAAACATTTCAAATCTAAAATAACAGGATGTGTATCAGTAAACTTATCTACTCGAAGATGATTACTTATACCCGAATTTACTCTATCGGGAAGCGTATCTTCACCAAGGTATTTTCTAAAATCACCCATCAAGTTGCCCACCATTGACTCGGCATCCGATGGCGATAGCCTGAGATGTGCCAGATAGTTCATTTATTCAATTCAACTTCGTACTAATCAACGCCCATAACAACAGAATCAGTAAGATAAGGATTATCAAACTGCACAATATCTCCCACCTTTTTACCTTGAACGGGAAATAGTCTTGCAGACAAAGGCTTTGAATACTTTTTTGCCAGCGCTGCTACATCACTGATAAGCGAAACCAATTGCTTATGCTCAATATCACCCGGCAAAGGCACTACATCCAGACCGGTGCCACATACACTTGAAAATAAGAGCAAGTCAGAAATGCGATATCGCCCTTCCATAGCACGTGCAGCCAATACTGTGTCTTCAAGGATCGGTAACATTAAACCGGAATATCCGCATGACTTGATGTCCAGGTTTTTCAATACATCTGTTATTGCTGCACAGGCGCTTAATGTAGAAGCACTACCAAAACTGACTCCGGACAAGGCTTCTATGGCACGACCGATACTAATATCAAGTAGCGGAGCAGGCGACGTGTCGATACCCAAATATGGCCGAGAGGTTACTCGCGAGATTCGTTCTGCTTGCAAAGCAACGGGCTGAAGCGCGGCTTCCATATTAATCTTTAAGTTTCGCATAGCATCCTGTCGATTACCTGCTTGTATAAATGTCTCATACAAAATATTTGCAGACTCCAGGCCGATACTAAAAGCATCATTTTCAAAATAAGCGGCAGGGAAAAAAGGCGAACCGGGCGGGCAAAAAGCATTCGCAGTAAAGCGAAAATTACCCTCGCCTCCTTTTGTTGTTCGAGATAAGGCTGACATCATTTTTGCAGAAAGATCAATTGCTCCCTCGTCAATTCCTTTTCCCGGGGACGCCACAATTAAGGAACAGTTTAATCTTTCATTATTACTGAGCAGCTCTGTTAGCCAGCTCAAAAACTCATCACTGTCCTGTCCTTGACTATTTACCGGACCAAGACATAAATAAACATCATTTTCTCTGGAAAAATCATCAAGTTTTTTTATCGCTTCAAGTGAAGAAGACTTGTGCCAGGTTGGTAAATACTCAGCAAGTGCTTGAGTCGCGATACGGACAGTCTGCACTTCATAATCCAAAGACTGGAATTGTTCGCGACTCTTTTTTAAGAACTCACTTGCCGATTCTAATCGTCCGATGTCATTAATATTTTTAAGTCTTACCCCCGCAGTAATAGTACGAATTCGAAAATTACGCCTAGTTGCAGCAATAAGCTTTGATGAAAAAGGCAAACTAGCACCAAGCCCTAGCAGTCCAAGAAAATCACGACGAGATATTATAGTTGGCATTATTTAACCCTTAATAAAGGTACTAAAAATGGTTGTCAGAAGCATAGTTCGATAATAGACAATTATCGCATGGCTAACTATGTGTTTATTTAATTTATTCTCTGACGTAGTACAATTAGTTCTGACAATAAATCTCTGGTATTGAATTATGATCATTGAACAAATATGGACTGGTAACAACTGGCGTAATTTTAACTATCTCATTGTCTGCCCCGAAAGCGGACAGGCTTTAGCAGTAGATCCTTTGGACCATATTAAGTGTCTTGGTTTGGCAAAAGAAAAAGGTTGGGAAATAACCCATGTATTGAATACACACGAACATGGTGATCATACCGGAGGCAATCAGGCTGTAATTGAGGCTACCGGGGCCAAACTACTGGCTCATGAGAATGCTAAAGAGTCGATTGATGGTATGGATCTGGGCTTGAAAGCGGGAGATGTTATCAAGATTGGCAAAAGTGTCGAGCTCGAAGCGCTTGATACACCCGGTCATACCATGAGTCATGTCTGTCTTTTATCACAAACAGATACCCCTGCGCTATTTTGCGGCGACACACTATTTAATGCAGGCGCTGGTAATTGCCATAATGGTGGGCATCCTAATGAACTGTATATGACATTCGCCAGTCAATTGGCAAAGCTACCAAGTAACACTCTGATATATCCCGGGCACGACTACATCGTCAATAACCTGCAATTCACGCTCGATAGAGAACCAAACAATACTGCGGCTCAAGTCTTGTTAAAAGATATAGAACAACAAAACCCTGACAACGCTCTGGTCACATCAATTGAACAAGAAAAAAGTATTAATACTTTTTTCCGACTTAATAATGATGAGGTAATTGAAAATCTGAGAGCGAAATTTCCTGATATGCCTGCCAAGCCCGATGAGAAAACCGTTTTCGTGGCATTACGAGAATTGAGAAACAGTTGGTAGCGAGGTAAATCTATCGACAAGGTTTCGGCATATAATCAAGAGGGACGTTACCCTTACACGACCATTCCAGAATACCTTGGCTTTCATAAGGTGTAAGCGACAAGTTTTTACCTGATATAGCATCATCAATACTTGGATCGCGTACATTGGTATAATAAACAGTGATACTACCCGGTGCTATTTCAGCTATTTTGATTTCACTGACTATAGATTTGCCTAGATCCACTTTAATTACAGATGCCTGCTGCTGCCATTGTTCAGCCGTGGGTAAGGCTTTATTTTCTTTCCAGTAGTCCGCAATAGCTTTTTTATAAGCAGATGACATTGTCAGTCCCTGCAGAATTTTTACTCTATCAGAAAAATCAAGTTTCTCCGGAAAGAGAACAAATTTCCAGAAAAGCACAATGCCAATAATGACCAGGATAATGAGACTCTTGTTCATATATATAACGAAATTAATGTGGGTTAAACAATTATAGCAAGTATTTTTATTCTTGCTCGTCGACCACCAAACCCCTTAAATACTTTACTCCGCACAAAAAAAAACGGGCCTACTCGACCCGTTTCCTAATCCTTGCCTTAATATAGAACTAAATACTAATTAGCCCGATACATCCGCCTGAGACTTGATAATTAACTTTTCTCTTCACGTTCGAGAACTTCCTTGATAACTTCCTCAGAAACATTTTTAGGACAAGGCATGTAGTGAAGAAACTCCATTGAGAATTGTCCACGACCGGATGTAATCGTTCGCAATGAACCGATATAACCAAACATCTCACTCAACGGTGATTCTGATTTAATACGTACTCCGGTTGCACCTGCTTCCTGTGACTTAATGATAGAACGACGTCGGTTCAAATCACCAATTACATCACCAACATGATCATCGGGTGTATATACATCCACTTTCATAATCGGTTCCATCAACTGGGGTCCCGCTTTAGGCATGGATTGTCGATAAGCTGCTGATGCTGCAAGCTCGAAAGCCACTGCGGATGAATCCACCGCATGAAATGCGCCGTCTTCTAGTGTTACTTTGAAATCAAGACAGGGATAACCTGCTAATACACCCTTATCAAGGCTTTTCTTAAAGCCTTTTTCAATGGCAGGCCAAAATTCGCGAGGAACGTTACCCCCAGTGACTTTAGATTCAAATTCAAAGCCAGTGCCTGATTCACCTGGTTCGAGAACATAATCAATCTTACCAAACTGACCAGAACCACCAGTCTGCTTCTTATGGGTGTAGCTGTCTTCAACTCGTTTGGTGATAGTTTCGCGATAAGCTACCTGAGGCTTACCGACGGTTACGTCGATACCATGGGTGCGTTTAAGAATATCAATTTTAATATCCAGATGCAGCTCACCCATACCTTTGAGAATTGTTTCGCCACTATCAATATCGGTTTCGACATGGAATGAAGGGTCTTCCTTCACCATCTTGCCTATGGCAATACCCATCTTTTCCGAGCCTGCTTTATCATTGGGTGAGACAGCGATCGAGATAACCGGATCAGGGAAAACCATGGGTTCCAATGTAGCGGGCTTATCCGGGTCACACAGGGTGTGTCCCGTCTGCACATTTTTCATACCGACAATCGCAACAATATCGCCAGCTTCGGCACTATCCAACTCTTCACGCGAGTCCGCATGCATTTCTACCAGACGACCAATACGTTCCGTCTTTCCGGTAAAACTATTCATCACATTAGTACCTTTACCTAGCTTACCGGAGTAGATACGAATGAAGGTCAATGCACCATAGCGATCATCCATAATCTTGAACGCCAGTGCACGGAGAGGTTTGTTTGGATCAACAATAGCAAACTCACCTGTTTCAGTACCTTCCAAGTCGACTTCAGGTTGTGGTTTCACTTCAGTTGGGTTTGGTAAGTAATCAACAACTGCATTGAGGACCATTTGGACGCCTTTATTCTTAAAAGCAGAACCACACAGCGTTGGGAAGAAATCCAGCGCAATAGTTCCTTTGCGTATGCAACGTTTCAGATCTTCGATAGAAGGTTCGTTACCTTCCAGATACTGCTCTAATAAGTCATCGTCCTGCTCAACAGCAGTTTCGATCAATTTTTCACGCCATTCTTCTACAGCATCCAGCATATCTTCAGGTGGATCTTGAAGTGTATAGGATAAAGGGTCCATATCATCGGTCCAGACCCAAGCCTTACGAGTCAGCAAGTCAACACAACCCACAAACTGATCTTCAATACCGATAGGTAGAACCATTACAAGAGGGTGGGCAGCAAGTACATCTTCAACCTGTTTAACCACACGATAGAAATCGGCACCAATACGATCGAGCTTATTTACAAAAATAACACGCGCTACTTCTGAATCGTTAGCATAACGCCAGTTCGTCTCTGATTGTGGTTCAACACCACCAGAGCCACAGAAAACACCGATACCACCATCGAGCACTTTAAGTGAACGATACACTTCAATAGTGAAGTCAACGTGTCCGGGAGTATCAATAATGTTGAGACGATGCTCATCCCATTCACAGCTGGTTGCAGCAGATTGAATGGTAATACCTCGCTCCTGCTCCTGCTCCATGAAGTCAGTGGTAGCTTCACCATCATGTACTTCACCGGTCTTATGGATTTTTCCGGTTAATTTCAAGATGCGTTCGGTAGTTGTCGTCTTACCGGCATCCACGTGAGCGAATACTCCTATATTTCTGTACTTGGCTAAATCAGTCATTTTCCTGCTACTTTAAAAAGTTAAATTAATGGGTTGCGGTGCTAGCGTGAGATACGCGGGTACATGCTGTCACCGAATATGCGGGCTAAATCAAAATACTGAACTCTGTGCCGCCAAAAGCGCGCGATTATAAACCAGTTTGACAAGATATGTAACGTGAAGTTACAAGATTTAAAGCTAAGTGACAGGACTATAAATTAAAGGTAGAGCGTAATCTTTATTTTTTATATAAGCTATTGATATATAAGGTTTATTTTTTACGCTAATTAAAACCGCTCATCAGGCAGGCCGTCCACAATATTCCTCCTCAAAAGTAAATAACTCGAATTGGGGAATAAGCTGTGACTTTATCCGCCACCAATGGCTGGAATAAACAGTAATTCTGCATCTTCGCTAACCGGTTCAAGCAAGCCTAATTGCGCAATTTTGTTATCCAGCATAATCGCGATATCAGGTCTGATTTTTCCGTTCTTCAGCAAAGCGGCCTTCACGCCGGGATACAGTTGCTCCAGCGCATCAATGATTTGCCTGACATTCTTGCCACTGACCTCTGCTATCTCATCATCATTAGTCAAAGCCCGCAGAGGCTGTGGGATTCTGACTTTTACCATTTTGTCTTAGTCAGACGCCGCCTGTTTGCGCTTGATGGCAGCGCATATTTTATGTGGCGCCATAGGCAGTGAGTCAGGACGTATGCCAACAGCATCATGGATGGCATTAGCAATAGCAGAGGCCGGAGGAATAATAGAATGCTCGCCACAACCGCGTACACCATATGGATGCGCGGGATTGGGAGATTCGACAATCACCGCATCGATCATGGGTAAATCAAGAGAGGTCGGCATACGATAATCAAGCAGACTGGCGTTCTTTAAATGGCCTTCTTTGTCGTAGAAGTATTCTTCATTCAATGCCAATCCAATACCCTGCACCGCCGCACCTTGTATCTGACCTTCCACATAATCAGGATGCACGGCTTTGCCAACATCCTGAACTGCCGTGTAGCGAAGAATATCTACTTTACCCGTTTCCGGATCAACTTCTACATCAACCAGATGTGCTGTCACGCCAGGTATAAAGCTTTCTGGCGAAGATGTCTGGTGTACGGTAATTGGTCCGCCAGTATCGCGCCCCTTGCTACCCAGTTCTTTAAACGATATTGATTGTTCCGCATTACTCTTATTACTAAACACGCCATCGGCAACACTGATCTGATCGACATCCACTTCCCACAACATTGCAGCGCGCTCGGACATTTGCTTGAGAACCTCAGTAGCGGCTTCCATTACAACAATGCCTGTTGAGTAGGTTGTGCGACTTCCTACGGTAGGCATGGAAAAACCGATCGATTGTGAATCACTGACATCAGCACTAATCTCACTGACTTCTATACCGAGCGCTTCCGCGGCCTGCATAGCCAAGGTCATTCGAGTGCCGCTCATGTCGGAACTGGCGGTAGATAAATGTACGGTGCCATCCGGATTAACTGCAAGACGTGCGCTGGAAATTGCACCCAGATTAAACCACATTGCGTAGGACATTCCTCTGCCCCGATTTGGCCCCTCTAATGGTGCTGTATAATGTGGATGTGACTTTAGTGTGTTAAGCGTCAGATCCGTATCGATGGGCGCTAAAGGAAAACCTGGAAGTAGTATATCTCCCTCTCGGGTAAGATTTTTAATGCGAAAATCTACCGGGTCCATATTTACACAAGCGGCGAGTTCATCAACAATTTGTTCCATCGCAAATAAGCCTTGCGGCGCACCCGGTGCACGATATGGCCGTGTCTTCGGCTTATTAACAATGACATCGAAGCCATTAATCTGAAAATTCGGAATGTTGTAACGGGCTGCTGATGACACCACTCCGAGAAAAATCGGACCGCCGGCATAGGCACCAGCTTCATAGGCAAGATGTAAATCAGCCGCGACTAATGTGCCATCGGCTTTGATGCCCATTTTTGCCTTTATATAAGTCCCGGGACTGGGGCCGGTTGCACGTATCACTTCATCTCGACGCATCGCCATTTTCACCGGGCGTGCAGATTTCTTTGATAACAAAGCTGCGACAGGATCCAGATAAATTCTATCCTTACCACCAAAGGCGCCACCAACTTCCATTGGGATCACCTTGATCCTGCCAATCGGAATAGCGAGTACATCAGCCAGGTTATCTCTTATTTCAAATTGTCCCTGTGTTGACGTCCAAACCGTAAGGTTGCCGTTGCTATCCCAATCCACTGTGGTGATATGACTTTCAATGTATCCCTGATGATAAGTTTCTGAGGTGAACTCTCTTTCAACAATATGATCCGCTTCAGCGAAACCTGCTTCCAAATCGCCACTACTCATGTGAACTCTACTGGCATTAGGCAGATGAGCTTCAGTCGGCGCGATAAAGAAACCGGGAAAAGAATGCTCATGCACTTTTGGCGCATCCTCAGCCATGGAACTGCGTACATCCATCAAAGGTGTTAATAATTCGTATTCCACTTCGATTAGCTGAACTGCTTCATCTGCTACATGAGGGTTTTCAGCAGCCACGGCAGCGAGAGCGTGACCATCGTACAAAACTTTATCCTGAGCCATACAGTTATCGGCAATATCACGCATATCGGCGAGACCCGCTTCGCCCTGACTCACCATTTCGTGTTCGATCACTGGGAAATCAGCTCCAGTAACAACCGCTACTACGCCGGGTAGAGCCTCTGCCTTGCTTGTGTCTATTGAAATAATTCGGGCATGGGCATGGGGGCTTCTTAACACTTTGCCATGCAACATATTACTGAGATGGATGTCATCGCCGAAGCGAGCGCGACCTGTTACTTTGTCTGCACCATCAGGTCGAATCGGACGCGTACCGACAACTCGTAAATCATCTGCTTTTTTCTCTTTCGTACTCATGCGCCACCTCCCATGTTACTGGCGGCTTTTTGTACAGCACGTACAATCTTGTCATAACCTGTACAACGACACAGGTTACCTGCCAGCCAATGACGAATTTCACCTTCGTCAGGCTGCGGGTTCTGCTTTAACAATGCTTTTGCTGACATCAAAAACCCTGGAGTGCAAATGCCACATTGCATACCGGTCTCTTCCAGAAAAGCTTGTTGTAATGGGTGTAGTTCACCATTGTTAGCCATGCCTTCTATGGTTTCAATCTCGCTACCTTCTGCTTCCACGCCCAACATACAACAGGAATCGATTAGAACACCATCAACTAGAACACTACAAGCGCCACAGTTACCATCATTACAACCTTCTTTAGAACCGGTAAAAAACAGGACATCTCTTAATACTTCTAACAAGCTCTGCCGGGGCTCACATAAAAACTCTGTCGCTTCGCCATTGATTGTTGTTACTACGTGATGACGTTTACCCATTAGGCTTCTCCCCTTGCTCTTGAGACCGCAGTACGAATGGTTCGTCCGGTCAGTACTTCAACTAGTTGTGTGCGATGTTCCGCAGTGCCTCTCATATCATCGATGGGACTCGCGGCATCTCTGGCAATACAAGCTGCCGCCATAATTGATTCTTCATCAATCGGTTTTCCCGATAATGTATCGCCCGCCTCAGCAACAAAGAGTGGAGTAGGCGCTACTGAACCAATCGCTATTCGGGCAGATATAAAATTTTCGCCAGCACTGTCCAGTTCAACAAACGCGGCGACGTTAGCTACAGCTATATCCATTTCATTACGAGGAATAAAACGCAGAAAACATGCTGCAGAATTTTCAGCAGGTCTTGGTAGAAAAATATTAACCAGGATTTCATTCGCTTCGAGAACTGTCTTGCCCGGTGCGATGCAAAATTCTTCGACAGGAATATGTCGTTCACCTTTATCACTGACCACATTGGCTACGGCACCATGGGCGATTAAAGTTGGAATGGTATCGGCGCTGGGGGCGGCATTGCATAGATTTCCGCCAAGACTCGCTCGACCCTGAACCTGAATACCACCTATTAATGTGGTTGAGTCAATTAAAGCCGGATAGAGATCAGCAATTTCAGCATTTTCATAAATAGCTCTACAACTCACACTGGCGCCGATTGTTAAGCCGCTTTCATCAATCTTTACTTCTGAAAGCTCAGGTATAAGTTTCGCATCTATTACAAGCTCAGGTCGTTTACGTCTGGCACGCATAAATATGAGTAAATCAGTGCCGCCGGCGAGTAAATTAGCAGAGCCTTTGTGAGTAGCCATTAAACCTATAGCTTCTTGCAGGCTTACTGGTGCGCAATAATCAAAATCGTGCATTAATCAATTCCCCCCGGATATACGTATAGCAATTCAATAAATTAGGTACTTAAATAATATTTGATTTCTGTCAGACTTTTCCCTGCTGAAACTCTCAATTATTATAATATTGCTTCTGACTAAGAACCCATTATCTTATTGGAATCGAGCTTAAATATGAACATATAATTTAGTAAATGCTGCCCTTTATTAATAAGATTAAAGGTATTCTGCGCAATTGGGACAATGACTGCAGTATTTGAACAGGGCCGCGCCGCTCGGCAACTCATTTCTTTATTAGTTTCTCCCTTCTGTTCACATTTTAAAATCAATATTCTATGTGCCTGCCTGAACCTGATATATTGTAATAATGGCAATTGAAATTTACGGAAATGTGGCAAGTGGCTTCGGTAAGGGTGCGCTCTTCACTGAACTTGATTGGGCAAAAAAACAATTTACCGAAAAATTGGGTATCGTTCCTTTTCCCGGCACCTTAAATTTGCATTTGAGTGATGACAATGAAAAAAGCAAATGGAAAAGCGCAAAAACTAAAATACCCCATACCGTAAAAACGACAGATGAAAATGGGTGCGATGCCAATTGCTATCCGGTTTTTATAAATGACCAATACCTGGGCGCTATCGTTGTTCCACAAATAGATAATTACCCTGACGATAGAATTGAGATAATTTCCCCCCTTCCCTTGCGAGAAAAATTGTCCCTG
>Ga0055584_100005196_pt1 | contig 12765 bp, 10 predicted proteins | sample OSDHelmetaG_FD_58716 | JGI IMG/M metagenome (GOLD analysis project Ga0055584, IMG submission 58716) | Pelagic marine sediment microbial communities from the LTER site Helgoland, North Sea, for post-phytoplankton bloom and carbon turnover... | ecosystem: Environmental > Aquatic > Marine >... | reverse complement strand
AACTGTCGTTGCCGGAGGCTGATGACGTGTTGGCGGGTCCGACGTTGTGGGTATTCGGTAATGAGGCACACGGACTCGCTGCTGAACTGGCGACAGCGGTGGATCACCGGGTGTCGATTCCGATCGTGGGTGCGGCAGAGTCACTGAACTTGTCCGCCGCCGCAGCGGTCTGTCTTTACGCCAGCGCGTTTGCTCGTTCCTCTTGACGTCCGACTCTCGGGAACGGGCGATTCGGGTGGCCGCGGCTTCTTCTCTACACTTATCGGGTGTCCGCTCCCAACAAACAGTTCGACCCGGTAGCCGCCGAGGCGCTTTCGGAGGAGTCGGTGACCGCTGCTGTCACCGCCGCCGAGCAGGCCTTTGCCGCCGCTAGCGACCTCGACCAGTTGAAAAGTGCCCGCATCGAGCATGCCGGTGATCGCTCGGCGTTGGCGCTAGCCAACCGTGAGATCGGCGCGTTGCCGCCGTCGGCGAAAGCTGAAGCTGGTAAGCGCGTTGGCCAGGCGCGGGCGCGGGTGAAGCAGGCGCTGGCGCAGCGGCAGCAAGTCTTGGAAGCAGAACGTGATGAGCGAGTGCTGGTGGAAGAGGCTGTCGATATCACCAAGTTCTACGATCGCGACCCCGCGGGTGCCCGCCATCCGCTGAGCACTATCCAGGAGCGGATGGCTGACATCTTCGTTGCCATGGGTTATGACGTCGTGGATGGTCCGGAGGTGGAGTCCGAGTGGCATAACTTCGATGCCCTCAACCTCGGTCCTGACCACCCTGCTCGGTCAATGCAAGATACCTTTTTCGTGGAATCCCCGGACTCTGGCGTGGTGCTGCGTACGCACACCTCGCCGGTACAAATCCGCACGATGTTGCAGCAGCCACCGCCGATCTACATGGTTGCACCGGGTCGGGTGTTCCGCACCGACGAGTTGGATGCCACCCACACTCCGGTGTTCAGCCAGATCGAAGGTCTGGCTATCGACCGGGACATCAACATGGCCCACTTGAAGGGGACCCTTGACCATTTCGCTGCCGCCCTGTTTGGCGAAGGCATAGTCACCCGGCTGCGTCCCTCCTATTTCCCGTTCACCGAGCCGAGTGCGGAACTGGACTTGGAATGCTTTGCCTGCCGTGGCGATTCCGTCGGTAATCCGGATCGGCCTTGCCGCACCTGCAGCAGTGAAGGTTGGATCGAATGGGGCGGCTGCGGCATGGTCAACCCGCGAGTTTTGCGTGCCTGCGGTATCGACCCGGAGATCTACCGCGGATTCGCATTCGGTATGGGCCTGGAACGCACGCTGATGTTCCGCCACGGCATCACCGACATGCGTGACATGGTCGAAGGCGATGTTCGATTCACCCGTCCGTTCGGCTTGGAGGTCTGATGCGCGTCCCGCTGTCATGGCTGCGTGAGTTCGCGCCCGTCCCAGAGTCAGAGTCCGGTCGAGACGTTGCCGCCAGACTCATCCAGGCTGGGCTGGAAGTGGAAACCGTTGACACCGTCGGTGGCGAGGTTACCGGCCCGTTAGTCATCGGCCGAGTGCTCACGGTGGAAGAACTCACCGAATTCAAGAAACCGATCCGGTTTTGCACGGTCGCGGTGGGGGAGGACCACGGTCATCCCGATACCCCCGGTGAGCGAGGCATCATCTGCGGTGCCGCAAACTTCGCCGCCCGTGACCTAGTGGTTATTGCGCTACCCGGATCGGTGCTGCCCGGTGGCTTCGAAATCGGTTCGCGCAAGACCTACGGCCGCATCTCGGATGGGATGATCTGCAGCGAACAAGAACTCGGTTTGGGTGAGGATCACGACGGCATCATGGTGCTACCACCTGACGCCGGCGTTCCTGGTGATCCGGCCGGGCCGGTGCTGGGCTTGGGCGAAGAGGTGCTCGACATTGCCGTCACCCCTGACCGGGGGTACGCGTTGAGCATCCGCGGCGTGGCTCGCGAAGCTGCCACCAGTTACGGCGTGTCCTTCACTGATCCGGGGAATGAGCTCGCCGAACTACCGGTGCCCGCGGATGACCATGAACCACATCCGTGTGCGATTGAGGATCTAGCGGCCTGCGATCTGTTCACGCTACGCACGATCGTCGGATTCGGTCCAGCAGCACCCACCCCGATCTGGATGCGGCGACGGCTCACCGCCTGCGGCATGCGCTCCCTCGGGTTGGCTGTCGACATCACCAACTACGTGATGCTGGAAACCGGACAGCCGCTGCACGCCTTCGATGTGGACCAGTTGCGCGGTCCGGTGCGGGCCCGGCTCGCCCAGGATGGTGAATCGTTGGAAACGCTGGATCACGTCGAACGGAAACTATCGGCGGATGACTTGGTCATCGCCGATGACCGCGGTGCCATCGGGCTCGCGGGCACCATGGGTGGAACTGAGACCGAGATCAGCAATGCATCAACGGCTATCGCGCTGGAGGCCGCGCACTTTGCGGATCGTCGGGTCGCCCGGATGTCCCGGCGACACAAACTCAGCAGTGAAGCCTCCCGCCGTTTCGAACGAGGTGTCGATCGGGAGTTGGCGCCCTACGCATCAGCGCGAGCGGCCGCCCTACTGTTGGAGTTGGGTGGCGGCGAGTACTGGGGGATGACCGGTACTGAAGCGCCGCAACAGCCCACGCACATCACCATCCCTGCCGATCTACCGGCTCAGGTCGGTGGCTTGACGGTACCGGTGGACACGACTGTGGCGCACTTGCGTGAGGTTGGCTGTGAAGTGATCCCCGAGGGCGACCAACTCCAGGTCACCCCACCGAGTTGGCGACCTGACCTGACCGATCCCTACGACTTGGTGGAGGAAGTCCTGCGGCTGGTGGGATACGACGAGATCCCCTCGGTATTGCCTGCAGTGCCTGCGCAACATGGTCTGCCGCATGCTCGCCGGATTCGCCGGCGGGTGGGCGTGGCCCTGGCCGGTCGGGGTTTCGTGGAAACCCCCGCCTACCCGTTCCTCGGGGCGACCGACCTCGACGACCTGGGCATCCCAGCAGACGACGAGCGGCGGCGACTGGTGCGCCTGGCCAACCCGCTTAGTGATGAGCAGCCGTTTCTGCGCACCACACTGCTGCCGGACCTGATAGCTACCGCGCGACGTAACCTCTCCCGTGGGGCAGAGGATCTGGCGCTGTTCGAACAGGGTGTGGTGTTCTTTTCCCGTGGTGCCCAGGACGGGCCCACCCCACGCCCTGACGTTGCCGATCGGCCAACCGACGCGGAACTCGCCGAACTTGATGCGCTGCTGCCCGAGCAGCCGCGCCACGTGGCAGTGGTCTTGGCCGGCAACCGGGAACCGGCGGGTTGGTGGGGACCGGCGCGATCGGCAACCTGGGCTGATGCCGTCAGTGCGGCTCGGGTCGTTGCCGATGCGGTCGGCGTTGATCTGGATGTCGCTGCCGCCGGCCCAGCGCCGTTCCACCCCGGGCGTTGTGCGGCGCTGTCAGTTGCCGGTGAGGTAGTGGGCCACGCCGGTGAGTTGCACCCCAAGATGGTCGAACAGTTGGGGTTGCCGCCGCGCACTGCCGCCATGGAAATTGATTTGGATGCACTGATTGCTGCTGCCCGTGACATCGTCCCCGCCCCTGACATCGGCACCATGCCGGTGGCAAAGGAAGACATCGCTCTCATCGTGGCGGGTGACATTCCGGCGGCTGATGTTGCGGAAACGCTAGTCGCCGGTGGCGGCGACCTCGTCGAATCGGTGCGGCTCTTTGATGAGTACGCCGGTGAGCAGGTGGGGGAGGGCAACAAGTCCTTGGCCTTCGCGCTGCGATTCCGCGCACCGGATCGCACACTGACCGCAGAGGAAGTCGCCGAGGTGCGGGAGGCGGCTGTGGCAGCGGCTGTCGAACAGCACCAAGCCGTTCTGCGCAGCTAGTGATGGGCTCACCAGCGGGGAGAGGGCACTGACACCAACCGGTACTGGTATATGCGGTTTCCGTTATCCGAGTGAAATTCGACTGCGACACACGTCACTAAGGCTTACCTAGAACAGCGGATTCCTTATCGCGTAAGGTGAAAACGTGGGAAATCCGAATGCAATAGCAGAACCAACCACCCCCGAGCCTGGTGAGACCGCGGTTGCGGCGCGAACGGTCGGTCTGACAAAGGTGTACGGATCAGGTGACACCCGCGTGGTGGCGCTTAACGCCGTGGACTGCGATATTCCTACCGGGAAGTTCACCGCCGTCATGGGGCCGAGCGGTTCGGGTAAGTCGACCCTGATGCATTGTTTGGCCGGCTTGGATTCCTTTACGGAAGGGGAAGTGTTCCTCGGAGATACCTCGTTGGGAACGCTGTCCGACGCCCAACTCACCAAGCTGCGCCGAGACGAGATCGGTTTTGTTTTCCAAGCCTTCAATCTGGTCCCCACCCTGACCGCCAGCGAGAACATCACGCTGCCGCTAGATATCGCGGGACGCAAGGTAGACACCGACTGGTACAACACCGTGGTTGACACTTTGGAAATCCGAACGCGCATTGACCACCGGCCGACGGAACTGTCTGGTGGTCAACAGCAGCGAGTAGCGTGCGCCCGCGCCCTAGTGGCCCGCCCCACCGTCATTTTTGCGGATGAGCCGACCGGAAACCTTGACTCGCGCTCTGGCGCGGAGCTTTTGGGCTTTCTGCGGCGCAGTGTGGACGACTTCGGTCAGACGATCGTGATGGTGACTCACGATCCGAATGCCGCGTCCCACGCAGATCAAGTGCTGTTCCTCGCTGACGGGCAGATCGTCGACACCATGACGGATCCGGCAGCCGATCGGGTGCTGCAGCGCATGATCGCCTTCGAGGCGGATCGACCCGCCTGATGTTGCGTACAACTCTTCGAACAGCGCTGGCCCACAAGGGTCGGCTTGTGCTCAGTACCCTCGCCGTCGTACTGGGAGTCTCGTTTGTCACTGGCACCCTGATCTTCACCAACGCACTGGATCGCACCTTCGTCAGCATTATCGAGGGCAGCGCCCAAGACGTGCTGATCACCCAAGAACCAGCGGTAGAACTCGACTTCACTTCCGATCGAGGTGATTCCGAGCCACTACTGGTGAGTGAAAAAGTCGTGCAGGAAGCCGCCGGAGTTGAAGGCGTAGCTGCGGCTGAGGGTGGCATCAACCGCAATGGTGTCTACCTGCTGGACTCCGATGGCGAAGTAGTGGGCGCGGTGGGACCGCCCGCGCTCGGCGTGAACGCGGCCGAAGATCCACTGCTGCAGGTCAGCACCATCACCTCTGGCCGAGAACCCGCTAAGAGCGGTGAGATCGCTGTCGACGATACGACCTTCCCCAAATTGGGTGTGGAACTCGGTGACGAGGTGGACGTGATCACCCCAGCCGGAGAGATCACCACGACCCTGGTCGGTGTCTTTCGGTTCGGCGAAACCGGTGGTCTAGCCGGCGCCACGATCACCGCGTTTGTCTCCAAGCAGGCGCAGAAACTATTGGCGGAGCCAGGTAAGTGGACTTCTGTGGAGATCGCGGTCGCCGACGGCTACACCGACGATGAGGTCGCCGCCGCGCTGCGCTCAGCGCTGAACGACGATTCACTGTTGGTGCAGACCCGTGCGGAACAGGTGGAAGAACAAAGTGACGAGTTGCGGCAAGGACTGTCGTTCTTCAACTACTTCCTCATTGGCTTCGCCGCGGTATCCCTATTCGTTGCCGCCTTCCTGATCTACAACACCTTCTCCATGCTGGTGGCGCAACGAGCCCGAGAGTTGGCGCTGATGCGGGCCATCGGTGCCACTCGCCGCCAGGTGCTGATAGCGGTATTAACCGAAGCGCTGCTCGTGGGCATCGTGGCGGTCATTGTGGGTATCGGTGGTGGCTGGCTACTGGCGTTGGCTTTGACGGCGGTCTTTGCCTCGTTTGGGCTCAGCTTGACGGCTGGGATCGCATTGACCTCCGAAGCTGTCGTATGGGCGCTCGGCATCGGCATCGTTGTCACCCTGCTCTCGGCGCTGTTGCCAGGTATTCGGGGTGCTCGGATGGCGCCGGTAGCGGCACTGCGGGAATCCTCCGGAGGTCGGGAGCGGATCGGGCGAGTCCGGACCGTCATCGGATTCCTGCTGCTGTTGGGGTCCGGTGCGCTGTTTGCCGGTGGCCTGAATCAGACCGAGACTGACGCTGCCGCGAGTCAAGTGGGTATTGCGGTCTTGTTGCTCATCATCGCGGTATTGCTGCTTGCGCCGCTGCTGGGAGTTGCCCTGGTGCGACTGTTCGCCCCGCTCTTGGGTCTATTGGGTCGATCCAGCGGCAAGTTGGCAGCCCGCAACGCCGCCCGCTCACCGCGACGACTGGCTACTACTGCCAGTGCGCTAACCATTGGCATCACCCTGGTGGTGTCGGTCACGGTCATTACCGCCTCGGCCAAGGAGTCGGTGCTGTCCCTGATCGACCGTGCCTTCCTGGCCGACTACGTCGTCGCTACTGAAACTGCGCAACCCTTCGATCCACAGATCGCCAGCCAGATCCGGGAAGTTCCGGGTGTTGAGTACGTGGTGAGCGAGTCTGGTGGCCCAGCCGAGCTGGATGACGAGGCCGGCAGCGTCACTGCAGTAGGCGGCGCGCCACTAGACGCGGTTTACGACCTCACGTTCACGTCGGGTGATGGGGCAACTTTTGGTGAGACGTCGGCCATCGTTAGTGACGATCTAGCCGACCAGCGCGACTGGTCGGTAGGCGACGAGGTGTCCGCGCTATTCCCGTCCGGTCAGCAGTTGACCTTCGATCTGGTGGGGGTGTTCGAGGCGAACGCCTTGCTGACCGGAATGGTGATCGACCTCGATGAGTACCGCTCGGTCGGTGGCGCTGAACAAGACCGACTGCTGTACGTTGCGACCGAATCGGAAGCGGATAACGCACAGGTCCTAGCGGATGTCGAAGACATCACCGCTGCGAATCCACTGCTGGTGGTGCTGGACCAGACCGAGATCAAAGAGCAGAACGCCGCACAACTGGATCAGTTGTTGTTCTTCGTCTACGGCTTACTCGCGCTCTCAGTGATTATTGCGGCTCTGGGAGTGGTGAACACGCTGAGCCTGTCCGTGGTGGAACGCACCCGCGAACTTGGTCTGCTGCGCGCAGTGGGCGCCACCCGCCGGCAGGTGCGTCGGGCGGTTCGCTGGGAAGCGGTAATGGTCTCACTGCTGGGGGCGGTGTTAGGTATCGCTGCCGGTCTGGCGGCTGGCATCGGATTGCAGCAGGCGCTTGTAAACGCTGGCATCGACGTCCTGGCTGTGCCAATCAACGTGATGGTCGCGATCGTGGTGTTGTCCATCATCATCGGGATACTGGCTTCGGTGCTGCCTGCACGACGGGCGGCCCGGTTGAACATCCTGGACGCGATCGCCGAAGAGTAGTCGTCGCCGCGCAACGGCGTGAATCCGGAGGGTCACTCCCAGCCCAACTGCCAGTCAGCGTCGAAACTCGTGCTTAGTTCGTAACTGCTCTCCACCTTGCGCACTGTCGTCTCGCTGTCGTGGTGGCCGTGGTGGTAATCGCTGCTAGTCATGGTCTTCTCCTGCCTTGCAGTGAAGAGACGAGCAGCAGGTGTCTTTCGCAACAGTTTCTCGCTGCCCAACTTGAGTGAACCTGTCAGGTGTTCGCAGTGAAGAGGTCGGTGGCGACGGCTTAAGTAGCGTCAGCGGTCGACGGTTTCGGTCTTGCGCGCAGTTCTAGGGCAATCCAGCCAACCACGAGCAGGATTCCGACAGCGCCGAACAAAATCGTGATTGCCGCGGACAGATGCTGGATGAGGATTCCCCACAACAGTGTCCCTATTGGTGCGGTCAGTCCGCCGATCGCGACCAGCGCCACCACGCCGGCTCGGCCGTGTCCCTTCCCCAGTGAGGTAGCCGAGACGCCGAAGCACATGGCACGGCCGCTGTAGCGAGCAGCACCAAAACCAACGCCGATGATCCCCCACAAGAGCAGTTGCGCCGACGCCGCCACGACCCAGGTGGTTGCAGCGAATAACACCATCAGTGCTGCAATTGAGCCGTAGCAGATCAGAGCAGTGGCAAGGTGTGATCTCCCGACCGACAGTCGGTCGGTGATCCATGGCACGAACATTCGGCCGATGGCCATGCCAGCCAGTACTGTCCCAGCGGCGGTCGCCACTGAATCGTGCTCCAGATCGTTGGTGATCGGCACAATCATCGACACCATCGGGGCGAGGAACAGTGCAACCATCACCCCCAACGCCACCGTACGAAGCAACAACCAGCTGCTGCGTACATCAGCCCAGGCTGCTTTCAGGCTGTGTCGCTGTTGCTTCTCCGGAGCCAGGCCTTGTGCCTGCGGCTTCTCTCGGTAGATAAAGAGCGCTAGCGGCAGCGTGAGAAGTCCGTTGAGGATGATCCCGAGCCCGGCATCGCTCTGGTCGATGATGCGGCCACCGATGATGCCGCCAACTGCACCGGCGATGCCTGCGGATACCGATCGGCGAGCCACCGCCGCGGCTACCTGCATCCCGCCGAGGTAGCCGGGTGCTGCGACTGTTCCCAGTACCAGGCCAATGCCGGACAACGCCCCCAGAATGGGTGCGGCCGCTAGAAGCGGCACGATGTCGGAAGGCAGCGCGGTAACGAATAGTCCGAGAACCGCCCAAGCCAGGGCGGTGGCCAGCAGTACATGTGCGAAGGCCTGACGATCACCCAGTCGAGCCGCGAGTGCTCCCGCCCAGGGTGCAGATAAGGCGGAAGCAAGCAGAAATATGGATAAGAACAGTCCAGTGAAGACACTGCCGTTTTCGCCGCCAGCCCGTAGTGCGGCCGAGGTGCTTCCTAGTTGCCCGAAGACCGTGCCAGTCACGCCCAGGCCCAGCAGCGTGAGAAAGAACAACTCCTGCCGACTCAGTCGCGGTGAGGTCTCGGTCATGCGCTCATCATTGCAACGCGGGCGGGGAGTACCGAACTAACCCCATCCGGCGGAGTGCCGGATCAGGGTTGTGGTGCGTCAAACGGTCAAATGCTGTCAGCTTTGGTTGAAGAACGTGTTGGCCTTATTGTTCCACAGCAACCACAGCAGGAAGATGTTGAACGCCATGCTGACAACGGCACCGCCAAAGTCGGAGAACAGGATGAAGACGTCCACTGCTAGTCGGAACACCAGTACGACGGTCAGCAGCATCCGCAGGAAACTGCCACCCTTACTGAGCCGGATTGCGATCAGTGCCACGATCAGGCCGTAGATCAGCGCGGCCCAGCCATATTCCTGACCAGCTGGTGTGAACGCTTCGGTTACTTGTCCGATCCCGAAGAGGATATTGATAATCGCGACAACCCAGATCAAGACGACTAGCAAGGTTACGGAGAAGGGGCGGGGGATGGTCTCGGACATAGTCGCTACCTCATCAGTTCACGGGATACAGACACCTATTGCGCTTGAGCCTAGCGACCCCACCAGCGTCATGGGGCGGCTTCGTTGGGTGGGTCGCTGAAGTAGGCGAATGCGACCGGAAGATGTCGCTGCGACGGGTGCGACCGGCAAGTACGGTTCGCTGATGAAGGCGTCCTGTCGGGGAGGTGCGCATGAGTATTCACGTATGCGTATACTCATGCGCATGGTTTCGCAAACGACCACCACAGCGGTGGCTGGCGCTAGTGGGTACTCCGGCGGCGAGTTAATTCGGTTGATCGCTGGGCACCCACAGTTCGAGTTGGTCGTGGCAGCAGCGGGTAGCAATGCCGGTCGAGCGCTTGCGGAGATACATCCCCAACTAGCTCCACTGGGCTCGATCGAGTTGGTGCCAACCACACCTGAGACGCTTGCAACTGCCGACGTTATCTTTCTCGCCCTTCCGCACGGCGAGTCAGCGGCTATCGCCGAACAACTCCCCGGAGCGGGTCTCATCGTGGACTTGGGGGCCGACTATCGGCTCGTTGATCCAACCGCCTGGTCAAACTACTACGGCGGCGACCACGCCGGCAGTTGGACCTATGGTCTGCCGGAACTCCCCGGCGCTCGCCAGCAGATTGCCGGCAGTAAGCGGATTGCCAACCCCGGCTGCTATCCGACTTCGATCATTCTGTCGCTGCATCCGCTGCTCGCTGCCGGACTCATCGAACCGAGCGACATTGTGGTGGTAGCAGCCAGTGGCACTAGTGGAGCCGGTCGCAAAGCTTCGGTGGCGTTGTCCGCCACCGAAGTAGCCGGTTCCATGCGCGCCTACAAGCCGGGCGGAACGCACCAGCACACCCCGGAGATTGAGCAAGCACTGTCGGCCGCTGCTGGCGCGCCTGCCAGCGTCCTCTTCACCCCGCTGCTGGCCCCGATGCCACGCGGCATCGTTGCCACCAGCACCGCTCGGCTTGCTGCTGGTGTCACCGAGGCGCAACTTCGGGAGGCGCTGACCGCTGCCTACGCCGAGGAGCCGTTCGTCCAAGTGCTGCCCGACGAGCAGTGGCCAACGACGGCCTCGACTAGTGGCAGCAACTCCGTGCACCTGCAACTGTCTGCCGATCAACGCACCGGTCGGGTGACGGTCGTCGCGGCGCTGGACAACTTGATTAAGGGTGCGGCTGGGCAAGCCGTGCAAAACGCCAACCTTGCCTTGGGACTACCGGAGGGCGAGGGGCTACCACTGTTGGGGGTAGCGCCATGACCGCCGGAGTGACGGCCGCCGCAGGGTTCAAAGCCGCGGGTGTGGCAGCAGGTCTGAAGTCGGGGGCGAAGTTGGACGTTGCCGTTGTTCTCAACGACGGTCCACAGCAGGCAGCTGCAGGTGTGTTCACCCGCAATCGCTTTGCGGCCGCCCCGGTGTTGTGGAGTCGGCAAGTACTCACTACTGGGCAACTTCGCGCAGTAGTGTTGAACTCTGGTGGTGCCAACGCCTGTACTGGTCCGGATGGGTTCGCCGATACTCACCACACTGCGGAACACCTGGCTGAGCTGTTGGAATGTGGTGCGATTGAGATCGGGGTCTGCTCCACCGGATTGATCGGTGAGCCGTTGAATATGACCGCGCTGCTGCCGGGCGTCGATGCCACGGTTGCTGCGCTGGCCGCCGACGGCGGCACTGACGCGGCCGAGGCAATTATGACCACTGATACCCGACCCAAGACTGCAGCGATAGCAGGTGACTTCACCGTCGGCGGGATGGCGAAAGGTGCGGGTATGTTGGCACCAGGGATGGCCACGATGCTTGCGGTCCTCACCACTGATGCCCAGGTGGAGCCCAATGTGCTGCAGGAGGTGCTCGACACCGCCGTCGCCCGCACACTGAACCGGGTGGACTCCGACGGCTGCATGTCGACCAATGACACTGTGTTGCTGCTCGCCTCCGGCGCCTCCGGGGTAGTGGCCGGTGTCGATGAGTTACTGGATCCGGTCCAACAGGTATGTGCGGATCTGTCTCGCCAATTGGTCGCTGACGCGGAAGGCGCCAGCAAAGAGATCCAGATTGAAGTCCGCGCTGCGGCTACTGAGGCTGATGCTGAAGTTGCCGCCCGAGCCGTCGCCCGCAGCAACCTGTTCAAGTGCGCCATGTTCGGCGAGGACCCCAACTGGGGTCGGATCTTGTCCGCGGTCGGTACCACCGACGCTGCCTTTGAACCGGATCAGGTTGACGTTGCCGTCAACGGGGTGTGGGTCTGCCGCAGTGGTGGTGTGGGGGAGGACCGCTCGCTGGTCGACCTGTCCGGTCGCGATGTATCCGTGGTGATCGACCTAGCCGCTGGTGATCACCGGGCCGAGGTCTGGACTAACGACCTCACCCACGACTACGTCCACGAAAACTCCGCCTACTCCACCTAGGACCTGTCATGAAAACCTTCCTCGGCGCCGATCGCGCCACCGCCGAGCAGCACGCTGGCGTCTTGGCGCAGGCCCTGCCGTGGCTGCTGCGTTTCCATGGCGCCACCGTGGTGTTGAAGTACGGCGGCAACGCCATGATGAACCGTGACCTGCAGCGGGCTTTTGCCCAAGATGTGGTCTTCCTGCGGCTGGCTGGGCTGAACCCGGTCGTGGTGCACGGTGGCGGCCCGCAGATTAGCGACATGCTTCAGCGGCTAGATGTGCCCAGTGAGTTTGCTGCCGGGTATCGGGTCACGAACTCCGATGCTATGGATGTCGTGCGCATGGTGCTCACTGGCCAAGTGCAGCGAGAAGTTGTGTCACTTATCAATGAACACGGCCCCTTCGCCGTCGGAGTGTCCGGCGAAGACGCTCACCTATTTACCGCCCGACAGCGCTACGCCGAAGCCGATGGCGAAAAAGTGGATCTGGGATTTGTCGGTGACATTGCCGAAGTCCGGCCAGACTTCGTTACCACCCTGATCGACGACGGCCTGATTCCGGTTGTGTCCAGTGTCGGTATGGACGAGTCCGGCAACCCCTACAACATCAATGCCGATGCCGCCGCTGCTGCCTTGGCTGCCGCGCTCAAGGCAGACAAGTTCGTGCTATTGACCGATGTGGAGGGGCTCTACGCTGACTGGCCCAACACTGACCAGGTCATCCGCACCTTGGAGTTGTCAGAACTCAAGCCGATGCTGGCCGAGTCTGAGGCGGGGATGGTGCCGAAGCTGCAAGCCTGTGCCGACGCAGTCGCGGCCGGAGTCCCACGAGCCCATATTATCGACGGCCGCATTCCGCATTCACTATTGGTGGAAGTGTTCACCGACGAAGGTGTGGGCACCATGATCCTGCCCGACGGAGCCGAAGACGCATGAGTACAACCAAGGCAGGCGGACTCGCTATGACCAACCCCAGCAACAACCAGACGATGCAGGCGCGCTGGAACGCGGTCATGATGGCCAACTAC
>Ga0055584_100005194_pt1 | contig 12768 bp, 10 predicted proteins | sample OSDHelmetaG_FD_58716 | JGI IMG/M metagenome (GOLD analysis project Ga0055584, IMG submission 58716) | Pelagic marine sediment microbial communities from the LTER site Helgoland, North Sea, for post-phytoplankton bloom and carbon turnover... | ecosystem: Environmental > Aquatic > Marine >... | reverse complement strand
ACTGGAACATCACCGGCTCGGCGAACATCGGGAACGTGCGGGGCCGCATCCAGTACGCCGACGCCGCCCTCGAGTTCCCCGGCGTCGTCCTCTTCTTCGATCAGTCCTGGACGCTCGTGGCCAAGGAGCGGGGCTTCCTCTCGGAGCTGCTGCTCCGGCCGCAGCTCCCGCGCTTCGTCGAGGAGGACGGCGGCGTCCCGTCCGGTGCCTGAGCGAGCGGTGCCTTGAACCAGTCAGCCCGGAAGACGACCTGCCCTTTCGACTGCCCCGACAGCTGCGGCATGACCGTCGAGCTGGACGAGGGTGGCGGCGTGAGTAGGGTCCGGGGGGACCGCGGGCACCAGTGGTCGCAGGGCTCCTTATGCGGGAAGACCGCAAGCTACGCTGACCTGATCCACTCTCCCGACCGGCTCCAGGTGCCGCTCATCCGTCGCGACGGGGAGCTGACGCCGGCGACCTGGGACGAGGCCCTCTCAGCCGTTGTGGACGGCCTGGGCGGGATCGCTGGAGAGGACATCCTCGCCCTCAACTACGCGGGGAACATGGGGCTGGTCCAGCGGCGCTTCCCCATGCGCCTCATGCACGCGCTTGGGGCGACGGGCCACGACTACGGCGTCTGCGATGCGGCCGCAGAGGCAGGCTTCAGGGCCGTCAACGGTCGCTCGGTGGGCCCCGACCTCGACGTGGAGGCGACCCCGGGCCGGTGTGACCTGTTCGTCCTGTGGGGCAGCGACGCGAAGCGGACCTCGCCCCATCTGCTCCCGCGGCTGAAGGCCCTGACGAGCGCAGGGGTCCCCGTCTTCGTCATCGACATCTACCGCTCCGAGACGATCGAGGTGGTCGAGGCATGGGGGGGGCGCGGCCTGATCGTGCACCCGGGAAGCGACGGGGCCCTCGCCCTCGGCCTCGCCATGCGGGCCTTCGATGAGCGCGCCGCCGACCTCGCCTTCCTGAAGGATGACTGTGAGGGGGGCGCCGAGTTCCGCGCGGAGGTGACCGGGGCCTGGCCCCTGGAGCGCGTCGCGAGGGAGACGGGGCTCGGTGAGGATGAGATCAAGGCGCTCTCCTCGGCGTTGCACGGTGCGAGCTCCCCGCTGCTCAAGGCGGGCATCGGCTTCGCGCGTAGACGGAACGGGGGGGAGAACATGCGAGCCGTCGCGAGCCTCGCCGCCACCCTGGGCTGGTCAGACCGGCTCTTCTTCCAGACGGGCGATCACTTCGGGCTTGATGACCGCGTCATCTCCCGCCCCGAGCTCCGCTCCAGCCCGGCGCCCGCCTCGGTGAGCCAGGTGGGCCTCGGCCGGATCCTGGCGAGCGGCCGATTCCGGGCAGCCTTCGTCTGGGGGCATAACCCTGCCGTGACGCTGCCCGACTCTCGCCGCGTGCGCGAGGGGCTCGCTCGAGACGACCTCTTCCTCGTCGTGCACGAACTCTTCATGACCGAGACGGCGAGGCTCGCTGACGTGGTCCTGCCGGCCACCGCGGTCACCGAGCACTCCGACGTCTTCCGGAGCTACGGGCACCGGACCCTGCAGGTGGGCTGGAAGAGCAGCGCGCCGCCAGGAGAGCAGCGCAGCAACGTGGACTGCTTCGCCGCCATCGGCCGAGCTCTGGGATTCGTCGGTGACAAGGGGTTCCCGACCGACGGGAGCGGGCCAGCCTTCGAGGTGGACGAGGACGTGCTCGTGGGGGAGCTCCTCGCCGCGAACCGTGCGCGCTTCAGGGACGACGAGTATCACCGCGCGGTCGCGGGCGAGCCGGTCAAGCTCGCCCCGCGGACCTTCGAGGGCGAGGGGACCCCGTCCGGCAAGATCGAGCTCGCCTCCGCTGCGGTCGAGGCCGGGGGCGGGTCGAGGGTCGTGGGCTGGACCCCTGACGATGGGGCGGGGATGCGGGGGACCTTCCGGCTGGTGTCGGCTCCCTCGACGGCGACGCACAACTCGACCTTCATGCACGTGTCCAGGCACCGGGCGCGGCTGGGGGAGCCCCGGGCCCGGGTCCATCCCCTCGACCTGGAGTCGGTGGGGGTCCTCGATGGCGAGCTCCTCCGTATCAGGAGCGAGTTCGGCGCCGTGACCGTCCGGGCGATCGCGGACCCCGCGCTGCCGAGGAAGATGGTGCGCGTGGATGGTTTCCTCAACGAGGACCTCGTCCCGGAGGCGGTGGGCATCAACGCCCTGGTGAGCCCGGAGACCTCGGATCTGGGCGGAGGAAACGTGCTGTACAGCACCCGTGTCGAGCTGGAGCGACCGAAGGAGACCCCATGAACCTCGGACTCAAGGACCGCGCGGTCTTCATCACAGGGGCCTCCGGCGGGATCGGGCGGGCCGTGGCCACGGTCCTGGCAGAGGAGGGCGCCCAGCTGGTGCTGCACGGGAATCGCCAGGCCGAGGACCTGAGTCAGTGGCTCGACCAGCAGCCCTGGCGCCAACAGGCGTCGATCGCGCGCGCGGATGTCCGCGATCCGGAGGCGATGGACGAGGTCATGGAGGTGGCCCGGCAGCGGCACGGCCGGCTCCATGGCTGCGTCATCAACGCCGGTATCTGGCCCCCTGAGGATCAGCCCCTGGTGGACCTGGACCCCGAGCGGGTCAACGCTGTGCTCGACGTGAACCTCAAGGGAGCCTTCTGGACCTCACGTGGCTTCCTGCGGGCCCTGCGCTCGAGCGGAGCGGATCCGGAAGGCGTGGGGGCCTCGATGGTCTTCACTGGCTCGACGGCGGCGAAGTTCGGAGAGCGCGGCCATGCCGACTACGCCGCCTCGAAGTCGGGGCTCTACGGGCTGATGCGGTCCCTCAAGAACGAGATCGTGGGACTCGACCCGTACGGTCGCGTCAACGTCGTCGAACCCGGGTGGACGGTCACCGAGATGACCGCGCAAAATCTCGGGGAACCGGGGGTGGTGGAGCGCGTCGTCAGGACCATGCCGGTGCAGCAGCTCGCTCGCACGGACGACATCGCCCGGAGCATTGCCTGGGTGCTCTCACCGACGGCGGCCCGGCACTTGACCGGGGAAACCCTCACGGTGGCCGGCGGCATGGAGGGCCGGGTGCTCTGGGAGGAGTCCGACGTGGACGCTGGCCGAGTGAAGAGTAGACTCAGATCCGACAGCGGCGCTCGTCCTTGAGGGCGCCGCGGCACCATCGAATCACCATCACCCTGGCTGGAGACTTCCGAATGACCCCTCGCCCAGAAGTCACGGGGAGCTCAGTTCTGAGCTCGCGTCGAATCTTCCTTCACCTCGGCATCATGGCGGGCTTGATCGCCGTCGCGTGCTCGAGCCACAAGTCCCGCACGCTGGAGGACGTGGCGCTCGAGTCGAGCGGGCGCTTCGCCGTCGTTCTCGGGGAGGTCGTCGGTGACCCCGAACGATCGGCCCGGGCGGGGGAGATCTTCGCGGCGTATCGCGAGCAGCAGCAGCGCTTCGCGGCGGACATGGGCGCGCTGAAGGCTGAGGCCCTGGACCTGTACGGGAACTATGGGACGACGGACGAGGACTTCGAGGCCATGGCGGCTCGACTCCGTGGGCGCCGGGAGGTGTTCCGGGACGAGATCGCAAGCGGGCTCGCGGAGCTGATCGAGGTGCTCGAGCCTGACGAGTGGAACGAGACGGTCAACCTCATGCTCGACGAAGAAGACCGGTGGCGGGAGCTGGCGCGATGAAGGACGAACGCAGCAACTCGGTCGGATCACCGACCTCATTCCACCAGGTCCTGATCATCCTCTTCGGGGCCCTGTTCTTCTCGCCTGGAGGCGGGGAGCCCCTCGCGGAGCGGGTCAAGGACGCCGTTTCGGACAGCGCCAGGCAGGAGAGAGCGGTCGGCGCCGCCGAGGCCATCGACGCCGCCGTGGGCGAGGACATCGACTTCGTCATCAAGTGGCACGAGGAGTTCTACAGAGCCATCGGCGGGGCGGATGCTGACGAGGCCCTGGTCCGGGGGAAGATCGATGAGGTCATCGATCGTCTTGCGGAGTTCGAGCAGCAACAGCTGAACCTGCGCGGCGACCTGCGGGACCAGCTCGAGTCCTCCGAGTGGGCCGAGGTCTTCGACTGAGCGGGCGAGAGCCCATGGCCTGAACCTCGGGTCGCGCGCGCCTCGGCGGACAGGAGCGGCCCGCGGCGCAGCGTTCACTCGCCGCCGAAGCGGATGGGCTTTCGGACCGTCGCTCGTGCGGGCGACCCGGCCAGCATGGCGGGAGCGAAGCGCCATCTCTCGACGGCCCGACGGGCCGCGTCGTCGAGGATGGTGTGCCCGCTGCTGGTCTCCACGGCCACTTGCTCCACCGACCCGTCCGCGGACACCTGCACGAGCAGGACGACGGTTCCGGTCCACCCCCGCCGAGCCGCCATGGAGGGATAGGCAGGGGGCACGCAGAGGCCGTCGATGGGCTCCGGGGACGACGGCGAGGACTCGGCACCGGGCGGCTCCTCCTCGGGTTCGGGGAGCTCGAGGGGCTCGGGCGGAGCGACCGTAGGTGCGGGGGCACCGGGGTCTTCCTGGAGCTTCGGGGTCCGGACGCTGCTCACCTTCGGAAAGACCACGGACTCCAGCAGGTTGCTGGTGGTCGGCGCCGCCGCGCGCGGCGGGTGGGGCTCGATCGGTGGGGAGGGCTCCTCCGGCAAGACCAGCGGTTCCTCGGGGACGGCGACCTCGGTGCTCGCGGGGGTGATCGCCTCGAGGGTCTCGATGGGCTCCGCCTGGACGGTGGGCGCGGGCGCTGAGAACTGCGCGAGGAACTCCTGGCCGCGCTCGGCGTCGCTCGGGGCTGCCCAGGGGCGGAGGGTGAGGGCCAGCGTCGCCACCAGCGCACCGTGGACCACCAGGGAGAGGCTGAAGCTCGACCCGAAGCCGGACCCGCCCGCCGCGTGACCCAAGGACGACGCGGCACCGGGAGGCGGGGAGGCCTCGGTGCGCGCGGCGGTGGGGTGGGGGGCGGGGGGAGTCATGGCTGGTAGCGGATTGAACGGAAAGGTCCGTCCGCAGCCCATGAATTCTGCGGCTTCTGCGAACTTCTGCCACCCGTTCTCGTTCGGACGGTCTCAGCCAGCAATCTCCACGGCCCATCGCGCACTCTGGATCTCCATGTCTATCGCTGTCGTCCTCGCGTCCGCCCTCGCGGCGCCGGCTCCCGTCGCCCTGCTGGCTCCCGGTCCGCTCGAGGCGGCCTCCCAGGCGTCCGGGTCCGAGCAGCCCGCGCAGGAGCAGGGGAGGACGAGCGAGCCCGCCGAGGCCTCCCCCGGCCCTGGCCAGGACGCCGCCGGGGCGGCAGCGAGGGGCGCCCCGGCAGGCGCCACCTTCGACCTTGAGACCCTCGTGGTCACCCCCGCGCGGCGCGAGCAGGCGATGCTCGATGTGCCCTACTCGGTGGACTTCGTCTCCAAGGAGCGGCTCGAGCAAGCGCGCTCCCTACCCCAGGCGCTGCGGGACGTCCCCGGCGTGATGGTGCAGGAGACCGGCCCGGCCCAGGGGTCCCCGTACATCCGCGGCTTCACGGGCTTCCGGACCCTGACCCTGATCGACGGGATCAGGCTCAACAACTCGGTGTTCCGGGACGGGCCCAACCAGTATGCGGGGACCATCGACCCCTTCTCCCTGAGCGGGATCGAGGTCGTCAAGGGCCCGAGCTCGGTGCTCTACGGGTCCGACGCCATCGGGGGCACCGTCAACGCGCTGACGAAGGACCCCGAGATCTGGGACCGCCCCATCGGCGGTGAGCTGTTCGTGCGAGCCGCGGACGCGGCGAACTACGTGATGAGCCGCGTCGAGCTCGGCGGCGCCGTGGGGGGCCGGACCGCATGGCGTCTGGGCGGGACGCTCAAGGACCTCGGAGACATGACGGCGGGCGATCCGTCCGGGGAGCTCCCCAACACCGGATACGACGAGTGGGACGGAGATTTCAAGGCGCAGCACCTCGTGGATGACCTCACCACCCTGACCTTCGCCGCGCAGCACGTGGACATCGATGACGCGCCGCGGACCCACCGGACCGTCTTCGCCGTGCCCTTCGAGGGCAGCGCTGCGGGGACGGACCTGCGCCGGGACCTGGACCAGGAGCGGACCCTCACCTACTTCCGGTATGACCGCGCCGCGGCGGTCGAGGGGGACTGGGAGCTGCGCTCCATCGTCAGCTACCAGGACCAGCAGGAGCGCCGGCAGCGGGAGCGCACCGGCGACCGCTTCGACGAGCAGGGGTTCGACGTCGGGACCCTGGGGCTGCAGTTCAGCGGCAGCCGCGCCACCTCCTTCGGGGCCCTGACGGCGGGCCTCGAGTGGTACCACGACGAGGTGGACTCCTTCCTGAATCGATTTGCGGACCAGACGCCCGCGGACGAGATCCAGGGACCGGTCGGGGATGACGCCAGCTATGACCTCGGAGGCCTGTTCGCCGAGGCGGCCTTCGACGTTCATGAGTCCACGACCCTCACGGCGGGGGCGCGCGCGACCTACGCTGCGGCCGACGCCAACGAGGTCCGGGACCCGGTGACCAACACGCAGATCGAGGTCGAGGACGACTGGGCGGCGCTGACGGGATCCCTGCGCTTCGAGACCCGGGTGGTCGAGAACGAGGCCGCCACCGTGGCCCTGTTCGGCGGCATCTCCCAGGGCTTCCGGGCGCCCAACCTGAGTGACCTCACCCGCTTCGACTCCGCCCGCTCCAACGAGTTCGAGATCCCGAGCCCCGGGCTCGATCCGGAGCGATTCATCAGCTACGAGCTGGGCGTCAAGCACGCCACCGACGACCTCTCCCTCCAGCTGGCCGCCTTCCTCACGGACGGTGATGACATCATCCAGCGCCTGCCGACGGGCAACGTGAGTGGCTCAGGGGAGGTGGAGATCACCAAGGCCAACGTCGGAGAGTCGCGCATCGGCGGGGTGGAGATGGGCGCCGCGTACCGCGTCGCTGCTGACTGGACCGCCTTCGGGAACATCTCCTGGCTCGACGGCCAGGAGGATTACATCGGCGCCCTGGGGGACCCGGTGCAGCAGGTGGTCCCCTCACGGCTGATGCCGCTCATGGGGCAGCTCGGGGTCCGCTTCGCCCCGGAGGACCAGCCCTTCAACGTCGAGCTACGCTGGATCCACGCCGAGGACGCGGACCGCCTCTCTCCCCGCGACGAGGGCGATACGACGCGGATCCCGCCCGGCGGGACGCCCGGATACGACGTGTTCAACCTCAGCGGGACCTATCGATTCGCCGCGGGAGTCTCCGGCCAGCTCGCCCTCGAGAACATCACGGACGAGGACTATCGGGTGCACGGGTCGGGTCAGAACCGCCCCGGGCGCAACCTCCTCATCGGTCTCCGCTGGTCCTTCTGACGGCGCGATCGTCCTCCGGCGGCGGGGCGTCCTTGGGCCCCCCCTGTGCGCCGTCCAGCCACTCCTCGAGCCAGGCGGGCGCCGCGTACGAGCGGACGACCGAGGCGCGTTCCTTGGTCCCGGTCTTACGCCACCAGCGGTCCGTCTCGACGCGTTCGATTCGGCCGTCCTCGTACTCGAGCTCGAGCACGGCGGAGACGCTGGCGGGCCCGACCTCCGTCTGGCACGTCGCGGTCAGGCGATGGAGCTTGCCGTCCTGGAGGTCCTCGATCGAGGCGGGGGAGAGCTCGACCTCGAGGTGGTCGGGGGCGTCCTCTCCGCCGGCGATCACCTCCCCGTCCAGGCCGAACGTCACCACGCCCGTCCCCGTGCCCCGCAGCCGGGCCCGCTTGAGCTTGGCCGTTGACTTCAGGCGCCGCTCGAGTTCGATCCGGCCAGGGACCGGCGCCCCCGCAGCGGAGATCCACTTGCGGTGGACCTCGTTGGGGGGAGGGAGGCGCAGCACGTGAATATTGCGGTAGCGGACCGTCATGGGGGGGCCCTGGTGGAGCTGCAGTGCGAGGAGCCCCTCGAGCGCGGCCTTGTCCGTGCGATCATCGAGCTCGCAGGTCAGCGTCCCGTCGACCCACAGGCGGATCCACCGGCCCTCGGCGCGGATGCGATAGGTGTGCCAGCCGGGGCCTCGCCCGATGTCCTTCATCGTGTTCGGATCCGCCAGGAGGTCGTAGTCGCTGTTGGGACCGTTGGCCATCAGGCTGACCGAGCGGCGGGTCAGGACGCCGCGGCCCCCCTGCTCGTAGATCCCGCCGATCCAGTTCGGGCCGTCCTCGAGGTCCGCCTGGTAGCCGACGACGTTCCACTTCCCCTTCTCGGCGCTCCGAAACTGCACCCCCGAGTTGCCGCGCTCGACCATGTACTCCAGGGAGAGGTCGAAGTCGGTGAAGTTCCCCTTGTGCACCAGGAAGGTGGAGCGCTTGCACGGGTTCTCAGGCGTGGACCTGCCGACGAGCACGTCCCCGTCCACCGACCAGAACCTGGGATCCCCGGACCACTGCTCCGGGGAGAGGACCTCCACCTTCGGCTCCTCGTCCTGGCCCTGGATGATGGGGGGGGCGAAGTCGGGCGCCTCGGGGAGCGGGCTCTGGAGCAGCAGCGTCAGGAGAATCAGCATGGACCGAGTCTAGCGCACGGCAGCCCCCCGCCCCTCGGTTCATGCGTCCCCGGCCGTTGCCGGCGCGCCCCTCGCCAGCGCGACGAGCGCGAGCAGCGCCACGGTGACCTCCGTGAAGAGCGTCGCGACCGCAGCGCCGTCCATTCCGCGGCCTGGAACCAGAAGGGTGTTGCCGGCGAGGTTCACGGCGAGCCCCGCGGAGGCGATGACGAGGAGCGCCTGCGACCTGCCCGCGGCGACGACCGCGGTCATCAGCGGGGCGCCGATGTGTACGGCGAAGGCGGCCGCGAGGAGCCAGAGGAGGCTCGTCGAGGCGACCAGGAAGCTCTCACCGAACAGGCCGAGCATGGGCTCCCGAAGGGGAACGAGCCCGAGGACCACCGCCAGCCCGAGGGCAGCCGACGCGCCGGTGAGCCGAAGGGCCGCGGCCAGCCCTCGGCCCTCGGCGTGGGCCCGCGCCAGCCAGGGGAGCGCGGCGGAGGAGGCGAACACTCCGCCCATGATGGCGAGGCTCATGACCCGCACGGCCACGTTGTAGTGGCCGACCGCCTCGTCCCCCTCGATGGCCCTGACGAACACGTTGTCCACGTGGAAGTAGAGCTGCTGAAAGACGGCGGCGGCGCCCATGGGGATCGAGGTCGCGAGGAACGAGCCCATGGGTGCAGGCTCGACCCCGCGCACCGGCGGCAGCCCTCGGCGTCCGACCAGGTGCAGGCAGAGGTTGCCCAGGGTGCTGCCCGCGGCGATGGCCAGCAGGAACGGCATGGGCCGCTGCTCGCCGGTCTCCCGCAGGAGGAGCACGAACAGCAGGCTGGCAAGGGCCGCGCCCGCTCGCACCAGGACGGGGGAGCGCCAGGCGATCCGGCTCTTCCAGCCCAGGGTCGAGAGCTCGAGCACGTGGCTGAAGTGGTAGAGGCCCGCGATGGCGAGGTAGAGCCCATCACCGGCCTCGAAGCTCGCCGCCACCCCCGCCACCGTGAGGACGACCATCGAGGCCGAGAGGGTCCGGGCGCGCCTCGCCGTCCGCAGGTTGGGCGCCGCGTCGGCGGGGGCCGCGGCGGCCCTTTGCAGGGAGACCTGACCCGCGCCGAAGTCGACGACGCCGTCGAGGACCAGGAACACGGAGACCCAAAACGTCAGCCTCCCGAAGTCCGCGTCCGACAGGTGCCCGGACAGCACCAGGAGGGTCAGGAGCGTGCAGCCCGAGCCGAACAGCCGGCCGCCGATGAGCCATGACGCGGCGCCCCACACGCGCCGCGGCACGCGCAGCGGTGCCTGGGGCGGGTCCTGGGGGGAGGCGTCAGCGATCGACACGGCGCGGTGTACGGTACAGGCATGGCTCGACTCCTTCTCGCCCTGGTCTCCGGCTTCATCCTCGTCTCCTTCGCGCCCACCCTGGCGCCGACCTTCAGCCCTCAGGAGGGCTGCCGTCGCTGCGACAAGCGCGGGGTCGTCCCCTGCAGCAAGCACTCCGAGGAGATCATCGCCGCCGAGGGGCGGGTCCACTTCTGCTCGGTGGTCGCGGGCTGCAAGGAGTGCGGCGGCGCCCTGGTGGTGGACTGCAAGCGCTGCGATGGGGGGCCGGACAACGCCGCCATGGAGGCGCGCCGCGCGGCGGTGGCGGAGTGGATGAAGCAGAACGAGATCGAGGCCCACTTCGGGCGCCCTGTGGCGCGCTGCGAGACCGATCACTGCGAGCTGGTGATCGACCTGAAGGGGTCCTTCAAGGTCGGTCGCACCAAGGTGGACGCCCACGAGCTGATGCACCTGGTAGCGGATGACACGAGCCACGTGAGCCAGCGCGTGGTCGAGCACTACGCCGTCGAGGAGGACGACATCTTCGCCAAGATGCGCATGTGGATCTGGGAGACCGCAGCCGACCACATGTCCGCGGTCGAGACCTTCATGCACACGAGCGCGCGGGGTGACTTCAAGATGCTGGGGAAGGACCCCGTCTTCTCGGTCTGGAGGGAGCCGGGGCTCTTCTCGTCGCCCGGCGCGATCCGGACGGTGTTCACCCACAACGTGGGACACATGCTCATCTCGAACCTGTACCGGGAGCGGGACGTGGGGCCGATCGGCGGCGGCTGGTACGACGCGGGCGCGGGACACTGGTATGAGTACGACCGCTTCGACAGCAGCGTGCAGTACTGCATCGAGGAGGCCACCGCCCTCTCCAGCTTCGCCGACGGCGTCTGGCGTGCGGCGATCCGCAAGCTCGTCTCCCGCTCGGATGAGCCCCTGCTGCCCCCGCTCCTCGACGTCCCGACGACCGCGATGAACGTCCAGCAGCAGGCGATCTGCTGGTCCTTCTACGACTGGATCGTGGCCAACCACCAGGACAAGATGCGGCCCGTGCTGAGGGACCTGAAGCAGAAGAAGCCGACCCGGGACGTCATGAAGGAGCACTTCGGGCTCGGCGTACTGCAGGCCGAGGAGGCCTGGAAGGCGTGGGTGCTCGAGACCTACCCCACGCGAGAGAAGAAGAAGCGTCGATGAGCGAGGCCGTCCAGCCACAGGACACCCATGGCGCGCCCTTCAGCGCGCGGTGCGGCTCCACGGAGATCCGCCCGATCCGGCGGGAGGACGCCGGAGCGCTGTTCCCGCAGATCCACGGCCAGCCCGGCGTGATCCGCTGGCTGTCCTGGGAGGGGCCGGCGCGGGTCGAGGAGCTCGAGGCGCGCTATGCCACCTGGCGGGCGGGGCCCGCCGATGGACCGGCGTACATGTTCGCGGTCGTGGACTCCAGGAGCGGCGCGGTGATCGGCGAGGCGAGTCTGCGCTTCGACGATCACCCCGGGGTCGGGGAGCTGGGCTACTGGCTCGGGGAGGACCATCACGGCTGCGGCCACGGCCGGGCCACCGTCGAGCTGCTGACCCGCGCGGGCTTCGAGCGGCTGGGGGCGTTCGCCCTGACCGCGAGGGTCAAGGAGGGCAACGAGGCCTCCATCGCCGTGCTCACGGCCGCCGGGTTCGACCCCGTCCGCGCTCCCCGGGTCCCCGGGGACCCCGAGGATCCTCCGATCGCCTGGATCTTCTCCACGACCCGGAGGGGGGATGGGCGCCGGTCCGAGCGCCCCGCCGTGGCGTTCTCCATGCCCAACTCCGGGTGAGCCAGGTTCCAGCCGCCCCCGCTCCGGTCCTACACTGCGGGGACGCCGGCGCGCGGCTCCTCTATTTATGGCGACCTGCGGGAAGCCGAGTCCGCCCCCGTCGTCGCCCTCTCCGATGACCGCGTCCAAGAACCTCGTCCTGATCCTCGTCGCGGCGGCTATCGCCGCGGCGGGGTACGTCCTCAGCGGTGGAGCGGGGGAGGGGCCGAGCAGCCTGGGGAACTGGGAGACGGTGGAGCGGATCGATGGGGGTGGTGCCGGCGACGGCCTGGCGGGGCCGGGGCAGGGGGAGTCCCCGCGGGAGATCCTCGCGACGCCGGTCCGCGACGTGGAGATCCCGGAGGGCACCGAGCCTGGCTCGGGGACGACGGTGGTCTATCCCCTCGAGGTCGAGCTGACCCTGTTGCTCCCCGGAGAGGTGGAGGTTCCCGACGACGTGATGTCCATCGGCGCCGACGCGACGGCCGGGCTGGAGGGGTCGCTGACGGGCACGGGAGGGAAGCCCATCCCCGGCACGGTCGAGTTCATCTACGGGCCGAACGGTGGCCGCACGCTGCGTGCCAACGAGCGAGGCCGCTTCGGCGCGAGCGACCTGCTTCAGGGGGCCTCCATCGTCCGGGTGACCTGCCCGGGGGGGAAGGTCGCTGTGCGGGAGGTCGTGCTCGCGCAGCTCTCGACCGCGGAGCTTCACCTGAGCTTCGAGAGCCTCGCGACCATCGCCGGCACCATCACGGATTCTTCCGGCGCGCCGCTGCAGTCGGTCGAGGTCCAGTCCGACGGGCGCGTGGCCTACACGGACGCGGATGGGATCTTCAGGTTCAGCGGGCTGCCCGCTGGGAAGGTGCTGGTCACGGCGCGCACGCCCGGCTTCGCCACCACCCGCAGGGTCGTCGGCGTTGGCTTCCGTCAGCGGGTTCGGCCGGGCGAGTTCAAGATCGCCCTGAGCAAGGGGACGACCCTCGAGATCGGACTCAGCCGCTCCCTCGGGTCGATCTCGCCGGGCTACGCCATCCTCATGCCGGCTGCGGGCACGGGTGCCTCTGCGCTCCCGGGGGGGGGCTTCCCGTGGTACGAGGTCAACCCCGTGACCATCCCGAGGGGAGCGCGCGCGGTTGTGGAGGGGCTCCCCCTCGGGGCGGTCGCTGTACGGGTCTTCAAGGACGGG
>Ga0055584_100005193_pt1 | contig 12770 bp, 18 predicted proteins | sample OSDHelmetaG_FD_58716 | JGI IMG/M metagenome (GOLD analysis project Ga0055584, IMG submission 58716) | Pelagic marine sediment microbial communities from the LTER site Helgoland, North Sea, for post-phytoplankton bloom and carbon turnover... | ecosystem: Environmental > Aquatic > Marine >... | reverse complement strand
CGACACGCCGCTTGATGAGACTGTCGGTGCATTGGCTCACGTCATCGGGAAAGGCAAAGTCCACTACATCGGTGTATCGAATTTTCCCGCCTGGCGGATCGCAGAGATCGTTCACCTTTGTGCGGAAGCCGGCATCCAACCGCCCATCGTCTGCCAACCGAACTACAACGCTGTTAGTCGGTCGGCTGAAGTAGAGATCATGCCGGCTTGTGAACATTTCGGGCTTGGTGTGGCCAATTACTCACCCCTCGCACGGGGCATCCTCACCGGTAAATACAGCGGTTCTTCAACACCGGACCCCGAGACCCGCGCCGGACGCAACGATCCGCGCATGATGGAATCGGAGTGGCGGCCCGAATCTCTCGAGATTGCGGACAAGCTGGTCGCCCGCGCCAAGCAGCGTGGCATGTCACCCGTGCAGTTCGCCGTCCTGTGGTGCCTCAATAACGCGATCCTCACCTCCGTGATTGCCGGGCCGCGCACGCTAGAGCAATGGCAAGACTATCTTGGGATCGCTGCCTTGGACTGGCATGAAGACGACGAAGCGTTTGTCGATGGCTTGGTAGCCCCGGGGTCCATGTCGACCCACGGGTTTGTCGATCCCAAGTATCCCGTGGCCGGTCGGCTGGCGCTGATCGACTAAGCCGCAGGTTCAAACGTATCGCTGCGGGCCATCGCCCAGTATTTGCGAAACATCGGATTAGCGGTACCAACCAACAGCTCGTCGGGAGACAACAGCGGATAGGCTTCGTTGGCCGGGATGACGTCGCCCGTCTTTTGGCGGACTTGCAGCATGTTGGCCTCAACGAGTGCCGGGTTCTCCAGCCCCGCGGCTGACACCACCTCGGCGAGCGCTTTCATCGTGTTGCGGTGGAAGGCAGCGACGCGGGCGGCTTTGTCCTCGACCACCAATGCACGTTGGCGAATAGGGTCTTGCGTTGCAATGCCCACCGGACATCGGTTGGTGTGACAGGCTTGAGCCTGAATGCACCCCAAAGCAAACATGAAGCCGCGCGCCGAGTTGCACCAGTCGGCACCAAGGCCCATCGCCCACACGATATCGAATGCCGTGATAATTTTGCCGGCCGCCCCAATGCGTACGCGGTCGCGCAGGCCGGCGCCGATCAGCGCGTTGCGAACAAAAGTGAGTCCTTCGACCAAGGGCGTCCCCATACGGTTCAGAAATTCTAACGGGGCGGCTCCCGTGCCGCCCTCTTTGCCGTCCACCACGATGTAATCCGGGGTGATGCCCGTTTCGAGCATGGCCTTAACCAGAGCCAGGAACTCCCAGGGGTGGCCTACGCATAACTTGAACCCGACTGGCTTGCCGCCGGACAGCTCGCGTAGCTGCTGGATGAACGCGACAAACTCAAGCGGTGTCGAAAATGCGCTATGCCCCGGCGGCGAGATGCACGTGACGCCCACCGGAATACCGCGGGCCTCGGAAATCTCAGGTGTCACTTTGGTGCCAGGCAGGACGCCGCCATGCCCAGGTTTCGCACCTTGCGAAAGCTTAACCTCGATCATTTTGATCTGATCGCTCGCCGCTTGGTCTTCGAAACGTTTGGGGTCGAAACGACCATCGGATGTCCTGCACCCGAAATAGCCAGAGGCAATTTGCCAAATAAGGTCGCCGCCACCCTCGCGGTGGTACCGGCTCACCGAGCCCTCGCCGGTGTCTTGCGCGAAGTTGCCCAACTTGGCGCCGGTGTTGAGAGCCCGGATCGCGTTCGCGCCAAGCGAGCCGAAACTCATCGCCGAAATGTTGTAGATCGACGCACGATAGGGTTTCGTGCATTCAGCCCCGCCGATAGAGACACGAAAATCAGAGTCTGGCCGTGGCTTGGGCGATACCGAATGGGTGATCCAGGAGAACCCAGCTTCATAAACATCAAGCTCGGTCCCAAAGGGCACCGAATCGACCTCATCCTTCGCGCGCTGATACACCAGCGAGCGTTTCTCTCGGCTGAATGGGACCGCGTCGAGGTCGCTTTCAACGAGGTATTGGCGAATCTCGGGCCGAATGCCTTCAAACAGCCACCGCATGTGGCCGAGGATGGGGTAGTTGCGCAGCAGGCTGTGCCGCCGCTGCGTCAGATCCTTGATTCCGACCAACAAGAGTGCACCAAACGCGAGGGCGGGGATCCAACTCAGTGGAAAAGTAAATGCCGCCGCAAGGACCGAGGCCAGCGTAAGGAGAGCCGCTACCAAAAGAGTCGAATACCGCATCATGGAGTTACCTGTCCCTCAGCACAGCAATGTGCCGGTCATCACCGTTACCGCTTTGCCGCCCAGGCTGACGCGATCACCGTTCGTGCCAACCCTCAAGACGCCGCCGCGCCGTGACGCCTGGTACGCCAACATGTGTGTTTTACCAAGTCGGTCTCCCCAAAAGGGGGTGAGGATGCAGTGCGCAGATCCCGTCACAGGGTCTTCATCAATTCGGTGAACCGGCGCAAAAAACCGGGAGACAAAATCGTAGGGGCCGTCACCCGGCGCGGTGACCAGCACCCCCCGTTCGGCAAAGGGCAGGAGCGCTTGGAAATCCGGATTGAGGTCCCGCACTTCTTGCGCGCTCCCGAATTCTGCCAGGAGATCCCATGTACTTTGCCACACCGCGATTGGCGCGGTGCCCAGCGCCCGCGCCAACCCGTCAGGTTCGGTCGCGGCCTCGGTCGGCAGGGTTGGAAAATCCATAACAATCCACCCGTCGTCCTGCGCGCAGGTGAGAAGGCCCGAGCGCGTGTGAAAACGCGCGGACTCATGGCCTCCGAGTAGATCGAGGTTCCAGAGAAAATGCGCACTGGCAAGCGTTGCGTGGCCGCATAAGTCTACTTCGGCACCGGGGGTAAACCATCGGAGCGACCAGTCGCCGTCGTCACGGCGCACGACAAAAGCAGTCTCTGACAGGTTCATCTCGCGGGCCACGTCTTGCATCCAGTCGACGTCGGCGGCGCCCTCCAGAAGGCAGACAGCCGCCGGGTTGCCGCCAAATGCTGCATCGGTGAATGCGTCAATCTGGTGGACAATGATGCTCACGCCGTTGCCTCAGCCTCGACGGTTTTCAAGAGAGACACCAAGGCATCTTGTCCGGCAAGGCCGCGCAACAACCGGTTGCCGATCAGGAAAGACGGGACCGCGGTGACCTGAACTTCCTCATATGCCTGCTTCAACAGAGCCTGATGTGTTTCGGTGTAAATGCCATCTCGAAGGGCGTCACGATATGCCGCGGCATCAAGCCCGATTTCCTCGGCGAGGGATGTCAGAACGTCGATATCGCCGATGTCACGGCTTTCGCGGAAAAATGCCGTGAACATGCGGTGGGTGTATTCACGGCTCAACCCTTTGGCCTCGGCAAAAAGATGGCCTTCGAACGCGAGGCGCGAATAGGGCTGCGGCGAAACGTCGGGAAGTTTGATCTCGACGCCCATTTTCTCGGCCAAGGGATAGACCGATTGGGCCCAACCCGTCTGCAGATAGTCGTCTTCGGGGCGCAGCGTGGGGGTCGGCTCTGGTCGCAGTTCGAACGGCATCCAACGAACATCGGCAGTCACGTCACTCGTCGCGATGGCGTCGGCCAGCGGCTGCTCGGCTAGAAAGCAATAGGGGCAGACGTAGTCAGACCAGATATGGATTGGAACGGGCATGCGGCCTCCGGCAGATGGAGCCACAAGGGTAGGGCTCGTCCTCAGTCTTGCAAGAAATCTTCTTCCAGGCTTTCGGGCGTTTCGGCGTCGATCACTCGGCGGGCGGTCTCATAATCAAAACCGGCACGGGCGACGGCAGCCATGTCGCGCTCTCGGTAGTCTTCTCGCGATTGCAGCCGGTAAGGGCCCAGGCGTCGGCGTCGCACATACCGAATTGCGGCAGTTCGATCGGGGGCGTGGTTTTCGGCGGCGAGGGCAGCTAGGGCGCTGTCGATGACATCGGGGGCCACGCCTTTCTTGCGTAGGTCGAGCATCATGAGCCGACGTGATCGACCCTGCCTGAACATCGACTGAACACGTCCTTCGGCGTAAGTGCGGTCGTCCAGCAGGCCCGTCTTCTGGAAGTCCTGGACAATCAAATCAATCCAATCGGCGGCGTCTTCTCGGTCGGTGTCATGGTGACGCTCAGCGCGCCGGACTCGCCGGGTAAGAACCTCGCGAAGGTTCTCCGAAGAAGATGCATAGCGCTGCAGGTAGTACAGGGCGGCGTTGCGCAACGAGGTTGGCGTAACCTTGCGCGGTTGTCGGCGCTTTTGCCGCCCGGGTGTTTTTTGGTCGGTCATAGAAGAAAAGGCCCGGCATGGTGCTGCCGGGCCCAGGGTCTCCGAGAATACCGATGCTGTCTACGTGCCGCGCTTGGTAAACAGGTAGAGGATGATGGCCAAAGCGATCAGGCCGACCAACCCGTCCGATCCTAAACTGGCAATAAGGCCCGTCAGATTGCCAATGATGTCGCCTGGTAAAAACGCAACCGGCCCATCGAAGAGAATCTGTATGACGATCCCAAGCGCAATGAGACCGATCCCGATTTCAGTAAGCCGGTAGATCCAGTTTTTCAGTGTGTCGACAATTTCAGTCATGAGTACCCCACTGGGCTCAGTCCCTGGTAAGTAAAAGGGGCTAAATACTTGCCGATTACTACCCGCATGCTGATCGTACAAATAAAATGACGAAATAGCGCCTAGATGTTAGGCGGCGTGGCGAGACAGAGTCAACCGCGAACCCACCACATATAGTGAGGGGTGGCGCCGCCTTCACAAAATGCTGTGGATAAGTGGGTCCAGCCGGCCTGTATTTGGAACGCCGTTCCGTTCATGATTTGGGCTCCAAAACATCACCAGCAAGGCTGCAATCCATGGATGATGAAGAGGCTGTCTTAGCCGCCAACGCAGAGTTCTATCGCGCGTTTGAAGCTGGCGATGCGGCCGCGATGGCGACTGTGTGGTCGACCGGACCGAACGTCGCGTGCACCCATCCCGGTTGGACAGCGATCGCCGGTCGCGACGAAGTCCTCGCGAGCTGGGCTGGCATTCTTGAGGGCTCGGCCGGCCGTGTGCTCTGTATGGATCCCGTCGCTCACGTCATCGGGGACGCAGCCTTCGTCACTTGTGGGGAGTCGGTCGGCAATAACCTACTCGCGGCAACCAATTTCTTTGCCCGCGAAGGAAGTGACTGGCGGCTTGTGCACCACCACGCCTCGCCTGTCGCGCGCCTACGTGAAAGAGGGGCCGCGCGCTGGCGACCCCGTTCACTAAACTAGGCGGCTCGGATTTTGGCCGAGACGTCGTCGAGCTCAGGTAGACCCAAGGCAGCGTTGGTCTCGTCGAGCGAGGCCATGCGATCAAGCCAACTTCTGGAGTCGCCGGTTTCGCGGAGCATACCCATGAACTCGGACAACTGGCGGACCATGATGCGGGTCATGCTGGAGGGGAAGATCACGATCTTGTAGCCGAGCGCCTCTAGTTCGTCGGCTGACATCAACGGTGTCTTACCGGTTTCCGACATATTGACCATGTGCGGCCCCGGTAGTTCGCCAACTTGGCGTTTCATTTCTTCGGGCGATTCGATGGCGTCCATGAACAGGATGTCGGCGCCAGCCTCTTTGTAAACTTTGAGGCGGTGCATGGCCTCTTCCATGCCCAGCGGCGCACGCGCGTCGGTCCGGGCTATGATCTTGAAGTCGGGTGATGTGCGTCCGGCAACCGCGGCGCGAATACGTTCGGCGGCGCGTTCCACGGGTTCGATGACCTTGCCTTCCATGTGGCCGCATTTCTTGGGCCAGGTCTGATCTTCGAACTGCGCAGCGCCGGCACCAAGGGCTTCTAGCCCGCGGACGGTTCGCATGACGTTGGCGACATCGCCATAACCGGTGTCGCAATCGACGATCAGCGGGATCGACGTCACTGATCGGATGGTCCGAACGTTCGCCTCGACTTCGTTGAAGGCGATCAGGCCCACGTCGGGCACGCCATAGACCGCTGCGGCGGTGGCGTATCCGGAAACGTAACCGGCTTCGAAGCCCGCGATTTCCGCGAGACGTAGTTCCAGGGCGGTGCCGCCGCCGGGGACCACGACGATGCCGTCGCCGTCCAGTAGCTGTGAAAGTGTCTTGCCGCTCATTATCAGTACGCCTTTCTCTAACCGTCAGACCATGGCGACGGTTGTTTCGGAATTTCCTGCCCGTCGACGGTAATCGCGTCGACTTTTTCGTTATAGAAGCACAAGAGATCTTTGATCTTGGGAATCTCTGGGATTGGATCGGGGTAGTACCACACGATGTCCTCGTACGTCTTCCCACCCGCTTCGACATTGAAATAATGCGCCACGCCTTTGTAGGGACAAGCGGTCTGCGTGTCGGATGAGGTCAGCGCGTCTGTGACATCGGCTTTCGGAATGTAGTAGCGCGTCGGCAGACCGGTTTCGAACAAGAAGATCGCGTTTGTGGTGTCAGCGACGACCGTCCCGCCCAGGGTGACGATGACACGGCGCGAAGAGGCGATCGTGTCGACGCGTTTATAGGGGTCGCGCGGATGGACGAAAATCTCTTCGTCTTCTTCGAACCACTGATCCATACGGTTCCAGTAGAACGCGACCAGACCTTTTAGCGCCGGTTGCGCCGGTAGAGGGTCTTCGTACCCCCATACGGCATTCTCAGCCTCGCGGTCACCGACCTGCACGGTCCAATAAGACGCATCACCCTTGTAGGGGCAATGCGTTGAATGGTCGGTCTTCTTGAGAAGATCCATGCGCACATCGGCAATTGGAAAGTAGTACATCGGCAAATGACCATCTTCGTGCAGCAGCTGCGTGTTGCTCGAATCGGCGATGGTCTCACCGTTGAGCATGACCCTGACCCGTTTGGGGCTTGGTGCCAAAAGAACCGCGTGGCCGCTTCCTTGGCGATCCGGGTGGGCGACTTGCAGGCGTTTGATGCGCTTATTGGCTGGCGATTCAGCGAGGGCCATGGTGCCTAGCCTCCGTAGAGATTGGGTTAGACGCGCATCATACGGAGGTGCGTTGGGCCCGCCAAATCGTCAAGAGGGCATTGCCCACGCGGTGTCGGCTTCATAGGTTACGACGTCAAATAAGCTGCGATGCGGCAAATACAAAGAGGTGAGCCCCATGCATGAATCGATCAAGGACAAAGTCGTGGTCATCACCGGCGGTGGCCGCGGATTGGGGCGGGCGATGGCACTAGGTCTCGCACAGGCGGGTGCGAAAGTGGCGATCACTGCCGCCCGCGAGGGCGCGGAGTTGCAGCAGACCGCTGCGGACTGCGTCGCGATCGGGGGCGAAGATTGTGTGCTGGCGCTCCAGGCTGATGTCACCAAAGTCGACGACTGCGAACGGGTCATGCAGGAGGCCAAGGACAAGTGGGACCACCTCCACGTCGTTGTCAACAACGCCGGTCGGGGCATGACGTATGTGGACGACAATTTTGTCAAATCGCGCCCGGCCTTCTGGTCCATTCCGACCGAGACATGGGACATGATGATCGACACCAACATCAACGGTGTCTTCAACATGGCCAAAGCGGCCGTGCCCTACATGCAGGCCGAAGGATGGGGGCGGATCATCAATGTTTCGACCAGCCTCATCACCATGCAGCGCCGCGGCTACGCGCCCTACGGTACCTCGAAATGGGCCGTCGAGGGCCTGACGATGATTATGGCGCAAGATCTCGAGGACACCGACATCACGGTGAACGCGCTTCTACCGGGCGGCGCGACGGATACCGCAATGATCCCCGGGACCGTCGGCGATAAGTCCCGCGCCGGCGCCGACGGAAATTTGTTTGAACCGGTCATCATGGTGCCGGCGATCCAATACCTGGTCTCAGACCTTTCGAACGGCCACCGCGGCGACCGTTATGTTGCCAAACTTTGGGATCTGGAGTTGTCGCCCGAAGAAGCGGCCGACAAGGTGCGCTTTCCGATCCAGCGCGACCGGCAGTACTAGAGGCGGCAGGATGGCTTCCGATCCCTACGCCAAGATCGCAGATACCGATCCCGACGTCGTGCGCACCATCGCCGACCGTTTGGAGGTTCGAGCCGCGCACCCCGACCAGCGTGCCATGCTGGATACTTATTTGGCAGATATCGAGTGGCCTGCTGAAGCCAATGTCATTGAGATCGGTTGTGGCACCGGTCCCGTCTCGCGAGTGCTTGCGGCGCTCGACGCGCCCTCGTCGGTTCTGGGCCTCGACCCGTCACCGATTCTGATCGAGCGGGCCCGCGAGATCGCCGCCGATGTTCCAAAACTTTCGTTTGAGGTCGGTGATGCGCGAAATCTCGCGTTTGGCGACGCAACGTTCGATGTCGCGATTCTCCACACGGCGCTGTGCCATATCCCCAAGCCGCATGAGGCCCTGGCCGAGGCTCATCGTGTTTTGAAACCGGGCGGCTGGATTGCGATCTTTGATGGCGACTACGCATCGGCCACGGTTGCGTTAGCGGAACACGACCCGCTCCAGGCCTGCTCGCGGGCTGTCACCGAGCACAACGTCATGGACCGCTGGATCGTGCGGCGCTTGCCCGAAATGGCGAAGACGGCCGGGTTTGAGATTCAGCGATTTCGCAGCCATGGCTACGCGGAGGTTGTGGACCCGGCCTATATGCTAGGTCACGCAGAACGCGGCGCTGAGGTTCTCGCAGCGCAGGGTGTGATTGGTGATGACCTTGCCGACGCACTCAAAGCTGAAGCGCGACGCCGTGCGGCGGTCGGCGCATTCTTTGGCCACATCGCCTATGCGAGTTTGGTTGCGCGTAAGCCCTAGAGAACTTTGCTCTTGTCCTTGTAGGACTTGAACTCAAGATAATTGCCGGCGGGATCGGCCACGAACATGTTGCCCACGGTGCCGATGTCGGGGTGATCCTTGACGTTGGGGGCAATGCGGAATTCAACATTCTTGGCGCGGAGATCGTCGGCCAAGTCGTTCCAGTCTTCCCAATCCATGATTAGCCCGAAATGTTTGTAGGGCTCAACCGATGGGTCGGCCTTGCTTGGTTCAACCTCGTCTGGCGCTTCGATCAACACCATTTGGGCGCCAAAGAAATTGATCACCGCGTAGCTCTTGCCGCTGGTGTCCGTGCGTTCTTTGCAACCCAGCGTGCTCAAGTAGAAGTCGCGTGCGGTCGCAAGATCGTCGACGGCGAAGGCGACATGGAAAATCGGGTCTTGCATGGTTTTTCCTCCCAGGTCTTCGGCGACCGTAGGCGGTGGCCACGGTTGCTTCAACTGCCGCCGGTTTGACCACCTGCCGTGTGTGGCGGTTTAATTCGCCAATGCCAGGACCTCACGATCTCGGTGGCGCCGACTTTGGTGCCGTCAAACGCAACGACCATCATCGCAGCGACGCGGACAAGCGCGTCGATGCGATGCAATACACGCTGAGGGCGCATGGTTACTGGTGCGTCGATGAGATGCGCCGGGCGATCGAGTCTATTCCGCGAGACGACTACTTGAACATTACCTACTACCAGAAATGGTTGGCGGCCCTGTACATACTGGTCAAGGAAAAGAACCTCCTCAGTCAGGAAGAGATCGACACTCGCCTCGCTCTTTTGCGGGCGGGTGTCGCCAACAATTGACGTTTTCAGTCCAAACCCCTGTAATGCACACCATGCCAGGACCTCACGATTTGGGCGGAAAGGATTTCGGCCCCGTAAATAGGCGAGACCATGTTCGCAGCGAATGGGACAACCGTGTTGATGCCGTCCTCAAGCTGATGCTCGATGGTCGTCGGTTTCGTGTTGATGAGCTGCGGCGCGCGATCGAGTCGCTGCCGGAACACGACTATATGTCATTCAGCTATTACCAAAAGTGGTTGGCGGCGATCAGAGTTCTGATCGTCGAAAAGGGGATGCTTACCGAGGACGAGATTGCAGAACGCCTCGCCCAACTGCGTGAAGGGGCGACCGGATGAGCGATTCATTCAAAATCGGCCAACGGGTTTTGGTGAAAGAAGGTGATCCGCCGGGGCACATTCGAACGCCCTACTATTTGCGCGGCAAACCCGGCGTCGTCGAGACCGTTCATGGCGCCTTTCGCAACCCGGAAGAACTCGCCTACGGCAAAGAAGGCTTGCCGAAAAAGCCGCTCTATCTCGTGCGTTTCCTGCAAAAGGATGTCTGGCCCGATTACCAAGGTGCGCCAACCGACACGGTGAGCGCGGATATCTACGAACATTGGCTTGATGCTGACCAGTGAGGATGAATGGCCCACCACCACGACCATGATCACGACGATCACGCCCCCATTGAAGAAGGCAAAGCCCCCACCGAGTTTGACCTCCTCGAGCAAGCGATTCGGGAATTGTTGATCGAAAAGGAAATCTTCTCGGCCGATGATCTTCGCCGCCAAGTCGACAAGACCGACAGCGTGAGCCCCGCGGATGGTGCCAAAGTCGTTGCCAAGGCCTGGGCCGACCCGGCATTCAAAGCCCAACTATTGGCCGACCCAAAGACCGCGATCGAGGCGCTCGGTTACGACGTGGGCCCTGCGCCGAACCTCGTGGTGCTCGAGAACACCGACGCGCTACACCATGTCGTCGTCTGTACTTTGTGCTCGTGCTACCCGCGCGTGCTGCTGGGTCCACCGCCTGATTGGTACAAAAGCAAGGAGTATCGGGGGCGTGTTGTGATCGATCCTCGCGGTGTGCTCACAGAATTTGGCACCCAGCTCGGCGACAACGTCGAGATCAAGGTGGTCGATTCGACCGCGGACATGCGCTACCTCGTCCTGCCGCCACGACCGGCCGGCACCGAAGGTATGAGTGAAGAGCAACTCGCGGCCTTAGTGACCCGAGATTGCATGGTTGGCGTCACCTTCCCTGATAAGCCGGTCAACTAGGCAGAGCTATTTATCGTGGGCGACGACGTCCGCGTTCGGGCAGGCGATGGCGCGGAGATAGGCACTCTGTTCAGCGCCGTCACCGCGAAACCCGTCCCCGGCATCCTCATTCTCCACGAAATCTTCGGTATGACCGAATTTGTCAGGTCACGCCTTTCGTTGTTTACCGCGCAGGGTTACGCCGCGATGGCGCCGGATCTCTACCACCGCGTCGCGCCTGGTGCGTCCTTCGACTATGCCGGGGCGGATTGGGATCGCGCGTTCGCGGCACGCAACAGTCTTGATGATGATTTGGCCGTCGAGGACATTGGTGCCTGCATCGATGCCCTTGCCGCGCGTCCAGAATGCAACGGCTCGGTGATTGTGGTCGGCTATTGCCTTGGCGGTTTGCTGGCGTTTCTTTCGGCGGCACGGCTCGACGCTGCGGCCAATATCTGTTTTCACGGGGTTCGGCTGGAGCAACACCTAAGCGATGCGCGCGACATTCGGGGGCCGTTCCAGATTCATTTTGCGGGTCTGGACAAGTATGCGCCCCCCGATGTGGTCGCGCAGGTCAAAGCCGCCTTTCCCGATGGTGCCAAAATCGAGTGTCATGATTATCCCACAGCCGATCATGGGTTTTCCCGAGAGGGCCAGCCTGTTTTCGACCCGATCGCTACCGAACAGGCGCATGCCGCCATGTTCGATTTCATTGCTCGTGTAACGCAATCTGGAGGTCGCCTATGATTCCCGATCCAGCCACCATCGATTTCAGCCGGCTGGGACCTGCACCGGATGCTCGCGTGGTCGTCGCTGGGGGGTGTGGTGGAATCGGCCGTGCGGTTGTCAAAGCATGTCTTGCTACCGGCATTCGTACGACGGTCCTAGACCTCAAGGCCTCCCACGATCGTCATCCCAGCCCCAACGAAGCCGAGTTCGTGGCCATCGATGCGCATAGCGAATCATCGATCATGGCGGCTTACGAGCAAGTGCGGGAAACCGGTGAGATCGACGCACTGATCAACCTGGTCGGCTACCGCGACGATCTTACGCTTGTCGCCGATCGCGATTCCGCGTCATGGGACGACATTATTTCGGGCAATCTGCGCTCGGCATTTTTGATCTGCCGCTACGCCATGCCGCACATGGCCGAAGGCAGCGCGATCGTGAATGTTTCTTCTGGTCTCGCGGTGCGCGTTTTACCGGGGTACGCCCCTTATTCGGCTGCCAAGGCGGGTGTCATTGCGCTTACAAAGGGCATTGCTGTTGAAAATGCGCCGCGTGTTCGCGCCAATGCCGTTGCGCCGGCTGCCGTGAAAACAGCTTTCTTGGCTGGCGGTACCGGCCGCGTCGAGGAAGAAGACGGTGACTGGGACGCCGCGTTCAGTGGCTACATCAAATCGACACCGCTGGATCGGCTGGCTGTTGCGGAGGACATCGTGGGGCCGATTCTGTTTCTTGCGGGCCCCGCGTCGTGCTTCATGACCGGCCAGGTCCTGTATGTGAATGGCGGCGGCCTCACCCCATAGGGCGGCTATAAGCTATTGTTAATGAAGATATTTTTTAGCCTAAGAACATCGCTTAGTAGAATCTGCATCATCAATAATCAATCCGGCAGGGGCGATGCGTTGGATTGACTGACCGATGCATAGATAGACGACAGGTTGGCTAACTCAAGTTGTTGGTGCCCTCTGATCGGCTCAAAGGAAATTGAATCGGTTTTGTGCGAGCAAAAAACGGTTCCGCCAAGTCATGACTTACTTCGGAAGAGGAGAGTCGACTAGCGCTCCAAGGACTCGTGTCATGCCGCTTCTTAACGAGTCCTTCGAAGAATTTTTTTTTGCAGTGACTATTGACTCAAAATTTTGTACGATCCCGCGCACTTGCACGTATTTTTGTCAGTCTCGTGTGAAGAAACTTGTCTTTATTTAAGAACCATATTGGAGGGTTCTA
>Ga0055584_100005192_pt1 | contig 12772 bp, 12 predicted proteins | sample OSDHelmetaG_FD_58716 | JGI IMG/M metagenome (GOLD analysis project Ga0055584, IMG submission 58716) | Pelagic marine sediment microbial communities from the LTER site Helgoland, North Sea, for post-phytoplankton bloom and carbon turnover... | ecosystem: Environmental > Aquatic > Marine >... | reverse complement strand
TTACTGGCCTTCGTGTCAACTATGAGTAAAAAAAATATAGGATTGGTTTGGAAAGATCCATCGGATACATTTTTAGAGCGTGCATCAATATTAGATCTGACAGATGCTCTGCGCTTGGTTAAAGCGTAAAGCAAATATGTCAGCAATCAATCCTTCAACTGAAAAAGAATTTCTGTTTACTGAGAAAGATTTTCAATTTCTGACCCAATTAGTGCATGAGAAAACAGGGATAAGCCTGAATGCGGAAAAACGTGAATTGGTATATGGCAGGCTAGCCAAGAGGTTACGAGAGCTAGGCCTAAAGAGTTTCGATCCATATTGTGAACTGTTGAAGCGTGATGATGAGCACGAAGTAGTGCAATTCATCAATGCTATCACCACAAATGTCACTCACTTTTTTAGAGAGATCCATCATTTTGAATTTCTCGAATCTACATTACTGCCGGCAATAATAAAGGAAAAATCAACTTCGTATCAGCCAAAACTCAGGATATGGTCTGCCGGCTGTTCCTCTGGGAATGAACCCTATTCAATCGCTATGGTTTTAAGGGAATGTATGACCAATCTTACTCGCTGGGATGCGAAGATTTTAGCAACAGACCTGGATTCAAATATCCTGGAAGTTGCTAAAAATGGAATTTATCCTGCTGCAAGTTTAACTACTGTTTCTGAGCGAAGAAAAAAACGTTGGTTTAAGAATGGTAGTGGCGCCAATGAAGGCATTGTCAAAATTAGTCAGGATATCAAGGATCTTGTTAGCTATAAACAGCTCAATCTGATGGATCCTTGGCCAATGGCTGGTTTATTTGATTTCATATTTTGCCGTAACGTTGCAATTTATTTTGACAACGAAACGCGTGAGAAAATTATTGATCGTTTCGCTGATCGATTGACTGATAATGGTTATTTGTTTGTTGGTCATTCCGAGACGCTATTTGGCGTTACATCACGTTTTGAATGTGTCGGTAAGACCATCTACAGAAAGGTGGTTTGATGGCGACGTATTTTGATAAAAATTATCAGGAAACAATGGAGCAGGCACCGCCATTGCTGCCCGGATTCGAACACATTAATCGATATTGGGATGCTAGACATAACATATATGCAGCCAAGTTATTGCCTGGTGATTTCTATGTATCATTGCACGGCGAATTAATTACTACGGTTCTTGGTTCATGCATATCTGCTTGTATAAGAGATCCGAAAACCGGGATTGGTGGCATGAATCACTTCATGTTACCCGAAAGACATAACGAATCAAAACAGGATTGGGTTGATACACCAGTCAGTGATCAAACGCGATATGGAAACATCGCGATGGAGAGATTGATTAACCTCGTGCTCGCATCGGGCAGCAGAAAAAAAGATATAGAAATTAAATTATTCGGTGGCGGTAGAGTACTCAATATCAGCACAGATATCGGTGGCAAAAATATCAATTTTGTAAAAAAATATCTCGAGGCGGAAGGCTTGCCTATATCTTCCGAGGATGTTGGAGGCCCATGCCCGCGAAAGATCCAGTATTTTCCATTGACGGGTAGAGTAAGAGTTAAGAAGTTAAATTCCATGCATAATCAAACGCTACAGAATCGAGAAAAAGAATACATTGAGACTCTCAATAAGACAAAAGTTGCAGGAAAAATTGATCTTTTTTGATCCTAACTAAATGAATGTCAAAGCTTAGTATATTGCATGAATAAGATTAAAGTATTGATCATCGATGATTCAGCAGTTATTAGGCAGCTGTTGAAAGAGATACTGTCAACTGACATCAGCATCGATGTAGTAGGTGTTGCTACAGATCCGTTCGTGGCTCGCGATAAAATTAAAAAGCTGAAGCCGGATGTTCTAACACTCGATGTTGAGATGCCAAAAATGGATGGCATCAGTTTTCTGCGTAACCTGATGCGGTTACGCCCAATGCCGGTGATAATGATTTCATCATTGACTGAAGATGGTGCAGATGTTGCTCTAGAAGCATTAAGTCTCGGTGCAGTAGATTATATAAGTAAACCGAAAGAAGATATCGCAGCAAATCTGCAAGAATATTCATCTGAGATAATTTCGAAGGTTAAAGCGGCGGCAGCGACAAAGTTTTTTAATTCAACTCTTCCAGATAAGAATAAGACAGCTGGAAGTATACGAAAAAATACAGATAACACGATTAATGACATATCACTGCAAGGCAGTAATGGGAAAAACGGTAGTAATATTATCGTAACTATTGGCGCTTCAACCGGTGGCACCGAAGCGATAAAAGAAATACTGACAGCAGCACACGTCGATTCACCAGCAATGGTAATTTCGCAGCATATACCGGTTACGTTTAGTTCGGCGTTTGCACGAAGAATGAACAGTATTTCAAAAATGTCTGTTTGTGAGGCAACTGATGGCCAAAAGATTCTACCAGGGCATGCGTATATTGCGCCTGGTGATAAACATCTTTTGTTGAAACGGACGGGCGATGATTTCTATTGTAGATTGGATGATGGAGAACCAGTAAATAGGCACAAACCATCTGTGGACGTGATGTTTAATTCGGTTGCTGAGGTAGTGGGTGAAAATTGTATCGGCGTACTGTTGACCGGTATGGGAGCAGATGGCGCAAGAGGATTAAAAAATCTACGAGAGACAGGCGCGAAAACTATCGCTCAGGATGAGAGCAGCAGCGTGGTGTGGGGAATGCCCGGTGAGGCTGTAAAAATGAATGCTGCGGATTTTGTGCTATCTATAGATAACATTGCCAATAAATTAGCGACATTAGTAAATAATTAATAAAAATCGTTTCTGGGAACTAATGATGTTTCTAACAGTGCTATAAATAACTTATGTGAAACGATTATATCTTTTAGAGAATACTAGAATATATACATGATTGATATGCCAGAAAAAAGCAAAACACATGCACTGCTGTATGAATTAGCAGAATCACTAAGTAGTCTGGTGATTCGCGAACATCAAATATTGCAGGATGAGTTGAACCAGGTCGGGTTGCTGGTTGAAGATGCCGTACAAGAGATGGGGCGTAGTTTCCGTGAGCTGAATACCTGTGTCACACAACAGACATCTCTGGTCAAGCAAATTAATGCTGGAGATCATGAAGAAAAAATCAGTGAACTAACCGATCAGGTTAATTCTTATGCGTCTAACATGAAGCGCGTGTTGCAGTTTGACGATATCGTCCAACAGCTCGCTGGCCATGCCGGTGAACGCATAGCGCAAATGCAGCAATTATTTACCGTGTTAGATAAGGATGTTGCAATTCTTAAGGCTACTGAAATGGGTGATGGTGAGTCACTTGGTCACATGAGAGATATGCTGGAAAATATCGGTAAATTCAGACAATTATTAGAAAAAGAAAATCCAGTGAAACAAGGCTCGATGGTCGAAGGTGGGATTGAATTATTTTAATTAATGTCTTTTTTGCCGTTACAGAAGTACGACACGCATGTTGCTGGATTATTTCTAAAACAGACTAAAAAGATTGCTTAATCTCCAGTTAAAGTCTGATTCTACTGCTATATTCAAAACGTTAACAAAAATAATTAATGTGTCGACTGATGATTATAAAGCATGAGATGTTCCCATCTAGGTTGTGTAAATGAGTATCGATGATGTTCTAGGTGAGGAAGTCACTAAGCAACACCTTACGTTTATTCTTGGTGGAGAAGAATATGGTGTCGATATCCTGAAAGTTCAGGAGATAAGAGGCTGGGAACCAGTAACACCAATACCGAATACACCAGACTATGTTTTAGGTGTCTTAAATCTTCGCGGCATCGTAGTTCCGATTATTGACCTTCGTGTGAGATTTACGTTGCCGTCTGCAGAGTTCGGTTCTGCCACTGTAGTGGTTATAGTCAAAGTAAGTCAGAACGATAAGGAAAGAACGGTAGGACTGGTAGTCGACGAAATCTCAGATGTTTATAGCGTAATGGAAAGTAACATAAAAGAAGCGCCAGAAATGGGCGGCGCTTTATCAACCCAATATATAACTGGCTTAACAACTGTAGATGAAAAAATGATCATATTGCTAAATGTTGATCTTCTGGTGAATGCAGGTGTGCTTCAACTTAATGATGACACAGAATAAAAAAATAGAGTATGAACATAATAAAAATATTGAGGACACTACAATGAAGCTGATAACCAAAGTTGCTGGATTAGTTGTCATGCTGCTGTCGATAGCTCTCGTGCTGGCATTGATGGGTACATTTAGCATGAACAAAGTTGGTAAGCAGCTCGAAGGAATTGCAGCAGCAGATATCCCACTGCTGGCGTCCATTACTAATATAACTTTTGCGCAGTTAGAGCAATCTGCCTTCATCGAACGAGGACTTGTCGCTGCATCCTCGAATGATTGGGATGGCTTTGAAAATGCAGATTCAAAGTTACTTTCACTCGAAAAACATGTGAATAATGAATTTGAAACCAGTTATAAGGTGCTTCAGAATTATATAGATAACAGCAATAGTGTTAACGAAACGAAATATAAAAAACTGATAAAAAGGTTAGGTGCAATAGAAAGCGAATATAAAGATTTTATTGCCAGCTCGCGCGAGATAATGGGTCTTATTTTAAACAAAGAGATCTCAGGCAAAGATGTAGATCTACCTTCTGTTCGTAAAAGAGTAACAGATATGAGTCAGGCTTTGCTGGCCTTAACTGCAGAGATTAGCGTGTCAACAAACAGTATGACTGTTGTAGCGAATCAAGATAAGGATAAAGCCATAGAGATGATGATCTTTGTATCTGTTCTAGCTCTAATCCTGGCATTTATAATAAGCGGCTGGATATTAAGAGGCATGGATAAACAGTTGGGTGGTGACCCTGCTGAGCTGGTGAAAATTGCAGATGCTTTAGCAATTGGTGATTTAAAAGTTCAACGAAAAGCCAAGGCACATGGAGTATATGGCTCGATGAATCAGATCATATACAATCTGATAAATATCATCGGTGGCATAAAGATGGGCGCGACACAGGTCCATGAGGCTGCAGAACAAGTTTCACAGGGGAACGCAAATTTGAGTCAACGTACTCAGGAGCAGGCATCAAGTCTAGAAGAAGTTGCCTCAAGCATGGAAGAGATGACCGGCACGATTAATCAGAACTCTGAGAACGCACAGCTGACAAATAAATTAACGATGGAAGCCAGAGATCATGCTGAGAAAGGAGTAGATATTGCGTTCAAAGCAATTACTGCAATGAATGAAATTGAAACATCGAGTAAGAAAATCGAAGCCATCATCAGTGTCATCGATGAGATTGCATTCCAAACGAACCTGCTGGCATTGAATGCAGCTGTTGAAGCTGCTCGAGCTGGTGAACAAGGTCGCGGTTTCGCGGTAGTAGCGAGTGAGGTAAGGAATCTTGCCGGGCGAAGTGCGACAGCCGCAAAAGAAATTAAGGATCTAATCCACGATAGCGTTAGTAAAGTAGAAGATGGCACAAAATTAGTCGATGAGACCGGGAGCGCATTATCCGGTATCGTTACATCAGTTAAAAAAGCGAGTGTGATGGCGACTGAGATAGCTGCCGCAAGTAAAGAACAATCTGAAGGCATTGAACAGGTCAACAAGGCGTTGCTCCAGATGGATGAGATGACTCAACAAAATGCATCTTTAGTCGAGGAAGCTGCTGCTGCCAGTGAAGCCATGGGTGCACAAGCACAGGAACTGACCGACCTCGTCGAATTTTTTAATGTGGGCAAAGAAGAGAAGAGCATCGAGACAACTCAAGTAAAAAGACTGGCGCCAGAACAGGCAACAAGCAAACAGGCGGGTGATGATGCGCCCAAAAAGACTTTGCCGCCTGCAGAGAAAAAAAATGACACCAGTGATAGTGAGTGGGAAGATTTTTAAAGTTGGCGTTACAGCAAAATATAATTAACTATTGCGGATGTTATACGTGTGAGTGAAACGTTAAAAAACAAGAACGAAATATTATTTGTTGATGATTCCGCAACTGTCTTGGCCATGGCAAAAAAAATGCTGGGCAAAGAATACATAGTGCGTACAGCAAGCAATGGCGAAGATGCCTGGCAGAAAATTCAGGAAAATACTGCAATCTCAGTTGTTTTTACCGACCTGCATATGCCGACCATCAACGGCCTGGAACTATTAATTAAAATCAGAAACTCAGATGAACCGCGCATAAGCAAATTGCCGGTTTTGATTATTACCGGAAAGTCGGATACGACGGCGGCTAGACGTGTCGTCTTTGAAAACGGCGCAACAGACTTTATCGGAAAACCATTCGATGCTCTAGGTTTATTAACAAGAGCGCGTGCACATATAGGCCAAGGTTACAAACGTAGAGATAGTGACGCTGCGATAGGCGGTAACCTTGATATGCTGGTGAGTCCTAGTGGCTTTCATAGCATAGGCTGCCAGGCGTTAGAATTTGCTTTAGAAAAAAAGATCGAGTTTTCGGTGGTCTACATCGAAGTGAAAAATTATCTAGATCTGAAGAAAGAATTCGGCGATAAAATCGTAAAACAGATCGTAGTTTCTATAGCATCACGAGTAAGCAGGTTGATACGTGACGAAGATGTCGCTACGCGATTAGGCGAAAATAGATATGCCATTATCTCGCATACTGACAGTTTGCACGCAAAGCTTGCAATCGAGAGATTGTTTAATGATCTCAATAAGCTGGAGTTCGAGCTGCAGAATAGAAAAATTGATGTTGCGATGGCCTGCGGCTACTCGATCGTTGATTGTAACGATAAAAAATCGAGTTTTACCGATTTATGTAATCAGGCGGATCTTTCACTTAAAAATGCCATTGCTGCCGTGAAGAACTTTACGATCTCGCGTTATTCAGAGGATGCATCCAGGGAAGAGATCGCAGTAAAAGATCAGGCCAGAGTTGATCAAAATGACTTATGGACAGCGTATAAATATATTTCTGACGGCGAATATCAATTAGTGCCAAAAGCACATGTCCAGAAAGTAATCGCTTCAATGGAAAAATATATCGCTCACGTTAATGACACAAATGCCGGTTAGTGATTAAGCCAGTTTCTTGTATTTGATACGATGAGGATTAATGTTCTCTTCACCTAGTCGCCTCCTTCTGTCCTCTTCATACTCGGTGTAATTGCCTTCATGCCATGTCGCTTTACTGTCTCCTTCGAAGGCCAGTATATGCGTAGCGATTCGATCCAGAAACCACCTGTCATGAGAGATGACGACAACACACCCGGGGAAATCCAATACGGCATCTTCGAGCGCACGTAGTGTCTCTACATCCAGGTCATTTGTAGGTTCGTCAAGTAGAAGAACATTGCCACCATTTTTTATCAGCTTAGCTAGGTGAACACGGTTGCGTTCACCTCCGGATAGATCCTTGATGTATTTTTGCTGATCTTCACCTTTGAAGTTATAACGGCTGACATAGCCACGTGATGGCACGGTGTAATTGCCGATGGTGATATTATCAAGCCCGTCTGAGATCTCTTCAAAAACAGTATTGCTGGCAGTTAAGCTGTCTCTGCTTTGATCTACATAAGAGATCTGAACGGTTTCACCAACAGTAAAGGTGCCGGATGTTGGCTTTTCCTCACCTGTTATCAATCTGAATAACGTTGTCTTACCTGCGCCATTCGCACCTATGATGCCGACGATTCCACCTCGAGGTAGATTGAAGCTCAGATTGTCATAGAGCAGTTTATCGCCATATTCCATGCGGATGTTGTCAGCTTCAATCACTTGCTCACCCAGTCTGGGACCAGGTGGAATATAGAGTGAATTTGTTTCGCTGCGTTTTTGAAAATCGCTTGACGAGAGCTCTTCGAATCGTTGCATACGGGCTTTGCTTTTAGCTTGCCTGGCCTTGGGGCTGGATTTAACCCATTCTAGTTCTGACTTAATGGCTTTCTGTCGATTCGCTTCCTTTTTCTCTTCCATCGCTAAACGTTGATCTTTCTGTTCGAGCCAGGAAGAATAGTTTCCTTCCCATGGAATGCCTTCACCACGGTCCAGTTCTAAGATCCAGCCCGCGACATTGTCTAGAAAATAACGATCATGAGTAACGGCCACAACAGTGCCATCAAATTCCTGTAAAAAACGCTCCAGCCAGGCAACAGATTCAGCATCGAGATGATTGGTCGGCTCATCCAGTATCAACATGTCGGGTGAGGAGAGTAATAACTGACACAATGCGACACGACGACGTTCACCACCGGAGAGTTTACTGACGTCTGCATCCCATGGTGGTAGTCTTAAAGCATCGGCAGCCACTTCTAGCTTGCGTTCAAGGTTATGTGCATCAGCCGCTTGTATGATGTTTTCGAGTCTGGCCTGTTCGGTTGCCAATGCATCAAAATCAGCGTCTGGTTCCGCATAAGCAGCATACACAGCTTCCAGTAATTTGTGGGCCTCACTTATTTCACTAAGCCCTTGTTCGACATTGCCTCTGACGTCTTTTGTTTCATCTAGCACGGGTTCTTGTGACAGGTAGCCGATACGAATGTCTTTTGCGGGGCGAGCTTCACCGATGATGTCCGTATCTATACCGGCCATGATGCGAAGTAAGGTGGATTTACCGGCACCGTTGTATCCTAAAACGCCGATTTTTGCACCGGGGAAGAAATTCAAATAGATATCTTTAAGGATATGCTTTTTCGGTGGCACGATTTTGCCAACGCCGTTCATGGTATATATATATTGGGCCATAGTTATTGAGTAACAGTCATATCTGATGGATTAAAGAGGCTGAATTATACGACTGCTGAGGCTAATTGGAAAATGGTTATAAAACATGCAGTAAACCAACATATTTGGTACTATTTGTTAGCTTTCGAGGCCCGTTACATGATACGGGTATAAAACTTAACTTATTTAAGAACTGTTGGTGAGTGTGTATGTTTGATAAAGACATGAATATTGAAGATTATGACATTGCGCTATGGTCTGCCATAGAGCATGAAGTGCAACGACAGGAAGAGCATATCGAGTTAATTGCCTCTGAAAACTATGCTAGCCCACGGGTGATGCAGGCCCAGGGCTCGTTATTAACGAATAAGTATGCTGAAGGTTATCCGGCTCGTCGTTATTATGGTGGCTGTGAGAATGTTGATGTGGCGGAGCAACTAGCAATCGATCGTGTAAGAGAACTGTTCTCAGCGGAATATGCAAACGTGCAACCACATTCAGGTTCGCAGGCAAATGCGGCAGTCTATATGACGTTGTGTGAAGCGGGCGACACTGTTTTAGGCATGTCGCTGGCAGATGGCGGTCATTTAACACACGGTTCAAAAGTAAATTTTTCTGGCAAGTTATATAACGCGGTTCAGTATGGATTAAATAATGAAACAGGTTTAATCGATTATGATCAGGTTGAATCGTTAGCGAAACAACATAAACCCAAAATGATCGTTGCCGGTTTCTCTGCCTATTCAAGAACAATGGACTGGAATATATTCCGTGAGATCGCAGACGCTGTCGGTGCATATCTGCTGGTAGATATGGCGCATGTCGCAGGTTTAGTTGCAGCCGGTCTTTATCCTAATCCAACACAAATTGCGGATGTGACAACATCGACAACGCATAAGACGCTGCGTGGACCTCGTGGGGGCATCATACTTGCCGGTGAAAATTCGGTCATGAAGAATCCGGATATCGGTAAAAAACTAAATTCAGCGATCTTTCCCGGCATACAGGGTGGTCCACTGATGCATGTGATTGCAGCAAAAGCTGTAGCATTCAAGGAGGCGTTGGAGCCAGACTTTAAAACATACCAACAGCAAGTTATCGTCAATGCACAAGCGATGGCAGAAGTTGTTATCGATAGAGGTTATAAAGTCGTTTCAGGCGGCACTGACAACCATCTGTTTCTCTGGGATCTGATCGATAAAGGTATTACTGGTAAAGTGGTTGAAGCCGCTCTGGGTGAGGCGAATATCACTGTGAATAAAAACGCGGTTCCAAATGACCCGCAGTCACCATTCGTAACCAGCGGCATTCGCGTTGGCACACCTGCAATGACCACACGTGGGTTCGATAAAGACGATGCCAGTGCATTGGCTGGGTGGATGTGCGATGTGATCGATAGCATCACAGACGATGCTGCGGATCCTGCCGTCGTCGATGAGGTACGTGAAAAAGTTAAAGCCATCTGTAGTCGTTTACCGGTATACGCGTAACCCGAGTATCCATAGTAAAAAAATCATAAATAACATACGTAGATAATAACGAATGCATTGTCCTTTCTGTTCTGCTCCTGAGACACGCGTGATTGATTCACGTTTGGCTAACGATGGCGATAAAGTGCGTCGTCGCCGTGAATGTATCTCGTGTAATGAACGTTTTACTACCTATGAGGGCGCCGAGTTAAACATGCCCCGGATCGTGAAATCCAATGGCAGTCGTGTCCCTTATGGTGAAGATAAACTACGCTCGGGAATAATGCGTGCTCTGGAAAAGCGTCCTGTTGATACAGAGCAGATGGAAGCCGCGATAAGCCGGATTCAGCATAAATTACTGGCTGTAGGTGAACGTGAAATTTCATCCAGAAAACTGGGTGACTGGGTAATGGATGAATTACTCGCGTTAGATGATGTCGCTTATATACGTTTTGCATCGGTATATCTGGATTTTACCGATGTCGGCGCATTTAGAGATGCTGTCGAACGTCTGGAGCGCAAACCTTCTAAAAAGAAATCTACCAAGCAGAAAACCAGCTAATGCACCGAACGGTGTGATTTTAGGCAAAATGGCGAATATCCAGCACACTCAGTACATGCAGCTTGCGATTCGGCTGGCGAAGAAGGGGTTATACACGACAGACCCTAACCCAAGAGTGGGGTGCATAATTGTTAAAGATGGTGTTCTAATAGGCCAAGGCTGGCACCAGCGCTATGGTCAGGCACATGCAGAAATTTTGGCGTTGCAGGAGGCAGGTGACGATGCTAAGGGCGCGTGTGCTTACGTGACGCTAGAGCCCTGTCATCATGTGGGTAAGACACCACCCTGCACAAAAGCACTCATTGCGGCAGGTATCAAGGATGTCGTGGTTGCGATGCAGGATCCAAACCCGCTGGTCGCCGGAAAAGGCTTGGCCGCACTGAAGGCGGCAGGTTTGAATGTGACCAGCGGCATACTCGAAGATCAGGCAAACGCGTTGAATCCTGGTTTTATAAAACGGATGGAGACAGGCCTGCCTTATGTTCGTTTAAAGTTAGCCATGAGCTTAGATGGCCGAACAGCGATGGCCAGTGGTGAAAGTCAGTGGATAACAGGCGAGGCAGCACGCACAGATGTGCAGAAGCTGCGCGCACGCGCTTCAGCCGTGTTGACGGGTATAAATACCGTGCTGCATGATGATCCGTCATTAAACGTTCGTCTAACAGCTGAAGCGCTAGGCATAGAGGGTGAAGTTAACCAGCCTCTGAGGGTTGTACTGGATAGCAGATCGCAGTTTCCAGAGAATGCGAAGATGCTGCGTTGTGACGGTGAAACCCTGGTGTATGTTGCAGAGGAGGTGAAAAATATATCGAACTGTAGGTTCATAAAGACAGAGACATCACCTGATGGCATAGATCTGAAAAATATGTTGCTGGATCTTGCGGGACGAGAAGTGAACGAAGTACATGTTGAAGCCGGCTCTGTCTTATGTGGTTCGTTATTGAAGGAAAAATTAGTGGACGAAATCGTTATCTATATGGCGCCGATGATCATGGGTAGTGATGCCAAAGGTCTGTTTTCACTGCCTGAGATAACAGAGATGAAAGATAAAATAAACTTATCGATTAACGATATTAGAAAAGTAGGCAACGATATGCGGATCACGATATCGCCGGTCTACGACTAACAGTTTTTTGTTGGAGAAATTATGTCAACTGTAGTAATAGTGAAGAAAGCAGGCAAGGTTGCAATCGCTGCAGATAGCTTAACCAGTTTTGGCGATCTGCGTATGGGTTCAGAATATGATGCGGATCACGATAAGATACAAAAATTTAAAGACAGTTATATCGGTATCGTCGGTAGCGCCGCACATTCGTTGGTGATGGAAAGCATATTGAATGACAATGATGTCGACATCGATTTTTCATCGCGCATGGCTATCTTTGAAACATTCAGAAAGTTGCATCCAGTGTTAAAAGAAAAATATTTTCTCAACGCAAAGGACGAAGATGATGATCCATATGAATCCACACAGATCGATGGTCTGATCGTTAATCCGCATGGCATATTTGGTATCCATTCATTACGTGAAGTATCCGAATACAAAAAATTCTGGGCCATCGGGTCGGGTTCAGAATATGCACTTGGCGCAATGTTTGCTGTGTATGACAGATGTGAAACGGCAGAAGAGATAGCAAAAGTTGGTGTCGAGGCGGGTGCAGAATTCAATAATGCTAGTGCCATGCCGTTGAGTTGTTATACGACAGATCTGATCAAATTAGCATCTGTTGTTAAATAATTTTTTATCATGTTTACCGGAATCATCGAAACATTAGGTAGCGTACAGGCGATCGAAAAAAAATCCGGCGATATACGTTTTATCGTTAACGTTGGTAGACTCGATATGTCTGATGTCAGCCTGGGCGATAGTATCGCGGTCAATGGTATATGCTTAACCGCGATAGCATTTGATGAGACTGCATTTACGGCAGATGTATCAAATGAAACGATCTCGTTAACGACGTTAAAAGATCTGAAGATCGGTAGTGCGGTAAATCTGGAAAAAGCATTGTTACCAACGACACGCCTCGGCGGTCATCTGGTCAGTGGTCATGTTGATGGGATAGGAGTAGTGACTGAGATCA